>Ga0134128_10000715_pt1 | contig 44855 bp, 41 predicted proteins | sample KB31754_FD_96462 | JGI IMG/M metagenome (GOLD analysis project Ga0134128, IMG submission 96462) | Terrestrial soil microbial communities with excess Nitrogen fertilizer from Kellogg Biological Station, Michigan, USA - KB3-175-4 | ecosystem: Environmental > Terrestrial > Soil > Unclassified ...
AGCGTGAGCATCAATACGCAGGCGAACACGAGCCTTGTGTCGAGTTCGCCGTTGGCGACCAGCACCAGATAGCCGAGGCCTTTCTCAGCGCTGACGAACTCTCCGACGATTGCGCCGACGACCGCAAGCGTGCTTGCAACTTTAAGGCCCCCGAAAATCGCTGGGAGCGCATTGGGAAAGCGCACATACCAGAACACCTGGAACTGATTGCCACCCATTGAATGCAACAGATGGATGGTTTCCGGCTGCGCGGAGCGCAGCCCAACCACCGTGTCGATCACGACCGGAAAGAACGCGATGGCAAATGCGATCAGCACCTTGGATGAGAGGCCGGTGCCGAGCCAGACGATAAAGATTGGCGCAACGGCGGCCTTGGGGACGATCTGGAACGCCACCAGGATCGGATAAAAGGCGGTTTCGAGCGGGCGTGAATATACGATTAGTGCGCCGAGCGGCAAGCCAACGGCGACGCTCAAGCCAAAGCCGAGCAGGAATTCCGTCGCGGTGATAGCGCTCATCTGCATCAGCAGCGGGAACTTGACGACTGCTGTCTGCAGGATCGAGCTGAGCGACGGCAGTATCAGCGAAGACACCATCCCGGCGCGCGTGACAGCTTCCCATGCTGCGAACAGGACCAGTGTCACCAGCGTCGGATAGAGATACGTGGTGACGTGCGCTGTCCAGGGCAGCCTGTCGGCACGCGGGACGGCGCTGTCAGCGGGCATCGCGGTCAATCCTCGTTCAGCAATCCGAAGGCCTGGAATTGCTCGCGGATCAGGGTGGCGTAGGATCCGAATTGGTTGCTCTCACGCACGGAAAGCCGGCGCGGACGCGGAAGATCGATATCGATCATGGTGGCGATCCGACCGGGCCGGGGACTCATGACGGCCACGCGGTCGGCAAGAAAGATCGCCTCCCAGATACTGTGGGTGATGAACAGCATGGTCTTGCGGTTTTCGAGCCAGATACGCTGGAGATCGAGATTCATCTGCTCGCGCGTCAGCGCATCGAGCGCGCCAAAAGGCTCGTCCATCAGGAGAAGCTTCGGATCATGGATAAGTCCGCGGCATAGTGCGACGCGCTGGCGCATGCCACCGGACAGTTCCCACGGGTAAGAATTTTCAAAACCGGTGAGCCCGACCCGTGCCAGCAACGCGCGAGCAGCGGCTTCGTATTTGCTCCGGGCCAGGCCCCGGACGTCGATCTGCAGCAGGACATTATTGAGGACCGTGCGCCATTCGAGCAGGGCATCGCGCTGAAAGATAACACCAGCGTCGGTATAGGGCTTTCGGACCGTTTCACCCTTGATCGAGATCTCGCCTGAGGAAACAGGGACGAGGCCCGCCACCATCATCATCAGGGTGCTCTTGCCGCAGCCGGATGGTCCGACGATCGAGACAAATTCACCTTCGCGCAGATCGAGCGACATGCGATCGACGGCTTTGAGCGCGCGGCCACGGGTTTTGTAGATCTTTTCGACATTCGTGATACGCACAAAATCTGGCGCCTGTGCCGCGGCGTGCTCTCCTGATACTGCGCGCGCGGCAACGTATGTCACGGCAGAAGCTCCTGCGTCAGCGTGGAACGTGCAACCTCACGGCCGTTTCGAAACACATGGCGACGCGGCGGCTGCACGCGCAAAGCTTCGTGCGTAGAAGGGGCCCCTACAATAATCAGATCGGCACGCATGCCGGGCGCAATACCGTAGTCCTTGAGGCGCGCACATTTAGCGGCGTTGACCGTGACCATATCCATGACCTGCTCGAGTTCGTGCGGCAGGGTAAGCTGCGCGACGTGCGCCATCATCGAGGCGCACTCCAGCGGGTCGGGCTTGCCGAACGGATAATAGGGATCATTGACGTCATCCTGCGAAGTCACGACGTTTGCCCCGCGCGCCAGCAGCTCCTTAACGCGCGCACAGCCACGGCGCCTGGGTTCGCGATCGAGTCGGGCCGAGCAGACTAAATTGATGTGTGCGTTGACCGAAATTGTGATGCCCGCGGTCGCCACCATGTCGACGATCTTTGCCGCGTAGACGTCATTATAACCTGCCATTGCGCCGCAGTGGCTGGCGGCGACGCGCCCCTCGAACCCCTCGCGCATGGTCGTGATTGCGAGATATTCGAGGCTGCGCGAGTTGGCGTCGTCGGTGTCGTCGACGAGCATGTGGATGTCGAGATCGTGCTTCTTCGCAAGACCGAAGCAAATGTCGATATGCTCGCGCGCGTCAGCGTCGCTGTATTCATACCAGGGTAGGCCGCCGACAATGTCGCAACCCTCCTTGATCGCTTCATCCATCAATTCAGCGGCACCGGGATCGCGTACGATGCCTTCCTGCGGGAAGGCGACGATCTGGATCGTGGCGTATTTTTTCATCTTCTCGCGTGCCAGCAGCAGGCCGCGCGCAGCTTTTAGATCCCCAATTGTGCCGACGTCGCAGAACAGGCGGAAGAACGTGGTCCCATTCTTGACACCGGTTTCGATGGTGCGCACCGCGCGCGAGGCAACTTCAGCCGGATCGTAGTTTCGCTTGTGGTCGTTGGTGATCTCGATCGCCTCTGGCAGCGTGCCGGAGACATTCGGCCGCATGATCTCCCCCAGTAGGCACTTGTCGGCGTGGTAGTGCAGATTGAGAAAACCGGGCAGGACGAGGCTTTCTGCAGCGTCAATTTCCTTCTGCCCTTTAGTCGGAAGCTTTGGCCCCATGGCGGAAATCTTTTCGCCTTCGATGGCGATGTCGACGGGTTGTTTCTGGCCTCGTATCCGAGCGTTGCGAATGACCATACTCATCACTGCTCAAACTCCACTAGGCGCACGGCTGATAAGTGGCTGGGCCTCAGACGCGTTCGAGAATATGCAGACCTCGCGTGCGGTCGATCAGGTAGATCAGGCCCCGGTCGTCGAAGCATACGTCATTGCTTTGGACGCGCGTGGCACCGGCGGGTACGTCCGGCATGAATGAAGCGACTTCCTTGGGCGCGTGCGGATTGGCGATGTCCACTATGCGCAGCCCATGGGCAAACCACGCGATCGGAATTTCAGTGCTGCGAATGTCTTCGCAGAATTGGTGCAGGCCGGTGTAGTCCTGCTTTGGGGAACCGTCTTCCTCGGCCACCTGAAAGCTGGCGAAGGGGATTGGCCTTGTTTCGTCGGTGATATCCACCAACCACAAAAAGGCCGGTGAGGTCGGGCCTGCAAGACGCACCACATCTTCGTCGGCCACTAGCATAACGCGCCGCCCGCGTAGCGGGAACGGCACCGGCAGCGCGGTGTGCGTCGGCCAGGGGAAGGGCGGACTCCAATCGAAGCCCGAAACAAATTTCGGCTTGGTGAGGTCGTCAATGTTGAGGATGACAAAACCGCCGTGCCAGTAGCTTGTGTAGAGCCGATTGCCGACACGCATTGGATGGTGGCAGCGATGTGCGGTACCTTCCCAGGTCGGCTTTTCGCCGCCGGCTGTCCATTGCCCCGGCATCCACCAGCGGCCGACTTCCTGCGGCTTCGCAGGGTTCTGAAAGTCGATGATCGATACGACATTGCCGAGATAGCCGTCGAGTTCGGGTGAGCCGTAAACATATTGGCCGTCAAACGTGAAACGATGCATGCCGCGGGAAGCCCATGTTGCGATCCGCGTCGGCTTAGACGGGTTGCTGACGTCAAAGACCTCAAGACCTCCTTTGAAGTCGGGATCGATCCGGCCAATCGGAAAAATCTCGCGATTGACAAGCATCACACCATTTTCGACACGCACTTTGTGCGACAGAGTACCTTCAGGCACTTTGATTTGTGCAAGCTCGCGCGGCTTCGCGGGATCAGAGACGTCGATGATGCTGGTTCCGTTCGGCGGCTTGACGTGTCCGACATAGGCGACGTTGTTGCGAACAACCACTTGCCCGCCGCCCGCGCAGTCGAAGTGGCCGACAACCTTCAGCCCTTTCGCAATTGCCATCGGGCAAACTCCCCACCGTGACGCACCGCTGAATACTATCCGCGCCCGCTCATCGGCATCCAAAACGGTACAATGCAGATTGTATGTCGGTCAATCGATTCGTCGTTGGTTTGGGGTTGTTGCGAAGGGCTCGGCGAAAGTTTCTTAGGTCTGGCACGCAGTTTTTGCTTGCTCGCGTTTGTTTTGAGTAATACAAAAAATCATACAAAGCTTTCGCTCGATACTGAGTGGAGTTGAATGACGAACGGCCTAAAGCATCCGCGGCGCCGCGCGATTGAGGCGAGCACGTTCGCAATTGCGCTTGCGAAAGGGAGTGGCCGCCCGCTTTTCATGCAGGTGCACGAGCAGATTGTTGACCGCATCGCTGCCGGCGAACTGACACCGGGCATGCGGCTCCCGCCGGTTCGGCGGCTCGCTGCACAGCTTGGCATCAATCACATGACGGTCGCCAAGGCCTACAAGGATCTCGCCGATGCCGGCTTTGTTGAGGGCCGCGCCGGCGGTGGCACGCATGTTCGCTCGCCGAATGGAACGGTCAGCCGCCGCGCGCGTGGAACGGAGCCTGCGCCTGCTGGACCGTTGTTGTCCGAGCGTTTGTACGACCTTTCGCATGCGCCTGGAGTCATTGGGTTTACCAGCAACTATCCGGCTCCGGATACGACGTGTGCCGCAGAGTTTGAAACTTGCCTGCAATCAGTAATTACGGACGGCCTTGCGCAGTATTTCAGTTATGATCCGCCCAACGGCCGCATCGGCTTTCGTCGAACTATCGCGGACTATCTGGCCCAGCAGGGGATTGATACGCTGGCCGAAGACGTGATCGTGACCTCGGGTGCGCAGCAAGCGATTGAACTGGTCATCCGCTTATTGGTCCCGCACGCGGCGCCGGTGATCGTTGAGCGCCCCGCCTACTACGGTGTCATTAATGTGCTGCGCGCAGTTGGTGCGCGCATTCTCGAAGTGCCGGTTGAGCCCGACGGGATGGACATCGAAAAACTCGAGGTGCATTTGGCGCGACACCGGCCTCGCCTAATCTATACCAATCCGACGTTTCAGAATCCGACAGGGGTAACGACCAGCATGGAAAAACGCCGTTCCATACTCGCGCTTGCGCGCAAGCATGGAGTGGCGATCCTGGAAGACGACCACAGTTCGGAGCTACGCTTTTTTGGCGATCCAGTTCCTTCCATTCGCGCTTTGTCGGATCCCGATGACAATGTTTTTTACGTGCGGGGATTTGGAAAAGTGTTCCTGCCCGGCACCCGACTTGGCTATGTCATGACTCCGCCGCACGCGCGGAGACCCCTGCTTGCGCTCAAGGCACACAGTGATCTTCACACAAACGGTATCATGCAGGAAGCCATGGCACGGTTCCTGAACCGCCGAAGCCATCCCAAAATGCTTGACCGAATGAAAAGAACCTATGCCGGCATGCAGCGCCAGCTTATTCGCAGCCTGTCGGACGGAATGCCGTCCGGCACTCTGATCGGGCGGCCTGAGGGTGGACTAAGCCTATGGCTGACGCTTCCGGAAGGAACCGAGGTTTCCGAGCTTTACTACCGCGCGGTTCGCCGAGGTGTCGCATTCGTTGCGGGTGAGGTATTTTATGCGTCTCATGTCAATCCGCGAACGTTACGCGTCAGTTTTGGCCTCTTAGACAACAACGTGCTTGAGGAGGGGGTCGCCAGGCTGTGCTCGGTGGCGAAAGACCTGATGCGGCCGCGTAGTACACCGAGCGCGATCTTCACCTAGGTGGACCGTGGCTCAACAGATTGAAGTTACCGGCGGCGACTACGAGCATACGCTTGGATTGGCGGGGATACGCGACGGCATCGATATTCGATATACGACGGCGCCACTGCGCGAAGTCTTCATTAAGATGCTCAACGAGCGCTGCTACGAGGCGTGCGAGTTCTCTCTTTCAAATTATCTCATGTTGAAGGACCGTGGCGCCGATTGGCTGCATGCGATCCCGGTATTTCCTTATCGCGCCTTCCGCCATTCCACGCTGTACGTGCGCAAAGACAGCACTCTGCGCGAACCGTCGGAACTGCGTGGAAAGCGGATCGGGGTCCCGGATTTTTCGATGACCGCCGCGGTCTGGACGCGGGGCATTCTCGCTGACCAATACCAAGTGCAGTGGCAGGATTTACATTGGATCGTGAGCGGCAAGCAACGTTTTACAACTTTGCCGGGGGTTGCTCTTCAAACGGTCGATGACGACCTTGAGACAATGCTCATCGAAGGGCGCATTGATGCGTTGCTGACGCCACAAACCGTTGATGATCAAAAACCCGCGAGTGGACGTAATTTGCGCAGCCTGATCGCTAATGCCCAGGTGGAGGAAGAGGCGTATCTACGCAGGTTCGGTATCTATCCAATCAATCACGTGGTAGTTATTCGCAGCGACGTGTTGCAGCGACTCCGCGGACTGCCGCGCGCTTTATTTGATGCATATGTGCAAGCGAAGACGCGCGCCTATGCGCGCCGACTCGGGACGACTTTGATGCCGTGGGGCGCGCGGCATTGGAAAAAAACTTTCGATTTGTTCGGAGGCGATCCGCTACCCTATGGGCTGAACGAAATAAACCGCAAAGTTATCGCCAAGCTGGCAAAGCATCTTTACGATCAGAAGCTCATTGCACGGAGCGCGGATTTGTCGGCGCTGTTTCTTCCTGGTACCGAAAATAATAAAGGCGCAACAACAGCTTTCAAATGCGGAGTGTATTCGACTTCTGAATGAGCCCCCACACACTGGGTGGGCTGAGCGGGAGTTCATTGGGCTGGACATTGAACTCCGCAAGTGCCGCGGCCACCGCATTTGCGGCGGTTGCTGCAACCGCGACCATTCCTCCTTCTCCGGCGCCTTTCGCTCCGAGTGGGTTGCTTGGTGAAAGATGCAATTGCATCGTCACGCCTCGAATATTTGGAAAATCGGTGGCGGTAGGCAACAGGTAGTCCGCTAGCGACGCGTTCAGCAGCTGCGCATTGTCGTCGTAAATCAGGTGGTCGAGAAACACGCCGCCAAGTCCCTGAACGACAGCGCCGAAAGTTTGTCCGTGTACGAGTGCCGGATTAATGGCGCGGCCAATGTCCTCAACCGCGACATAATCGAGAACTGCAACATGACCGGTGCGCGGGTCGACGGAAACATGGGCTGCATGTGCGCCATAGCTGTATGTGCGCTTGTTGTTCGCAAACGTGCCGGTTGCCGAAACAGGACCTACCGCGGCGGCCAGAGCGGCGAAAGTCGACGTGTGGCCATCGGGACCGAGAACGGTGCCATCTTGAATCGTCACGTCTTCCGGGCGGCAATTGAATTGGAGGCCTGCTGCATTTTGAATTGATAACAGAAGGTTCTTGGCGCCGTCCAAAATGGCGGAACCACCCATCACCACGGCCCGGGAGTGGTACGTGCCAAACCCTTCATCCACGATCGTGGTCGAACCGTGCAATACATGAAAGCTCTCCAAAGGCAGGGACATCGCATCCGCAGCAATCTGAGCGAATACAGTCTCGAGGCCTTGACCGAGCACGGACGAGCCGACGGCAATCGTAACATGGCCATTGGCCTCCAGCGTCATGCGCACATTCTCCCGCGGGCCGGCGCCGCCGCTTTCGACGAAACAGGCGATGCCCAGCCCGTGGTAGCGGCCGCCGATCTTACGGCTCTGAAACATTTTCTTTTTTTCTTCCCAGCCGAATGCCCGCAAGCACTCGTCAAGCGCTGCCTGATAGTCGCCAGTGTCATAAGCGGTCTCATTTTCATACGGCACTAATTTGCCGATGGAATAAGGCATCTCAGTAGCGGCTATCAAATTCCTCCGGCGCATGTCGATGGGATCGATACCGAGGTCGCGTGCTGCCATGTCAATGAGGCGTTCGCGAAAGAAGTTGGATTCAAATCGTCCGGGCGCGCGATAGGTCCCGACCGGAGTCTTACTCGTCATGAACGCGGAGACCTCTATTTTGACCGCAGGGATTCGATATGGACCGTGCAGGAATTGTGCGGCTTTTGCCGGGACTACGCCTGAATTCGTACGGGTATATGCGCCCATGTCGGCAAAGATGCGCCCTCGTAATGCCAGGATCGTACCGTCCCGGCGGCAGGCAATTTCCAGCTCGCAATCGATCTCGCGCGAATGATTTGCGGCCTGAAAATGCTCGAGCCTGTCCTCGATCCATTTTATAGGGCGCTTGAATTTGCGCGCGGCGAAAGGAATTAGAAAATCCTCGGGATAAAATTCGCCCCGCACGCCGAAGCCGCCGCCAACGTCCAGTTCGATAAGGTCAATCGCGCTTTCAGCCATTCCCAGCATCGCGGCGAGCGCCCGCCGGTTAAAGAACGTTACCTTGGTTGCACCATTAACAGTCAGCCGCTCTTTGGCGGCGTCCCACTCCGCAACCACACCTCGCGTCTCCATCGGGACCGCGGTATGGCGGTGGGCCCGAAAGAACTCACGTCGGCTGTACTCGGAATTCGCGAACACCGCATCCGTATCACCGAAGCCGACCACATAGCGGGCGGCGACATTGGTGCGGTTTTGTTCAAACAACAGTGTTTTATCGATTTCTGCGGTTCGCCAATTGGGGATTGGATCGAACGAGTCTATTGAAAGGTCAATTGCGTTTGCAGCGTCTTCGGCGATTGCGCGACTCTCAGCGAGAATGACGGCGATGGGTTCACCGACATAGCGAACTTTTTCGCGTGCGATGACTGGCTGCAGGTATTTTTCGAGTCCCGCGATGGGCGCCAGCCGAATTGGAATCGTTGGAATTTGTTCGCCGATGTCAGCGGCTGTGACGATGGCATGAACGCCGGGAATTTCCAGAGCAGTCGCAGAGTCGATGCTGACAATCCGTCCGTGCGCGACGGAACTGCGCAGTATCGCCGCGTGCAGAACTCCCGCAGGTTCGTAATCGTCCACGAAGGTGCCGCGGCCCGTTAAGAATCGGAAATCTTCGATACGCTCGACTTCTTGGCCGATATAGGCGTTGCGCAATACGTTCATCGGCCGGACTCCGGGCCTTGCTTGTATGCTGCCCGGGCATCGAGCACGGCGTCGATAATCTGAACATACCCGGTGCAACGGCAAATATTGCCAGACAGCACCTCACGAACACGGTTCGCATCAGCATCCGGTTCGTTTGAAAGCAGTGCGTGTGTCGTCGTCAGAATACCGGCTGTACAGAAGCCGCATTGGAGTGCGTGGTGCTTGCGGAATGCGGCTTGCAATGGACTTAATGTGTTGCCGGACGACAATCCCTCTACCGTCGTGATGATCATACCCTCTGCCTGAACAGCAAATATCAGACATGAGCGAACAGCCAATCCATCCACCAAGACCGTGCACGCTCCGCAGACGCCATGCTCGCAGCCGACATGCGTACCCGTGAGCTTAAAGTTGTGACGCAAGCAATCGGCAAGCGTCGTGCGTGCCTCAATGTTTGCCTCATATGGCTTGCCATTGACATTAAGTTTCACATATTTGCGCGCGCTCATGCGTGCTCCTGGAGAGACAGGCCGGACGCGCGTGCAAGCGCAAGCTCGGTAAGCACGCCAATCAGGGCTCGCCTGTATTCGCCGGGAGCGTGAATATCGTCTGCCGGGTGAACGCTTTCTGAGGCCGCTGCACCTGCCTGTCGGGCGATTGCTTCCGTGATTGTTTTGCCCTGTACGACGGATTCGGCTGCGGTAAGCCGTATTGGCGTGTCAGCTACGCCAATCGCGCCAATTTGGACGTTTCCGGCGTGACCGTTCTGCTGGCGGTCATAAAATAGCGCGACGCCTGCGAGCGCAAAATCCCCGCGTCTACGAGAAAACTCCTCGAAGGCCCAGCGGCGCCCGACACGCCAGGGAGGGAGATGCAATTCGACGATCAATTCGTCCTGCCGCAAGCTGGTGGATAGTGGCCCGATGAAAAACTCGTCCGCGGAAATTGTTCGTTGTCCGCGCTGGCCAACGACAAGTATTTCTGCCCCACATGTAAGTGCAAGACCCGGCAGTTCGGCTGCGGGATCTGCATGAGCTAGGCTTCCTCCTACCGTCCCGCGATTTCGGATTTGATAGTGAGCGACGTGCCGGATAGCCTCTACCAATAGAGGATGGGCCAGCTTCAACTCTGCGCTGCATTCAATGTCTCGCCAACGGACGAGCGCGCCAATTCGAATACCGCTATCGTCGATTGTAACGCGGTTCAGGTCGGGAAGCCGGCCGATGTCGACCAGAAATCGGGGCGTCGCAAGACGAAATGCCAGCATCGGGACCAGACTTTGTCCGCCAGCAATAACTTTTGCCTGGTCGCCATGTTCGGCCAGAACTTCGATCGCGTGCTCCAATCGGGCGGGCCGGACATAGTCGAAACGATGCGCCTTCATAACAGGTTCTATTTGACTCAGCCGCGATGTGATCGTTAGCTTACAAACAATTCGGGGAGGTGGGCAATGCTCGACCGGTCCGCGAAAGACAATGTCTGTAGCGCAGTCGACGCGCTGCGCGACGACCTGACCAAACTCGGGCTCGATCTTGGAAACATAGAAGCGCCGCTCGGGAAGGAGCTCGAGGCGGGCAACTATGTCTATGGCTGGATGGCCCAAAATGGCTTCCGGCCCGAACGCATCGGTGCCTACGAAGATCGTTTCAATGTGGTCGGCCGTGTAGTTGGAACCGGCGGCGGTCTCAGCCTTTCATTCAATAGCCACCTCGACACGATCATGTCACGCGAGGATAGCGCGCGTTTTATCGACGCCAATGATCGCATTTATCACGAGGCCTGGCTCGATGACGGCAAGATCTGGGGCTATCCGCTCGTCAACTGCAAAGGGCCGATGACGTGCTGGCTTATTGCCGCCAAAGCGCTTCAGAACGCAAAAGTGTGCCTCAAGGGCGACATCGTCCTCTCGGCTGTCTGCGGTGAATTGTGCGGAGATTCCGTCGACGAGTTTCAAGGACATGACTATCTCGGCAACGACATCGGAACGCGGTTCGCGATAACGCACGGAGCGATCAGTCACTACGCATTGGTTGCTGAAGCCACGAATTTCAAACCGGCATGGGTGGAGGCCGGAAAGTTATTTGTGAAAATGACAATCTACGCCGGACCTTCTCGTTACACGCCATATGTCCCGCGTCCGCTGCCGGCGCACAAGAGCCCGAACGCTATCGTACGAATGGCAAAGCTCATCGAAGCGATCGAAGAATGGGCTGACGAATACGAAAAACGCTACACCCGGACCTACAGCGGGGGCACTGTGGTTCCAAAAGCGGTGATTGGTGCAATCCGTGGCGGCGTTCCGTATAAAGTATATCGCATCCCGGAATTGTGCTCGATCTACCTCGATGTCCGCCTCAATCCCGATACCCCGCCACTAACGATCCAGGAAGAGCTTGAGGCGATCGTGGCAAAACTCGACATAAAGGCCGAGGTGCGGCCTTTCCTTTATCGGCGCGGATTCAACGCGGAAGGCATTGAGCCGTTGAGAGACTCGCTGGAAATCGCCCATCAAAGCATCATTGGCAAGCCATCGGAACCGGCGGGGTCGCCTGAATGCAGCATGTGGCGCGACATCAACCCTTACAATGAGCTTGGCATCCCTTCGCTGACATATGGCTGCGGCGCGGGGGCAGGCGGTGGAAATACGTATTTCACCGTCGATGACATGATCAAGACGGCGAAGATCTACGCGTTGACCGCGATGGAGTTGTGCAACCGAAATTCCAAAGGGGCCTAAGCCTCGGAAAATCTAACAATTCAAAAGGCGCATTTAGGGAGGAATCTGACATGTCGAAGATCTCTACCGCGATTGTTGGCACAATGTTCGGTTTTGCGCTGGCCGCTTCAGCGCATGCAGCCGACGCAGTCAAAAATATTTCGATAATCACCATGAACGACACGCCCCAACTTCTCGAAGTGAAAGAAGGACTCATGGCGGGTCTTGCCGCGCATGGCTATACCGAGGGCAAGAATCTCAAGGTCGACTTCAAGAGCGCGCAGGGCAATTTTGGAACCGCGCAGCAGATCGTCCGGCAGTTCATCGGTGAGAAGCCGGACCTCATCGTGACGATAACAACACCGACCAGCCAGGCCGCAATCGCCGCGACCAAGGAGATACCGATCATCTTTACGACGGTTACCGACCCCCTCAAATCCAAGCTGGTGACGCAGGAAAAGCATCCCGGCGGCAATGCGTCGGGGATATCTGATCTCGTTCCAACCGAGCGGCAACTCGATATCGTCAAAGAGATTGTGCCCAACCTGAAGACGCTCGGGCTTGTGTACGATCCGAGCCTCGACAATGCGCGTTCGACGGTTGAAAGCATCAAAGCCATTGCGCCGAAGATGGGCTTCAAAACGGTCGAGTCGCCGGCAATGGGCATCAACAACGTACCCAGCGCCGGGCAAGCCCTGGTCGGCAAAGTTGATGCGATCTTCGTGCCCAATGACACGACCGTTTACGGTGCGTTCGAGTCATTGGTCAAGGTCGCGCAAGACGGAAAGGTTCCGATATTTACGGCCGAGCGCCGCAGCGTGCAGCGTGGTGCTGTCGCTACCGTTGGCTTCGATTTCGTGGACATGGGCAAGCGAACCGCCGACATGGTCGACAAGGTACTCAAAGGCGCCAAGCCTGGAGACCTCGATGTTCAGTATATGAAGGATTTGCCCAACTCGCTCGCGCTCTATGTCAATAAGGAGTCCGCCGAAAAGATGGGTGTCAAGCTCTCGCCGGCTCTTCTGAAAAGAGCGGCACAAGTTTTCTAACCGCGTTCAAGATCTTCGGACCTGACAATTGAGTCTCTACGCCTTCATCGGTGCGCTCGAGACCGGACTGGCATTTGCGCTCGTCGCTCTGGGCGCATACCTCACGTTTCGCGTTCTGGATTTTCCTGACCTGACGGTTGAAGGCTCGTTTCCGCTCGGTGCAGCGGTGGCGGCCAAATTGATGGTCAGCGGCTTCGACGCGTGGACGGCGACGCTGATCGCCGCACTGGTCGGCAGCCTCGCGGGATTCGCAACGGCGTTTCTAAATCTCAAGCTCCGCATTCTGCACATCCTCGCCGGAATTTTAACCGCAATCGCCCTTTATTCGGTCAATTTACGCATCATGGGCCGTCCCAATATCGGCCTCATCAACATGACAACGGTGTACACCCCGTTTGAGCGTCTGGGAATTCCGTCGCTCTACGCGCCGATTGTGCTTTTGACGATCGTGGTGGTAGTTGCAAAGATTCTCGTCGATCTGTTTCTCGGGACAGGTTTCGGTCTGGCTATGCGTGCGGCGGGAGCTAACCCGCGAATGGCGCAGGCGAATGGAATCCAGGTCGGCCGCATGATTGTGATCGGTTTGGGGATGGCAAACGGACTGACTGCGCTGAGCGGCGCACTGTTTGCGCAGATGCTCGGGGCGGCGGACGTTTCGATGGGCATCGGCGTGATTGTGGTCGCGCTTGCGGCCGTTATTGGTGGTACCGCGCTGATGCCGTCCCGGATTGTATATATGCTTACGCTCGCCTGTGTCCTGGGATCGATACTCTACCGAATTGCACTGGCACTTGCCTTGAGCAGCGACGCAATTGGCCTAACGGCCTCGGACGTGAATGTGGTGACCGCTGTGCTGGTCGCGATCGCCCTATGGGTTCCGGTGCGAAGATCGGCGTTTGGGCGGCAGAGGAGTGCGCTCAAATGATCCGGGTCGAGAATTTAGGAATTATCTTCAATAGGGGAACGGCACTCGAAAACCGTGCCTTGCACGACATCAATTTAAGTATTGCAGCGGCCGAGTTCGTTACCGTGATCGGATCCAACGGCGCCGGCAAATCGACGCTGCTCAATTTGCTTGCCGGGGAAATGTCGCCCGGCAGCGGCCGCATCCTGATTGATGATATCGAGCTAACGACTTGGCCGGTATACCGCCGATCGAGGCTGTTGGCGCGCATGTTCCAGGACCCGCGTGTCGGTATCTGCGAAGATATGTCGATTATCGAAAACATCGCTATAGCTTCGGGACGAACAGCGCCGCGTGGATTCCACTTCGCCATTACGAATGAACTTCGGCAAATGGCGGTCGATAGACTCTCAATGCTGAATCTGGGCCTTGAAAAACGCCTTCACGATAGGGTCGCGCTGCTCTCTGGCGGACAGCGTCAAGCTCTGGCCCTGGTGATGGCGACACTCGGCTCGACGAAGGTGCTCTTACTCGATGAGCACACAGCCGCATTGGACCCGGCGGCGGCTGAAGTGGTGATGGACCTCACCAGGACGATCGTCGGCAAATTTGGAATAACAACGGTTATGGTCACCCATAGCATGCGCCAAGCGCTTGAATTCGGGAGCCGAACGATAATGCTCCATCACGGCCAGATTATTCTCGACATCAGCGGTGCGGATAGGGCCTCAACGAGCGTCGATCAACTGGTCAAGATGTTTCAAAGAAAAGAGGGCGCCGAAATCTCGGACGACAATCTGTTGCTGGCTTAGGTACCGCGATGAGCGGAGAGGGCTGGCCGACAGGAGTGAAATATCAGCGCCTAAGGCCGACGAGGCATGTTTTTACCAAACACGCTCAAAGTAATTGCGCGCGCCACATACTGGGCGAGACAATTGTAGCCGGCTTCATTTTGTTCGAATGCCTGAGGCACAGACTGCGTACCGCCGGGGGATGCCTGATCGACAATTTGCATCGCCTCATAGAAGCGGATGACGATTACATTTTTTTGCGCCGCCAGTACTCTTAAAGCGTCGCGGATTTTTGCGTAATGTTCGTCGCGCAGCATCTCTTTCGCGAATTGCAGACCGACTAGTACCACGTCGATATTGTGCGCCTTCAGCCAGTCGATCTGATCGTTGATGGTGGCGGTGAATTCGACCGACGGCATATAGGCAAGCGCGTCATTGGTGCCGACCTGCCAGAGCACCAGATCTGGTCTATTAAGCGCCACCTCGTTCTTCATGCGGGCTGCGGCACTAGTGGCAAGCTCCCCGGAGACGCCACGATTTATGATGATGATGTCCACACCCTTGAGCGCCTGCTCGAGCATCGACTCGATCAAATCAGTGTACGCACTTTCGTGCCCGCCGACGTGACCTGGCGCAGCGCCCATAGCCAGGATGCGCAACGTTTTGCGTTTGGCCAGCGCCGCCGACACGTTTGGCAACGGCGATTCATCGGTCACGACGGTCCCGCCAGCCTGGCAAGCTTTCGACAGCGTCGGCGCTTCGTTCGGCGCGGAATTTTGCGCGCAGATCGGCGCGATACCGATCAAGGAGGCTACGAACGCTGCGCCGATGGTGCGGGCGGAGCAGGTCGGGTGCGTTGTCGCGATTCGGCAAGCCATGCGGTGAAGGCCATGATGATGATGCCGGACACTACCACGACGCTGTCAGTGCCGACAGAGCCGCGGTAGTAGAAGCGGAGCACTTGTCCAGCGAGGCTTAACAGCGAGCCGATGCAGAACACGTAAAGCGAGTTGCGGCCAAGCATGGCCAGCATGCGGATCAACGGCATGACGACGAAACGCGTGTAACGCTGTTCGCCAAACCGGCGTATATAAGGGAAGGCGATCGAGAAGACCGCTACGAGCGCCAGAAATTGAATCAGTCGGGGCGGCGTTGCCCAGCCCTTGTCGAGCAGAAAGAATAATTGCGGGCTTGGCACATCGGTCGGATCCCAAAACCAGCCGAATAGCACGGCCAATGTGAAGTAGATCAGGATTGGCAGCGCCAGCATACGCACACGGACGATATGGCGGCGCACCCAGGCGCCCGGGCCATCATCAATACGCGCCAGCACGAAGCCGAGCACGAACGTAAATTGCCAGGCCAACGGATTGAAGAACCAGGTGCCCGAAACCGGCCATGTTGGCAAGGTCAGCTGGAAAACGAGTGCCGTGATGTAGAGGGCGGCTGAAGCCGGTAGCACCAGGTTGGGAGCCAAGCGGTCGATAACCGCAAAAAACGGCGCCATCAGCATCAGCACAACGTAAAGCGGCAAGATATCAAAGTAACCAAGCTGATGAGTGAGCAGCGCCAATCCGACATGGGTCGGCACCGGGTCATCGAATACGGCGGCGGCGTTGTGCCACTGCAAGAGCAACGGATTTTGCAGCTCGGTTGCAGTGATCGCCAGCATGGCAATAGCAAGCATCGTGATCAAAACCTGCGCTGCGTAAAGCTCGAGCGCGCGGCCGAATAAACGCAATACGACGTCACGCGTCGGCATGCGGCGGCCGCCGCCATCGGCCATCAGCCGCAGCGACCAGCCAGCCAGGAACACGAACAGGTCAGCGGCATCGGAGACCGAGAAATTGGTCAGCGTGTACTTGTCGTAGGATAGGCCGGGGATGTGATCGATGAATATCGTGATCAGCGCGAACCCACGCCAGAAATCGACCGCATTGGGTTGGCGTGTCATCGCGTGAGGCCCGGTCAGCGCTCGCGTTGCAAGGATCCCACTTTGCCGGGCACCGGCACATACGGTCAAGCAGCGTGATTACGCCCGGCAGTGAGCCGGCCGCGACAGCCTTTGTCGCCACTGTAGAATGGCATTTTCCGCGAATGGCCGGAAGCTCGCGCGATGCAATTGCGGGATCTCCGGTATTTCGTGGCGATCGCTCCACCGTCTGCGCACGCGCTGAATGAAGGATTCGGGACACCCGAACAATTCAGCGCCTGTATCCGTTCCGAAACGATCAAGCAGGGCAAAGTCGTCAGGAAAAGATCGCCAGTTAGCTTGCCGCGTGTCAAATAGCGTGCCGCTAAGGACGACTCTTTGTATGGAGCCGCTGAGCGAGGCGGCCAAGGTCAACAATCATGCGCTCGTGAGTCCCATTTCCGATCTCTTCGGTCTCGTCATGCGCGCTTACGTTGAAGTCGATCCGGCGGCCGTCGACCTTGGTGACCACCGCTTCGGCCGTCACGCGATGTCCGGCCGGAGTTGCGGCAAGATGGCGGATATTCACCGCGGTTCCGACCGCGCTTTCGTTCGGCTCCAGGTAATCTCGCACTGCATTGAGTGCAGCATTCTCCATCGCCGTAACCATCATCGGCGTGGCAAAGACTGGCGGTAAGGCGGCATCCTTGAATTGATTGGCGAGATGGGCAGGCGCCACGCGTAGCGTGTACGTGCCTTTTGCTCCAACGGGGATTGGGCGCATCGTATCAGCTCTCAATACGCGGGATGTGGTTGATCGCCGGCGCGAGGATAATCAGCAGCAATCCGCACAATGCGATTGGCAAGAATGCCATGCCGGCGATGCCGCTGGTATCCCAGGCGAGCCCGCTGATCACGGGGATAAGCACGGCGCAGCTGTAGCTGATCGTGAACATCGCCGCCGTGACACGGTGTACGTCCTCCGGAGGGCTGAGTAATGGCGGCAATGCGAGCACAAGAATGAGGATGGAGGCGGCGGCAAAACCCTGTAGCGCCGCCGCGCCTACAACTAAGGCGCCGCTTCCGAAAACAATGCCCGCCGTCGCGACGATGAAGATTAATCCGCACACAACATATGGCCAGATCTTCCGTTCCAGTCGCCCGGCAACAGCGAGCAATATGATCGATGCCGGTAATTGGCCCACGTTCAATGCGGAAAGCGCCGCGCTGATCCATCCGTCCTCGCCGTTGCTCTTCAAATAGTCCGGGATAAAAGCGTTGATACCGAAATAGATAGCATTCACGCTGCCAAGCATAAGGCCAAGCCTCCAGATCAATGAATTGTTCCAGTCCGGCCACCAACGGCGCCCGCTCTGTGTTCCATTTGCAGGCCGCGGCCGAGGCGCAAATATCACGACCGCGATACCGATTACGGCAACCGGTGCGCTCCAGACGACAAAACCCCATTGCCATTTGCCTTCAACCATCGGGAGAATGAGCGGAAGCATCAGGCCGACCGGCAGAATTTCGCCGATCAGCAAGCCGTTTGTGTACACCGCCGTCGCAAAGCCGATCCGCTGCGGCACCCAAACGCGCACAGTCGGCGGCATTGCAACCTGCATGATTGCCACGCCTGCGCCCGTCACCACGGTCATGGAATAGAGCCATGTGATGTCGGGCAGCGCACCTCGCAACGCGCCTCCAACAGCAGTAATTGCAATCCCAACTACGAGAGCGGCGTTTATTCCGATTCGGGCGATCAGCAACGAACCCGGCACCGCCGCAATGGCAAACAGCATTGAGGGCAGGCCGGTAAGGATTCCCACCTGAGTCTCGCTCAATTTCATTTCATCATGGATGAGGGGAATGACTGGCGGTACCGCCAGAATTGTGAACCGCAGGGCGGTCCCCAACAACCAGAGCAGGCAGAGCGAAGTGAGGACATGCACCCGCTTCGATGCATCAGTATGGTCATTCATTGCGAGACTAGCCTTGCGAATTTGTGCGCGCCGCAATTTCACGACGCACGACATCGGGGAGTGAATGAATACGGGAATCAAATTTAATTCCACGGATATCAAATGCTGTGGCGGCAGCTACGTCTTCGTCCTTATCCCCGATCAGGAAGCTCGCCTGTTTATCAATTGGCCATTCCACCGCAGCCTGCTCGAGCATACCGGGGCCCGGCTTTCGGCACCGGCACCGCACTGCCAGCGACTTGACCGCCCCCTCGGGATGGTGCGGACAGTAATAGAACGCGTCGATATGAGCTCCGCGCGCGGAAAGGTCAGCCTGCATATGGGCATGGAACAACTTTACGGAGTTCTCATCGAAATAGCCGCGAGCAACGCCGGACTGATTGCTGATAACGAACACATAGTAGCCCGCCTCGTTCAACAGTTGCACGGCTTCCTGCGCTCCAGGAATCCATTCGAGCTGATCGGATCGGTGGGCGTAACCAAGATCCACATTGAGGACACCGTCGCGATCAAGAAATGCAGCTGGAAGGCGCCGTCCGGGTTTTTTCATTGCTAAAGCGCCTGTCGAAGTCGTGTTACGGAGCCCCGGTGGCGGAACCGGCATCAGCCACCGCTCGCTTTAGCGCTTCCATGCGCAGGCCACTGATAATCCATACGATGCCGCCCAAAATGCCAAGAAAGAAGTAGGCCGCGCCGAATAGAATGGATAGCGTCAGGCCATCGCTTTGCGCCAAGCCCGAATAGGCGAAGGCCACAATCATCGTGCTTTCGCGGACGCCCCAGCCGGCGATTGATATCGGTACAGTTGCAACCAGTAGCACCGGCGGCAACAGAAAGAGAATTTGGGCGAAACTGACTGGCGCCGCGACTGCTTTTGTACAGCCCCATGCCGCGGCAATGGTCAGCAGATGAATAGCAATCGAACACACGATAACAATGTTGAGCGATCGGCGGGACCGGCATAACGCCCCCGCAGCGCGCGAAGCGGCGGACAAATGCCGAGTAATTGCGCGGCGATCAAACCACTGTTGAAATCGTGTGCCAATCAGCAAAAATCCCAGTGGCGCTGCAAGTGCGCCGAAGGCGATCACAAATAGGGCGGCGCGTGCGGTCGGTTCGTGAATAAGCTGAAGTGTCCACGGCAGGCACAAGACTGCGATCAAAGCCAAAATGAATACGCCGATAATCCGGTCTATCAATACAGAATAAACCGCGACTGCCCATCCGGCGCCATGGCGGGCGAGCACCCAGATCCGCGCACCGTCGCCGCCAACCGTTGAAGGCAGTACCTGATTGAAAAATGCAGCGATGAAGCTGATCTGCAAGGCCGACCCGAATCCCAAACTGGCACCACATGCGAGCGTGATCTGCTGCCAGCGCGCGGCGAGCAGTGCGGTTTGGACGATCAGCAGAAATACTGCAAAAATCAGCCAGCCCGGCTCCAACGCGTGCAAACGCGCGGTGAAGGTCGAGATGTCGACCCAGCGCAAGGAGAAATAAAGCAGCAGGACGGAGATTATTGCCTTCGCTAGCAGCGTCAGTGTACGGCGCATGGACGCGTCGTCCCCAAAACGGTTGAAAAGATATCTGGGCCGATTGGCGGGCTTCGCATGCCCGAATTAAGGAAGCAAGTGGACGTCTTCCTTCGCTAAGTCATTGGAAACAGAGAAATTAACCCGTCTGCGGGGTAAGCGCAGTGCGCCCCGGAGTTTGCTATTATGCTGGCGTACTCGAGCGACCAAGGGGACCCATTGAATATCGAATCGAGTAAGAGGACGACTTCCGCCCCAACGAGTGTAAGGACTGCTGACCTCACCGTCGTTGGAGGTGCCGGTCACGTTGGAATTCCGCTCGTGCTCGCCTTCACCGAAGCCGGGCTAACGGTCAACGTCAACGACATCAATGAGACCGCATTGGATTTGCTGCGTGCCGGCAGACTGCCGTTCATCGAGCACGGCGCTGCGCCGCTTTTGGCAAAGGCATTGGCCGGCAACAAACTTGTTTTCACATCGTCTCCGGCGGCAATAGAACGCACGGGACCGGTGATCGTTACGATCGGTACGCCCGTCGACGAGTTCCTCAATCCGGTACAGGTCGAGATCCAGCGATGTGTGGACAGCTTGTTGCAACATGTCGACGACAACCAATTGCTTGTTCTGCGTTCGACGGTTTACCCGGGAACGACCGATTGGTTACATGAATATCTTCGACGTCTCGGGCGCAAAAACAGAATCGCGTTCTGTCCGGAGCGTGTAGTGCAAGGCTATGGTGTCAAAGAGTTGCGCGACATGCCCCAAATCGTCAGCGCGACCACTCCGGAAGGAGAGCGAGAAGCGAGCGACCTGTTTCGCCGGATCGCCCCGGAGCTGGTTGTCGTCAAACCAATCGAGGCCGAATTTGCCAAGCTGTTCAACAATGCATATCGATACATCGAATTCGCGGCGACCAATCAGTTTTATTTGATCGCAAAATCAGCTGGAGCTGACTACCAGGCAGTCATGCGTGCGATGAAGCACAACTATCCGCGCGCCAAAAATTTCCCCGGGCCTGGCTTTTCGGCGGGTCCTTGTTTGTTCAAAGACACTATGCAACTTGTGGCCTATGCGCGTAACCAATTTGGGCTCGGCCATGCGGCCATGCAGGTGAACGAAGGCTTTGTCCTCCAATTGGTGGATGACCTGCGTCGTACCCACGACATTTCAAAAATGACAATCGGCCTCCTCGGTATGGCGTTCAAGGCGGAAATCGACGATACCCGCGCATCATTGAGTTACAAGCTCAAGCGGGCACTGCAAATGTTTGCGCGCGAAGTTCTCACGACCGATCCGTTTGTTACAATTGACCGATCACTCCTGCCGCTCGACCAGGTGGTTGCACGGAGCGACATCCTGATTTTATGCACGCCGCATTCCGTATATGCTGACGCGGATTTAGGCAACAAACCTGTGGTCGATGTGTGGGGCTTTCTCAAGAACACCAATATCGTGTACTGAGCATGGCCGCCAAAATCAAATCTCGTCGACATTGCTGGCTTGCGGAATATGTCTCTCACTGCTGTGCATTTCACGTTTGTGGGTAGTGTGAAGACACATCCGGCCTGGGAAATCTCGAAATGATGCAATTCTCGAATCTAACGACGCGACAAATGCTGATCATTGCGCACGACGTCTTGGCAACCGCCGCGGCGATCATTGCGACGTTTTTTCTGCGTTTCGAGGGTTCGACGCTGAGTGAACGACTGATTGGCTTTGGGCCGTTTCTGCCGCTTTTCCTGATTTACGCGGCAGCCGTCTATTACGTCATCGGCTTACATCGAAACAAGTGGCGCTTCACATCTGTTCCCGATCTCTTCAATCTGTTTCAGGCATCGACAATCCTTGCCATATCGCTGCTCGCTCTCGACTACGTTCTGGTCGCACCGAATATCTACGGGACGTTCTTTTTCGGCAAAGTCACGATTTTGCTCTACTGGCTCATTCAGATGTTTTTTCTGGGTGGCCTGCGTGTCATCTATCGCTATTTCCATTACGCGCGGACCCTGCAACGCGTAAAAATTGCAGATGGGGCGCCAACGCTCGTGCTCGGGCGGGCCGCGGACGCGGAAGTGTTATTGCGCGGCATAGAGAGCGGCGCGGTCAAGAAGATCTGGCCTGTCGGGATACTTTCGCCGTCGGCGGCCGATCGGGGCCAATCAATCCGCGGCGTGCAGGTGCTGGGAGATATCGACGATCTTGAGCGAATCGTCGCCGACCTGGAGTATCGCGGCGAACGGGTGATGCGGCTCGTCCTTGCGCCTTCTGCGCTCACTCCGGAAGCTAGGCCCGAAGCGATCTTGATGAGAGCGCGCAGGCTCGGGCTGAATATGAGCCAGTTGCCCGCCCTTGATGCAGACGGCCCGGCCGTCCAGCTAGCGCCTGTTGCGGTAGAGGATCTCCTGCTCCGGCCCAGCGTCAAGATCGACTACCGCCGGCTGGAAACATTTGTGAGCGGCCGGGCAATTGCTGTAACCGGGGGAGGCGGCTCGATTGGAGCGGAGATTTGCGATCGTATCGCAACCTTTGGTGCGGCGCGGTTGCTGGTGATCGAGCAATCTGAACCGGCATTGCACGCGGTTCTGGAATCTCTCAAGAGTAAGCAGAGCGGGACCGAAGTTTCCGGCCGGATTGCAGATATTCGCGACCGGCAGCGGATCATGACTCTGGTTGCGCATTTCAAGCCCGACATTGTCTTTCATGCAGCGGCGCTTAAACACGTGCCGATGCTTGAACAGGACTGGGATGAGGGCATCAAGACGAACGTATTCGGCTCGATCAATGTTGCCGACGCGGCGGCGGCCGCCGGCGCGGCAGCCATGGTGATGATTTCGACCGACAAAGCCATCGAGCCGGTGTCTGTGCTGGGAGCGACCAAGCGTCTTGCGGAAATGTATTGCCAGGCGCTAGACGACGAGTTGTCACGCCGTGATCAGCGCTCGATGCGACTGATCTCGGTCCGTTTTGGAAATGTGCTCGCCTCGAATGGGTCGGTCGTTCCGAAATTCAAGGCGCAAATCGAGGCGGGCGGACCTGTAACGGTTACGCATCCCGACATGGTCCGCTATTTCATGACCATTCGCGAGGCATGCGATCTGGTTGTAACGGCGGCGAGCCATTCATTGGACCGTTCGAATGACGACATTTCCGTTTATGTTCTCAACATGGGTCAGCCGGTGAAGATTGTCGATCTTGCCGAACGGATCATCAGGTTGAGCGGGCTTGAGCCGGGGCGCGACATCAAGATTACCTTTACCGGCGTCCGTCCCGGCGAGCGCTTGCATGAAATTTTGTTCGCGCGAGAGGAGGAGAGTGCCGAAATCGGTATCCCCGGCATCGTCGGTGCCAAGCCTGTTTCGCCCTCGCTTGAGACCATCCGCGCCTGGGTTGCGACTTTGGAGCAAGGCGTGGTGCGCGGAGAGCGGACGGTGATCTACAACGTGCTGCGCGATGCGGTTCCTGAATTCCGGGGTGAAGCTGCTTGAAGGAAATGACCGTGGACCCAGCGACTTTGTTCAAATCGGAGTTCGCGGAACATAGCGACGTCGCACGCCGTACCGAAGCCGAACTTGCTGCCAAATTCACGGAATTGGTTCGAGCATGCGCCGCGGCGATCCGCGCCGGCGGCAAACTCATGTTTTTCGGCAATGGCGGCAGCGCGGCTGACGCCCAGCACCTCGCGACTGAACTGACGGTGCGCTACAAATCGGATCGCGCAGCCATTGCCGCAATTGCGTTAACGACCGACAGCTCGGCGCTTACAGCCGCCGCCAATGATCTTGGTTTCGAGAGGATATTTGCGCGGCAGATCGAGGCATTGGGCCGGCCCGATGATGTGGCCATCGCCATTTCAACGTCAGGCAAGAGTCCGAACATCATTGCCGCGCTGACGCAGGCGAGGGCAATGGGAATTGTGACGGCCGCTTTCGGTGGCAAGGGAGGTGGCGACATGGCTGGACTTGCCGATCATCTCCTGGCGGTGCCGTCCACGACCACCGCACGAATTCAGGAAATGCACATCACCATGGGACAGATTTTGTGTGCGGCCCTTGAAATTGAACTGGGATTGACCGCAAAGCGATAATTCCACTGGAATTTCAGTGCCATAGAAGCACAGCACAATTTTTGCGCTATGAAATCCGTGTTCCTCATGCTGAAAATTGCTTGACTCGATGTGACCAACGTTTTTCCCTTCCGGCAGGGAGAAACACGTCCATGAACGCAACCATTTTGCCGGGGCCTGGCGCCAAGCCGCGTGCGCAACGAACTCGTGACGGCGACGGCCACAGTATTCAATCCGTCGACCGCGCATTGTTTTTGCTTGAAACCATCGCCGAAGCCGGCGGAGAGGCGACGCTGACGGAATTGGCGAACCGGACCGGCCTCAATATTTCAACGTGCCATCACCTGCTGGCGACCCTGATCCGGCGCGGTTTTGCCACCAAAGTCCCGGGACGCCGGCTTTACGCGCTGGGTGCACGAATCTTTTATCTCGGCCATGCTTGTCTCCAGGTAGATTTGCCGCGCCGCGCGCAGCCTTATCTTGAGGCGATCAACCAGGCGACAGGCGAGACGGTGCATCTCGCGGCACTTCAAGGCGACAGTGTTGTCACGCTTTCCGTCCGCGAGGCACGGCACGCGGTACGCGTCGACACCGGCAAGGTCGGAAAAGTCGAAGCACCGCACGCAACTTCAGTCGGCAAGGCAATTTTGGCCTGGCTGCCCGAGGACGAAATCAAGCGCATGCTTGCCGGCGGAATGAAAAGCTTCACTGAAAAGACTATTACCGATCTGCCGGCGCTCCTTGAATCGCTTCGTGTCGTCCGGCGTAATGGATACGCGATCGATCGCGAGGAATATCTGCCGGGCGTCATATGCGTCGGCGCCGCTATCCGTGATCAGGCTGGGACCGTCATTGGCGCGATCAGCGCTTCGACACCGACTATGCGCGCAAGCGACGAACACATCGCGCTGATGCGCAATGAAATTACCGCCGCGACCCGTGGGTTGTCGGCTGAGTTCGGCGAACCTGGTTCGCAGGCAGGCGAACGGCCCCAGGCCGTCGCCAACTAGACCGCCCGTACGCGCAAAGAATACTTACTGGAGGACACATGTACGCACCGGCCGGCGTCAAGATTAATCACAATGAATTTCCTATCCCTGACAGTCAGCGAGCCTGGGTCCTCGGCGATCCTGGACAATTGAGCATCGCGACCAAACCGGTGCCGGTGCCGAAGAAAGCTGAAGTTCTCGTGCGCATCGATGCGGTCGCAATCTGTGCGACCGACCTTGAGATCATTTACCACGGGCCGCCCGCCTCGATTCAAGGTGGCATGCCATTCAACAAGGGTTTCACGCCCGGTCACGAATACATGGGCACCGTGGTGGCGCTAGGACCGGGTGTCGATGAATATCGAATTGGACAACGCGTTGCCGTTGAAATCCATGCCGGCTGCGGACAATGCAAGCGCTGCCGCGAAGGCATGTACACCTCATGCCACAACTATGGCCTCAACTATGGAGATGTCGACAAAGGTCACCGCGCCAACGGATTTACAACCGACGGCGGCTTTTGCGAATACCAGGTCAATAATATCAACACCTTGGTTGCGATTGGGGACGAGATGTCCGACGAGGAGGGCACGCTCGTCGTCACCGCAGGAACCGCGATGTATGCGCTCACGGAGCTCGGCGGGCTCGTCGCAGGCGAGAGTGTCTGCGTTACCGGCCCCGGGCCAATCGGCTTGATGGCGGTTGCCGTGGCGAAAGCGCTGGGTGCGCAGCCGGTGATCCTGACCGGAACGCGCGATAACAGGCTGAAAATCGGGCTCGAGCTCGGGGCCGACCACGTCGTCAACATCCGCAAGGAGCCTGATGTGGTTGCGGCGGTGAAAAAGCTCAACGGCGGTAAAGGTGTTGACTACGTTGTCGAATGCTCGGCTGCGACCAGTGCCGTCAACGATGCAGTTCGCATGGTCAATCGCGGCGGTCGCGTCTGCCTCGCCGCCTTTGCGCATGAGGAAGTCCCGGTCGACGTCGCTCACATCGTGCGCAACAACATTTATGTTTACGGCATCCGTGGTGAAGGAAAGAGTGCGACGCATCGCGCCGAAGCCTTCATGAAGCAGAAGCGCTTCGATGCGACGAAAATCCATACACACACATTCCCGCTTGACGATCTACCGACCGCAATTCGCTACGCTAAGGATCGCGTCGAAGACGCCATCAAGGTCGTAGTGAAAGCGAACATGGGCGCCGCACAAAAGGAAGCCGCGGAGTGAGCCAAACTCTCATCCCGAGCAGGCTGCCGGTGGCAGGCATCTCGAAAGGATGAAGGACGGCAAAGGATCACGATGCTCACTTGCGATGACTACATTACACCAAAGTCGCTCGACGAGGCGTTTGGCGCAATGCGGATCAATCGTGGCCGCTATCGGATAGTCGCGGGTGCGACCGATACATTGCCGTGGGCACGCGAGGGCCGCGCAGGCGACGTCAGCATTCCGGTATTGATAGACATCTCGAAAATTCCACAGCTGAATGAGCGGCAAGTGAGTGACGAGCGGGTCCGGCTTGGCGCGGCAACGCCAATCCAGCGGTTCCTCGATGACAAGGCCTTAAGCCGTGCGCTGCCGGAAATGCCGCGCTGTGCCGTGTGGTTTGCGGACGATCAGATTCGTGCGCAGGCGACGGTCGGGGGCAATATCGTGAACGCCTCGCCGGCCGCAGACGTGACACCTTGCCTAATCGCTCATGATGCGATCGTAGAACTCATCTCAGAAGGCGGCAGGCGCAAGATGCCGCTGTGTGATTTCGTCACCGGCCCCAATTCCACTGCACTGGCAGACGGGGAGCTGCTGGTCGCAATCGAATGCGATGCGCTGGCTGCCTACGGTGGCAGTTTCGAGAAAGTCGGGCATCGGCGTTCGTTGGTGATTTCCTTGGTATGCCTTGCCGCACTCGTCAGGCTAGACGCCAAGCGGCGGCAAATCGAAGACGTTCGGCTTGCGATTGCGGGCATCGGACCGAAGCCGCTGCGGCTGACCGAAGTCGAAAAATATCTGAGTAGAGGTCCTTTGTCGGCCGAAACGCTCGAGCGGGCCGCCGACATGCCGACGTCATTGGTTGCTTCGCGCACGCGCCAGGAATACCGGCGAGCCGTGGTCAGCGGGTTCATGCTGCGCGGGCTGATCAATGCATGCCGACGAGCGGGAGCCGGGCCTAACGCACTTTCGTCGGAACTGGAGGTCGCTTATGCCTGACCTCCAGTTCAAGGCGACGATCAACGGCCGCCACATTTCTCGGAGTGCCAAGCCGCATCAACGACTCCTCGATTTCATCCGCGACGACCTCAATCTGACCGGCAATAAAGAAGGCTGTGGTGCCGGCGAGTGCGGTACCTGTTCCGTATTCGTGGATGGAGTCCTGATGAAATCCTGTCTGATGCCGCTCGCAAAAGCGCACGGTACGACGATCGAGACGGTGGAATCACTGGACAAGACCGGAGAGCTGAGCGTGCTGCAGAAGGCCTTCCACAAGGCCGGCGCAAGCCAGTGCGGTTATTGCATACCGGGAATGGTGATGGCGGCGACTGCGGCGCTGCGCGCCAATCCGTTTGCGGGTCGCGAGGAGATCAAGGAACGCCTTGGGGGTAATATTTGTCGCTGTACGGGCTACCAGAAAATTTTCGATGCGGTAGAGCTTGCGCGCGACGTGCACAATGGCCGCTTGCCGGCAAGCGCGCTTTATGAGGATAACATTACGGAAGATGGAGTCATCGGCAAGAACGTGCGGCGCATCGATACGCCGAGCAAAGTTTCGGGCCGACTCAAATATGCCGGCGACATGACTATGCCTGGGCTGCTGCACGTGCAGGTGCTGCGCTCGCCGCATGCGCATGCACGCATCACTTCAATCAACACATCCGCCGCAACGGCCATCGATGGAGTCGAGGCCGTTATTACCAGCGCCGATGTGCCGGGCGAGGACGGTTTTGGCGTGTTCGTCAATGATCAGCCCATTATGGCGCGTGAAAAGGTGCGCTATGTGGGTGAAGCCATCGCCGCGGTCGCGGCCGAAAGCCCGCTTGCCGCCAAGCGCGCACTATCCGCAATCAAGGTCGACTACGAGCTATTGCCGGCTGTGTTTGATGCAGAAGAAGCAATGCGGCCGGATGCGCCTGTGCTGCATGAATACGCGCCTGACAATGTGACAAAACACATTCCAATCCGCGTCGGCGACACGGAGAAGGGATTTGCCGAAAGTGATCTCGTCGTCGAGGAAACTTATTCGACCCAGCCCATCGAACATGCCTATCTCGAGCCCGAAGCCGGCCTTGCCTATGTCGACCATGATGGTGTTGTGACCCTGGTTTGTCCTGACCAGAACGTGACGCATCACCGGCATATGCTGGCACGGATCATCGCCAAGCCGATCAGCAAGGTGCGATTTATCATGAGCCCCGTCGGCGGCGGCTTCGGCGGCAAGGAAGATATGATCTATCAAGGCATGCTGGCCTTGCTCGCGATGCAGACGCAGCGGCCGGTGCGACTCGTGTTCACGCGCGAGGAGTCGATCATATCGACGGCCAAACGCCATCCGTCGCATACGCTCCTGCGCATGGGCCTGATGCGAGATGGACGCATTCGCGCGCTCGAGATGAAGATGATCTGCGATGGCGGTGCCTATGGGCTTTCCACTGAAGGCGTCATGCGCAAAGCCGCAATTCTGGCCGCGGGGCCCTATGCCATTCCGAACGTTCGGGTCGATACCTACGGAATCTACACGAACAATACCCCGTCGGGCGCATTTCGTTCATTCGGCGCGCTGCAGACAGCATTCGCGACGGAGTCTCACCTCGATATCTGTGCTGAACGGCTGGGACTCGATCCTTTCGAGATCCGTCGCATCAACGCGATGCGCGACGGTGCGATGACGCATACCAAAGCCAAGCTTGGCTCGGTAAGTCTGACGCGCGCTCTCGATGAGCTTGAAAAGGCCTCAGGCTGGGAAGCTGGCGTCCCGGCAGCACGTGGCGGAGTACGCGGCGATCTCGATCGCGATGACGTCCGGCCGCCCTGCGCGCTCGGCGCGCGTTTTGAGGCGAGACCCGAACAGGAAGCGGCTGAATAATGGCACGTAAGCGTGGACGAGGGATGGCGGCCTGCTGGTACGGAATTGCGCGCACTGCGGTCATCGATCGCGCTGGCGCCTGGGCAGAAATCGATGACGGAGGCAGCGCTAAAATCGTCACCGGTGTAACCGAAATAGGAGAGGGTATCCTGACTGTCCTCGCACAAATCGCCGCGCACGAAATGGGCGTGAAACCCGAGCATGTCGTGATCGGCGACAATGATACCGCGCGCGCGCCGGAGGCATCGCATGCAGGGGCGAGCCGTCAGACCTACATGATCGGCAATGCAGTTGCGCTCGCCTCACGCGAAGCGCGCAGGCGACTGGTCGAGGTTATGGCCGATACCTGGGACGTCGAAGCCACCGCGATCCGCACCGGCAATGGCGAAATGTGGGTCGAGAGCACCAATCATCGAATTACGATGGGCGAAGCAGTTGCTGCAGCGAAAAACCGCGGCGTAGTGCCCGTCGGTTCTGCGACGTTCGGTACCGACACGACGGGGCTTGATCCGGTCGACGGTTCGGGCCGGCCCTGGCAGGCTTATGTCTTCGGCGCGCAGGTTGCGGAAGTCGAAGTCGATACCGTAACCGGCGAAGTCCAGGTCCTCGGAATTTGGGCGGCGCACGATGTTGGCCGCGTCGTCAATCCGCAAGGCGTCGAAGGCCAGATCGAAGGGGGCATCGTGCAGGCCTTGGGCCAGGCGTTGATGGAAGATTATAAAATCGAGCAAGGCCGCACGAGTACGTCAGGCTTTGCCAAGTATATTTTACCGACGGCACTCGATGTTCCCAGAGTCAATTCGATTATCATTGAGGACCCAGACCCGATCGGGCCACTCGGCGTAAAGGGTGTCGGAGAACCGGCCATGGTGCCAACCGTTCCTGCGATCATGAACGCGATCTACGACGCGGTCGGCGTGCGCATCACGTCGCTGCCGGCGACGCCTGAAAAGGTCTTGATGGCGATCAAGGAAAAAGAGCGGCGAGACGGAGCACTCAAGTCTCAAGCCGCCGAGTGAGGCGCGTAAACACATATGGCTTACTTTAAAATATGGAAAAAAGCGAGAACTCGGGAGGATTCATGAACAAACTGCGCATTGGCCTCGTGGCCGTAATTGCATTGTCGGCGATCTGCCTGCCTGCGTCTGCCCAGAACTATCCGACGCGCCCGATCACAATGATCGTCCCATATCCGGCCGGTGGACCGAGTGATGTCGTGGCACGGATCATGGCAGATGGAATGAGTAAAGTGCTCGGCCACAATATTATTATTGAGAACGTCGGCGGCGCCGGTGGAACGATCGGCACAGCCCGTGCGGCGGGATCGGAACACGACGGCTACACTTTGCTTGCCGCCAGCATGGGTTCGCATGTGTCTGCTCCTGCACTTTACGCCAACCTGAAATACGACTCGACCAAGGATTTCGAGCCAATCGGCCTCACCGCAAATGCGCCAGCCGCGGTTGTTGCGCGGAAGGATTTTCCAGCCAATGACTTCAAGGAGTTCGTTGCCTTTCTGAAAAAGAACGGCGACGGCGTGAAACAGGCGCACGGCGGCGTCGGCTCTTCGTCGCATATGGCCTGCCTGCTTTTCACATCCGAACTCGGACTGAAACCAAATTTGGTCGCCTATCGTGGCACCGGCCCCGCGCTCAACGACGTAATCGGCGGCCACGTTGATTTCTTCTGCGAGCAGGTCGTGAGCGTTCAGGGAGCGGTGCGCGGAGGCACGGTGAAGGCCTATGTGGTCTCGGGCAATGAACGCTCGCCGGCTTTGCCTAACGTGCCCTCCGCCAAGGACGTGGGTGCGGCCGATTTCCAGATCAATATCTGGAGCGCAATTTTCGCGCCAAAGGACACGCCGAAGCCAATTGTCGAGAAATTGAGCGACGCGCTGAACAAGACTTTGAATGATCCGGCGGTCGCGAAGCGGCTGTTGGAGCTCGGGGGCACGGTACCGCCGAAGGCGCAACGTGGACCGGACTATCTCGCTAAGTTGCTCAAGTCAGACATCGCGCGCTGGAACCCTATCCTCAAGGCGGCGGTAGAAAAGACCAATTGATGCTTACGCGCAGCGAAAACCATGCTGACCGGCAGATGCGCACCCGTGCTCGGGCCATTGCGCAAGCCGGCGGCCTGCAGCAAGCCTTGGCGCAAGATCTGGCAAAGCTGGTCGAGACCTCGTTGTCCGAAGCGCTGGTGCTTGGTCTGCTCAAGCAGGGTGTGCGCAAATATTTTGCCATTTTCGGCCATGGCTCGACCGATGTGGGCAATGTGTTGCGCATCTACGACGAGGAGGGCGCAACTCGGACAATCAACTGCCGCAACGAAGTCGAAATGGCGCATGCAGCGACCGCCCTGCGCTGGCAATACGACGAACTCTCGGCGGTTGTGACCTCGATCGGTCCCGGTGCCATGCAGGCTTTCGCCGGGTCGCTTGCTTCGGCATCGAATGGTGTTGGCGTTTATCACATCTACGGTGACGAAACGACATTCGGCGAAGGCTACAACATGCAGCAAGTACCGAAGGAGGAACAGGGACTATTCGGCCGGATGACCGCGATCATGAGCCAATCTTATGTATTGCATACGCCCGAAGCGTTGAGGGACGCACTGCGTCGTGGTGCTTTGTGCGTCAATCACCCTTATCGCGCGGGCCCCTTCTATCTTCTTCTGCCGCTCAATACCCAACCGGCGAAGGTTACTGTCAATCTTGCCACTCTGCCGGAGCAGCCGAAATTGCCGAAACTTGCCCCGGCTGATGCCGCCACAATCGACCAGGCCGCGAAAATGATTGCCGAGGCCACGAAGGTCGCGATCAAGGCGGGTGGCGGAACGCGCGGTCACGACGCAGCGGTTCGACGTCTGGCGGAAGCAACCGGCGCCGCGGTCATCCTTTCCCCAGGCTCGACCGGAGTGCTGCCGGATATGCACGCGCAGAACATGCATGTGGGCGGCTCGAAAGGCTCGATCAGCGGCAACTATGCGATGGCTGAAGCCGAATTGCTGATAGTGATAGGGTCGCGCGCGGTGTGCCAGGCCGACTGTTCCGGTATTGGCTACAAGAATGCCAAGGCAGTGATCAACATCAATGGCGATTTTGCCGACGCGTTGCACTACAACAAAACCCTCGCTCTTGTTGGCGACATTGGCGTTGTTGCTGCGAGCCTTGCCGAGAAACTCGAAACGTCGAACGGCAGCGGCAACAAAGGGGCATGGCTGAAAGAATGTGCTGCCAAAAAAACCGAATGGGCCGCGTACAAGCAAAAGCGATATGGATGCGCTCCGCTGCGTGACGAAGCGTGGCAAAAGCCGGTTCTCACTCAGCCGGTCGCAATTAAAATAGTGGCCGAGTTCGCCAAGGAAATCGGTGCGGCCAAATTTTTTGACGCCGGTGACGTGCAGGCGAACGGATTCCAGATTGTTGAGGATGACCGTACTGGCGACACATTCACTGAAGCGGGTGCGTCGTATATGGGTTTTGCGGCGAGTGCGCTGTTGGCCTCGGCGCTTGCCGACAAACCGCGCTACGGCATCGCATTCTGCGGCGACGGGTCCTTCATGATGAATCCGCAGATCCTGATCGACGCAGTCCAGCACCGCGTACGCGGAATGATCGTGATATTCGATAACCGACGCATGGCGGCGATCAGCGGTTTGCAGGTCGCGCAATACAAGGCTGAATTCCGTACCAACGATGAAGTTGCAGTCGACTATCAACGCCTCGCTGCTGCGGTATCCGGCGTTCTTGCTCTGTCGGGCGGCGACACCGCAGAGTCACTGCGATCCGCGCTGAAGTCCGCGCATGCTCATGACGGACTTTCGGTTGTCCATGTTCCTGTGTACTGCGGACCCGACGAATTGGGCGGGCTCGGCGCATGGGGCGAATGGAACGTGGGCAATTGGTGTGACGACGTGCAGCGGACCTGGATCAAGCAGGATCTCTAGCGGATCCGGTGCCTGGCTCGTGTCGTCGTTTTAGCGGGTTCTGGCCGCTATTTGCAGCAATCAGGCCCAAATTCTTGATAGTTCCGTCCAGTCAACAATCGCCGGGCTTCCACGGGGGAACGTCTACCGTCTATCGAACGTTTCTATCGGCAAAATAAAATACTGCATGGCGGATACCGATACCGCTCATCCGGGAGATGACGATGGCTCAAATTGACAAGGTAAAAATTTCAGATTTGGACGAGACTGACTCGAAAAAGCATTCGAACGACGAGCGCGAACGCATTGAACAGAACGAAGATGATGTTGTCGTCAATTCTGACGAAAGTTTTCCCGCGAGCGATCCGCCCAGCTGGACGCCGGTGCGGGGTGTCGTTTCCGCAGACGAGCGTAAAAAGCGGCGGAAGGTCAAATGAAGACGATCGGGCCTGGCCTCATCGGAACTGCATGTTGAGAAGCTTTTCTGCATTGCCGCAAAGCACTTTTCGCCTCTCAGTCTCGGATAGGCCGAGCGCGTCCACCGTCTTTATGGTCGGGGCGATTGGACCCAACGGTGTATCGGTGGCAAAAACAACCTGATCGGCGCCGAAAAATTCGAGACCGCAGCGCGTTGCGTGGACGCCGCCGCCGAACATTGCCGTATCGGCATAGAAATCATGCAGATAATCCATGTGCGGCCGTTTCAGCGACGGTAAAATCTTCGAATAGTCTTCGTCCGATGTTCGCTGTCCAAGAACCTTGAGGCCGGGTCCGACGCGACCGTCGTAATAAGGGATCATCCCGCCGAGATGGTGCGTGATGATCTTTAATTTCGGATACCGGTCGAAAAGGCCGGAAAATACCATCCTCACCATCGCCACCGACGTTTCATATGGCCAATGGAAGCACCACCACATCTCGAAGCGGGATTTTTTCTCGGCGGGATAGTCGGGCATGGCCGCAGTGCCGACCGGGTGCAGCCAAATGGGCAGATTAAGTTCGGCCATGGTCGCGAAGATCGGCTCAAATTCGGGATCGTCAAGCGGCCGCCCGGCGACATTGGTGTAGAGCAGCACGCCACATGCACCCACGTCTGTGATCGCGCGGCGCGCCTCGGCAACCGAACCTTCCACGTCGGTCATGCACAACGCCGCTGCAAAAGCCGGAAAACGTTCGGGATGTTTTCGGCACAGGTCGCCCATCGCATCATTCGCAATACGTGCCAGATTAAGACCTACATCCGGTGGCGCGATGTCTTCGATCGCGGGATTCGGCAGCGAGATGATTTGCCGGTAATCGCCATATTCATCCATTTCCTTGAAGCGCGATTCCAGATCGAACAGCTTGGTTACGCCACGCAACCGCTTGCCGATATTCTCGAGCTTCGGTGCGACCCTGGTCATTTCCTGGAAATACCGATCAGGAAAAATGTGGCAATAGATGTCGACGATCGTGCTCATGTTTTTCCTCTCACTTTTTTTCCAATACCAGCTGGCGTTGCAGAGGCAGCGCCTGCCAGCCGAACCGTTCGGCGATCAATCCCCACAATCCCCGCGGCGCCCATAGCATCACTCCTATTGCGATCGCACCCATGATCAACAGGTAGGCCGTCCCAAGCCCCGCCAGAGTCTGTCGCAGCAAGAAGAAGACAATAGTGCCAATGATCGGGCCTTCAATTCTGCCAATGCCGCCGATGACTGTTATGAAGATGATGAACGCGGTCCAGTCATTCACGCTAAATGCGGTATCCGGGGAGATACGCAGCTTTTGCAGGAAGATAAATGCGCCGACAATCGAAGTACCGAAGGCAGCGAATACATAGACGGCAAATTTGGTGCTCCACACGTTAATTCCGCTACTCTGCGCCGCGATTTCGTTGTCGCGAATAGCAGTCAGCGCGAGGCCATGGCGAGAACGCAACAGTATAAAAATCGCGCCTAGGATGGATGTCGTGAGTGCAAGCGCTAGCCAGTAGGTCTCGAACTCGCGTATTTGCCGACTCGGCGCCATGGAAACTATCACCGCTGCCGGGAGGCTGATGCCGGAGCCGCCTCCGAGAACCGATACCTGCGAAGCGAGGAGGCGAAAAATCTCGGCGACTACCCAGGTCCCGATCGCGAAATACGCACCGCGCAGGCGGAAAATCAGCACGGCGACCGGAACGGCGACGAGCGCGCCAATTGGGCCTGCAACGAAAATGGCGAATACCGGGTTTACGTCCAACAATATGGCAAGCGCGAACAAAATGTATCCGCCCAGCCCGACGAAAGCCTGCTGGCCAACAGAGACCAGGCCGGTATAGCCGGCGAGCAGGTTCCAAAGGCTCGCCAGAGCGATGAATGTAAACATTTCTGCCAGCAACCGAAGCGTCTGCCGATCGGCCCAGTAGGGCGCGATCACTAGGACGATAATCGTCGCGACGATCACCCCGGTGCCGATACGGCTCGACTGTGTCGCGTGGTCAACGATCATCCCGACACCTTTGGAAACAATCCCTGCGGCCGCGCCGCAAGAATGGCAAGAAACACGATATGCCCCGCAAGTAGTTGCCACCCGGGATCGATCTGCGCGCCGATGGCCTGGGAGACGCCAAGGATGATTCCACCCGCAAGCGTTCCCCACATGCTGCCGAGACCGCCGATGATCACGGCTTCGAAGCCGAAGATCAGTCTTGCGGGGCCTATGGAAGGATCGAAATTGGCACGTATTGCCAAAAATACACCGGCGATCGCAATGACCGCGAGCGACAATGCCATCGCCGTCGCAAAGACGTGGCGCGTGTCTAAACCCATCAATTGAGCAACTGTTTGATCGTCGGACGTCGCCCTGAATGCGCGGCCAAGTGCAGTCCGATAGAACAGCAATTGCAGGGCCGCGATGACGGCAATGGCCACTGCGAATTGCGCAAGTGGCAAGACACCAATCCAGATGCCCCGCGCAAGTTCGAAGGCTTGAATTTCGATGGCACCGGCCTGGAGCCGGCGACTGTCGGCGGTGAAAAATTCCAAAAGCCCGTTTTGAATGATTATCGACAGACCGAAAGTCACCAGCAGTGGCGGCAATAGGTCATCGCCAAGGGTCCGATTGAGTAGGCCGCGCTGCAGAACGTAGCCGATGACCGCCATTGCCGGCACGACGAGGAGCAGCGATGCGAGCGGTCCAATGCCCATTGCTTGCGTCACCATTAGCGATACGTAGGCCGCCAAGACAATCAAGTCGCCATGCGCGATGTTGACAAGACGCATTACGCCGAAGATTAGCGACAGCCCCGCCGCGAACATGGCGTAGAGCCCGCCGATGAGAGTCCCTTGCAAGACAATATTAATCCACTGCATGACTACACTCCGAAATACGCGGCGGAAATCTTTTCCCTCGTCATATGTCCTGCTGGACCCTCAAGCGCGACTCTGCCCTCCTGAAGACAATAGATATGTGCGGCGGCCTTGAGAGCTTGCACGATGTCTTGCTCGACGATGATCACTGACAAGCCTTCCGCCGCGATGTTGGGAAGCCGAGCATAGATGTCACGCACGACAATGGGTGCGAGACCGAGGCTGATTTCGTCACAGAGCAACAACTTCGGGTTGGACATCAAAGCCCGACCGATGGCGGCCATCTGTTGCTGGCCGCCCGAAAGCGCGGGCGCTGGCAGGTGCCGGAACTCGGCCAACACCGGAAAGAGTTCGTACACGCGCGACAGCGACCATGGCCCCTCTCTCCGCGACTGGCCGCCGATAAGCAGGTTTTCCTCGACGTTTAGCGAAGGGAAAAGCCGTCGTCCTTCGGGTACGAGCGCGATTCCGCGCGCGAGAACTTCAAATGCAGCCAAACTGGTCGTGGCCTCACCCTCGAACAGAATCTCTCCGTGAAGCGGATGGATGAGGCCCGCAATTGATTTCAGCAGCGTGCTTTTGCCGGCGCCGTTCGCGCCGATGACGGCAATGACCTGCCCGGCGTGGACGTTCAACGTCACTCCAAACAGCGCCTGGAAATCGCCGTAGAAGGCATCGATCGCTTCTACCTTCAGAATGTGTCGGTCAGGCATCGGCGTCGATGCCCATGTAGATTTCCGCCACCTGTGGACTCCGAATGACCGTTGCCGGATCGCCTTCGGCAATGATTTTTCCGCCGTGCAAGACCAGCAGACGATCGATGACGGCGAGGAGGGCATGCACGACGTGCTCGATCCAGATGATCGAAATTCCGGTCGCACGTACGTCTTTGATCAGCGCTATCAATGCGGCACATTCGTGCTCTGTGAGGCCGCCGGCAACTTCGTCGAGTAGAAGTACGCGCGGTTTCGTCGCCATCGCGCGCGCCAGTTCGAGCCGCTTGCGATCGGGCAGGGTCAATCGACCGGCCCGCATGTTTGCCTTGCCGGCCAGGCCGCAACGGGCAAGCAACTCTGCGCAGCGGCCGTAGACGACGAATTCACGCTCGCCTGCGCCAAAAGCGGCCGCGACCACTACGTTTTCGAACACGGTCATGCCGGAAAATGGTTGTGGTATCTGGAAAGAGCGGGCCAACCCCATCCGGCAACGGCGCTCGGCGGGAAGCCGGGTGATATCGTCTCCTGCAAACAGCACACGGCCGGAGTCTGGTGCGACTGTTCCCGAAGCGATGCCGAACAGTGTGGTCTTGCCGGCCCCATTCGGCCCGATGATGCCAAGCGCTTCGCCTTCCTTGAGGGTGAGATCGATGCCGTCAGCGACGACCACGGCGCCGAACCGCTTGGAAACTCGCTCAAGGGAGAGGATGGCCGGCATTTTAGCTCCGTCGCCAAGCACGGGCTTATCTCGTGCGTGCCGCTTAGGACGGCAAGGAAATGCCTAAGCGAAATGGCCGGGGCTGGCCCGGCCATGCCTTATGTTCCTCTTTTATGACAGCGGCTGCAGCTTTCCACCAACTGGAATATTCGGGGCGGTTTTGTTCTCGGCGATCACCAGATCAAATCTTCCGTTCTTGCGCTGCCATTGTCCGGCCACCAGCGGCGTTTTGGTCACGTTCCTCACCGGAGCACCCGTCCACTGAATCGGCCCGACGATTGATTGGTATTTAGTTGCAACGATTGCATCGAGAATCGACTTAGGATCTCTCAAATTTTTCGCGCGCTTGAACACGTCGATAGCCACTTCAAACAACGCGTGCTGGAATCCGATCGGCTGTGTCCATGGCCGGTTTGATGCCAGCGTATAGGCATCTGTGAGCTGCTGGCAGCTTTGGCCGGTGAGGCCGGAATTGAATGGATGATGCGGCGTCCACCAGACCTCGCTTGTAAGGCCGTTACCGCGCTCGCCCATCGATTCGATGACCGAGGGGAACAGCAGCGCCTTGCCTATGGTGACTATTTTCGGTTTGAAGCCTTGCTGAGCCGCCTGTGACCAGAACGTCGCAAAATCCGGCGGGATCATGTTGCCGGTCACGATTTCGGCGCCTGCAGCTTTGAATGCAGAAATTTGCGATGTGAAATCGCTGTTCATGAGCTGATAGCGGCCTGGGTCGTGCAGTTTGTAGCCGGCCTTGGCGAGCGCGGGCGGCAAGCCGAACTTTGGATCGCCCCAGGCATTGCCGTCAGCGTCGTTGGGGAAAAGCCCACCCACCACCTTGTTGGTTGGAAGTTCATCCCACAGCGCCAAGAAAGAGGCGATCACATCCTCGAGGCCCCAGAAAAAGTGATAGGTCCAGGTAAAGCCTTTTTTTGGGTCGCCCTTGCGGCCGAAAAAGTAAGGCTGCCACGGACAATTGGTGGTGATGCACGGCACTTCGTTGACCTCGGCCTGATCCGACACGGGGTTGGTTGTATCAGGCGTCGCCGAGGCGACGATGAGATTGACCTTGTCACCGAGGATAAGCTCAGACGCAACTTCTGCGGCGCGATTGCCGCTTGACTGGCTGTCCTTGGAGATGATCTCGACCCTGTAGGTCTTTCCGCTGTTTTGCAGGCCTTTGGCGAGAATGCCGCGCACCTGTTCGAGGATGAAACCGTCGGCTTCACCAAAGCCCGCGAGGGGCCCGGTTTTAGGGCTGACGTGCCCGATCTTAATCGTCTGCGACTGCGCTCTCGCGGGCAGCGTGCGTAGGACAGCCGGGGCAGCAATGGCGCCAAGGCCCGTCTTGACCAGCGCACGGCGCGATATCGTCCGATGGCCTTTCATTGTCACCTCCTGTTTTCAATTTGAGCTGTTGGTGTCGTCGGCGCGCGCATTTTTGAGATGCTGCAGCACCTTCGAGCGAAGTTGAGACTGCTGCTCGGGCGTCCATTTGCAAAAGCCTTCACCCGATTTGAATCCGAGCTTTCCCTCTTTCACCAGCTTTTCGAGATAGGGGGATGGCGCGCGCCGACTGTCGATGTCGGGCAGCACCGTCTTGTGGATCGCCAGCGTAAGATCGGTCCCGACCATGTCGGCATTCTCGAGAGGGCCGAGCACAGCCAGGCGTCGGCCGAACGCGGCCTTGATTACATTATCGACGGTCTCGGCGTCGCAAATTCCCTGTTCCACCAGGGTGATGGCTTCGCGCCACAATGCATGTTGCAGGCGATTACCAATAAATCCGGGAACGTCTTTTTTCACATGCGCCGGCTTTTTCCCGGCGGCGGCATGCAGCGTCATGGTGAAATTCACGGTTTCTGGCGAAGTCCATTGCGTTTCGATGATTTCGACCAGCGGCACCAAGAAGGGTGGATTCCACCAATGCGTACCGAGCGCCCGTTCGGGGCGTTCGAGACCTTCCATAATTTTCGTAATGGGGATGACCGAAGTATTGCTGGCGAGGATCGTATTCGGCCGAACATGCTTTTCGATCTCGGTGAATAATTTTTGTTTGAGCGATACGTCTTCCAGCACCGCTTCGACGACATAGTCGGCATCACGCACTGCCGATACGAGGTCGGCCATCGGGGTCACGCGTTCCACGGCCCGCTGGTCGTCGCCGAGATCATTCAAATTAGTGAGGATGCGTGCTTTCGCGCTGTCGAGGTTGGATTTGACCGAATCGGTAATCGTAACGTCGTGCCCGGCGAGCGCGAAAACCTGCGCGATGCCGTGACCCATGAGTCCGGCGCCAACTACTGCGATGCGCTCTTTCGCCATCACTATCCAGCCGTGTAGCCACCGTCTGCATAAAGGATGTGGCCGGTATAGAAATCCGATGCCTTGGAGGCGAGGAACAGCAACGGCCCGGCGAGATCGTCCGGTTCACCCAGCCGTCCTTTCGGCACACGTGCGAGAAAACCTTTGCGCACGGTTTGCGCGCGCTCGGTGTCTTCGTACATCCATGCCGTGAGCGGAGAGCGGAAGACGGTCGGTCCGAGCGCATTCACGGTAATACCGGCCTCTCCCCATTCGCAGCCAAGCGCCTTCGTGATGCCGTCGACCGCCGATTTCGATGCGCAATAAGCGCTGTAGCCCGCGGGGTGGCCGAGCAATCCCCGCGCTGACGACGTCAAAATGACTTTGCCGCCCTGACCCTGCTTGAGCATCTGACGGCCGGCCGAACGCGCCATAAGCCACGACTGCGTGACATTAGCGTCCATGACGTCGAGGAAATCGTCCGGCTTTTGGTCCACGATCTTTGACACTTTATTGAGGCCCGAGGCGACCACCAGGATGTCGACGCGTCCGAATTTGTCGACGGCCGCCTTCACGATCTTGTCGCAATTTTCCTCGGAACTTGGCCGTAACGCCACGATTTCGGTTTTTCCGCCCAGTTTCTCACATTCGGCGGCGACCTTTTTGAGTTCTTCGGCCTTGCTCGCAGCTAGGATGAGGTTTGCGCCGGATCCGGCAAAGGTCTTTGCGGCCAAGGCACCGAAGGCGCCCGACGCACCGGTCACTATTGCCGTCTTGCCCCTGATGTCGAAAAGGGAGAGTGGGTTCTTAAGGAAACTTTCCGACATGCAGTCCTCCTAAACTTGCTTCTTCATCGCGCCGTGGGTGTCACTTCGGTGGGTTGGCGACCGCGACTACGATCGTGCAAACTTCGTTGCCCCGGTTGATGATTTCGCGTGTTTCGTTCGGCTCGATCACGCAGGAATCATTGGCTTTAAGGACGGTTTCCTTGCCATTCACGATCACGGTCAATTCGCCACGCAACACGAAATAGACCTTCTCAGGCGGAGAGGCGTCCGGGCCGGCACCGCCGCCGGGGAGGAAATGCGAGTAGCCGAAGACGAGATTCTTGGTGCCGCCGGCCTCTGCGCCGAACAGGCGCAGTGACGTGTAATTGCGGTGGTTGGGAGCCTCGTAGGGCTTGGCATCCGAAAAACGTTTGACGTGCATCAGAATTTTCTCCCGCGCTCGATACGATATTTTCCGCTTGGATCGACAATCGCGACCAGCCGGACGATGCAGCCGTCGCCCCGATCCCAATTCCAGGGAAAATAGGCGAAGGTGCAACGCTTTCCTGTGACCTTGTTGATGTCGCCGCCGACATTCTCGATGCCCATGATGCCGTTCTTGAACAGGATGCGGTGAACCGGTTCCCATTCTGGAAAATCGTCCTTCCAATCGCGGCCGCCGGACCATTCCCGGTATTCTTCCGCCAAATGAGGGTGCAGCGGGCCATTCCGCTGCGGGCCAATGGCTGTGGCCAGCGGATGGTCGTTGGCTTGTGTGTCGTGCCCAATGACCTTGACCTTCTTCGTGACGAACCATTCTCCGGCCGAAGGCACAAATCCCGGCGCGCGGCAAAAATAGTCTTCACTGTCTTCGTAAAATTTATGCCAGCCGGTGTTGACGATCACCACATCGCGAGGACGAACAATCTTGCCACAGGCTTTTTCGAGATCATCGCCGGTGATTGGTTCCCACTTATTCTTCGGGATCGAGACCACGATGCCGGAGCCGAAAAAGTGCGGCAGCGGCACTTCATCAATGAATGGCGTGCCCTGGACGACATGGGCAGGCGCGTCGATATGCGTCGTGTTGTGCATCGAGGTCGTGATGCGTTGCGACAATACGCCCGACTTTGCCATGTAGTGAATACGCTCGATTTTTACATCTTCAAAATACGGCCAGTTCGGTGACTGATAACCGAAGCGATGAGACAGGTTGTAGAATTCCAGCCCCATGCTGTTCTTGAGATTTTCTTCGAACATTACGCCGCGAATTCGTTTGGCCACGGCAATCCTCCCTGCGATGAACGCATTTGCTTTTATTTACCGATATTCTACGCATTCGCCGCCGATCAGGCGGCCGCTGAACTCATATGGGCCTCCAAGGACTTTTTGGTGGCTGTCAGGCGCTCGGTAATGAGTGTCTGGCGACTGGCAAAGCGTTGGCTCGGAACCGGAACCGAAATAGCGACCGCATTGCCGAGCGGATCATGCAACGCGACGCCAACTGCGCAAATTCCCAGAGTATGCTCTTCGCGGTCAAAGGCGATTCCGTTGCGGCGTGCCGATTTCAGATCAGCGAGCAATGCATCGAGACGCGTCAGAGTGTTCGGCGTTCGTGCTTCATAAGCACGCCCGATCAAAGCTTCGATCGCTTTGTCGGTAAGCTGCGCTAGGTAGGCTTTGCCGTTCGCGGTGCAATAAAGCGGGAATGTGTCACCAACCCCAGATACCGCGCGCAGGCGCTGGGATCCGATGACTTGATCGATGAAAACGAGATGATCCTTCTTCACCGTCGAGAGATCGACGGTTTCATGCAATTCCGTCGACAGTCGTTCCAGAAATGGGCGGGCCATCGCGATAAAGTCGCTGCGCACCGAGGCGGCAAGCCGTAGAATTGTCGGGCCAAGCCGTACGCGCCCATTTGGCGTCGCGGCGATGACCAACTTTTCGGTTTCGAGTGCGGCTACGATGCGTTGCACGGTCGAGCGCGCAAGGTTCACGCGCTGAGCAATCTGGCCGAGACTTAACCCGGCATTTTCTTCTTCAAGCGCCCGCAGGATCGTTGCGGCCCGCGCAATGACCTGTACCTGACTTTTGTCGTTGGTAACGAGGCGATTCATGACGCGACCCAACTAAACAACCAGTCGGGGCTTCCCCCGCTTGCATCGTGGGACACGTTAGCCCAAAATACGATACACTCGAAAGCGAAAAAAGCGGCAGGACTGCTGCCCAAGTTGAGGAAAACCATGGTCAAGAAAATCGCGCTCGAGGAGCATTTTCTGGATCCCGCAACCGAGCCCTATTGGCGCCCGACGATGGTCGATGTGGCGCCTGCCAAGACGGCACAGCTCTACGCATGCCTGACCGATTTCGGCGATCAGCGGCTGCAAATGATGGACAGAACCGACATCGCGCGGGCGGTCTTGGCTATCGCCGGACCCGGCGTACAGGTTGAGCGCGACACCGCGGCCGCCATTCGTAACGCCCGCGCGTCGAACGATTTCCTTGCCAAGGAGGTCCAGAAGCGCCCGGATCGCTTCTCCGGCTTTGCTCATCTCGCCATGCAGGATACGAAAGCGGCCGCTGATGAACTTGAACGCTGTGTGCGCGAACTGAAGTTCAGCGGCGCCATGATTAATGGACACACGAACGGCAAATATCTCGACGACCGCTCGTACGACCCGTTCTGGGAGCGCGCTGCAGCGTTGGGCGCGCCCATCTACCTGCATCCTGCCGATCCCGTCACGCAACCACCGTCCCTCGCTGGATATAATGTGCTGGCGCGGCCGATGTGGGGTTGGGGCATAGAGACCGGCTCGCACGCACTTCGCATCATTTGCGGCGGGGTCTTTCATCGCTATCCAAAGGCTAAGCTTCTGCTCGGTCACCTCGGTGAGACGTTGCCGTTCCAGCTTTGGCGCTTCGATAGCCGCTCGGCGCCCTATGGCTGGAATTTGCCAAAGCCGCCATCGCAATATCTTAGAGAGAATGTCTGGGTGACGACCTCCGGGATGTACGATCTCCCACCGGTGCGCTGCTCACTCGATGCCTTGGGGCGCGACCGCGTGATGTTTTCGGCCGACTATCCTTTCGACTGGCCGGGCTGTGAATTCATCGACACGGTGCCGCTTGACGAAGGTTTGCGCGCAGACGTCGCCTACAACAATGCGGCCAAGCTGTTTGGTTTTTGACGGATTACTTCGCCTCGATGACGCGCACGGGCTTGCCGTCCAGCCAAGTTCGGATGTCCTCGACGATGTCGGGGAAATATTTCCGGTAGTTCTGCTCGCTGACATAGCCGAGATGCGGCGTGATGATGACATTGTCCATTTTTCGGAATGGGTGGTCGAGCGGCAGCGGCTCGACGTCGAAGACGTCGAGCCCGGCGCCGGCGATGGACTTTGCCTGTAGCACCGCGATCAGGGCTTTTTCGTCGACAATCGGCGCGCGCGATGTATTGATCAGGTAAGACGATTTTTTCATCAGGCCGAGTTCCTTTGCGCCGACTAGCCCGCGCGACCGCTCGCTCAGCACGTTATGAATTGTGACGAAGTCCGCATTGCGGAACAGGTCGTCCTTCGAGACCAGTTCGGCCCCGCCGGCCTTGGCCTTTTCCGCGGTGAGGTTCTGGCTCCAGGCGATGATTTTCATGCCAAAAGCTTTGCCCACTGCGGCTGATCGCTGGCCGAGCTTGCCAAGGCCAAGGATGCCAAGGGTAAGGCCATCGAGGTCGCGGCCGACGGTGACCTGCCAGGGAGCGCCAGCCTTCAGGCGTGCGTTCTCAAAACCGATACGCCGGGTCAGCTCGAGCATCAGCCCGAAGGCAATGCCTGTGGTCGGGCTGCCTGCCGCGCCGGTGCCGCTGACGGTGATGCCGCGTTCGGCGCATGCCTTGACATCGAATGAATTGTTGCGGGCGCCTGTTGTTATTAGCAATTTGAGGTCGGGGAGGGCTTCGATCACCTTGCGTGGGAACGGCGTGCGCTCCCGCATTCCGACAATGACGGCAAACCCCTGTAACGCCCGGATCGTCTCGCCGTGGTCGGCAAACGGCTTGTTGAACACTTTAATTTCGACATCCTTGGCGATCGGCGACCAGTCAGCAAACTGCATCGCAACGTTCTGGTAATCAT
>Ga0134128_10000717_pt1 | contig 44809 bp, 40 predicted proteins | sample KB31754_FD_96462 | JGI IMG/M metagenome (GOLD analysis project Ga0134128, IMG submission 96462) | Terrestrial soil microbial communities with excess Nitrogen fertilizer from Kellogg Biological Station, Michigan, USA - KB3-175-4 | ecosystem: Environmental > Terrestrial > Soil > Unclassified ...
ATGGGAAGCGATCTCAATAGACCTCTGCCGAACATAGGCAGAGGTCAGATGCTTCAAAGGCAAGCCGGAGCGGGGGTGCTGGCGAGGGTGCTGAAATTGCGAATCTGCATTTTTCCCAGTGTTTTTGAATGCTCAAGGGTGCTGTACTTAGCCATCAACGCCCATGAAATCATTTAGTTGCAATCACTTAGCATAACTGTCACGGCAGAGGTCGCGGGTTCGAGCCCCGTCGTCCCCGCCATTGATTCTAAAAGGCTTAGAATCGTGGGAAAAAAGTTTAAGGGCACTCAAAAGGCACGGTGCCAAAAATATCGTGATCATCGGCACTCCAGCAACTGGAAAATGAAAGGCTCCCGAATCGGGAGCCTTCGGTAGTTTTGGGGACTGCAGATGGTGAAGGAACGTGAAACCCGCCATGAAGGAGGGTCTCACGTTTTGGGTTGAAGCACCAAGGCAGTGGTTGCTTCGAGCGCCGGATTGCGATGACTGCACTCTCAGGTATCCTCCGCTTTATTGTCCTTTCAAATTGCACGTGTGCGTGTAGCCACTTCCAATGGTGACGACAGCGGTCGAATAGGCCACGCAACTCACCGTCGGATTCGAGATTGAATCCTTGACGGTGATCAACGGAGGAGTTCCGTTCGCCTGGCCATAGGTATAGTCCTGAGCGGCTATCGTGGGACCTGCCGGACAACTCCAGGCTTGACCGGCTTGCACGGTGAAGGAACCGTAGGGAATATCTCCATTGCCGCCTATTAGAACGCAACTAGGTGCGGTGAATTGGTTCGCGGCAAAGGTAATCTTCGCGTCATTGACAGCTTCAAAACCCAAGGCATTGGCTAACCCGCCCGCTCCTGCTGGAGCGGAAAAGCTATTCCCTGAAATCGTTCCGGATACCAGCGAATTCATATCCGTCAGATCCAGAGCGGTCGACGGGCAATGAGTCGCGGGAACAGTCACTTTGTTGTTAGTGATCTGGAAATTTGTCGACGCAGAAGTTCCCGACTCCGTACTATTTGGCCAGTCGTAGTTTTTGACTCGAATGCCGTAGGTGCCGTCCAACTCGCACCCACCGTACTCGGTGTTGCCTGTTCCTTCGGCGACGTTCACTGTATTGCCGTCGAAGATAAATCCGGAACTTTCTCCATCCAGTCCGCGGCCTTGCCCCGTAATCGTATTGCCATGGACATTCTGATTATTCATGGTCGCAATCACGCCGTAGTCATTGCTGTAAGTACTGGTCAGTTTGATGGTGTTGTTATAAATCTGCGATCCTGCCACGCCGTCTGCAATTCCGCCCTGTGGCGAACCGTTGAAGGTGTTGCCAGAAATGGTGTCTGCGACTGGCGAGCCCGTGCCCTCTTCATCTGTATGGATCACATATCCCTGAAAGGCCGCCCGTGCGCCCAGTGGACTTTGCCCTGGGTGTTGAATGTTGGTCACATTATCGTTGATGACATTGTTCTGAATGGTGTATCCGCCGCCGTCAATCTCGCCATGGAAAAACTGACTTCCCACAGATTGAAATGTGACAATCAGGTCATGGATATATCCCCCGCCCGCGCCCCCTTGTCCAATCCAAAATACTGGACTAAACGGAGCCGCGTTGTTCGATTGCACAATGTTGCCGCCATATACCGTCAAATTGCTGTCGGAGCCTTCGACGCACTGGGAAGCAGTCAAACCTGTGTAATAGGGGGCACATGCAGCAATCGCGGGAGTAGGTGCTGTTCCTCCGCCGGTACCATATGTAATTGTGTGGCCGTTCAAATTTAGCGAAACGTTGCTGGCACCGACTGGAAAGCATGTTCCTGTGCTCGACACATTATTTGCCAAATAATACGTCCCTGCCTTGGTGATAGCCTGACAGTTCGTCAGGGCGGTCCCGGATGCATTGGTTCCCCCAGTTACCGTGACAACGACACTCCTACTCACTGAACCACCGCTATTCGTCGCAACCAACTCGTAGGAAGTAGTTGCGGACGGCTTCACAATCATTGGACTCGTGGCAGCAGCTCCGTTCAAGGTGACCGTCGGACTAGTTCCCGTGACTGCCCAACTCAGCATAGAACTGCCTCCGGCCGCGACCGACGTAGCCGATGCCGTGAAGCTAGTGATGACGGGGGGTGTCGTACCCGAAGACTGTGCAGCATTCACGGTAGCTGTAATGCTTTTTCTGGCCGTACCGCCCGGACCTATTGCAGTCAAAGTGTAGGTAGTGGTCTTGTTTATGGTGGTGGATCCTGAACTACTAGTAGGGGCAATGGCCCCTGTTTGCGCACCGTTCGACAATGTCGCGGAGGTCGCACCCCTCAAGCTATAGGACAGATGGACGGTTCCTCCTGCAGCTACGGTGGAAGGGGTCACTGTAAAACGGATAGTGGGCTTTGATGCGGCTGTGGCATGCATCGTGAACCCAAATACAAATAACGTTGAACAACACAACACTGCGAACAGATTTAATTTGCGAACTTGATTTGCGGGGAGGCGCAGTTTCGCTTGCGCCTGGTAATTTGACATCATGAATCTCCTGTTCGATGGGTTAAGTCGTGGGCACCATAAAGACACACTTCGAGCCACGGCGCTCTTGGATAGCTTTGGGCGTCATCCACGACACGCCGAACCCTACTGCGGGTTAGCCACGAACGGATTGGGGGGAATTCGCAATGCCTTTACACAGGCGTTGCGAACGAAAACCGTTGCGAGTCCTTTCTAAAAATCTTTGGGAATGTATTTTTCAGCCAAGGGTGGGTGCGTATCTGGGGTAGCTATAAAAACAGGGAGGCGACACGCTGATGTTGATGGAAAATTGTTCGTTCCACCCCCCGCGTTCGCGAGGAAGGCGTCGACATCAAAATTGACATTATGTGATTTAGTTATGAGTCTAACGCTAAATTCACATGGAAGCTATCGCCCTCTAAAAACTTTTTTCGTGCGCTCAAATCGTAGCTCGTCGCGGCGGAAACAAATCTGCTTTAACCCACGTCGAAGGGCTACAAAGGGGCTACACTTTTTAGCGTTTTTGGCTTGTATCAAGCATGATCAACCGGTACATTCCTACATGTGAGACAACTCACGAAACCCGCATGGTTAGCGGATGAATCGTAGATTTCGGTTGATTCTAAAGCGATAGCGAAACGGACGGAAATAGTACCCCGTCGTCCCCGCCATTGATTCTTGAGGACTTAGAATCGATTGGCGACCTAAATGACAATCAAAATTCCCGCGATTTTCAAACTTTTCTCAAACTGTCGTATCTAGTAAGGCCGTCTTGCGTGAGACATTCGCCTGTCGAAAAACTTTTTGAGTGCGGTCAAATCCGCCAGACGCTCGCGTGCGTAATGTCTAAAGAGTGAGTTGGCATGTTAGTCGGCTCCGCAACGGGGCCCGGTTGTACACGTTTCGACTCCCTCAAAATCAATAAGGAGACTCGATCATGACTATTTCCATAAAGACGGAAACTATCGGGCCAGTCGATGAAAACTCGTCTGGTATGTCAAGGCGGTCGTTTTTCAAGGGCGCGACAGTTGTCGGTGCCGGCAGTGCGATCGGGCTTGCGGCACTTATCAAAGGGATCCCGGCATTTGGCCAAGAGGCAGATACAGCAAACCAAGCGGACGAGACCAGCCCAGGTGGTTTGAAGTCGGGAGACCGTGCCATTCTGGTCGCGGCAGAGATCGCAGAGGCATTGGCGGTTACGACCTACTCCCACATCATCGAGACGGCGCCATTCTTCGGACGCCTACCTTCGGATGATCGAGGCTATTTGGTTGCCGCTCGGGAGGAAGAGATGTCCCATTATCTGCTTGAGAAGTCGGTGACAGACGAGTCCACTCCCTTCACCAGATTCTTCTATCCCAAGGATATGTTCGCCGATGCTCAAACGACATTGGACATTCTGGTTACTTTAGAGGATGCGTTCATCGCCGCCTATCTGGTTGGAGTGCGCAACTTCAGCACAAGTGATCTGCGAGTCACGGCCGCGCGCATCATGGGCATCGAGAGCGACCATCGCACACTTGCGCGGGTCCTGGGTGGCGATGTGGCAAAAGGGGACGGCGGGCCAATTACGAAGATCACCGGTGCACAGGGAGTGAAAGAAAATGCAGATCCTCCTAACAACAACGGGTATGAAAGAACCTTGTGCTGGACAAATATCAGTCAGGCGGTGAAAGCATTGTTGCCCTTTGTGGACAAATCTTCCGCCAGGGCGGCAGGCTTTGATACCGAGAAGTCCTATCCGTTCGACCCCTTCACTCCGACCCTGCCGTTTAAACTTGGAAATTTCATTTCCTTCAAAGGGTGCTGAGGGTAGAACTAAGTTAAATAACTACAACAACTATGTCCGCCAAGGTCACGAGGTTTGAAGCCTCGTGACCTTGGCGGGTGGCCGAGGTCTGAATTTGGGTGCCCCTCGATAAGGGCGAAGGCAATGTCAAGGGACAACCAGGACTGTACGATGCGGAAGCACCGCTTGTTTCGCCAGAGAGGTTGAGGACCAGGGCCTCTGGGTAGATTCACGCTGCATCCTTGTCACGGAAGTTCGCTCCACCAACCATCGATACGGCCTGTTGTTTCAACCATGATGCTTCCATGCGGACATCCAGCCCCAGGCTGGATGCGAGAGCGCCCCAATCAACATCTCGGTCTGGCCTCAGCCGGCCAGGGGCGCCCCCCGATCAGCAAGGAGTATAGGTCCGACGTTCTGCGAATGCTTGTTACTCTGCCGGACAGAGGATATTAAGAAAACGCGGACTTCATCGAGCCTTGTTCTTCAAGTCGAGCGCCCCACGCTTGGTCTTTTCCCGTGCCGAGAAATACTGGCGACAAATCGTAGCTATCGAATATCGTGGGTTTACCTTCCAGGTCATTCTCGGGCAGCTTTACGCCGGCAAATGAGGCGAAGGTAGCCATCAAATCGAGTCCGCCAACAATGTCATGGTTCTTTGAGTTTGCCGGGATTTTGCCGGGCCACAGCACTTGTACACCAGGCGCTCTTCACTCCCGCGACTTATCCATCCAAACATTTCATATTAGTGAACGGCCATTGAAGCCTTTGCTTCCTCCTCAAGCAGGCGCTGCCTTTCTTCCGCAGTCAGCTTATCTGGTTCGAGAACTACGGAAAATTTCTTGAGCGTACCGGTAAACGCAAACGGCATCTTGTCGTTGTAGTCTTCTACCACCGGAGTTCCCGTGTCTTCGCCGACGTCGAAGGTCTCATCAAGGGAGAAACGGATCGGTATCGTTCTAGGAATCGGCCCTTGTGCAACCTGCTTCCCATCCACGAACAATGTACCGGTTGCGCCTTTCCCGATTCCCCCGTCGTCGTACTTAAAGTCAAGGCGCACGACGTGATTGCCTGCCGGGATTGGCTGATCCGAAGCGATGCGGAACTTGTGCTCAGGCTGGTTTGAATAAGCGTATGCAAATTCAGGTTTGCTGTCCTGCATCAGCAGCGCCCAGCCGCCGAAACGCCCCCCAATGGTCGCCAAGACCCCGCTCGCACCGCTGTCGGGAATCGTTACCTCAGCCGCTATCGCCCACGATTTGTTCTTGAAGTCCGGCGCGGAACCTTCTGGAATGCGAATCATCCCGGGATAGTAGGTGAACTCGGTCCGCCCCCGCGTGAGACTCGGTCGAATCGCCGGATTGAGTCGTGACGCAGCACTCGAATCGAGCGGATAGACGTTATACTTCTTCGCCTCAACGTCGAAGGCGTCCTGGAGTTCCTTGAGCTTGCCTGGATTCTTCGCTGCCAGGTTGTTTGCCTGGCTGAAGTCCTCATTTATGTTGTACAGCTCCCATTTAAAGTCATCAGGACTGACTTCAGGGCCTAATGTCACCCAAGGAAGCCGGAGCGGTGTCGTGCTCGCCATCCATCCGTCCTTGTAGATTGCGCGATTGCCAAGGAGCTCGAAATACTGCGTGGTGTGGCGTGTCGGAGCGTTCGCAAAACTGGCTACGTATGCCGCCCGTGTCCTTGATCCGTGCCGGCCACGAGATCACCATCCCGTTGCGTGTGCCGCCGAAGTGCGATGCAACTTGCTTGGTCCATTGCATTGGCGAATCCATGGCGTGCGCCCAGCCGACCGGATAGTGATTGTAGGCCATCGGTCCACCCAATTGGTCCATCATTGAAAGCAGATAGGGCAGGCTTTCCGGTACGCCATTGCCGGCGGTCCCCACCTCGTTTGTTGTGCCCTGCATGCTGCCCTCAGCGCTCGCACCGTTGTCTCCCATAATGAAAATCACAAGGGTATTGTCGAGCTGACCGGATTGCTGCACCGCGTCGAGCAGGCGCCCGATCTGATTGTCAGCATAGGAGAGTGCGCCCGCGTACACCTCCATCATGTGCTCGTACAGGCGTTTCTGGTCCGCCGACAGCGAGTCCCATGCTGGAATCTGCTCCGGGCGTTTTGTCAACTGAGTGTTGGGGGGAACGATGCCCAGCTTGATCTGTCGGGTAAGCGTCTCCTGCCGGACTTTGTCCCATCCCTGGTCAAACTGTCCTTTGTACTTCGCTATCCATTCTTTCGGCGCTTGATGAGGCGCGTGCGCGGTACCCGTCGCGTAGTAAAGAAGCCCTGGCTTGGCGGGCGCGAGTGCATGCTGCATCTGCATCCAGGCGATGGCCTTGTCCGCCAGGTCATGGTCAAGTATGTAATTGGAGTTTCCAAGATAAGGCTGAATCGGCGTGATGTTCTCATACAAAGCGGGGCTCCATTGATCTGTGTCGCCCCCGAGGAATCCGTAAAAGTATTCGAAGCCCAGGCCGCTTGGCCACAGATCAAATGGGCCCGCCTGACTCGACATCCAGTCCGGCACGTTGTGCATCTTGCCAAACCACGAAGTGTTGTAGCCATTCTCTCGCAGGACTTCTCCCACGGAACCTGCGCTCTTAGGTATAAGCGAGTTGTAGCCCGGGTAACCCGTTGCCATCTCCGTGATGATGCCGCTCGCGACCGAGTGGTGGTTGCGCCCTGTAATCAGTGCGGCGCGGGTTGGTGAGCAGAGCGCGGTAGTGTGGAACATGGTATAGCGGAGTCCGCTATCCGCGAGCCGCTGAAAGTTGGGCGTCTGAATCGGCCCGCCGAATGTGCTGCTCGCTCCGAAGCCAACGTCGTCGGTCAAGATCAGCAGGACATTTGGAGCACCTTTGGGCGCTTCGATGCCCTTCGGAAAATCGGGCGTCGAGTCTTTCGCAGTCCGTTCGATCTTGCCTTGAAACGGAGGCGTCGGTTGGGGTAAAACTTCCTGTGCCAAGGCGTTTCCGGCCAAGCCCAATGCAAGCAGACTCAGACCGACTGACAACTTCGCAATGCTCTTTGGTTTCATTCCTTGCCTCCTTGTTGTTGCTTTCGGGGCCCGGCTCACTGCGGTGCGGGAAATACACTCATTTCCTCTAACACCGATGGATTGCGTGGGAATCCTAACTGCTCTCAACCAACTTGGCGAAGCTGCCAAGGTCTTTTGACGAGCCTGATTTCAATACAGTGGAATAGATTATGAAACTGTCATTTGTGACAGTTTCCCGGGGCTTCTTTCATGCGATATGCGAAAAAGTCCAGGAAGTTTCGTCAGATGGGTAATGTAGCAATCCCGAAGGGATTTCCAAAGAGTGTGGGAAGGGCGCGAAGCCGCTTTATGGCTTTCCATGCTTGCCACACTCATTGAGTGAGGGGCGATTTCTCAACAACTGACGACATTTCCTTCAGCCTCTCACTTGCTTTCCAAAACGACACGGTCATAGAGCGGCTGCGTCGGACGCGCATTATTCCTGTACAGCTTCGAGAACTGCTCGATCTCCGCAGCCGAAACAGACACCGGATGTTTCAGCACGAACCACGTCACCTCCTCACTGCAAGGAGGAGTAGTCAGCGAACCAGTGAAGGTGTAATAGCTACGATCGGCAGGAAGCAATCCATCTGCATCGATCTCGACATCCTTCGCGACCTTTACTTTGTCCTTTTCCTCCGGCAAGTCTGTCCATAATCTGCGGATCAGATCATTGCCCTCTCCCTTCTCCAGAAGAACTGAGACTACCGCGATATTCCCGTTCGCATCCGCATGCACAAGATGCACCACCATGTCATAGCCCTTGCCGTTGATCTTCTCTTCGCTGGGCATGTGAAAGTGAAACTGTTTGAGCTCGTACCGCTTCCCACCTACTATGATGAAACTTCCGGGGCTGTAATTAACCATGATTGTGTGGCCGTTATCGACGATATTCAACGGCGAAGGCTTGTAATCAAACTGAATCGGCGGAAGGTCCGCCTTCTGCGGATCACGGATATCAATAGGCGACTGGCGATGCCCACTCTTGCACGAAGCAAACTCCGGCTTAAGATCGCCCCAATGACCAGGGCCGCGTGTCGTGCTGTAATCCCATGGGTGCTCAGTATTCCCGTGTTCCTGCGCTCCACCAGCGGCTGATAATACAAGAGCGCAACCAACGATCGTATGGAGGTAACGGTTCCGAAGCCACATAGCAAATACTCCTGTCTGGGAGGACACCAAGATGCGGCACTTTTAGTCTTCAACGCCCGCGAAACTACCGGAATAGTTCCGTGGGGATCAATCAGCTCGAGCTTGCCTACGCCTATGTTCGCTGCAATACTTCAATCGATCCTTCCATCATCGTCTCAGGAGCAAAATTTAATCTCTCTCAAGGACGCATCGACTATACGCGCTATTTCACATTTCTTCATCGCACGGCCAGTCTCTCTCTGATCTTCTGGTACAAAGTTTGCCGGGCATTCCATGCCCTGACCTGTCGAAACTCTCCACTGTATGAACTGACAGTACTCGGCACGGGAATCTTGTGATTTCCTGTCCTCCGGAGTGCAGACTGTCATACACGGAGAGAGCTCATGAACTGCCTTCTCAAGCTCCGAATCCCCGTCCTGCTTACCTGCCTGCTCGCGACCATCCTTGGCGTTACTCCGCATCTCAGCGCACAGGCCAAAAAGCCCAACATCCTCGTCATCATGGGTGACGACATCGGCTAGTACAACACCAACATCTACAACCGCGGCGACATGGGCTTTCAAACGTCCAATATTGACCGCATTGGTAAAGAAGGCGGCATGTTCCTCTCCTGGTACGGCCAGCAGAGCTGCACCGCCGGCCGCGCCGCCTTCATCACCGGACAGTCGCCCATCCGCACCGGCCTTACCAAGGTCGGTCTGCCCGGCGCTAACATCGGCCTCAGCGAGAAAGATCCCACCATCGCAGAGATCCTCAAACCTCTCGGCTACGCCACCGGTCAGTTTGGCAAAAACCACTTGGGCGACCGCAACAACTTTCTGCCGTGCGTCCACGGCTTCGACGAGTTTTTCGGCAACCTCTACCATCTCAACGCGGAAGAAGAACCAGAAAATCCCGACTATCCGAAGGGCCCGAAGTTCCGCGCAAAATTCGGTCCGCGTGGCGTGATGCACTGCTGGGCAACTGACAAAGACGATCCCACCGTCGATCCCGCATATGGCAAAGTCGGCAAGCAGCGCATCGAAAACACCGGACCGCTCACCACCAAGCGCATGGAGACCATCGACGATGAGTTCACCGACGCCGCGATCGGGTGGATGGACAAGCAGGCCAAGTCCGGCAAGCCCTTCTTCTGCTACTACAACTCCACCCGCATGCACATCTTCACGCATCTCAAGCCCGAGTCTCAGGGCAAGACCGCTCTCGGCATCGAAGCCGACGGCATGGTCGAGCACGACGCACACGTCGGGCAGCTACTCAAGAAGCTCGACGACCTCGGCATCGCCGACAACACTATCGTCGTCTACACCTCCGACAACGGTGCCGAGATGATGAGCTGGCCCGACGGCGGAAGCACTCCCTATCGCGGCGAAAAGGCCACCGGCTTCGAAGGCGGCTTCCGCGTTCCGACGCTCATCCGCTGGCCCGGCGTCATCAAGCCGGGCACCGTCTACAACGACTTTTTCGCGCACGAGGACTTTCTCCCCACCTTCGCCGCTGCCGCCGGCAATCCCAACATCGTCCAGCAGTGCCTCACAAGCTGCACCGCGGAAGGTAAATCCTTCCACGTCCACCTCGACGGCTACAATCTCATGCCTTACTTCACCAGTCAGGTAAAGGAATCGCCGCGCAAGGAGTTCCTCTACTGGAGCGATGACGGCGATCTCTTCGCAATTCGCATTCTGAACTGAAAGGTCTCCTTCATCGAAAACAACAATGAGGGCATTGACATCTGGCAGAAGGACTTCACTCGCCTCCGTGTTCCTTTGCTCTACAATCTGCGTTCGGATCCTTTCGAACGCGGTCCGTTCTCCAGCTGGTATGCGGATTGGCAGGCGCGGCGCATGTTTGTCATCGTCCCTGCCCAGGCCGTCGTCGCCCAATGGCTTGAGAGCTTCAAAGAGTATCCGCCGCGCCAGCGGCCCGCCAGCTTCAACCTCAACGAGGTTATGAGAAAGCTCACACCACAGGACTGAAGTTGACCTCCTAAACCCGCTGGTCAAGGTCAATCGATGGAGGTGCTATCAGGGAAAGGCAGATCAGGAGAACCTTGTTGTTTGTAATGTATACAAGTGTCGCGCTCACGGCGACAGCTTTTGCTCAAGCGCCGGCCACAAATTGCTTCGGTTGCGACGACTCGGCCGCCTTCGTTGTCTCTAGACGGGCGTAGGCGCTGATCCTGTTTGTTGCGTTGTCGAATGCCCGGCAGATATGGACCGCCCCCAAAGCCTTCAGCCGTTCTTAAGCCGCCCTTGAGACAATATCCCTGAGAGATCGAACATGCGCGTACTCCTGGTTGAAGATGAGCGGCGGCTCGCCGAAAACATTGTCGCGGCATTGCGGGAAGTGGGACTTGCCGTTGATCACGCGGCCGACGGATCAACCGGATCGAACCTTGCTGAGCAAGACGTGTACGACGCGATCGTTCTCGACCTGATGCTTCCCGGCAAAGCCGGCGCGGATGTCCTCCGCGATCTCCGGCAACGGAAGATCCATACGCCGGTTCTGATCCTGACCGCTCTCGAAGAAAAAGAGTCGATCATAGAACTGCTGAATGCAGGCGCGGACGACTATCTGAGCAAGCCGTTCGATCTTGGCGAACTTCTCGCTCGAGTGAAGGCCCTGATCCGCCGGGCGAAAGGGGTCTCCACGCCGGTGCTGACAGTCGCCGATGTGGAACTCAACACAATACAGCAGACGGTGAAACGAAAAGGGCGCTCGATTGAATTGTCGCCGACGGAGTACCGCATCCTGGAATATCTGGCGCACCGGCCGAGGGCGATTGTTTCGAAGGAGGAGCTGCTGGAGCACTTATACGACTTCGATTGGGAACATCACTCCAACGTCATTGAGGCGCACGTCTCGAACCTCCGCCGAAAATTGAACCTTGCCGAAGCCGAGCCGCTGATTGAAACGGTTCGCCATCGCGGATATCGTCTGCGAGAGGAAACCGCGCCGTGAGCGAGTCCGTTTCCCTTACGCGTCGTCTGATTGCCGCGGTTCTGCTGCTTGAGGTTTGCGCCGCTATCGCTCTTGTCGCCGCCATCACCATCCATGAACGGCACGTGCAGTTGATGACTTTTGATGTGACTCTTGAGGCAGCCGCCAAGTCGCTGATGGGCGCGGTGCAGGATGCGGAAGACGAAAACGACAATGTTCTGTTGGACCTTCGCGGCGTTCATCTCGGCAAGGATGCTGTGTTTCGGGTCGAGGACGAAAGTGGAAGAGTTCTCGGAGCCGCCGGGGAATTGCCGAGCCTTTCAACCCGGTCGAGTCCCTCGACTCAGGAAGCAAAGGTTGGGCGCCGGACATATCGCTTCTTCACGCTCCATGGATTGCGGATTACCGATCCCGGCAAACCAAACGGCGGCATACAGCACAAGATCACAATTGTGTACGGAAGGCCGGTGGGTCGCGTCTGGCATGAGGTCTACGAAGCGACACGCTTCTTTGCCATCGCGACTGTGATTTTATTGATTCTTACTGCCTTCCTCATGGTGTGGCTCATCCGCGAGGGGCTGCAACCCATTCACGAACTCGCGCGGCAGGCAGAACGGATCAATTCCGCGGACTGGCATTTCACGGCTCCCGCCAGCGCCAAAAGGACAAACGAACTGCGGCCTCTGTCATCCGCGCTGGAGTCCGCGCTCGCCCGGCTGCAGCGCTCTTTCGAGCAGCAAAAGCGATTCACCAGCGACGCTGCACATGAGCTGAAAACGGACGCCGCTATCGTCAAGTCTTCGCTCCAGCTTCTCTCCATGCGAAAGCGCACCGCCGAGGAATACAGTCACGGGCTGGCTTTAAGCCTCGACGACTTTACCCGGCTTGAGACAACGATACAAAAAATGTTGACGCTCGCGCGGCTGGAGCAGCCGGCAGAGCGCGAGGGTCATCCATGTTCTTTGCGAGAGGCTGTAGAAGAAGCAATTCATCAGAGCAAGTCCTATGCGGAGATGCGTTCGATCCGTCTGCTTGCCGATCTTAAATTTGATCCCGTGGTTCCCATCGATAGCCGGGACGCGCTTCTGCTGTGCTCGAACATTCTGCTGAACGCGCTGCAGCACTCTCCCGATGGCACTACGGTGCGTTTGGAACTGGTTCCGCAGGGAACAATGGCGAAGCTGATCGTTCTGGACCGTGGCGAGGGCATAAAAGAGGAGGACCTCCCATTTCTATTCGATCCTTTCTATCGCGGAGATCCCTCCCGTAGCCGCAAGAGCGGCGGAACCGGTCTTGGATTATCCATCTGCAGAGCCATCTGCGACCGTCTGGGTGGAACCATCGCGATCGCGAACCGCACGTCGGGCGGCGCCGTGGTTACGGTGATGCTTCCTGTTCTATCCAGACAGCTTCAATCAACGCTTTCGGAATCCATAAAGGCCTAGTTCGCGCATGGCAAATGGACGTTCCCAGGCCGTCAAATTTATCAGCGTGGATCGATCAAGCCGTCTGCGATGAGTGGCGAGTAAGAAGGTAATAGACCACCGGCGTCACAATCAGGCTCAGCACCATCGAGATCGTCAGTCCGCCGATCACCGCGATGGCCAGCGGCTGCAACATCTGCGAGCCCGAGCCAAGCGCGAAAGCCAATGGCAACATACCGCAGATCGCGGCCGTCGCCGTCATCAGAATCGGACGCAAACGGCGTTGGGCGGCGTGCATCATCGCGTCCCGCGGAGAGACGCCTTCATGCCGATATCGTTCGTCCGCATCCAACAGTAGAATGCCGTTTTTTGCGACGATGCCGATAACCATGATGAGTCCCATGAATGAAGCGACGTTGAACGTCGTCCCTGTAATCAGCAGTCCGAAAACCACACCCGCGATTGAAAGCACGGAGGAAGTAAGAATGGCGACAGGGGCGGAAAAATTGCGGAACTCGATCAGCAACACGCCAAAGACAAGCGCCAGCGACAGCATCAGCACGCGAAGCAGTTCATGAAAGGATTGCTGCTGCTCCTGGTAGGTCCCGCCGTATTCAATGCGCACCGTGGGTGGAAGGCGCATTGCAGCCACGGTACGCTGCACCTTGGCAATGGCCGTACCCAGATCGGAACCTCCGAGCCGCGCGGTAACCGTAATCAGTTGCTGCAGGTTCTCCTGTTTGATCTCATTCTGGGGCGGCAGTTGAGTGATCTGCGCCAGCGAACCCAGCGTTGCGAGCTTGCCTGTGGAGCTGTTGAAGACCGTGTTCTCAATGGTGTCGAGCGACTGGCGTGTCTCCGGTCCCAGCCGCACGCGCACAGTGTAAGGGCGGCCATTCGCGATCAGCGGATCGGTCGTGGTAACGCCGTCCAGAATTGAAGTCGCGTCCTCGGCAACTTCCGTTGGCGTGAATCCCATGCGGCCCGCGACTGTCGGATCAATCCGAAAATCCGTGGCGGGGCCGCTGATGGTGTTGTCAATTCCGTTTTCGACATCGACGACACCGCCGATCTTGCTGATGGCGTCTCCAATGCGAGGCCCCAAGTTCGCGAGCAATTCCGGATCGTTTGCGAACACTTTGATCTGGATCGGTTCTGGAGCGTTCGACAGGTCGCCGATCATGTCCTGCAGCACCTGGGTGAATTCCACATCCAGTTGAGGCTCTGTCTTCTTAATCTGCGCGCGCGCATCGGATATCACTTCGTCAATGCCGCGATCGCGTTTTGATTTCAACTTGACGGTGATGTCTCCGGTATTCGCCTCGGTAACCGCCGCCAGCCCCATCTGCAAACCGGTCCGTCGAGATGTGCTTTCCACCTCCGGAATGGAGTGCAGAATTCTTTCGACATGTTCCAGAACGCGGTTCGTCTCTGTGAGAGAGCTGCCGGCGGGCATGATGTAATCCAGGACGAATCCGCCTTCATCCATCTCTGGCAGAAGATCCGACCCCAGCGCGCGATAGCCGAACCACGTTCCAACCACCAGCAGGCCGCAAAGTCCGAGCAGCATGAAAGGTTTTCCCAGTGCCCATCCCAGGCCGCGTTTATGCCAACCCAGCACCTTGCGCGTTATGGGTCCGTGCTCTTCGCGCTCCTCGCGTTCCTTGCGCTTCTCACGCAGAAAAACAAGACTCAGCGCCGGGGTCCAGGTCATGGCAAGCAGCAGCGAGGTCAGCAGGGCAATCGTCATCGTGATTGCCAGCGCCCGGAAGAAGCTGCCGGTAACTCCGGTGACAGAGATCAGCGGAAGAAAAACCACCACCGGCGTAATCGTCGATCCAACCAGCGGAACAGCAAGTTCATGGAGGGCCAGCCGTGCTGCCTGGACTCGCGACTCCCCCTTGTCGCGATGTAGAACGATATTTTCGACCACCACAATCGCGTCGTCGATCACCAGACCGATGGCGGCAGCCAGGCCGCCCAGGGTCATCAGATTGAAGCTTTCGCCCATAGCCCAGAGAAAGAGAATGGTGATCGCGATCGTCACCGGGATAACAAGGCCGGCGACAAGTGAAGAGGTCCAGTCCGCCAGGAAAACAAAAAGCACAATACACGCCAGCACAAGCCCGATCAGAATTGCGTCTCGCACGCTGCGAATACTGTCTCGGACCAGCTCGGACTGGTCGTAGTACGGCTCCAGTTGCACTCCCGGGGGAAGGTTTTTTTTCAGTTCTTTTATCTGCACCGCAACCGCATCCGCAACCGCAACAGTATTGCTGCGGGGCTGGCGAGCGATGTTGAGCAGCACGGCGGGTTGTCCGTTCGCGGTCACGGTGGTGTAGACCGGCAATACTCCCGGTTCCACCGTCGCCACATCGGAGACCCGAATGGCAGTTCCGCCGGGCGTGCTCTTTACCACCAGCTGGCCAAGCTGGCTGGCATCGTGCGCCTGAGCGCCAACCAGTCCAAGAATCAATTGGTGATTGGCCTCGTACAATCCCGGTGAATCGATGATGTTCGATATCTGGACGGCATTCGCCAGGTCGAGGATGGTGACTCCCGCGTTCTGCATGCGCGCCATGTCGGGCACGATGTGAAACTCCGGTATCTTTCCCCCTTGCACGATGACCGTGCTCACTCCAGTTACCCGGTTCAGCGGCGGTCTCAACTCATAGGTGGCGAGCTCCCAAAGCTGCGTCTGCGAGAGTCGATTGGAAGTCAGACTGTAACCGAGAATGGGAAACGTCGCGAACGTCAAACGGTTTGTGATGATGGTTGCGGTGGAGGGAAGTGACTGTCTCGCTTTGTTGAGCGCGGCGTCCACCAGTTGTAGCGTGCGATACATATCGACGTTCCAGTCAAAGAAGAGGCTGACTTCCGCTGAGCCGCGGCTGGTCGTCGATCGCACCGTCTCCAGGCCGGGAACCGAGTTCACGGCATCTTCGATCGGCTTTGTAATGGTCACCTGCATCTGCTCGACCGGCATAACACCGTTATCGACGCCGATGACGACGCGGGGAAAGTTTGTCTCCGGAAAAACCGAGATTGGTGTTTGCTCGGCGGCGTAGATGCCGGCGAGCGAAAGAACGACCAGGAAGAAAAAAATGGGACCGTGAAAGCGAACAAGCCAGAACGGTTTCTCAGAATGCGGCAGGAGAGGTTGATCCGTCACTTGGAGTCTCCGGCATCGCTGCCTGCATCGGGTTTGCCAATGGTCACCTTCGTGCCGTTGTCAAGGCCGTACGCGCCGGTGGTAATCACCATCTCCGAACCATTCAGGCCTTTCGTAATCTGCACCTCCCCGCCATCTTCGATTCCCAGTTCAACTGGCATCGTGTGTGCTGCGCCGTCCGCGCCCACCACCATCACCGACTTTGTGCCGTCCTGTGCTGTAAGGATGGCCGAGACTGGAACTTTGATCGCCCTGGAGATGGTCTTTCCAACGATCGACGCGCGAACAGGTGTGCCCTCCTTGTATTTGCCCGCCGGGTTCTCGACCCGCAGCCAGATCTCCACGGTTGTACTGCCGGGATCGAGCGCCGGGCTCACCAGTGTTACCTTCGCGGGAACCGGGGCATCCACCCCTGGCACCATTACCGACGCGTCGTCACCCACGCGAACGCGCTGTGCGGACGGTTGCGACAGGTGCACCTTCGCAAGCAGCGCCGAAGTATCCATTACGGTGATCACCGGATTGCCGGCGCTGGCGGTTTCACCCGCGAAAAGCGGCCTGTCCGTGACCAGGCCGGCGATCGGACTGCGAATTTCGGAATAGGAAACCTGGGCTTCGGCGGCCAGATACTTGCCTTTTGCCGAGGACAATTGTCCTTGAGCCTGATCGAGAGCGGCTTTGCGGCTAACCTCTTGCAGCGAGTCCAACCGGTTGCGCGCAACATCGTAAGTGGCTTTCGTCTGGACCAGCGCGGCTGCTGCGATGTCATAGTCTCTGCCCGCGATTGCGCCTTCCTCCAGCAGCTTTTTTCGGGAGGCGGTGATGGTGCTTTGCAGATCGAGCTGTGCTTTCGCCTGCGCGACATCCAGTTCGGCCTTTTTGTAATCCTCCGGCACCTGGGCCTTTGTCGCCATTTCGTACCCGGCTTTTGCCGCCGTGTATTGTCCCTTGTTGTCGAGCGCCATCGCGGTAAGGTCGCGATTCTCCAGCACAGCCAGCAACTGGCCGGCTTTCACCTTGGAACCTCTCTGAACATAGAACCTTTTTACTGGTGCCGTAATCTTCGGCGAGATGGCCGCCTGCGCCAGCGGCCAAAAGGTGGCATCGGCCATAATGTGTTCGGAGATTTCGCCAATCTCCGGATGTTGTGCCTGAACCGCGACCAGCGTCTGTGTTCCTTCGCCAGAGCTCTTCTTGCAGGCTTGCAGGCAGAACGAGAGCAAAAGCAGGCTTGCCGCGACCGCCGGTAGTTTCCAGGTATATCGTTGGGCTGATTTCACGTTTATGCTCACAGTGTTCCAGTCAGAATCTGTAAAGAGGCAAGGGCCGCCTGGTAACGAACAACTCCATCTGCCTGGGCAGTTTCCGCTGCCAGATAGGCGTTTTGCGCATCGACCACTTCAAGCGCCGTGGATTCACCGGCGGTATAACGAAGCTTCGTCAGCCGGAGACTTTCCGCCGCCGTCTGAACGCTCTGGTCCAGGAGATCCAATTGGCTTCGCGCGGCCGCAGCCTCGTCGTAACTCTCTTCCAGGGTGGCGATCAGCCTCCGTTGCGCCGCTGTCAGGTTCACCTTGGCTGCGTCCCGCCGAATCTCGCTTTGCTTCACTCTTTTCTCTGTCGAGAACCAGTCCCACACTGGAATGTCCAGTGTGCCGCTGATCGAATAGCCTAGATTTTTCACATCGTCCGGTCCGCTTTTTGCAAATTGAGGAGCATCGATACCGTAGGAGAAGTTCAACGCCAGGTCCGGCAGATATGCTGCCCTCGCCGACGAGACGCCTGCGTCTCCGACCCGCACCTCCGCCAATGCGCTTCGAATTTCAGGATTGTTTGTCGACGCAAGACGATCCACCTCATCTCTCGTCGGCATTTCCGGCGGTGGGCCGGCGGCAACCGTCTCATATTGGGTACGAGGATCGGGAAACAGCAATACCGCAAGTTCCAGACGCGCTCGTTGCGCTGCGACTTCTGCATCGTTCAAGTCACGCTGTTTTTGCTGTTGCTGCAGCTGTGCCTTCACCACGTCCGCATGGGCCACCTCGCGGGCCTGTTCGCGCTTCTGGGTAACATCCGTAAAGGTCTGCGCCTCGTTCAGCGCCGTCGCCAGCAGGCGTTGCTTATTCTCCGAAGCCGACACCGTGTAATAGAGACTGACCACTGCGGAGACAAGTCCTCGGCGGGCAACTTCCAGTTCCGCGGAAGCGCGGGCGGCGGTAGCGGACGCCAGCCTGGCATCCGCCAGCGGCTTCAAGCCGAGCGTTTCATTGATAGAAGCCTGGCTGGTGTATTCGTGGATCGCATTGTTGGCGATGAACACCGGCAACGGCTCAGTGCCGCCCTGGGGATCGGTCCCCAACTTTCCGTTCGGCTGCGTGTACAGTATCTGGTTGTGATAGATCACAGAGGGCAAAAGCGCGGCCTTGGCAAGATATCGGTCGATCTGTGCGGTCTGCTGATTCGCCAGTGCCGTTGCAAATAAAGGTTCGTTGTGCTGCGCGCGATGAATGGCCTCCTCAAGAGAAATCGTCGGAACCTGCGCGGCATCTTGCGCCGCGCCGGAAACGGCCGATATCAATCCACAAAGAACGAGCGAGGCGCATACAACCCTGAAATACCGATTTCGGTCCACTCTGGACATGGATTCAGGGTACAAGCCAAACCTTAAGTTGTACTGAAATTTGTGCACGATTCGCCGCGGAACCCAATTCTGATTAAGATTTCATTAGCACCGCGATTGCGCGGAAATCTCCGCTCCTTTTAATGCCGTTGCTCCATCTTGTACAGTGAATAAAAGCACATCTACCAAAATCAAACAGTGAGAAAACGACTGATGTCCATTGATACAGAAGAGCAGTTGGAAGAGAGGCTGTCGCGCCCGACTGCCGCGGACGTTGACGCTTTGCGCGTACTTGAAGGCGACGTGATGGTGCTGGGTGTAGGCGGCAAAATGGGGCCAAGCCTGGTTCGCCTGATGCGCCGCGCCGCCGACCAGGCTGGCGTAAAAAAGAAGATCACGGCTGTCGCCCGATTTACCGATAAAGGACTTCCCGCCGCGCTCGAAGCCGAAGGAATTGGAACCGTCGCCTGCGATCTTCTCGAAGACGGCGCGCTCGCCCGCCTTCCCGATGCCCAGAACGTCATCTTCATGGCGGCGCGAAAGTTTGGAACCACCGGGTCGGAATATATGAGCTGGGCGATCAATACCCAACTGCCCGCGCTGGTCGCGGATCGATATCGCCATTCGAAAATCGTCTGCTTTTCCAGCGGCAACGTGTATCCGTTTCGTCCGCTGCATCTCGGCGGCGCGACGGAGGAAACTCCCGCCGGCCCTCAGGGGGAATACGCGCAGTCCGTTCTCGGCCGCGAACGTATCTTTGAATACGGGTCCCATCGATGGGGGACTCCGCTGACGCTGTTGCGATTGAATTATGCGATCGATTTGCGCTATGGCGTTCTTGCCGACATCGCCTCCGCCGTTTATCGCCGCCAGCCTGTCGATCTGCGCATGCCGGTGGTCAACATTATTTGGCAGGGGGACGCCAACTCCATCTGCATCCGTTCATTTCCGTTTTGCCAGTCGCCCCCCTTTGTGTTGAACCTGACCGGCCCGGAAACGCTTAGCACTCGATGGATTGTCGAGATGTTTGCGAAGCACTTCCATTGCGAACCGATCTTTCACGGCGAAGAGTCCGATTCCGCTCTCTTGAGCAATGCGGCGAAATCGCACCGGCTCTTTGGATATCCAACCGTGACCCCGGAAGAATTGATCGAATGGGTCGCCCACTGGGTGGCGCAGGAGAAACCCATGCTCGGTAAACCGACGCATTTTCAAACACGGGATGGGAAATACTGATGAGCTTGCCGGAAAAACTTCGAAGCGGTCTGATCATCCCCGCCCATCCTCTTGCATTGAATCGTTCCCGAAAACTGGATGAGCGCCGCCAGCGCGCTTTGACCCGTTACTATTGTGCCGCTGGAGCGGGAGGCGTCGCCGTCGGCGTGCATACGACGCAGTTCACCATCCGCCAGGTCGGCCTGCTGCGCCCGGTGCTGGAGTTAGCCGCGGACGAATTGAAAAATTCCAGCCTGCTGAAAATTGCCGGTGTCTGCGGGCCGTTGGCCGCCGCAACCGCCGAAGCAGAGCTCGCGGTTTCGCTCGGTTATGACGCAGTGCTTTTGAGCATGGGCGGCTTGCCATCTCTAACGCTCGAGGACCACCTCAGTCGCGCCCGCGCCATTGCATCCATCGTTCCGGTCATTGGCTTCTATCTGCAACCCTCGGTCGGAGGCCGGATTTTCCCCTACCGCTTCTGGCGGGAATTCGCGAAAATCAAAAATGTCGTGGCCATCAAAATGGCTCCGTTCAATCGCTATCAAACGCTGGATGTCGTGCGCGCCGTTCTCGAAGCGGGCCGGGAAGAGGAGATCGCTCTCTATACCGGAAATGATGACAACATCCTCATTGACCTGCTGACGGAATTTGATTTTGGCGGCAAGCGCGCATCCATCGTGGGCGGCCTGCTGGGACACTGGTCGGTATGGACGAAGACCGCCGTGGATCATCTGAACACCGCGAAAGCGACTCGCGGCCCTGTTCCAAAAAATCTGCTGACGCTGGCCCAGCAAATCACCGACTCCAACGCAGCCTTCTTTGATCCAGCCCATAATTTCGCTGGCTGCATCGCTGGCCTCCATGAGGTCCTCCGTCGTCAGGGGTTGCTCGAAGGCATCTGGTGCCTCGATCCGGAAGAAGGCCTTTCCCCCGGCCAGATGGAAGAGATTGATCGCGTTTATAAAAGCTATCCGCATCTGAATGATGACGAATTCGTCCGCCGGCATCTGGATGAATGGCTGCGGTAAGCCCAAAAGTTTTCCGAACGAGAAAGGCCATGCATCTCCTGCATGGCCTTTTCTTGTACTCGGCTGGCATTTACTGCCGGGCGGGGGCCTCGGCACTTGCATGTTCCGAAGAGATTGGATCGATCATATCGCCGCGCAATTCGAACCTGGGTTCGAGAAAATCCGGTTCTACGCGGATTGCCTCGGTCATTCGTTTGCGGGCCGCTTCGGGCTGGCCATTGTATTTATTGACCAGCGCAAGCAGATAGTTGGCGCGGGCACGACGCAAAACCCGACTCGAATCCAGTTCTGTATTTGCAAATGCGGCGAAATGCTTCGACAGTTCCTCCGCTTGCTGATGCCGTCCCAGCCGTTCCAGCGACAATACCATATAAAAATTGTCGCTGTTCCAGCTGTCACGGTCGCCGGTCAGCTGGTCAAGGCCGCGCAGTCCATGCTCATAGGCCTGTTTGGCCTCTTGCTTTCTTCCCAGCGCGTCCAGAGTGCGGGCAATGTAATAGTCCGCCCGTGGCGTGGACTGAAGTTCAAAATTATCCACGCCAAGGGAAACAGGAGGTTTGAGCGCTGCTTCGAACAGCTTCAGCGCCTGCTCATAATCTCCCTTGTTAAATGCCGCGGCTCCCATTCCATACTGTAGCTCCCGGTATTCCTCCCGCACGGTATAGGTGCGGTGCCGGGGAGCAAACGTATGATCATGAATGATTGCTTCCGCCTCCTGATACTTGCCTTCCATTAGATAAGCGTTTAGCAGGCCTTCCGCCAGATGATCGTTGGTCGGGTCCGCCGCCAGGGCCTTCCGCAATAGCGCGCTCTCCTCATTGAACCTTCCTGCCCGCGCGTACGTCATCGCAAGGTCATCCAGCGTATTCATCTCGCCGGGTTGAAGCTCGACTGCTTTTTGCAACTGAGCAATTGCCAGATCGGCGTTGCCTTGCTGCTGGTACGCCAGTCCGAGAGCGCGTCGTGCGCCGAAATTCGATGGGTCGATCCGGTTCACTGCCTCCCACTGTTCAATTGCCGCATTTTGATGGCCACGGTAATAAAGCAGGCATGCCAGATTGAATCGCGCAACCGCATCGTTGGGATTGTCCTTCACGGCATCTTCCAGAGGAGCCACTGTCTCGGCGCGATACGGGAAGCGTTCCACTACACTCGCGGCTGCCTGCGCCTTCTTCCGGCTGGCTGTCGCGCCGCTCACATCGCCCGATTGTTTTTGCGCATAGGCCAGCGTGTAGTAATAGACGGGAGAAATTCCCCACGGATCTTTGTTATAGGGAGGCTCGACCATCTTCAGCACAGCGACCGCATCCTTCCAGCGCGACAGGGAACTGTAAAAGATGGAAACCTGTATCGCGTCTTCCCCCTGACCGCCCATCAGCCTGCGAACATCATTTTCCGCCGCTGCGTCTCTCGTCAGGAAGAACCGTTCCGACTGCGCCACCCGATCCGCCGGGTCTGCCGCGGTTACCTTGGCAAGTTGATCGAGCGCGGCATCTTTCTTTCCCTGATCGCGGTACATCACCGCCAACAACAGCCGGGCCTTCAGGTCCTCGCCGTTCGAATTCACCGCCTCCAGCAGGTGCTGCTCCGCCGCCTTGTCGTCTTTGCGCAGAAAAGCCAGACGTCCCAGTTGATATTCCCGCGCTCCGTAATACGCGCTCCCCGGCCAGATGTAGTAAAGATTGTGTTCTGCCTGCTTCGCCTGGTCCGTTTTCAACTGACAGATCGCCAGGTAATACCACGACTGGTCCGCGTATGGATTGCGGTCCACAGCCTTCTGAAATTCCGCCGCAGCCTCCGCATAATGGCCCTGATCGAACTGCAACTGGCCAAGCAGCTGGTGCGCCGCGGAGTAGCCCGGGTCGCGTTTCAACGCAACGTTGGCCAGATCGGCTGCCTCGGAATAATTCAGCTCCTTCGCCTTCAACTGCGCCGCCATCACAGCCTGCTCCGCCGTCATTTTGTCCAGCGGAATCGGCGGTGCAGCCAGACCGTTCGCGTATGGGCTGTCCTTGCCGCCGAGGCTCTCATCCGGCCGGTGATAATCCATCAATACTTTTCCATCCGGAGCAGTAATCAGCACTTCCATTTCGGTCAATCCATCGGGACCGGCGGAAATTCCCTGAATGTCTTTTTTCACCGGAGTTCCGGGAATCAGATCGACAGACGTATTGAGCAGTTCACCACTCTTCGCCTTCACCACCAGCTTCGCATTGTGAATCGTGCGCACCGGAGACAGCGCAACCAGCACAGAAGAAGTTTTTCCGGCAGGATCGGGCTTTACTTCCAGATTCAACGCGACATCCTGGGCCAGCGTCGTCAGTCCGTTGATGCCGGCAACCGGAATCCACCACTCATGCCAGGCTTCAACTTTGTGCGGCGCGACATATTCGTAATAGCCGTCCCACAGCATCCGTCCGCTTTGGATTTCGATATACGGACCGCCGTGATCGGTATATGCATTCTCGACGGCGGTGGCCAGTGGGCTGTAACCGAAAGTCCATAGCTTCATGCCTTGCACCACACGGCGGTCGGCATAACGGAACAGACCGTAATCCTTGTCGAACTTGTACGCACCGCCGTAATTGTCGTAGGTGTCGATCCCAAACACGCCCAGCATATTTCGGTTGTTACGGTCCCAGCTATAGTCCACGCCGTTATAGTCTGGCCAGGTGGCAACCTCACCCGTCGTATGTCCCACCGTGCGCGTCATCGGATAGAGGAAGCGCGTTTTTGGCGTCGAATGCATGGCGCCGCTGGTCCAGAACATCTGTGGTTTCTGTCCATCGTTCGGGTTGTAGCAGAACACGCTGGTCTTCATGGCTGCAACGCCTGGATACAGCGTTGCCGTAAAGGTCACATCCATGTGATAGACAGGATCGGTCTCCGCCAGCACCAGCGATACACTGCCGTCCTTATGCCGAAGGATGGTATGCGACCAATAAGGTTCGCCATGTAGCGTGCGGGAGTGCGCGTCAAAGGGACCGGTCAATTCAATTCCGAATAATGGAAAATTGTCGCGACTCGTGTAGTCCGCCGGTTTGATGACGTCGTTGTAATAAAAAACCTGTTTCTTGCGCAGCTTGTCGTACAACGAAAAAAATCGTCCGCCAAATTCCGGGATATAAGTGAGCTTGAGGTATTCATTTTCTACAAAAACAGCCGGATACTTTTGCGGCGCCGGACCACCCGCCTTAAAGGGCATTTTGTAGGTGGTAAATGGATAGAGCCCAATCAAAGCGGAATTGCTGAACAAAGGTGGGTTCATGTCCCGGCCCGGGCTTTGATACGTCGGCATCGTCAGCACGCCTTCCGACACAGTTACCGGAGACGCCTTCGCCGCCTGTCCAGCATCTTCGGCTGCATAACTTGCAGGGCTACACAGCGCCAGAACCACAGCAAGCGAAAGTAACCACGGTTTCATTCGATTTCTTCCTTTTCGATTTCTCAAATTACGGTTGCCAGGTGTTGGACGAATGCCGGGAGTGAAAAGTCTCGACGAAGACGAACTGCATGAATGTAGCGAAATTCCGCAGCGTATCGAGGCCAGTATATACAATCGAACCATTCGCCCGCCGAAGACCAATCCGAGAAAATTTACCGATATAACCGCATGAAACCTGAAGCAATGGAATTGCCACGACTCGTCGAGCCACGCACCCCCGGCTGGAAACTTTCTGTACTCTCCGGAATTCTCGGCTGGGTGCTGGATGCCTACGATTTCTTCGTTCTCGTCTTCCTGGTCGATGTCCTTGCCCGTCGATTCCACGTCGAAAAAAGTGCCATCATCTGGACCATCTCCATCACTCTCGCCATGCGGCCGGTTGGCGCGTTAATTCTGGGAACGCTCGCGGACCGTTTTGGGCGCAGGCGCCCGTTGCTGCTCTGCGTCTTTTACTTTTCTATCGTCACCGCCTTCACTCCGTTCGCACCCAACTACATCGCCTTCTTTGTGCTGCGAGCGCTATACGGCATCGGCATGGGAGGCTATTGGGGAATCGGCGCTTCGCTGGTCATGGAAAGCACACCGGCTCGTTGGAGAGGGCTGTTCTCCGGCATTCTGCAGGCGGGATATCCGCTGGGGTATCTGCTGGCCGCGGTCGCTCTGCGAACCATGGAACCGTACTTCGGCTGGCAGTCCATGTTTCTAAGCGGCCTGGCTCTGGCCCTCGTCATTGCACTGCTCACGTTGCGTGCGCCGGAATCTGCCGCGTGGCAGTTGCAGCGGCTGCCGACCATTCGCCGGATATTTCTGACATTGTTCCAGCATAAGAAAAGCTTTGCCTACCTGCTGGTGGTCATGACGTTTATGACCTGTCTGTCGCACGGTACCCAGGACCTGTATCCGGATTTTCTAAAATCGATTCACCATTTTTCGAACCATACAATTTCCACGCTCGCCATTCTCTACAACGTTGGCGCTATCGCGGGCGCGCTGATCATCGGGCATCTCTCAGAACGTTTTGGTCGCCGCCACAGCATGATGCTCGCGCTTGGATTGTCCGCGGTCGCCATTCCCGCATGGGCCTTTGGCGCCAGCGTGCCGGTGCTGATCGCCGGTTCGATCCTGATGCAGTTTGGCGTCCAGGGCAGCTTCGGAATCATTCCTGCGCACTTGAATGAGCTGTCTCCCGACTCAGTGCGCAGCCTGTTTCCCGGTTTCGTCTATCAATTAGGGGTGCTTGCCGGTTCTCCTGCGGTTGGAATTGAATATGCATTGCGGGACCGCTTCGGTTATCAATGGGCGCTCACGCTGTTTGAATGCGTCGTAATCGCGGTACTATTCCTGGTCTTTGCCTTTGGCCCGGAACGGCGCGGACGCAGCTTCTTCACACCTGCGGAATAAAATCGGGTGCCCCATTCTCCCCGCGTTCTCCGCGACTGGAGTGGGATAAGGACAAAACGTTTCACCATGCCGCATTCTCTCTCGCAAGCCGTCTCGAACCTCGCCCGGATGCGGGGATTCCATCTCGCCGGAGTTGCTCCAATCGATCTCAGCCAACCGCCGCCGGAACTCTCCTGTTTTCCGCGGTGGATTGCTGAAGGCCGCGCCGGTGAAATGGAGTATCTGAAACGCCGGGACCCACAGGGCGAATATCTGCGCTCTTCCGCGAGCATCCCATTTCCCTGGGCCAGATCGGTTGTTGTTTGCGCCGTCAACTACAACAGCGATCAACCTTATTCGATCGATCTTCCAGCTTCGGAACAGAACCGCGGCTGGATTGCGCGTTACGCATGGTCCGGCCGCGAAAGGGAAGCGCGCACCCACGGCGAATGCTCGCAGCCGGAAGGGAATCCTCCTCCGCAAACCAACGCAAAGCTGTCTGAAACAGAACGTGCGGCCACCGATTACCACGGAATCATTCGGCAACGGCTTGAACAATTGCGTGTCGATCTCGAGCAGGAGATGGGCGAATTTCAAGCCCGCTGTTTCGTGGATACCGGGCCATTGGTCGAACGCGTCTATGCGAAATATGCCGGCCTTGGCTGGCAGGCGAAGAATACCTGCCTTATCAACGAATCCCTCGGCTCCTGGTTTTTCTTAGGCGTCATTCTGACTTCTCTGGAGCTTCCTCGCGAGCAGTGGGCGCAACCGATGCCGGATCGTTGCGGCACCTGCACCCGCTGCATCGAGGCTTGCCCGACCGATGCGCTCGAACCCTACCGCATGGACGCTTCGCGATGCATCGCCTATCTGACCATCGAAAAGCGAGGGGCGATTCCCGAAGAATTTGCGCCGCAGGTCGGCAGAAACGTCTTCGGCTGTGACATCTGTCAGGAGGTTTGCCCCTGGAACAATCGCTCTCAAAATAATCCGGAGCGGCATCGCGCGCCGCTTACCGACTGGCCCGAGCTACAGCCGCGAGTGGAGCTGGTAAATCCCGCCCTGGACTGGCTCCAGGGTGTTGGGCAGGACGATTATCGCCGTCTGTTCCGCGATTCGCCGCTGGAGCGCGCCAAATTTTCCGGATTCGAACGCAACCTCTCGAACGCCCGCAGAAATTCCGAAAGCCTCTAACGCAAGCGCCATTTCAAGAAAAGACTCGCCCGGCTTCGAAGGGCAAATTCCACTTTGCGCGACAGCTGCCTTACTGGTTCCGGACTACATTGACTGCGTTCAAGCCTTTGGGACCCTGCTGGCATTCAAAATCGACAGCGTCTCCTTCATTCAAGGTCTTGAACCCCTCTTCCTGGATAGCGGTGAAATGGACAAATACATCTTCCCCCGTGGAACGCTGAATAAATCCATATCCTTTGGCGCCGTTAAACCACTTCACTACACCACGTTCTGTCACAAGGCTTCCTTTCATTCTCTGCTTTACCGGACAGGAAGCACACATCGTACTCTATGCCGCGAAAATCATGCCAGGTAATCTCGACGAAAAACGTGCAAAATGGCCTTTCCTGACTTGCATCGGAAAAGTGAATAGCTAGAGCCTTTTCAATCGCCTGCGCAAATCTCCAACCTTTATGCCATGATTCACCGGATGAAGGCAAGAGAAATTTTCTTGCTTCCATAGATTCCCTCCGAAGAATTTCCTCATTTTTCATGGGTATCTATCGTCCAACTTGACGTCCAATAAAGTAAGCCCGCTCCCGGAGACAATATTTTGGAAACGATTTTTTCGCGAAGCGATTCCATTGCCCTGACTACCCAGCAAGATCAGCGGCAGGAGTCGTCCCTGGTTGCGTTGCTGCGCTATCTTTGCCGCACCTCGGTCCACACCTATGCCTTCAGTGTGGCGGCGAATGCCATTCTGTCTCTGTTTCCCTTCATTGTGCTCATGTTGACGATTGCGCACCGTATTCTGCATTCATCGCGAATGGTGGATGTCATCCGGGTCATGCTGCACGCTCTGTTGCCTACCGGCCAGGATTTCGTCGTGCGCAATATGGTGTTTCTGGTCTATTCGCATCAGCGTGTGGCGTTGGTTTCCATCTTTATGCTGCTGGTTTCCTCCACCGGCGTCTTTCTTCCCTTGGAAGTCGCATTGAACCAGGTGTGGGGGGTGACGGAAAATCGCTCGTACTGGCGCAATCAGCTCATCTCTCTCAGCCTGGCATTCATGGTTGGGATTCTGGCCCTGTTGTCGATTGGCGTCTCGGCTTCTCATGAGATGATTCTGCGATTGCTGTTTTTTGGCCATACCGGCAACCCGGCGTTCCACTTCATTGAACGAAGCATTCTCGGGGTCCTCGGCGTGGCCGCCAGTATCCTCATCTTTTTTCTCATCTACTGGATTCTTCCCAACCGGCGTATTCGGGTCATGGCAGTGCTACCCGCCGCCGTGATCACCGGCCTGTTGTGGGAGGCGGCGAAGCTGGCATACATCGCGGTTCTCCCGTGGCTCGATCTGCAATCTGTCTATGGACCTTTTTCCATCTCGGTCGGCCTCATGCTGTGGGCATTTCTCTCCGGGCTGATTCTTCTCGCCGGGGCGCATTTTTCCGCCAGCCGTTGCCTGCGCAAAGATCGAATGCAGGAAAACAACAGCAAGGCAAAGGTTGTTCCCGAGGAGCTTTCGATCGCATAGTAGTGATCCTGTATCGCCTATCCTGGCGATTGTTCTTCCGGCGAATCTCCTTGCTACACTCGGACTCGACGTTACACTCGGACTCGACCGCACATGAGCCATCCCCGTCAAACATCCCAATCCTCATGGTTGCGTCGCCTGTCTCCCGGCGGCAAAAGACGCGGCATCGCCTTCTGGTTTCTGATGGCCGCCGTTGCTTTATTCCTGCTTAACCTGCTCCCCGGCATCGGTTCGCATGTAGGATTCTTGTCTTGGGCCGCGCTGCTGATTGCTCTCCTCGCCAGCCCGCCTTCGCTATTTCACTGGCTGCGCTGGCGTTTGCTTTGGAAATTGCGCAACCGCCTGCTGGTCACATATTTTTTGATTGGATTGACTCCGGTGGTTTTGGCCGGTCTGCTGGCCGGAATTGCTGCTTACGTCCTGTTTGGGCAGTTCGCAAATTTTGCTGCGACTTCCGAGATCAACACGGAATTGTCTGAGTTGGCGGCGAACAATCACGCGCTGGCGCTTCACTTCCAACAGGAGATGATTGCACAGCTCAGCCATGGCGGCTCACGGATAACCAATTTGCCTGCGGCCGTTCCGCCGGAAGCGAAAGCTATCGTCAACATACCGGGACTGCGGGTTGGGGTTTATCTGGATGGGAGATTGCAACACCTGGATCTCCCCCCGGAACTCAGCTTGACCAGCGTGGCCACTCCTCCGGCCTGGGCGCAGGGAATATTTCGCGGACTGATCCTGAGCAACGATCATGTTTATTTTCGCGCCATCACCCGGCAGCAGGCTGGCGCTCACACTGTCTCCGTCATCACCAGCCTGCCTCTCGATTCAGGTTTTCTCAGCCGCGTCGCCCACGGACTAGGGCGGATCACGCTACTGTCCAAAGTGCAGATTCATGGGCATGATCTCAAATCGAGTGTTCCGTCGGCGGCTTCCCGTCGCAATATCTATATCGCCGGGAAGAATGCAGCCCCTCCCGGCCAATCGGACAGAAGTGACAATGCGTTCTCCGATCTCGGTACGGTTGCCGGCGGAGATTTGCCAAAAGCGGCAAACATCTTCGATATTCCCATCAACTTTCCCACCACGCTGGAAACGACGCAATGGTCCACCGGCAAACAGATTGGTGTCATCGCCGTGGTGCGCTCCCGGCCGTCGCTTTTGTATACCCGCTTGTTTCGCGAATCGTTGTTGATTGGCGGCGGCATCCGTATCGCCCTTACGCTAACGGCGGTTCTCTTTGCGCTATTGGAATTGCTTGCGATTGTTCTCGCCGCGCGGCTCAGTCGCACCATCACCTCTTCGGTCTCGAATCTGTATCACGCCACGCGCGAAGTCGATCAGGGGCGGCTGAACTATCGCATCCCCGTTTCTCGCCAGGACCAGCTTGCGGCGCTCAGCAGCTCCTTCAACACCATGTCCGCATCGCTGGTGCGTTTGCTGGAAGAGCAAAAGGAAAAAGAGCGTCTGCAAGGGGAACTGGCCATTGCGCAGGAGGTCCAGTCCAATCTCTTCCCCTCCTGCGACGTCCATCTGGGCAGGCTGGAGCTGCACGGAGTCTGCCGTCCGGCCCGCTCCGTCAGCGGCGATTATTACGATTTTCTTGTACTCGGTAACGACGCGCTCTGCCTTGCCATCGGAGACATCAGCGGGAAGGGAATCTCCGCCGCTTTGCTGATGGCCGGCCTGCATTCCGCCGTCCGCGCCTACCGGTTCGCCAGCCAGGAGATGTTGTTCGCAGATCCGAATGCAGCGCTTCCCAATGGGCCGGGAAACGTTCTCTCCTCGGAAGTGTTTCAGTCTCCCGGAAACGTAATGCGCATGTTGAACCTGCATCTCTATCGCAGCACCCAGCCGGAAAAATACGCCACCCTTTTTCTTGCGTATTATGACGCCGCCACGCGGACCATTCGTTATTCAAACGGCGGCCAGCTGCCGCCCTTGCTGCTGCGCGCGAATGGAACAATTCTGCGGATGCATGAGGGTGGTACCGTCGTCGGCCTGCTCGACAACATGCAGTACGCGGAAGGCGCCGTGGAGCTAGAGTCCGGCGATCTGCTGGTCGCCTACAGCGACGGAGTGACGGAGCCGGAAAATGAGTTTGGAGATTTCGGCGAGGAACGGCTGGTGGAGCTCGTCCATCGCCACCGGCATCTGCCGCTCGAAGAAATCTCCAGCCGTGTGCTTCAAGCCTTGCAGGAATGGATTGGCGCCGCCGAGCAGCCGGACGACATCACGCTCGTATTGGCGCGGCAGACATGAAGCGATGAATTCAATTCAAAAAAAGAAGAATCGCCCAATAGGTTCTCTCAATCTCAAAGATGTCATCCATATCCTGAAAGGAAACCTGCCATGTCATCTTTTTGCCATTCTTTACTGGGAGAATTGAACTTTGAAATCATCAGCACCGGCAAATTGCTGGAACGCGTTCCCGGAGACAAATTCGATTGGGTGCCCCATACGAAATCCATGAGGCTAGGCGGATTGGCTCACCACATTACGCAGATTCCGCGTTACAGCCGAATGGTGCTCTCCTTCGAGACATTTGATGTGAAATCGCCCGAAGCTGTCGCCGCCCGTGTTCCCGCGGCAACCAATCCGAAAGAGCTGATGGAGCGTTGGGAACAAAGCATCGCCGATATGCGCACCGTCGTGGCCGAGGCCTCCGACGAGCAGCTTGCAAAAACGTTCACCTTAAAAGCCGACGAGAACACCATATTCAGTCTGCCGCGCAAAATTGCTTTGCGCACTTTTGTCCTGAACCATCTCATCCATCATCGCGGACAGTTGAGCGTCTACCTGCGCTTGTTGGACATTCCTATCCCTTCCATCTACGGACCATCGGCGGACGAGCGCTAGATGTACGAATGCAACTCAGTCATTCTGAACGTAGCGCAGCGTAGTGAAGAATCCAGGTACCCGAGACCTTCACAGCCGATGTCGCGGCTTCACCAGGAAAGCCTTCACCGCAATCTCATTCGGCTTTCTCCCCACGGGAAGCGTCGTTAACAGGCTGTGGGTAGCGGTGCGGATCACAGCCACATCTCCCGAGCGCGCATCCACGGCCAACAGAAAATCTCCTGCTTTCGAGAATGCCAGCGCATCCGGTCCATCTCCGGTGCGCGGCTGCACCGGGAGAAGCTGTCCGTCATCGTCGCTGAAAACGCCCAGCGAATCGGCATCGAAGTCGCTGACATACAGCGTGGAATCATCGGCGGCAAACAGTCCGCGCACCGGATGGGTGCCGACGAAATATGCACCCCCCACCTCATTCGTATTCGTGTTGATCTCCGAGATCGATCCATCATCGTAATTGACCGCGAAGATTTCACCGCCGTCGGGCTTCAGTGCCAGCATCAACGGAGTCTTTCCCACATCCAGCAGCGCCAGCAGAGCATCCTGCCGCATGGGAGCGCCGTCCGGACGCGCACCTCGTTTCGAAGTCACCGGCGGGGTCGCCAATTGAATCGCCATTACCTGATGGCTCCCGGAACACGCAACAAATGCTTTCGAGGAGTCGGGAAGAATGGCGATGTCGGTTGCGCCGGGACATCCGTTGAAAACGCTGCGCACCCGTTCCAGGTTTGGGTCAGCGGTTGCGTCGATAATGCTGGCGCTTCCTCCCAACCGGTTCGAAACCACCAACGTCTTGCCGTCCGGGCTCAGGACCGCCTCGCCGGGTGCCTCTCCGACACCGATCACTGCGATCTCCCGGCGTTTCTCCAGATCGAGCACAGAAACGCTGTTCGAACCGGAGTTGGCGACATAGGCGCGGGTTCCATCGGGACTGATGGAGATGAAATACGGCCTCTGCTGAACAGGAATAGTCGCGACGACTATCTTTTTCTCAACATCGATCACACTGACAGAATTGCTGCCCGTGTTCACGACATAGACTTCATTACGCCTGGGATTGGCGGCCACTCCGGTTGGATTTGCGCCCACCGCAATCACCTGATCCTGGCGGAGGTTCATCACATCGAGTACGGTGACCGTGTTGCTGCCGCCGTTGGTCACATAGGCGTATTCGCGATAATTCGCCGGATAGCCGGGAGCGTGCGAACGGCAGCCCGCAAGTAAGAGCAAGAGGCCCGCGGCAAAAATTGTTGTCATCTCGACCGAAGTTCTCGCCCTCAGGCGGGAACGCAGTGGAGAGACCTGCGGTTTCATATCTCCAGGCAGTTTCATTCCTCCGCCGGTTACTTCGCCACCGCAGCCTGTTCTATCTGGATGCCGTCCGGCACGTCCCGGTGCAGGATGCGAGCAATCTGGCGCACCTCGCCGACCATGTCGGCGAACTGCTGCGGATAAATCGACTGCGCTCCGTCCGACAGCGCCTTGTCCGGTTGGTGATGCACTTCGATGATCAGACCATCGGCTCCGACCGCGACCGCCGCGCGCGCCAACGGAACCACCTTGTTGCGCTTGCCGGTGCCGTGGCTGGGGTCAACGATGATCGGCAGATGGCTCAGCCGCTGCACTGCGGGAACAATGCTCAGGTCCAGCGTGTTGCGGGTGTGGTCCACAAAGGTGCGCACGCCACGCTCGCAGAGAATCACCTGGTAATTGCCTTCGCTCATCACGTATTCCGCCGCCATCAGCAGCTCTTCCAGCGTCGCCGCCATCCCGCGCTTTAACAGCACCGGCTTGCGGGTGCGGCCCACTTCACGCAGCAGGGAATAGTTCTGCATGTTGCGCGCGCCGATCTGGATCACGTCGGCATATTTCTCCACCAGTTCAAGCGATTCCCGATCGAGCGCTTCGGAAACAATCCGCAGGCCAAAAGCGTCGCGGATCTCCACCATGATCTTGAGCGCCTCTTCGCCCAGGCCCTGGAATGCATACGGAGAAGTCCGAGGTTTGTATGCCCCGCCGCGAAAGAACTGCGCGCCTGCGGCTGCTACCTGTTCGGCTACTGCAAATGCCTGCTCGTGGGTTTCTATCGAACAGGGCCCCGCCATAATGGCAAGATTTTTCCCGCCGACCGAGGCATTGGTGCCGGGAAAGCGGATAACGGTGTCGTCTTCCTTCACATCCCGGCTGACCAGCTTATAAGGCTTCGAAACGCGGATTACCTCGGCCACGCCGGAAAGTTCTTCCAGCGTTCCCTGTTCCACCGTGCCTTGATTGCCGGTGATTCCAATCGCGGTGCGCTGCGCCCCCGGCAACGGGTGCGCTCGAAAACCAAGGCGTTCAATATGTTCACAGACCGCGCGAATCTCTTCTGCGCTGGCCTGCTTTTTCATCACAACAAGCATGGGAATCCTTTCTTCTCCAATAGTTTACCGGGAGGCTGGCTCATTCCGGCAGTTATCCAATTCAGAATTCGGAAATCGTGGGCGAGAAATCCGGGGCGAGGGGGTTACCTCCGCAGCCGGCGCCAACCCATCAGGATCAGGCTGAGATATCCCAGTTGCAGAAACCAGGTAAGGCAGTAGGCGAAAACCAGATGACGAAAATTCATGATTGCTCCTGCACGTTTATCGCCTTTCCAGGCTGGCTTCGAGAGCCTCAAGCGCTAGATCCTGTTCAAGCGTCTGGCGTTTGCGCTCCAGCTTATAGCGCAACGTAACCAGCACAACGCCCCACACAAACCATCCCAGCAGGTTCAGATAAAAAGCCGGTTTCATGTGCGGATCGATTCCCGAATCCGGCCCGCCGAAAAATACCGGCGAAGGATGCTGCGTGCGCCACCATCGGATCGACATGTACACAATCGGCACATCGACGGCGGCAAATATCGAAAGCACAGCCGCCAGCGTCTGCGTCTGCCCTCCGGCGGTAAAGCGGCGTAGCAGCAGATAACTCACATAAATCAGCCACAGTACCAGGCAGCTTGTCAGCCGCGCATCCCAGGTCCACCAGATTCCCCAGACCGGCCGCGCCCAAAGCATTCCCGTGGCCAGCCCAATGGTCAGAAATACCAGCGTCATCTCCGCCGAAGCCACCGCGAAAGCATCCGCCGCCTGGGCGCGCAGCGGATTCGAACGCCGCGTCAGCAGATACACAATTGACGCCACGAAATTCGCATACGGGAACAGCAGCCCCATGATGTTCGATGGGACATGGTAATAAAAAATCCGCTGGATATCGCCCATCGTGGCTTCCGTAGGAGCGACGTACATGGCCTGATAGAAGCCCACGGCCAAAATAGCGAGCGCAATCGGCAGTCCAATCGAGAGAGTGCGTTTCATGGTGTTGAAAAAATCTTCAGTCACACCAGTTTACGCTACCGTTGGCGTGGAATATAGTTCGCAACGTCACCGCTGTACGCGCAACTCCCTCCTCATGGCCGCGTCTAAGTAGGTTAAGGGTCAAACTTCCGTGTCAATGCATTTGCCGAAACTGGAACGGCGTTCGGAACTGGATGCCCTGCGCGGGCTTTTTCTCGTCTGGATGACGCTGACCCATCTGCCCACGCGTTTCAGCGATTTCCTCAACGACACCTTTGGCTATGTTTCTTCAGCGGAAGGATTTGTGTTTCTCTCCGCGCTTCTGGTGGGACGCATCTACATGCGGCGGCTGATGGAAGACCAGACCGGCGTCCGGATTCATCTCTGGAAGCGCTCTTTGAAAATTTACGGATATCACCTGCTCATGTTGACGCTCGCCTTCACCGTGGCGGCGGCATTCGCGGTTCAGACGCATCGCGCGGCCATCTATAACCTGCTCAACTTCTATATCGCGCATCCGCTGGTCGCCATCATCGGCTCCGTGTTGTTGCTGTACTGTCCGCCCCTGCTGGACATTCTTCCTATGTACGTCATCTTTCTCTTCTTTACTCCGTTGCTGCTTTCGGCGGCAGCGCGCGTCGGATGGAGAAAGATACTCTCCGCCAGCGGCTTCGTGTGGCTGCTGGCGCAGTTCGGCTTGCGCGATGTCGTTCATAATTTCATCGTTCATCTCACCCATCTGCCCATTCCACTGCAGGAGATGGGGGCCTTCAACCTGTTCGCCTGGCAGGCCGTCTGGATCGCCGGCTTGTGGCTGGGGGCACGCAGCGCGGGAGCGGAAGCTGTATTCGGCAAGGTTCCCGTTTGGCTCGTCAGCCTTTCGGGCGCCGTCTGTCTGTTTTTCATCGGCGTCCGCTACGGGTGGTGGGGGCCGCATATGGTTCAGCAATCGTTTGGAATGCAGCTCGACAAATGGCAGATCGGCCCGCTTCGCGTGCTCAATCTGGTTGCCTTTACCACCATTGCCTACTGGCTGCGCAAATACGTGTTGGTCCTGGTGAATCGCCAACCGCTGCTGACGCTGGGCAAAGCATCCCTGCACGTCTTTTGCGCGCATGTCTTCTTTGTATTTGTGGGCCTCGCGCTGCTCTATGGCGCAGTCGCGCAGCTCCACGGCCTGGTGGCGTTGGGGCTGATCGTAATTACCTTTGCTTCCTTGATCCTGGTAGCCGCCAGCGAACTGCGAAAGCAACGCCTCCAACAGAGAAGAGCCAGAGAGCGTCAGGCGTGGACTTCGCAGGGTCTTCCCGAAGAAAATCCAGAAGGAAATATTTTAGTCAGCGCCATGCTGGAGACAAATCCTGCGGATCACTAGGTTTTCTCTGACATGGCCCAGATTCTCACTCCGCGCCCAGGATCGTTTCAAACAGTAACAGGCACAACGTCAGAAAAATCAGGTCGTAGCCGCCGAGCAACCGAACCCACAATCCGGGATCGAACTCTCCCGTAAGGATGCCTGTCGTCGACTGCACCATCGCTAACAATGCGGGCACCGTAATGGGAAACAGGATCAGCGGCAGCAGCATCTCGCGATTGCGTGTGCGCAGGGAAAGCGCGGCGAAGAAGGTTCCATTCACCACCAGCGCCAGCGTCCCCAGCGGCAGCACCAGCGCCATCAGCCAGCCTTGCCCCAGCGCGTGCAGGTTGTAGAACACGACAAACAGCGGCCCGATCACAATCTCAATCACGCTGACAAAGATAAAGTTCCCCAGCACTTTGGCCAGGAATAATGCGCTGGCCGGGCTCGGAGCCATCCGCTGCGCATCCAGCACCTGATGGCGCAGTTCGCGCGCCCAGGTCTGGTTCAGCGCCGTGACCGCGGCGAACAGCAGCGCCACCCAGAGAATGCCGCCGGCGATCCGGCGTGAAACTGCCATGGTGGGGTCGAAGGCGAAACTGAAGATCACCACCACCAGCAGCGAGAAGAACAGCATCCCGTTGATGGCGTCTTTGGAGCGCCATTCCAGGCGCAGGTCTTTCCCTAGGTGCGCGAGCGCCACGCGCGCGTAGTTCACAGCGGCCCCTCGGCATGCAGCTCCTCGGAATGGACAGGCCGCAGCAGATCGACCAGCCGCGCTTCCGCCGCGCGAATGTAACTGACAGGCGATAGAAGAATCTGCAATCCCCGCATTCCCGCGGATACCGAAATGGTATCGAACAACTGGATGGTCTCCTCTGCGAAGACAGGGAAGGGCTTTTTCGCGCCGAACACGGTTACGCCGCCGCGAATATATCCGGTCAGCGGCTGCACTTCCTTAATTGGAACCATTTCAGCGCGACGTCCACCGGCAGCCGCAGCCAGTTTTTTAAAGTCCAGTTCATCGGCCACGGAGAGCACCGCGAAAACATTTTTGGCGTCATCCACGCGGCACAGCAGCGTCTTGAACACCTGCTCCGGCGGCAGACCGATCTTCTTTGCGACGGTCTGCCCCGAGAGATCGTCGGGATCAACGGTGTATTCCCGGGTTTCATACGCGATTCCCAGGGCATCGAGTAGACGGCAGGCATTCGTCTTCACGCCGTTGCCCCTGTTGCGGCAAAATTCTGAAGATCGACAATCTGGCCATCCTGCATGGTGCAGAAGCAGTCGGCGATGGGTCGCGCCAGCTCCGGCTGATGCGTGGTCAGCAGAATTGTCTTTCCCTCGGCGCGCAGTTTGCCCAGGACCGCAAGCATCTGCGCGCTGCTGGCGACATCAACATTGGAAAAAGGTTCGTCGAGCAGCAACAACTCCGGCTGCGGCATCAGCACGCGCGCCAGCGCCGCTCGCTGCCGCATACCTTGCGAAAACTTTCCTACCGGCCGATTCAGCTGTGGATCGAGACCCACACGCGCCAGCGCATCCTCTGGTGTCATTCTCGCTTTCACATTCTGGGAGCCGTAAAGCTTTGCCGTATAGTGCAAATTTTCCAGCGCTGTCAACTCGTCATACAGCATGGAATCGTGACCCAGATATCCCACCCGGCTGCGCACGGCGCTCACATCCGCGGAGCCAAGAACCGTCAGCCTGCCGTAGGTAGGCCGGATCAGCCCGGCGATGGCGCGCAGCAGCGTCGATTTGCCTGCGCCATTCGGCCCCAGGATGACGACCGAGCGGCCTACGGCGAACTCCGTTGTCACTTTGCGCAGCGCGGCGAAAGTTCCATAGAGCTTCGAGATGTCGCGCAGTTCAACGGCGCTGGCGTGGGGCACGTGTGGAGTATACGGGATTCTCTCGCCCTGCTTCGCGGTCATCCCGCAAACCCGCACTCTGAAAATTGCATCCAACCATCCGAAAGGTATGTGGTAAATAATTACGACTGCCCGATCGAGGAGCTATTTTATTTTGAAACACAGCACTGAGCACCTGGCATCGGGCGAACGGGATGAGGTCTCAACCCCGGTCGATTCCAGCTATCTCCTCGCCGCCATCGTCGATTCTTCTGACGACGCGATCATCAGTAAAAGCTTGAATGGAATTATCACCAGTTGGAATGAAGGCGCGCGAAAAGTCTTTGGATACACCGCGTCGGAAATGGTGGGGCAGTCCGTTCTGCGGTTAATCCCCAAGGAGCTGCATTTTGAAGAAGTTGATATTCTCAGAAAGCTCCGCGCCGGAGAACGGATCGACCATTATGAGACGGTAAGAGTCAGAAAAAATGGCGAGAAGTTTCCAATCTCTATCACCATCTCTCCGGTCAGAGACAATACCGGCCGAGTTATCGGGGCCTCCAAGATCGGGCGGGATATCAGCGATCGTAAGCGCTTCGATGATAGCTTTCGCCTCGCTGCCATCGTCGAATCCGCCGACGATGCCATCATCAGCAAAAATCTGAATGGAATTATCCAGAGTTGGAATCAGGGAGCCTACCGGCTGTTCGGCTATACATCGGAAGAAATCGTGGGTCAATCGATACTGCGCCTGATTCCGGAGAAGTTGTATCACGAAGAAGACGAAATCCTGGGAAAACTGAAATCCGGAGAAAAAATCGACCATTACGAAACCACCCGGCTGAAAAAAAGCGGGGAACTGGTTGACGTTTCGGTAACCATTTCCCCCATTTGGAACGACAAGGGAGAGGTGGTCGGCGCTTCGAAGATTGCACGCGACATCTCCGACCGTCGCCGTATGGAAAAGACACTGATTGAATCCGAAAAACTGGCCGCGACCGGACGAATGGCAGCCGCCATTGCTCATGAAATTAATAATCCGCTCGAAGGCTTGATGAATCTGATTTTTCTCGCGCGCCAGAGCTGTTCCACAAATCCAAAAGCGCAAAATTATCTGATTACAGCCGAAGGCGAGCTGGAGCGCGTCTCCCACATCGCCCGCCAGACGTTAGGCTACTACCGGGATACGGGTTCTCCATCCGAGGTCTATCTCCATGACCTGATTGGCAACGTTCTGACGGTATATCAGTCGAAACTTCTCAACAAAAATATCACCGTAGCTTCCAAATTCGAAGATCTCCGCAAAATTTCGGTCAGCCGCGGGGAGATGCTTCAGGTCTTTTCCAACGTTATCGCCAATGCGATTGACGCCATGCCGCAGGGAGGGAAATTAACCGTCTCAGTTCGCCAAACGATGGCTGCCAACGGAAATGGCATCCACGTCATTATCCGGGATCAGGGGTTAGGGATCAGCCACGAGAATCTCGATCGAATTTTTGAGCCTTTCTTTACGACAAAAGGCGATCTGGGTACCGGCATTGGTCTCTGGGTGACCAGGCAACTCGTGGAACGCCGAGGCGGCCAGATCTCGATAAGCAGCACCACGGAATCTGGGAAGAGCGGAACAATCGTCACGATGTACATTCCGTTCGCCAGTCCAGGGAAGTTGCAGATCGAGGGATGAATTGAATAACGTCCAATCCCATAGCATTTTGGAAATCAGACCCTGTCCAATCTACTTTTTAGACGACTCTGTACCAAAGTCGGCGGGAGTTCCGTCCCACCATCCGAAATCCTCGGCAGCAACCCAGTCGGTCAAACCCCGGGTTCTCGTCGTTGACGATGAGAAGTTGATCGCAAACACCTGCGCGCAGATTCTTGAGGACGCAGGCCTTGAGACCCGGATTGCATACGACGGTTGGTCTGCGCTTGAAATGTTGGCGGACTTTCCGCCGGATTATCTTCTTACAGATGTATTGATGCCTGGGATGAATGGCGTTCAACTTGCCATCGCGGTCCGTAAGCTGTTCCCCGCTGTGAACATTCTGCTCTTCTCCGGCCAGGCCGGAATTTCGGAAGTCTTGCTGGAGGGCCGGCAGCAGGGGTACCAATTTGAATTGCTCGCCAAGCCGCTTCATCCGCTCAAGTTGTTAGAGAGCTTCAACAAACACTAGTGCCGGCCCTGTGCAGATGTCGCCGAAGCAGGGAAACTTTCCGTTCCGCTCTCGTCATTGAATCTGCCGAGGCATGGCAGCAGTCTGCTTCGGCCCTTCGCCCGGTTTTGCGGGCGCATACTTCGACGCGCACTTGGCCTGGATTTGCGTTGCATGAAAGACGCCGTCGCGGCCATAGGTCCCGACCGCAAGCGCCTGCGCATTGTCCTTGAATGTATCGGGCGGCGGATCCTCGCCGCCATAATTCACATTCAGCTTGCGTCCCTGCTCGACCAGCACAAACTGCATGTGCGCGCCATCGCGCTCAATCGATCCCGGCTGCACATTTCCCGCGACGCGCAGGTGCCGCGTATATGCGCGATTTCCCATGCCCTGCAATTCCTGAATCGTGACGTAATAACTCTTGTTGGCCTCGACGCCGGTGTACGCCAGATACCCGATAGTTCCCAGGATGATGATCGTCGCGATCAATATCCGCAACGTCGTGCTTTTCGTCTGCATCGTAAACTCCTCAACTCTCCAGACTATGAAGGCTGTTCCGTCTGGTCAAGCGGAGCAGCCGTACTCAACCCGAATTCAACCGCTCGCGGCAAGAAAGGTCTCAAATTGCCCGCGTATAATCGCCTTAGTTGGGGTCGTCTGCCATCCCTTTTTTCATCATTTGGGATCAGTGGACCATCCAGCCAGCAGAGGGAAAACATGAGCAACCACGAGAACGGCAATCATCTCCACAACGGAGCATCGACCAACGGCAACGTACCCAGGCCGCGCGCGGAATGGATCGTCAAGCGGCGTGAGGAAGCGGCCCGCACCGGCGATTGGAACATGTCGCAGATGCACTTCGCCCGGCTCGGCAAGATCACCGAAGAAATGGCCTACGTCGCCCACGTGGAGAAGCTGACGCCGGAGCTGATCCGCGACGAAGTTGCCGCCGGACGCATGATCATTCCCGCCAACATCAACCACCCCGAGCTGGAACCCATGGCCATCGGCGTCGCCTCGAAGTGCAAGATCAATGCCAACATCGGCAATTCCGCGATCACCTCGAATATCGATGAAGAGCTCCGCAAGCTGCACACTTCGGTTCATTTCGGCGCGGACACGGTGATGGACCTTTCGACCGGCGGCGATATTCCTGTCATTCGCGAGGCGATTCTTCGCAACTCTCCCGTGCCCATTGGGACGGTCCCGATCTACGAAGCGCTCAATCGCGTCAAGAAGCTCGAAGATCTCAACATCGATGTCTATCTCGAAGTGATCGAGGAGCAGGCGGAGCAGGGAGTCGATTATTTCACCGTCCACGCCGGAGTGCTGATCCAGTACGTCCCGCTGGTGGCCAAGCGCATCACCGGCATCGTCAGCCGTGGCGGAGCGATTCTCGCGCAGTGGATGACGCACCACCACAAGCAGAATTTTCTCTACGAGCACTTTGACCGCATCGTAAAAGTAATGGCAAAGCACGACGTCAGCTTCTCGCTGGGCGATGGTCTCCGTCCCGGCTGCCTGGCCGATGCCAGCGACGAGGCGCAATTTGCTGAGCTAAAAACTTTGGGCGAACTAACAACCGTTGCGTGGAAGTCCGACGTGCAGACCATGATCGAAGGCCCCGGCCATGTTCAGCTCGACAAGATCAAAGAACAGGTAGAGAAGGAAGTCGAGTACTGCCACGCGGCGCCGTTCTACACACTAGGCCCGTTGGTTACCGACATCGCTCCCGGCTACGACCACATCACCAGCGCCATCGGCGCGGCCATGATCGGCTGGTATGGCGCGGCCATGCTCTGCTACGTCACACCGAAAGAGCATCTCGGTCTGCCGAACGAAAAAGATGTGAAGGACGGCATCATCGCTTACAAGATCGCAGCCCACGCCGCCGATGTCGCTCGTCACCGGCCCGGCGCGCGCGACCGCGACGACGCCATCAGCCACGCCCGCTACACCTTCGATTGGGACAAGCAATTCGCGCTCTCCCTTGATCCCGAAACAGCGCGCTCCATGCACGATGAAACCCTGCCGGACGACTACTACAAGGAAGCGTCTTTCTGCTCCATGTGCGGCCCCAAGTTCTGCTCCATGAACTGGTCCAGCAAAGTGGATGAATTCAACAAGCGCCAGCATGGCCTCGAAAAGCCCGACCTGACCAAACTGGTCGAAGAACAAATGCTGGTGGAGCGGCGGTAGATGGATAAAACAATCCGCAAGGTCACCGATCCGAAACAGCAGCAGGCGGAAACGTATCGCTACTGGCAGAGCTTGCTCGTTAGAGACCGCCTCACCGCGCTCTGGGAGGCAAGTGTCGATGCCTACGCCTTCAAAGGAGTTCGTTTGGATGATGAACAAATATCTGAAAGAACTCTTACTCGCGTTCAACGCTCACGGGGTTAAATACTCTTGTGGTTGGCGGCTATGCGGTTGGCGTTCATGCTGAACCGCGAGCAACGAAAGATCTGGATATATTCATTCTCGCAGATGAAGAAAACAGCCGGGCAGTCTATCAAGCTCTCGCTGCCTACGGCGCACCGTTGCAGGAATTTACTCCCGCGGATTTCAGTAACGAACAGGGATCCGGTTTCCAGATCGGCCAGCCTCCGGCACGAATCGACATCCTGCAGCGCATCGATGGAGTCACTTTTAATGAAGCATGGAAAGAGCGGGTTGAGGGTTTGGTGGAAGGCGAAATCCCGGCGCATGTCATCTCTCGAAAACACCTGATCCGAAACAAGCTCGAAACTGGACGGACACGAGACCTGGCGGATGCTGCCTCGGAGAGGCCAGCAGAGGAATGAGGGGACTTGGCAATTATTTGGGGATCACTTGAATCTTCGTCCCAGCTCCCAATCCCATCTTTTCCTTCGCCGATCCGCGATTCATCGCCACTTCCAGCAACCCTGAGCTGCCCGCGATCATGAACAGCTCGCCCGGTTCCACTTCAGCGTAGAAACGCGCAACGCGCGGTATCCTTCGCCCTCCGATCTCCATGACCCATCCCTGACCCATCTCCGGCACATCCTTCGCCGCAATGTTCGTCAGCAGGTTCCCGAATTTATCGCTCTTCAGAATCACGCCTTCGACGGAGCCATCGGCATGACGCACCGGTTCCGGCACCGGCAATTGCAGCAGATTTTCGATCTCCGGCCCGAAACTTTCCGCGTTCACCTCGCCGCCTTCAATCTGCGCCGCCAGATGCGCCGCTGCGGGCGCAAAAATATCCCGCCCGTGGAACGTATTGCTTTGCCTCGGCAGCCTGTACGCCGGATTGTCGATCTGCCGGCACCGAAGCTCACCGCCATCCCGTCGCGCGTCGCGCTCAACAAGAGTCAACACGCCATTATCCGGCGCCACAAACCACTGCTCTCCCATCCGGGCCAGAATCGCACGCCGCTCCGAACCCACTCCGGGATCAACCACCACCACATGCACCGTTTCAGCAGGGAAGTAGCGCCACGCCTGCCAGATCGCCAGTGCGCCGTCGAGCACGTTGAACGCCTCGATCCCATGGGTCAGATCGATCACGTTCGCCCCTGGGCAGATTCCCGCCATCACGCCCTTCATTACCCCGACAAACGGGTCCTGCAGGCCAAAATCAGTCGTCAACGTAATCAGGGGTCTTACCGGCGTTATGCGGGCCATAAGCTTTGGAAAAAGCGGCCTGCCGCGTGCCGGCAACCTGTGCCCGGCAGGCAAACCATGTTATTCTTAGATAGACACTTACCTAGTGTAATTGACAATCGAATAGGAGTAGCCACCGTGCTGGCAACTGCAAAAAAATCGGATGTAATTGAACGCTTTCGCATCCACGAAAGCGATACTGGCAGCCCCGAGGTGCAGATCGCGATTTTGAGCGAACGCATCACCGAGCTGACAGAGCACTTCAAATCCCATGACAAAGACCACGCCTCACGCCGTGGCTTGTTGATGATGGTGAGCAATCGCCGCCGTCTGCTGGATTATTTGAAGACACACGACACTGATCGCTACCGGGAAGTTATTGGCAAACTGGGCATCCGCAAGTAAGCGGCAGCGACGTTCCGCGGGATTCCGGTCCGCGAACGTGGTTGAACCTAAGCATTGCGGCACTCTGGCGGAAGCGCACCGAGCGGCTTCCGCGCATTCTGGAACCTTCCTTACCCCGCCGCCTGCCAGCCTTCCCACGTTCCTGCCATCCTGCACCACCCCCGCCCCATCACGGCACCATTTGAGGATTCTATGAAACATGAAGTTACCGTCGAACTGACCGGCGGCAAGCGCCTTACCTTTGAAACCGGCCGCATGGCCAAGCAGGCTTCTGGAGCCGCGCTCACCTCGCAGGGCGACACCGTCGTTCTGGCCACCGCCGTCGCCTCGCCCGACCCCAAAGAGGGCATCGATTTTTTCCCCCTCACCGTCGATTACCGTGAGTACACCTATGCCGGCGGACGCATCCCCGGCGGATTCATCAAGCGCGAAGGCCGCCCCAGCGAGCGCGAAATTCTCACCGCTCGCCAGATCGATCGTCCCATCCGTCCGCTCTTCCCAGAGGGCTTCCGCAACGAGACTCAGGTCATCGCCCTGGTCATGTCCGCGGACAAGGAAAACGATCCCGACATTATCGGCATCAACGCCGCCTGCTGCGCGCTGGCGCTCTCCGACATTCCGTTCGGCGGCCCGGTGGGCGCGGTTCGCGTCGGTCGCGTCGATGGCCAGTTCATCATCAATCCTTCTTGCGCTGAGCTGCGCGCGGGCGATATGGCGATCACCGTCGTCGGCACTCCAGACGGCATTGTGATGATTGAATCCGGCGCCAGGCAGGTCAGCGTGGACGCTGTCGTCTACGCCATCGAGTTCGGCCACA
>Ga0134128_10000718_pt1 | contig 44775 bp, 36 predicted proteins | sample KB31754_FD_96462 | JGI IMG/M metagenome (GOLD analysis project Ga0134128, IMG submission 96462) | Terrestrial soil microbial communities with excess Nitrogen fertilizer from Kellogg Biological Station, Michigan, USA - KB3-175-4 | ecosystem: Environmental > Terrestrial > Soil > Unclassified ...
AAAAGGAAGACCGTCGCTCTCGATCGTGTCGCGGCGGAATGTCTGCTGCATACGGAATACGGGTTCAAAGCGTCCCACCCAACTGTCAAGACCGCCAAACGCCTGCGTGCGGTAGTCGGCTTCAATCCAGTAGCCTTGCGCGTGATGCCCGCGTGCGAACTCGGATCGCAGTCGAAAGGCGGTGTCCTTAGGCTCCCACCACACATGCATGCCGTAAAAGTTCTCGTGTGTCCCCTGGAGCAAACGATCGTAAGAGAGACCTATTTCCAGTCGGCTAGGCGGGAGGTACAGACTGGTCCGCACGCCAAAGGAGCGCTTTGAGTTGAACTGCTCGTTTCCGCTGCGGGCGGAGAACCAGGTGGCGTAGTCGAAAGAGTATTTGGGCCGCGAGATGGCGGATCCGCGCAGCATTCCGCCGACTCCGGTGCCGGTGGACATTGTTCCAAGACTGGAAATCAATGGGCCATCCTGGAAATTGCCGATCCAGATGGGCGAGAGACGCTCATTATAGGTGCCGAAGGGAAGCAGAAAACTGCCGCCGGAGATAGTGATGTGCGGAGTAGCGAAGTAATCGCCTTCAAGATACGCAAGGCCGATGAAGTGAGAATGATCGTAGCCAGACTGGCCATTGCCCTTTGGTGAAAATGTCTCAAGCAGGATGGCTCGCGATTCGATGAGAAAGCGGCTGCCGATAGGCGCGGCCAGCAGCGGTTCGATGTCCGGCTCATAGCTCGTGTTTCCACCATGTGTGCTGGTAAAGAAGCCGACGCCTCCAGAGAGCAGCGGCGTATTTTGTGCGTTCCCGTACTGGATCGCGCAGAGCAGGGTCAAAGCGAAGACCGCAAATTTCGCAGACCGTGCCATTCTGAAAAGGGAAAACTCTAATATTGGACGCGACATAAGAGCCACAGTAGCGAAATGCTACGGGCGATGTGTCTCTGGATCGTCTACTCTTTGTCAATTGATTGTCACTCGAAGCGCGCACACCTCTAATATTTTCGCCAACAAAGCAATGACAATCGCTTTACTTTGACATGACAATCTGAAATCGAAGGCCGGACTAGAGTCAGGACAACGAGGCCTCCAATGTTGTCATTCCCATCCGTTGCCACAACTCTCCGGTCCACACTTCCGTTCGCGACATTTTCTTTCGACGAGAGATTTCATCGGGCGCTCGATGACATGCACCTGGGACGTCCTGTCATCCTTGTGGACGATTTCGATCGCGAGAACGAGGCTGACCTGGTCGTTGCGGCCGAGACGATTTCAGTGTCCGCCATGGCTCTCCTCATTCGCGAAGGCAGTGGAATCGTGTGCCTGTGTCTCACTGAAGAGACACTCACAAGACTGGAACTGCCACAAATGGTCTCGAACAATGAGAGCTGCTTCCAGACCGGCTTTACGGTGACGATCGACGCACGTGAGGGCGTCACGACCGGAGTTTCGGCGCGGGACAGAGTGACGACGATCCACGCCGCGATCGATCCGGATACCCAACCCCACGACCTGGTTCGCCCCGGCCATGTTTTTCCGTTGCGGGCAGCCGCTGGCGGCGTATTGGCCCGGCAAGGCCATACGGAAGGGTCAGTGGATCTAGCGATGATGGCCGGAATGAAACCCGCCGCCGTTCTATGCGAGATTACAAATCCGGACGGAACCATGGCGAAAGGGAATGACGTGACCCAGTTTGCGAGAAGGCATGGCTTGGTTATGTTGAGCATTGCCGAGCTTGTCGAACACCGTCGTTGTGAGGCGGAAAAGCGCGAACTTATGACGTTGCGCTAAAGTCAAATGCATCTTCCACACCTCTCTCGCATGCTCTTTAATGCACAACAAAGGAATGACAATTCACTGACGAACGCATGACACGTCTGCCGTTCGGGTTCTTTACGTTCGAGGTATAGAGCGAACACAGATGACTCAGCCTTCCACCTTTGCCGGCGCGATCAACATGAATCGAAGCCAACATTCCTACCGAGGCGTTCGTCTATCCCGAGCAGCTCTCTCCGCAGCGGCATCGATGCTGACATTCTTCCTCATGATGGCAGCTGCCGCGAACGGACAGACGTCGTTTGCGTCCCCTTCAACGCAGAGTGTGGCTCAGGCTTCAGGAAGCGAAGATGGTAGTCCAGCGACAACCGTGACGGACGCTAGCGAAAGTTCCGCAGATAATCGCAGCAGGTTGACGAGCACCAGCGACTTGACGAATCCGGTAACTCTCTCCTCCGACCAAATTATTAACCTCCTGCAACAGAATCCCGATTTGGTGGTGGAGCTGAAGTCTCAGGTAGCCGATCGCATGCAGGAACAAGGCAAGCAGATCGATGCGAACGACATCTCCGATGAAATGCTCTATGAGCAAATCGCCACCAACGCCGGCCTTCGCGCAAACATTACAATTTTTCTCCGTGCGCGCGGATATATATCTGACAACGAGCTCCAGAGCGCCTCGTCCAGCGTGAGCGATGAAAGTCAAAACACCGGTCTGTTACACGTGCCAGGCGACCTTACACAACCTGGCGAAGCAAATCCAGGCAATCTTTTTACGAATTCAGGCTCTAATACCGGAGAATCGCGCACGGAGAGAAGCGGCCTGACGGCAACTTCGACTTCGGCAACTTCGACTTCATCGATGAGTTCTGCAGGCGGCCGCCAGAAGTCTGCAGGAAGAAGAGGCCATGAAGAGGCAAACGCATCGACCGACGCGCCAAAGGTTCTCCACAAACCCGCGCCCTACAACTTGCGATCGATGCGCGATCTTTACACGCAAATTCCTGACCAGATCGCGCGACTGAAGCGTTTCGGTTCTGAAGTCTTCGAGAATCGCGATGCTTATGTAGCGCGCGGAATTTCGGGCCGCGATATCTCGCTCGACGTGCCTCTCGGACCGGATTACATTGTCGGCCCGGGAGACACACTCGCGATCAATATGTGGGGGGGCATCACACAGACCATTAATCGCATTGTTGGCCGCGACGGCCGCATCCTCCTGCCAGAAGCGGGATCTCTTCAGGTTGCTGGACTCTCGCTTGAGCGAGCACAAAGTTTAATCGGTGGGGCGCTCAAGCAGCAGTACCGCAATGCGCAGGTCACAGTCACCGTCTCACAACTGCACTCGGTACGCGTATATGTGGCCGGTGATGTGCAGCGTCCCGGCGGTTACGACATCAGTTCGCTGGCAACTCCACTGGGTGCACTGTACGCCGCCGGCGGTCCCACATCTGTCGGTTCGCTCCGCACGGTGCGCCACTATCGCGGGCGGCAGCTTGTCGAAGATGTCGATCTGTACGACTTTCTGCTTCACGGAGTTCGCAACGGCAGTGCGCGCTTTGAAAGCGGAGATACCCTGCTGGTGCCTCCAGCGGGTCCGCAGGTTGCAGTCTCCGGCGCGGTCAAGCGGCCGGCGATCTATGAGCTCAAAGCCGGCGAAACGACACTCGCTAGAGTAATCGAGGATGCCGGTGGATTTACGGCCGCAGCTTCGCTCGACCACATCACCATCGAGCGCATTGATACCAACCGTCAGCGCGAAACACTAACGTTGCATCTGGCAGGCAAACAAAATCTGCAGACCGGCCGCGCCGCTATCGCTGCTTTCCAGGTGCAGGATGGAGATCGCATTCGCGTCGATCCAATTCTGCCTTATAGCGAACGCGCCATTTATCTCGAAGGTCATGTTGTTCGTCCAGGCAGATTGTCCTACATCGAAGGCATGAGACTCAGCGATGTGCTGCACAGCTATCGCGACATGCTACCCGAGCCGGCCGCTCATGGAGAAATTGTCCGTCTCGTTCCCCCGGACCTTCATGCCGAAACCATCGCCTTCGATGTGCCCGACGTGCTTATCGGGAATGCCAACGTCAATCTCCGGCCGTTCGATACCATACGTATCTTCGGTCGCTACGAGGTGGACGCGCCTAAGGTCACGATTCTTGGCGAGGTGCTGCGTCCAGGCGCTTATCCGCTTTCAAGAGACATGACCACCGCGCAGCTGGTGCGCATGGCTGGAGGTTTCAAACGTGATGCTCTGCTTGAAAAAGCCGATCTGACCAGCTATGGCGTGACGAATGGCAATCGGATCGTTGAGAGCCTCGCGACCGTCGATATTGGGGCAATTGTCGCTGGAAAGGATCCCAATGCGGATGTTCTTCTCAAACCAGGTGACATCCTGACGATTCATCAGATCACCGGATGGAACGACATTGGTGAGTCGATAACGATTGAGGGGCAGGTCGAATTCCCCGGGAACTATGGTTTTCACGACGGCGAACGCCTCAGCTCTGTTCTGCGGCGGGCCGGAGGCTTTCTTCCCGCCGCCTATCCAAGGGGCGCGGTGCTGTTCCGGGAACAGGTTCGCGAACTCGAACAGAAAAGCCGCCAGGAGTTGGTTCGGCAGATCGAGGCGAACTCGGCGTCTGCACGGCTCTCACCCAATCTGGGAGCAGGAGATACCGAGGCGACTTTGCAGCTTATCAAAGCCCAGCAGGATCAGGTGCTTTCAGATTTGAAAAGCCATCCTCCAACCGGCCGCATGGTCATTCACATCAGCAGCGACATCGACAGCTGGGCCAATACGCCGGCGGATATCGAGCTGCGCCGTGGCGATGTGCTGACGATTCCGAAACGGCCGGGTTTTGTGCTCGTAACCGGCCAGGTCTACAACGCAACGGCAATCACATTTACACCGGGCAAAACAGCGGGCTGGTATCTCAGTCATGCGGGAGGAACAAACTCAACCGCGAATCGTAAGGAGGTCTTCATCATCCGCGCAAATGGCTCCGTGATTGGCCGTCATTCGGGAGGATGGATGGATCCCAACGTGCTTTCGACCAAGCTCGATCCGGGTGATGTTGTCGTAGTGCCACAGAAAATTCTCGGCTCCTCTCTGTTCTGGCGAAATCTACTGGCGACGGCGCAACTTGCCTCGTCGATTGCCATCACCGCTGCGGTAGCGCACATCTAGAGCCATGTTGATTTCCTACAAACCGCTCCCGAGGACAAAACGATGATCCATTCATCTGTTCTCACAACGCTCGATGAGAACGAGCAAACGCCGACAGTGCAACAGGTGCACTGGGCTGATCGCGCCATGCTGCTTTGGAGGCATCGTCGCAAGCTTGCGCGGGTGACAACGATTTCTTTAATCGTGAGTGTCTGCATCGCGCTCCTGATTCCCAAACGATATACATCGATTGCGAGGATTATGCCGCCCGATCAACAGAATTCCGGAGCGTTGATGCTCGCAGCTTTGGCTTCACACTCTGGATCCCTCGGAGGTTTGGGCAGTCTTGCAGGTAGTCTGCTGGGCGGGCACACCACCACCGCACTCTTTGTAAATCTGCTGCACAGTAGCACCGTGAGTGGCCATCTCATCGATCGTTTCAATCTGCAACACGTTTATCGCAAGCGGTATCGAATTGACACGGCCAAGCACCTCGCACACCGAACGAGCATAACGGAAGACAAGAAGAGTGGCGTGATCACTATCGCGGTGGAGGATGAAAATCCGCGCCGGGCTCGCGATCTGGCACAGGGATACCTGGACGAATTAAACAAGCTCGTCACCCAAACCAATACTTCGGCCGCGCATCGAGAACGCATCTTTATCGAGCGCCGCCTTCATTCTGTCGAAGCGGACCTCGAACGCGCGCAACTTCAGTTGAGCGAATTCTCGAGCCGAAACAGCACCGTCGATATCAAAGAGCAGACTCGCGCGATGGTGGATGCGGGCGCACGCGTGCAGGGAGAACTTCTGGTCGCACAGTCCGGACTTCAATCGCTGCGCCAAATCTATGGCGACGGTAATGTGCGCGTCCGCGAAGCGGAAGCGCGTATCGCGAGCCTGCAACGCGACCTTGAGAAAATGACCGGTTCGTCCGCTCCTCTCGCCTTGGAAACCGCCGGCGAAGTTAATGCGACACCCGAGGCGAATGGCAAAGGCGAGCTTTATCCTCCATTGCGACAGCTTCCGCGGCTTGCGGTTCCCTATGCCGATCTTTACCGCCAAGTAAGAGTCCAGGAGGCAGTCTACGAACTTCTCACCCAGCAATACGAGATGGCGCGCATTGAGGAAGCAAAAGACCTTCCAGTCGTGAGTGTGATTGACCCTCCCGGAGTGCCCGAAAAGAAGTCGTTTCCTCATCGTCTCTTGCTCACTCTTGTGCTGACATTTTTTTCCTTCGCAGCTGCAGCGGCGCTGATTCTGATGCGGGATCACTGGTCGAAATTCGATTCCCACGACCCACGCAAGACACTTGCGGCTGAAGTTCTCCCGGTATTTCGCACGCGGTGCCGGTCGGTCCTTAGGTTTTGGCGAGGTGCCGCATGAAAAAGTGGATGACGAATTACGGAACGATGCCGTGTTCCCTTTTGCTAACGGTGATTCCTCGGGAACTTCAGGAGAGATCGAAGCTATGAAGGTTCTGATCGCCGCCGCTTCCTTTTCTTCCCACGTCTCCGGGCTGCAGCGCCATGCCTTCAATCTAGTGCGATGCCTTTTGCAGCAACCGGAAATTTCCGCGGTCCATCTTGTCATTGCGCCATGGCAGCGTGAGATCGTGCAAGCTGCGGGATTTAGTCCTGACGCTCGGCTTTCCACTCACATCGCCGAAATGAAACCGAGCTCTCTCGGCCGGAATCTCTGGTATTACCGGGGGCTTCCAAATCTGGCCGCTTTTCTCCAAGCCGATGTTGTCCATCTGTCCTATCCCATGCCCGTCAAGGCTGCGTCATTTGCCTGTCCGACAGTAGTGACGCTGCATGATCTGTACCCTTATGAGATCCCGCTTAACTTCGGTTTCCCAAAATTCATTTTCAACCGTGTGATACTGCGGCAATGCCTTCGCAGTGTCGACGCGATTGCCTGCGTCTCCGAAGCTACCCGTGTTCGCTTAAAGCAATATGTGGCGGCCAACACGTGTCAGAAATCGATTCGAATCTACAACTGCGTCGAGGCTGAACCGGTGTGTGCTATGGTCTCGCCAATCTCTGGCTGGCGGGGTGAGCCTTTCCTGCTTTGCGTTGCGCAACACCGCCGCAACAAGAACATTCCACTCCTGATCCGCACCTTCGATCGCTTGTTGCGCTCCGGACGTGTCGATCCGGATATGAAGCTGGTGGTCGTTGGTATTGGCGGACCTGAAACCCGCGGTATCCATCGACTGGTATCCCGCCGCAAGCTTGGCCGGAGCGTTCATTTTATGGAAGGACTGACGGAGCCGGAGTTGCAGTGGTGCTATGCGCGGTGTGAAGCGCTTGCCGCTCCTTCCACGACTGAAGGTTTCGGCTTGCCCATTGCCGAAGCCCTGCTTGCCGGTAGCCGAATCATCTGTTCAGATATACCGGCCCATCGCGAAGTTGGGGATGGACATTGCCATTTTGTGGTGCTGCGGAAGAACGCAGATGAGGCGCTCGCGGAAGCCATCGTCGAAACGCTCCGGGAACCAGCGAAGGCGCCTATCCCGCTACCGCAGTTTTCTTCCGCGATCCTCGCGAAGCAGTACGTCGGTCTTTATCGGGAGCTCGTGGCATCTGCCGCACTGCTCCAAACCGCCACGTTTTCCGCTTCGCTCCGTGCAGCAGCGTCCGAAAAGCAATCTCTATGAACGCAACCAACCGTCTATTTGCGTTCAAGTGCAGAGGGGATGAACATGGCTGCGCCTGAACCCTTCGCATCGAGCCTCTATGCCAAAAGTCTCGCAGACTCCGGCAAAGAGCAGCAGACGATCTCCAGAGAGTTATTCCGGAACGTGATAGCTTTCTGCGAAGTATCGGCGGATTTGTTTACCTGCGCCCTCGGAATATTTGCGGCTTACTTTCTCTATCTGTCACTGCGTATTGGCAGGCAGATTCAATATCCGGCGCGGGAAGCAGCAGCCGTAAGTATCGTGTTCGGCCTGTTTGTAGTGCTCCTGTTGCAAAGGGATGGCGCGTATCGCGGAAGCGGCAGCTTGCTCCAGATTCGGGAGACGGAACGCGCAATTCGGATTCCTGCTCAGTCGCTGCTCCTCCTGCTGCCATTCAGCTTCCTTTTGAAACTGAACTTTTCTCGTGCGGCGTTCCCTATTGCTCTCGTTCTGATTCCGCTCCTGCTGATTCTTCAGAAACAGATATTTTCTTCGATCATCCGGATTCTGCATGTCCGAGAGTACGGCATAGAGCGCGTAGTTGTTTATGGCGCAGGCGATGCAGGAAAACGTATCGTGTCCGCTCTTCTGTATTCGACTCGGCTCGGACTTCGTCCAGTGGCTGTCATCGACGAGGATCTCCTGCTTGCGGCGAACTCTATGTTCGAGATGGGATATCGGCGTTCTCGTTCAGTTCCGGTGCAGCGCGGACCGGTTACACCAGCGCTGTTGAAGGCCTTCCGGTGCAATATGTTGATGGTGGCAATCCCAAATCTCTCTACCGGAAAGCTGATTGCAGCCGCGGATGCCGCGAAACAGGCTGGGTTGCGAATAGCGTTTCTTCTCGGTTCCCCTCTGCAGGAGCCGCAGTGGACGGAATCAACGGACATCGATGGCCTGTTGCTTACTTCCGCAAGTGAGCCGGTTGCACCCTGGCACTATGTAATCGCCAAGCGTACAGCAGACCTGGTCGTTTCCTCTGTTCTTCTGGCGTTGTTCTCTCCTCTGCTGTTTCTGATTGCGTTTCTGATACGGCTCGACTCGCCCGGACCCGCGCTTTTCATTCAGAAAAGAGTGGGTAGGAATGGAGAGATCTTCAATATGTATAAGTTTCGCTCGATGTATACGGACGCGCCAAGATATGAAGTTTCTCCGACTCAATCGTATGATCCTCGAATTACCAGGATCGGAAGAGTTATCCGGCGAATCAGCCTGGATGAACTGCCTCAGTTGATGAACGTCTTTCTGGGAAATATGTCACTGGTAGGACCCAGGCCGGAGATGCCCTTCATCGTGCGCCACTACAACTCTCGGCAACGGCAAAGACTGCAGGTGATTCCCGGGATTACGGGTCTGTGGCAACTGAGCGCTGACCGGTCCCTCCCCATCCACGAGAACATCGAGTATGACCTCTACTACATCCGCAACCGCACCTTCTTTATGGATATGGCTGTTCTGATCCACACCTTGATCTTCGCGATGGGCGGAGGAGTATGACCGAATTCCAACATGCATACGCCGATGTGCTTGGGGTAAAGATATCGGCCGTCAATTTGAAACTGGCAATCGAGTTAGCAGACGAATGGATTGCGGCGGGGAACCCAGGCTACATTTGTGCTACCGGAGTGCATGGCGTGATGGAAGCACAGTTGGATCTCGAGTTTCGCCGAATCCTGAATCATGCATGTATCAATGCTCCGGACGGAATGCCAATGACCTGGATCGGCCATCTTCAGGGCTTCGTAAAAATGGATCGGGTCTTTGGCCCGGATTTTATGACGGCCATGTGCCGCCTTTCAGTCGAGCGGGGCTACCGCAATTTTCTATATGGCGGCAAACCCGGCGTGGCGGAACTCCTGAGCGAAACACTGCAGCAGAAGTTCCCCGGACTGCAGGTGGTCGGAACTTATACACCACCTTTTAGAAGCCTCACTCCTAAAGAGGAGGATGACATTTTAGCCCAGGTGCGGGAATCGAAGCCGCACATCCTGTGGGTGGGATTAAGCACCCCCAAACAGGAGCAATTCATGGCGCAATATGTCAATCGCTTTCAGGTGCCGCTGTTAATGGGTGTGGGAGCGGCCTTCGATTATCACACCGGGCGCATTCGCGATTGTCCGGAATGGGTCAAGCGCGCCGGCCTGCAATGGCTGCACCGGCTTATGCAGGATCCGAGGCATCTGTGGCGGCGCTATTTTCGCAATAATCCTGCGTTTCTTTGGCATATCGCTTTGCAGATCTCCGGGTTGCGAGAATATCCACGTCCTGTGGGAACGCATGCGCCCGCAACACGGAACCATCCTTTGCACGAGAGCCCAATCCCCGTGCTGATTAATCCAGCCAGAGAGGAAAATGAGAAGCCGTGTGGCCGAATATGAACATGAATTGACTTATGGCGGAGTGCCGAGCGTACTTCGCCGTGCTCGGAGAGATTCGATGTTCTGTGTCAAGCGAAGCCATTCACCTCGAAGAGCCCCTTCAGAAGCGATATGGAACGCATTGGCGCTGCGACATGGATACTCATTAACGGAACACTTCCAATTTCCGCGAAATGAATTATGCGGGGACTCTGGCAAGCACGGCGTACTGGCCGCCGAACGGCACTTTGCGAACCATCTTCTCTGCGTGCCCGAATCGGTTGAAGATTCTCTCGGGAAGATAAAGAAAATATTCGGTGCTGAGGATTTCGAGGCCAACACCTTGGAGCAGTGTCCGCATCTGCGGCGCCAAAACGAGCTCCGCATTGACATCGACCGGACATCTTTGTACGATGGCTCGCGCGACAGGATTCCGGGGATTGTGTTCCACGATGCAACACAGTCCGCCCGGCGCCAGCACACGGCGGATATCGGCAGTGAGCAGTTCCCTGGCTGCTCCATGAACATGGTGATAGACGCAAACAGCCGTAACAAAATCAACCGAAGCATCGTCGAACGGTAAGTCCGAGATGGATGGCTGATGTTCAACTTGAAAGGAACATGATTTAGAGATCATGCCCGCGGAGGGATCGCATCCAGTGGCAAGCGCAAAATTGCGACCCGCCAGTCCCAACAAATCACCTTGTCCGCAACCAACGTCGAGCCATCTCTGTGTCGCCACATCCACGGCCGCGCGTCGTAGCATGTCCTGCATCAGCATCCATTTTCTGCGGTGAAAATGGAGATGATCCTGCGCGAAGCAATTTCGGACCGGGTCGTCCAATAGCTCTGCATAGGAAGGCGCATAGAGATCAAACTCCCTCAGCGTCGGTGCATACGAAGCCGCAAATGGATCAAATTCTGTCGAGGTGCTATCGAGGGTCTGCATTCTATTGCTCCTTCCGCTCCATAATGCGGACGCCATTGGCGTCTTTCACGATTCGATAGTGCGATTGCAGGTAAGGTTCCATTAGCAAACCTCCGGGTGGTCGTTCCACCGCCAGAGAAAAGTAGAGAGCGGCCTTCGTTGCAAAGGTGGTGTCCCATAAAACGTATTTGGTCTTGTGCTGCTCGAGGGTCCGGATCGCGTCTTGGAACTGGGAGGGAGTGTTGTAGTTGTAGACCAGGAGACTGTAACGCGTCGGATTCGTGGTGGCGGAAAGAAAGTAATACATGGGGCAAGTTGGGTAGGCGAAGATCTCACTGCCGGGCGCAACGTTGGAATCCAGAAATGCAATCACCGGATCGGGCTTGAACATGCCTACGGAGCCGACGCGAGTGGTTACGGAATGAACGCAGAGGACAATAAACAGGTTGACAACCGCCAACGCGCCTGCGGCGACAGCAAGCAGCTGAAGTGCCGAGCCGGCAATTTTCCCCGGATATTCAGCCAGGAAATAAATGCAAAGGATAAGCAGCGGCGGCGAGCCGGATGTGAGATGGGCTATGTCATGTCGATGAAACTCAGAAAGCCAGAGCGCCCAGCCGCACAGCCAATACAGCAGAATCTCCGGTCTCAGATTCCTTTTGCCCTGAGGGATCGCGAGGACAGGCACCAGCGCCGGGAGTGCTGCCACAAGAAGGAACGGTAGGATCAGGATCACTCCCGCTGGGGTCAGCCATCGGATACCGTGAATCGATACGTCCCAGTGGTTCCAGAACTGGGCCATCCCTGTCGCATACGGAATGGTATTCACTGTTGCGTAGTGGCGAGAGGGCCATACAAAGTTCATATCAATTAGATCCCAAAGCGCGCCGCGGCTCCAGAAGTAGAGAAATGTAAGTCCGACGACGGCGCAGTAGCTTCCGGCCACAATGCATGCCGAAGCAAGGAAGCCTGTGCGTCCTTTTTGCTGGATCCAGAGCCATACCAGGAAAGCAAGCAGCAACAGCATTCCCTTGGGTTGCAGGATGCAGGTTGTTACCCCGGCCAGGAGGCCGGCAGCCAGCAACAGACTGCTCTTGCGCGAATCGTGCCAGAAGACGAGACAGACGACCGCCAGCAGCGAGAAGAAGTTGCTGTCGACGTGGTGGTTGACCATCGGCCACAGCGTACTGAAATACACGCTGACCAGTAGGAGTGGCGGAAGAATCTGGTACCTTGCACACACCCTGCGGGACAGAAAGTACATCGACAGAAACGTCCCCAGGGATGTCACAAGGAGCCAGGCACGGTCCACGAGAAAAGTTGCGCCAAACAGCTTGAAAAGCCCCGCGAGCAGATAGAAAGTACCGGGTCCAATCACCTCAAAGAAGTCGCGGGCAAAGATCTGTCCGTGAAGAATCCTTATCGCTCCGTCGATAAGCGATCCCTCATCGCCCCCCTTAAAAACGAGCCGCATGAAGGGCAGCAAATAGAGGACGGCACAGACTGTAAAGGTGAGGTAAGCAAAAGAACGCCGCTTCGACGACCTCGGTCCGGGTGCGAGCAGAGGACGAGGAACTGCCACGCTGGCCTGATTACCTTTGCAAACCATCTCCGGCGGTTCTTCGGTGCCCAACCCCACTGTCGTCCCCTCCCAAAGATGCGCAGACATTCGCTTACGCCCGCGCACCAGCGAGCGGTTTATACGGCGAGGCGGCAGATATGGAAACCGCGCGTTCCGGGTCATCCACCACATACGGACCCAAGGGCGGAGCAGAATCCGCCAGAATGACGGCCCGTGGCAAAGACTTCTCGGCTACGGAAACATTCCGCACCTCTGTCACCACATACAGGGGCCGTTGCTTCGCTTCTTCATAGTTTCTGGCCACGTAATCGCCAATGGCGCCAAGCGCCAGCAGGATCATTCCAGAGAACACGCATTGCAGCGCGACGACCGAAGCCCACCCGGGCACAAGGGTTGCGGTCCAGAGCGCCAGGTACATCACGCGCAACAAATAGAGGAAGCCGGCGGCGCTGAGAAGGCAGCCGGCAGCAATGCTGATGCGCAGCGGAAATGCCGAGAACGAAGTGACGCCTGTCCAGGCAAATCGCAACATCTTGAGCAGCGGGTAATGGGTCTCGCCAGCCGCGCGCTGCTCGCGATCAAATGGAAGCATCACTTCCTTCAATCCCAGCCACGTGACCATGCCGCGCATATATCTGTGTTGTTCGCGCAGGGAGCGGATGGCCAACACGGCCCTGCGGCTGAACAAGCGAAAATCTCCAACATCGGGAGTCAGCGGCTGGTCCGCCATGCGCGACAGGACTCGATAGTAAAGCTTCGCCGTCCAGCGCTTGAACTGCGTCTCTCCGTCGCGGGAGCTGCGTTGCGGCGACACAATGTCATAGCCCTGCTCGAACAGAGAAAGCATACGCAGCAACAATTCGGGCGGATCCTGCAGGTCGGCATCCATTACGACGACCGCATCTCCGTTGGCAAAATCCAATCCAGCCGTCACCGCAGCCTGATGGCCAAAGTTCCGGCTAAATCGAAGAAATTTGATGCGCTGATCTCTCAGCGCCTCACGCCCCACGATGGCTGACGTTGCATCCGTGCTGCCGTCATCCACAAAGATGACTTCCCAGGCCACTTCGCGAAGAGTGTCACGAAGACGCGCCAGCAATAGTGGCGCCACCTGCGCTTCATTCAGGACCGGAACTACGATAGACAGGAGCAACGATGCATCTCCCAAGCTTGAATCAAGTACATGGGAGAGAATGCCAATGAGCCTGGTTTGCTCCCGTATCTCTCCCAGAAAGCCCGACAGTATTGCTCTGGTTGTATTGACCTGCGTTCGCCGGTACTTAGGCGATGGCAGTGGTCAGGTCGCCGCCGATAGTCGTAAAAGCAGCATTGATATCGCCTGCCAGCGTGGTCATTCCGGCAGTAGCCGCGAACGCCACAAATGCAATCAACAGCGCGTATTCGATGAGATCCTGGCCCCGCTCGTCTTTCAGCAGATCCCACTTAACCGATAGTTTGACCATTAAATCTTTCATGTGAAAAGTTCCCCCGTTCCTTGGATCGAAATTCCAGCCGCAGGCTGGTCGTGCCTTCTATAAAGCAACCGGAACGCCATTTCGGGAAAAACCCTGATTGCTGATAATGCAATCACTTGCGATCTCGCGGGCCGGGCATGCATGTGAACGCCTGTATACGGAGGCATCCAAGCAGATACGTTCGTATACAACAGGGGTGGGGATGAGGCACTCATCGTACTGGAATCCCGCATATTTCAGGGTTCAAGGAGGGTTTGGCCGGGACGGCTCAGGATCCGGCCACAGGAAGCACCGCAGTCTCAGATTTGGGGTGAAGAGTAGGGAGGCAAAGGGGAAACGCATTCGCCGTTCTCGTCCGACGAATCGGCCGGGGAAAACTCCAGCATGTCACCGGGCTCCATCTTCGAGGCTCGAACCGCTCCGGCGGGCAACTCGACCACGGAATGCGCGGAGAGACACGCCGACAGCCGCCACGGCGGCACGCCGCTCCTCACTTTCCTGACCCGTTTCTTGCGATCCAGATATACAAGGTCGATCGGAAAGCGCATGCCGAAGGTATGGACGGATTCACAGGGAACGATCCACAGACCTTCTCCCGGCCCCAGGCCGTCGCGTCCCAGCAGGCCTTTCCTGCGTTTGGCTCCGCGATCCGCCACTTCCACCTGTTCGGCAATGACCACCTGGCGGGTGAGATTGAAAATCCTGTAGCGCACATCCGGCTCACGGCGGCGGCCAGCGGCGAGCCTTCGAAGAATACGGCGCAGGGGATTCATATTGGTACCGTCGATGATCTCACCTCAATTGAAGATCGCCCCCACGGTATCGTTGGTTGTCAATGTGACCGTGCAACTATTGGGTCCGGCGGCGGTAATCATCCCGATGTTCGTACAGTTGTAAGACCATCCGCCGAAGGCAGCTCCGGTGGCTGGCGCTGTCAAGGTGACGGTGGTGCCCACTGGATAAGTGGCCACGCAAACTGAATTGCCAGCTCCGGCGCCGGGGCCGCAATTGATCACATGCGGCGTACCTGTCGCGGAAGGAGCTGTGACCAGCCAATTGGTGGTATTTAAGCCTTCGTTATAGACCGTCAGGGTCGCCAGGAGTGAGGGCGCTTGCGAACCTGGATAGCACGAACCCGGAGTAGTTGGAGGGTTCGGGAGAACCAGAGGGCAATTGAACATTGCAGAAGCGGTCTGTATCGACCCATCGCTGCCCGTGACTTCCGCCGTGATGAGGGCGCTTCCGCTCCCATAGGCAGTGACGATCCCGGCTGTGGCCCCCATATTCCCGGCACTGTTGGTGTTGACGGGAAACACACTCGGCGTGGCAGAGATCCAGGTCGTGGTGGGCAAGTTAGTCAGGTCCCTCACGCTGGGTGGGTTCGAAAATGTTCCGATCGCCAGAAATTGCCCAGTATCCTGTAAATTGCCAACCGTAATCGAGCTCGGGATAATGGTGATCGAGACTAAATTCCCCTGAGCTGTGCCGCCGCCTGAACCTGAAACTACCAGGGTCCCGCTGGAGCTGACATGGCCATTGAACGCCGTTGCGCCGGCTGTAATTGCTGTTGCACCCGCACTGACACCTGTTGCAACCCCAGAAGCGTCGACAGTTGCTACGGCAGGAACGCTGGAGGTCCAGGTGACTGTGCTGGTTATATTTTGCGTCGAAGGATGACTCGCATTGCCGTATGTCCCGACAGCGGTAAATTGAGCAGTCTGACCTACTGCCACAGACTGATTTGCGGGTGTCACCTGGACGGAATTCAATCCTTTGCTGCCGCATCCGGCAAGGAACAGAACCACGCAGCTGAACGAAAGCGTTCTGAAATAACGACAATCAAACATCTATCCCTCCCTGGTATTTCCAACCTGGTGAGCGTATCCGCAATCCCATCCAGGAAATTTCTTTACAGCGTTGCAATCTCAAGCGTTTTCAGCGACGCCTATTTTGCGCGTGTCGACTTTATTGTTGCGACGCGCCTCCCGAAACACTGCTGGCGGGAGTCGCGACACCTCCGTAACCGGTCTCAGTTGGTATGATCAAAGGCTGCTCCGGTTTCATGCTTTCCTTAAGCGTCTCGATGGGAATTTTCGCCGGCGAAGGAGGCAGCGGTTTGGCGCCGGTCACATCCGCGCCCGGAGTTGTCATGGGTATCTTGGAGTTCGGCGGCAGGAATTCCTCCGGATAATTTAGCTTCGGCAAAGGGGTACCCACCGGCATGGGAGCGACGATCTCCGGCGTCACAATCACGATGAGTTCGGTGTTGGATTGCGTTTTCGAGATCGAGTGAAACAACTTGCCGAGGACGGGGATATCGCCAATGAATGGGATCTTCTCTAAGTTCTGGGTCTCACGATTGTCGAGCAGTCCGCCAATCGCAAGGCTCTGGCCCTGGGCCATTTCGACCTCGCTATTCATCTTGCGAACGTTCAGCGCGGGAACGGTGAATCCTGAAACCTGAATCCCGTTGGTAAAGTCGAGAGAACTGACTTCCGGCGCGACCTGAAGACGGATCGTGTTGCGGGGAGTAATGGTTGGAATGAAGTTCAGACGCACACCAAATTCCTTGAACTGGATCGTGACCGCTCCCGTGCCGCCGCCAGTGATTCCCTGGACGACCGGGTATGGATATTCTCCGCCGGCGAGAAAACTGGCCTGTTTGCCATCCGCGGCCAGGAGGTTTGGCTGGGCCAGAACTTGTATCACTCCGTCGTTCTGCAAGGCCTGGATGGTTACACCTAAACCGAGATCCCTACTAAACAGCGCGATGTTCAGCGCGTTGGCAATCGTTGCAACCGCAGGTGACGCTGACGGAGTGGAGATCGTGGGCGCCGCAAATTGTCCGGTGGTGACGGTGCCAATTAAATTGGCTGCGCCAAGGCTGAAAATATTCAGGCCGAGCTGTTTTACCCGATTCAGGTCGACGCTGGCAAAGCGAACCTTTAAAAGAATCTGCGGTTGCGACGGGGGAACATCGACATACAGTAGATTGACCACCTTCCCCGCGGTGGATGCAATTTGAAGCGCACGCTGGGAGCTATTAAGGTCCTTAACCGTACCGCGCAGGAAAATGAGGCCTCCGTCAGAACTAAGTTGCAGGTGTTGTCCGGGAAGCTCCAGGCGAAGTTCGCGTTCAACCCCGTGCAGAGTGTCGTTCTGCACATATGAACTGGGACGTACCGTGACCTTGAAGAATTGCCGGCCGCCACGAGCTTCCCAAACAATCAGAGTGGTGACGCCTGGGATCTTTCCGTTGACCATGACCTCGGTGGGGCTTGTTGCTGTTGCCTCGGCAATATCGCCCATGCCCACCGCCACGCGCACAATCGGCTGAGTCGTGTCGACCAGCACCGACTGTCCCACGGTGACAAAAAGTTCATTGGCTGAGTCCTGGCCAGAGGCACCCGTCGCTTGTTGGAGAGAACCTGGCGTCTGTGCGCGGAGGGCTGACCCTTCACTCGGCACACAAAACACGGCATAACAACAAATGGCTGCAATTCCGACTCTTGCTCTCACTGTTTTTCCTCGTGCGAGGCAAATTTGGCTTCAGTCTTCTTCGACCCGTTGAATACTTCGATCAGATATACGCGAGCCGGAGGAGGCGCTCTGTGAACCGGCCGCAGGGCCTTAGAGATCCCCACCGGCACATTTGCTTCTCCATAAAGGTGCGCCAAGCCTGTTCCCGGCGTGTCCACTACCTTTGTGTCCAGAGGATTTCTAAGGATGAGCTGGATTTTTGTTTGGTTGCTGGCCAAGCTCAACGCCTCCGCCTGTTGCGGCGTGACCAGCAGGTTGACGACCTGGACCTGTTGCGGTTTTCCTTCCGCATCGCGTTGAATATCTGTCCCGGCGGATAGAACCTGAATGTTCTGGAGCAGAGTACGGACCTGAGATCCCTGAGGGCTGGCAACGGTGGTTCCGGGAGGATTGCCGGAGATCAGTACGTCGACCCGCATTCCGGGCGTCGCGAATCCGGCCACGCCGACGACTTCATCCACCTTGACTGCGCACGCGCGCATCCCGTCAGGAATGGTGGCCGCAAGACCGCCGCCGGATCCTTTCGGAGCCAGCCGGCTCTCCAAAATAGGTTCACCCGAATATAGGTCGGCAATTACACCTCTGCCAACGGCATCCGCCGGCTTCAGAATGGCGCCTTGCGGCAGTGCGCCCACAATATCAACCTTGGTCAGATCGACATTGCGCAGGACGCTTCCGAGCTTGATGTTGCCTGTGGCGGCAACTATCGCCGTGACCCGGTGTTGGGGCGATCCCAGTCGATTTCCGACAATGCGAAAGACGAGATAGCTGCATGCCACGGCCACGACAAAAGCGATCAAGAGAATACCCGTTAATCTGCGGTTCATTCAGGCACCTGTTCGAACTGGCTGGGAAGTCAGTTTGATTTCCCCACACCTGATCGCAATTGCTGTGCCAAAAGGAGGAGAGTTGCCGAATGAGGGATTTAGCGAATCAGCGGGAAAACAAGTGTGAACACATGTATACCACTCAGCGCTGCTGTGTAGCCGCGCAGACACGCCCAGCGGGACGTGTCTCAAGTTTGCAGGAACTTACCGGCGCACTGGTTGGCCCAAGAATTGCTGCACCGACGTTGAATCGCAGCGGGAGCGATATCTGGAGTGTCGTCATCGGAAGCTTCCGGACGCTGAGCCGACATGTCATAGACGACCAAAAGGCGCAGCGGGGGGCGGGAGTCAACATCTTGAGCTATTCTCAGATCCATACAATCTTCTCGACTCCACCGCGGTCGTACACCAGACCAGGCATCTTCATGGTCTCCGTACTGACACATGGATTGGTGCTTAGCTTCGCGATACTGGCCATCCTCAAGTCACCTCGTATCAACGATAGTTCTGTTACCCGGCGATATACGACAAAGATGGTCAAACTGCAGGGCATCCAGCCGCAATTGCATTGGTCTCCTGCAAACGGTGCGCCGCAGCCTGCCGCGAAATCGCAGATGCACGCGGCTCGCTCGGGAGGACAATCGACCGCCGCCGCTCCCAAATCGCTCGTGTATCAAACTTCCGCAGCTATGACATTGGTACAACCGGACCTTGAGCAGAAAACACTGCCTCTGCTCAAGGCTCCCCTTCCGCTGGTGGTCATGTGGACTCCGCCGAAGATGCCCGTTCAGAAAATCATTCCGGTCCCATCCCAACCCTCGGCAGTGGCGAACGTTCATCCTTCCCTTTCCATGCCGAACCGTGAATTGCATGTCTCCAGCATGCAGCTTTCTTCCACATCATTTGTTTCGGCGACAATTCCTGTCCCTGCGAGTGCGACCTCGCCGATAACTGTGCCCGGAGTTCAAGTGCCGCATGTCCCCGCGACGGCAACCAGCCAATCGGAACATGCGACGCCAGCAACTGTATTGTCTGTCTCCGATGTGATGCCGACACAAGGGATCATCGCATTGCCTCCCACCAATCAAGTTGCCGCGGCGTCCAGTTCCGGCTCGTTCGTGCCAGGACGGCCAAATAGCACCTCCAGTACGGGTAATGGAACCGCATTGGACAAGCAAAATGAGAACGGCCCCGGTGGAGCTTCTGGCGATCAAGGAGATCAAAGGGCTGCAGCGACCGGCCCAGCCGGAGGAAACGGAACTGAAACGAGTTCCAATTCTGAATCGGACTCGGGACCTGCATCCGGGGGTGGACCGACAATCACCCGCATCCATCGCCCGCGAGATGGTCACTTCGGTGTCATCGTAGTGGGAACTTCCACGGCGGAAGAATACCCCGAAACAGTGGGAGCGTGGGCTGACAGGCTTGCGTATACGGTTTACCTGCAAGTGGGCGAAACCAAAAACTGGATCTTGCAATATTGTTTGCCGCGCGTGCAACTAGCTGCGAGCGGCGCCGGTCGCCCAGACGCGCCGTGGCCCTACGACATTGTGACACCGCACCTTGCCCCCGGAGACTCCGACGCGGATGCTCTGCTGGTACATGGTTTTATTGATGCCGAGGGCAGGTTCGAGAAACTGGCGATCGTCTTTCCCGCCGAGTTTTCGCAAACGAAGTTCGTTCTCAGCGCCCTTCAGCGGTGGCAGTTCCGCCCCGCCGCACAGAATGGAAAATCGACCGCGGTCGAGGTGCTGCTCATCATTCCCGAAGAGACAGAGTAGGTCCCTCTCGCTAATTCTCGATGGGAAACGGCTTACTGCGAGATCACCATCGAAGATGTACTGCTCATGGCGAGTACACTGCTTCGAACGAACGGGATGGACACAGGGAAGTTGTATCGCACCGTAACCGTGACTAAATTTCCCGGATTGTTGCAGGCCGCCGATGGGGCGCATGTTCCTCCTGCAGGATACGCAGCGTAGGCTGTTGTCACCGTGGCAGTGGGCTGGATCCCAGGAAATCCAAGATTGCGGACGTAGGTCTGAATTTGGACGGTGGTCACTGTGCAGGAAACACCGCTCACCTGACAGGCCGATCCGTGAACCATCGCATAGCGGGATCCTTCGCGCGCGGCATCGGAGACGAAGTGATAGGTGTAGAGAGCCAGGCACATTTCAATCAACCCAAACAAGATCATGGACAAAACGATCATGACGAGTGCCGTTTCCACCATCGACGAGCCACTGTCCTTTAGAAAACGGGAACGTGTTCGACCTATCACCTGATGAGCTGTTGCAGTCAAGCACTCCGAGGGCACGGATTCGAATTTGATCTGCGACGCTCTCATTGCTCCACTCGCATGATTGCCTGGCCAGTCAAAGTAAAAGTTCTTGGAAGCCCCGGGTAATGGAACAAGGGATCCACCGTTCCGGATGTAGTGACGGTAACATACTCGATAATTCGCGCAGGACCGGGACAGTTGATCAATGCGGTCGAGCAGGTAAGCGCCGCGCCAGTCGAACAAGCGCAGGAATTTGTAGCTGTTGCGGTCACGCCAGCAACATTTGCCGCATCCTTGGTCGCCGCCAGCCTGATGTTGGCAAGGTCCGATGCGGTAATGTGACTGAGTGATCCATACGAGGCTCCAGCGCGCGCGGCGTTGCTGATTTCAATCGCAGCGTATGCCAACCGCCCGAATTCCGCCGCTCCGATCAGCAGCAGAATGAAGATTGGAAATACCAGAGCAAGTTCGACCATGGCCTGCCCGGTGTCGCTATGCATCCACGCGCCGAGCGCGGCTGTCTTGCTGCGTTGCGTCAAGAAATCGCTCTTCATAAGGTTCACGAGATTCGTCATGATCTACTCCACCAACGCGATTTTTGTAAGCGGCGCGTTGCCGGTGGTGGCGGAATAGTTCGTAATAGTCAAATCGGCTGTCTGGTCATTCAGAGTGCCAACAATTAAATCGGTAATCAGGCTAATTCCGCCGCTCTTATCTCCTCCGCTGTCATGCAGAAAAAGCTGGGCGGTCGGGGCGTAGATGATCCCGTCGATCGAGCCAGTGGAGTTCCCGAACTCCATGGTTATTACGTTCGTGTTCGAAGCGGGTTGCATCAGGGCAATACCGCCATAAGAGCCGCCGCAGGGCGGCACGGTTCCTGCGGAACATGGCGGTGGCGCGATCAGATTTAGATTTGTGGCAGCCGTTCCTTCTGTCAAGGCGCCGTTGTAAATTTCCAGCGTCGTACCGGCCGGATCGGAGTTCACGCTACCGTTGAGACTTACGTTTCCCTCGAAAATATAGGTTCCGGGACCCAGGTTCACGTTGCTGATGTTCAACGTTCCCAAGGCACCTTTTTTGCCCGCCGGCGCGCTGTAGCACCCCGCGGAGATCGTTCCCGTCAGATTGCCGCCGGTGGGTATTGTGCAGTTCGCCGGAGGGGTGGGAAACACCATGTTGGAGAGAGGACAGGTAAATTGCGCGATCCCTGTAACGGGAGCCGGGGTGCTATCTCCGACTTGGCCGCCATCGCCGCCGACCACTCCGACCGAACCGGCAGTCAAGGTGCCTCCTTTGCCGGTGAATTGCAGGGCGTCCGGGTCATTCGAATTGACCATCACACCGCACTTTGGCGCGGACACGTCAAACGATCCCTGCAGTTGCATCGCATCCGCACCCGTTGGGGCACAAACGTAAACACAGCCATTGGAGGAACCTCCGTTATACGCGACCGCTCTTGCCGCGACCGTCTGGGAAGAAATGTGGAAGATCTTCATGAAGAATGTTGGCTTGTTCTGCGAGACGATGGCTTCCACATATCCGCCTGCCAGGCCCGCATAGGCTCCAGAGGTCGGTGGAGTGTTCACGTATACAGCGCCTCCATTGGTTCCGATGATGACGCCGTTCTGGGCGGCGGCACCCTGGGCTGCTGCGGTCATGTCGCCATAGTTCAGCTCAGCCGCTCCCGCAATGGCGGCGCTGTCGGCCGCGATCTGCAGATTTCTTTTGGCGCGCAGCAATGTACCTATGTCCGCCGCGAATCCCACAAAGCCTAGCAGACATGTCATGCAAAGAAGCGTAATGATCATGGTCTGGCCGCTCTCGTCTCTCAGCTTTCTTGCGAAATTCATATATCCCCCAACCGAACCTTCTCAACATCTGTCTTGCACTCTCTTGTACTGGATCTCTGGCTTTCTTCAGCACTCCGCCGCGAGCGAAACAGGAGGTAGGCTGCACGACCCGACACCGCGCGCTCAAAACCTAGCGGATAAATCTTTCCATGGACTTCTGATTTCCTGCGGCGTTCCCGGCCTAACAATCTCCACCAAAATGTTTGCCCGGTTCGCCATCATTCGCACTCGGCTCACTTCCTTTGGCTGACGAGATATTCCGGCGCCTGCCGCGTCAATCGGTCCTCGATCTCATCCGCCACGCAGATTACCAATTGGTCGCCGGGCTGCGTCTGCGACGAGTAAATCGTATGTGTCGGCAATTCCAGTACGCTTGCAGCCCTAATTCTCAACGGCGCCACTTTGAACCGAGGGAAATGCTCCTTCACATAAATGACGCGAAAATTTTCATCCAGATAAATCAGATCGAGTGGAAATAGCACCCCCCATGTATGTACACCGCTTGAAGGAACCACCCAGAGGCCCTCGTCGGACCTCATCTTCAACCTTCCGATCAGCCCCTTGAGGCGCGCGAAAATGGTATCCGCCGGGGTGACTCCCAGGCTGAGGAAGCATTCGCGGGTCTGGTTGTATACGCAGTACGTCGCTTTTTCCATGTCATTCCCACAGGATTGGCCATATCCCGTAATCGTGGATTTTGTTCAGGCTCGGATTCAAATTGCAGTTGACCCGAGCATCCGTACAGTTTCTGAGTTTGGCATCGCGGAGCTGCCGGCGCCAATCTGTTTTCGTCGCAGACGACTTCACGATTCCTCGTCTGCAACATATTCCGGAAACTTCGTCTTTCGAACGTAAGCTCGTTGTGTGGCAGTCGGGCCCGACACGCAATACGACATGCCGGGCCCGACTGCCTTGCCGAAAACTGTTAGCGGACCCGTGTCCGGCGGCGCTGAATCAAAATGACCAGGATCACCACACAAAAAATGCCGGCAACGATTCGAATGATCTCTACGTTATTCATGACAATTCTCCTTTTTCAATGGTTGAGGTATTTCTTAAACGATTCAGATATGGTGATGGCCGCTGGACCGATGGTCACCAGGAAGAGCGACGGAAAAATAAAAAACACCAGCGGAAAGACCAGTTTGATGGTGGTCTTGGCCGCTTGTTCCTCCACTTTCTGGCGGCGCTGGGTTCTTAGAGTGTCAGAGTGAACGCGCAAGGTTTTCGCGGCGCTCGTCCCAAACTGTTCCGACTGAACCAGCACCGATACCAGATTGCGCACACTATCGACGGCGGTACGGTCGGCAAAATTCCTCCACGCGTCAATGCGAGCGCGACCCGCGCGTTGTTCCAAAACGACGATACTTAATTCATCTGTGATGGCGGGATGAGCTGCACTCAGTTCCTGAGAGGTGCGCATGGTTGCCTGGTCAAGGCTCTGGCCAGCTTCGATGCAAATCACCAGAAGATCCAGCACGTCGGGCAGGCCGCGCCGGATATCTGACTGGCGCTTGGCGATCCTTCTTCCTAACCAGAAGTCCGGAGCCAGAAATCCAAGCCCCACGGCGCAGATATATACCACAAATGGGCTGGCGTGCGCGAGCCCGGTAATTGTAACCAGCACACACAGGATCATCGGGATCAGGACCTTGGCGGCGTAGAAATTTTTGAGCGCCGAATCTCTCCGGTAGCCGGCACGGATCAGACGTTGCTGCGTCACAGAAACCTCGGCCTGACTTTTCGGCAGAACCCGTTCGAACTGGTAGATGACCTCGCCCAGCGCCACACCGGTTTGCTGAAGAACACTCGAAAAGTTTCCCCGTTTATCCCCGGTTGCAACCACAGTCCGCATGCGCTGCAGCATCGCTTCGCGATAGAACAGAAGCAGACCACCGCTGACTATCAGCAGGAAGATGACACAAAATGTAAAGACGGCCAATCCCATAAGTCACCCTTCAAACTTCCATGTTGACGATCTTTCGAATAATCAGCGCCCCGGTTACTGTGAGAGCAGCGGAAGCGTAGAGCATCTTAAGGCCGATGGGATTGCGCCATAAAAGGCTCATAGCATCAGGCCGAATCAGATACAACGCCACTCCGAGGACGATGGGGAGAAAAGACAAAATCCAACCGGTCATGCGTCCCTGAGCCGTATGAACACGCACCTGCCGTTTCAGACGGTATCTCTCGCGAATTACATGCGCCACTTTATCCAATACTTCCGCAAGGTTCCCCCCACTTTCTTTTTGAATCAGAATTGCAGTCACGACGATCCTCAGATCCTGCAGAGGGACTCGCGCCAGCAAATTGCTCATGGCTGTTCTAAGTTCAAGCCCATAGTTCTGTTCGTCGAAGCAGATGCGGAACTCGACCCCAATGGGATCGGGAGATTCTTGAGCCACCAAGCCCAATGCTGAAACTAAACTGTGGCCGGCACGCAGCGCACTTACCATCAAGTCAAGCGCCTCCGGCAATTCCTGTTCAAACTTGCTAAAGCGCTGTCTGCGTTTGTGAAGCACATAGAATAAAGGTGCCCCTCCCAGCAGCAGCCCGGCGATTGCTGCGAAAATGAAAGCTCCCGTACGCAGGTAAATCAGATATGTCGGGAACACAAAGCAGGCTACTGACATTAAAAGCAAGCCGCCTGCAGTCCACTTCACATTGGCTTGGTACAACAGACTGCGCAGACTTGGCGCGATCTCGAGCTTCAACAGCCAGCGGTTGATCCACGGGACAGCGCTCAACAGTTCCATCTTGCGGATATCAACGATCGGATCGCTCGATTGCGATCGCTCAACAGCAAGAGCGGACTCCAACACAGACAGAGTCTGCTTGGCCTGCTGCGAGGCGGCCGTTCCGCTCGCAACCAGGAGAAGTGTCAATACAACGAAAACTCCGACGAATACCAGCACTAGCAGCAGTAACATAAATCGACTCCCAACTTTCGCCTCGGCTAGTTGACTTCCAGGGTTTGCTCAAACAGACCGGTCGGCAAAAAGATACCGGAAATACGAAGCTGATCGAGAAATTTGGGACGAATGTGAGTTGGCTGAAATACGCCTATCACTCTGCCGTCCGGCCCAATGCCTTTCTTGCTGAAACTGAAAATCTCATGCATGCTGATCACGTTTTCTTCCATTCCGGTAATTTCGGAAATGCTGGTCACCTTGCGGCTGCCATCGCTAAGACGGCTTATCTGGATCACGATGGCGATGGCGGAGGCGATCTGCTGACGTACGGTCCGCTCGGGAATATTCAAATTACTCATCGCGACCATGGATTCCAGCCTGGAAAGTGCATCACGGGTTGTGTTGGCGTGAATCGTGGTCATCGAACCTTCGTGGCCGGTATTCATCGCCTGCAGCATGTCGAACGCTTCTTCTCCGCGCACCTCACCGATGATGATTCGATCTGGGCGCATGCGAAGGCTGTTGATGAGGAGCTGACGCTGGCGAATCGCGCCCACTCCTTCGATATTGGGCGGCCGGGTTTCAAGCCTTACGATGTTTTCCTGTGCAAGCTGGAGTTCGGCTGCGTCTTCGATGGTCACCAGGCGCTCGTTCGGCGGAATAAAGTGCGACAGAATATTGAGGAAGGTCGTCTTGCCGGCACCGGTGCCGCCCGAAATCAGAATGCTGATTCGGGCCCGCACTGCGGCGGCCAACATTTCCATCATTTCCGGAGATAACGTTTTCAATTCCACCAGTTGCTTGGCCGAAACGGGACCGGTACCGAAGCGCCGAATTGAGAGAGCCGGGCCATCCAGAGCCAGCGGCGGAATAATCGCGTTGACGCGAGAACCGTCGGCCAACCGGGCGTCAACCATCGGTGAGGATTCGTCTACCCTGCGACCGACGCGCGAAACGATGCGGTCGATGATCTGCAGCAGATGGCGATCATCGCGGAACGACGCATTGATCCGCTGCAGGACTCCTCCACGCTCAATAAACACATGGTCCGTTCCGTTCACCAGTATTTCGGAGACGGTCTTGTCCCGAAGCAGCGGTTCCAACGGGCCAAGGCCGAAAACTTCATCCAGCAGGTCGGATTGGAGTTTCTCTTGTTCACCCAGGCTCAACGGCACTTTCTGGTCACCTATGATCTGGTTGACCATGCCAGCAACTGCCTGGCGTGCCTGATGCGAGTTGACGCGCGACAGCTTCTCCAGATCGAGCTTGGAGATCAGGAGGCGATGTGTTTCCGACTTGAGCGTTTCAATATTCAGCGTTTCCACAATATGCACCTATCCATTGCTGTAAAAAATTCAGTCTGGACGTTCACCCAAATAGACTGAAGCCTTTCTTTTTCTCCGGATTCTTTGGTAACCCGCACGCCATTCTTGCCATTTGCCGAATCACACGCGATATCGACGAATCCTTTAACGCCAGCGCATTGGCGGTGTTCTGCGCCAGTTGGGCAGTTTCATAGTCACTGGGAACTTTCCATTGCGGCTGCAGTGTCAACGCCTTTCCGATTTCTTTTTCATCGATGCCAAGTGGGCGCTGGATAAATCTGTTCAGTACGACTTCAGGTGTGAACCCGGAAGGCGCGAGGAACTCGGAGATCAGGCGGTTGGAATTGCGAAGTTCTGGAACGCTGACCTGCGTGATGAGATAGATGGCAGTTCCGTCTTTAAAAAGACTCAGGATGGCGGGAGTGATATTGGATCCGGCGTCCACTACGACATAGTCGAACGACTGTCTTGCCACGGTGATCACTTTTTCAACTGCCTCGGCAGTGGCTTGGATCGGCACGTACACATCCGGGGTCGCCAGCACCGAAAGTCCGGAGCTATGTTTGCTCAACAGCTTCAACAGGAAGTTCGAATCGAGCCGGTTGGAATTCTCCAGCGCGTTCACCACTGAGAACTCACTGCGTATTCCTAGACTGAGGGCGGCATCCCCGATCGGCAGATCCAGATCGATCAGAACTGCGCTTTCCCGGCACTCCTGGGAAATGGCCACGGCGAAGTTGGTGGCGATCGTGGTGACACCGGAACCGCCTTTGGCCCCGATAAACACCATCAACTTGCCGATCGTTTTCTTCGCGGGGTGGACGAGCGGGCGGCGAACCATCGCGCGCACCATGGCTTCCTCAATAGCTCCTGCGCTGATGGGCAGGGAGAGAAACTCGCGCGCACCAGCCCGCATGCAGCGGACGAGCAGAGCCGAGTCCGACTGTGCCGAGTACACCATTACGGTGATGGTGTTGACGACGCAAATCGCCTCCACCAGATCCAGTGCATGTTCCGGATCGCTATCCAATTCAATCACGACGACGTCGTAATGGGTCTCCAGCAGCCGAGGCACATCGTCGAGTCCGGGATAGGACGTCAGCTCCCTGGCGATGCGCGTCTGCGACCCAACCAAGGCGCTCGCCACCGCGTTGCGGCGCTTTTCCTCGGGGCCGATCAGGGCAACCGTCAACATCGTAGCGCCCAGGGAACCGCGGTCCTGTGTCGTGGTCGCCATCAGCAATTCGCGGTTCCCTTCCGGGTTATAAATTCCGTCCGAATATGGTGAAGTTCGCATGTCATCCCGTCAAGCCGCCGAAATCCGTGCATCTGTCGTCAATGAGAAAAGAACGAAACGAGTGTGCCAATCGCAATCGCTGGAGCATACGGCATTTTGCGCGTCAGTGGGTTGTCCAGAACCAGTTCAGGATGGGGGCGAAGTCCGCGTTTTCTCATCCCCAAGATCAAGTCACCTGTTCCGCTTAGCATCTCGCCAACGAATCCTCCGCCAATTGCCCAGCAAAGCGCCATAATTCCCCCGGCAATTCCGGTTACCACCAGTGCCACCATCAATTGCGCTGGCCCGATCCACGCGCCAACAGCGGCACAAAGTTTCAAATCTCCCATTCCCATGCCGCCCATCCAGCAAAAAAATCCAAGAACCAAGGTTCCGAGTCCAATCCCAAGAACGCTTTGTTCCATCCCGTGCCAGCCGTGCATCCAGCCCGAGATGCCGATTCCCGCCACCAGAAACGGCAAGACCAGCCAGTTGGGGATGCGGCAACTGCGAACGTCGGTAAAAGTCGCAATGGCCAGAACAGTCAAAGTCGGCCACCAGGCAATTGAGTGCATGCACTATCCCTTGGTCCCTGTGCTGGGAACGCTTTTCGAAGTGCAATCTTCCGTCCAAATCGCTGGGAGCTGCGAACAGTATGAATTCAAGGTGTTATGAGCATAGCTACCGGCGCGGGTGTGCACGGTTGTTTACAGGCTGCGTTGCAACGTGACGGGGCGGATACACCCTGCTTGCGGGAAACGGCCTAGGGGAACAGGGAACACAGGCCTGAGATGAGGCCAGTGGCAAGCTCAAGACCAGCCAGATGAATCGTTTGCATGCCTGCCGGGAGAAGCTTCCGCTCCACATTTCCGTGTATTCGCGAGAGCAGGCGGATTCCTTTGGAAGCGGCACCAAGACGAATCGGACGTAGGCCGCGACGGGCAATTCGGCGACCCATCAAATGTCGAGCTGGTAGATGGAGAAAACCACAGGCCCTTCTCGCAATCTCTCTTGCCGAGACTCCGCGGTGAAACGTGGTGGCAAGGGATTTTCGTCGTGACGATACCCGAGAAATGCGAATCGAAGCCGGCGAGCGATATTGCCTAGCGGGAGGCAACTCGTTCAGTGATCAAGCCAAAGGCGGAGAGGTCGTCCGAAAGCAAAGCAGGTGACATGCCAAACATTCCCAGGAGCGGTATTTTAACGGAGCCGAGAGTCAACTATTCGCGTTTTCGCTAGTAATCATCTCGATGTCCTGTATGTTACCAAAGTTTACTGGACTTCTTTTCCACACAGCTGTTATCAATACCTCGCTCCATGAACATTCAAACATGAGAGTTCTACGACTCCGCAACCCCCCGGAGATAGCAGTTCATTAGGAGAGGCTCCTACGACCCCACGGGAACCAAACACAGTATGGTTCGGATCGCGCTTTTTTCCGAAGACCGGAAATTGCAACGACTTCTATCCTCCGCCTTGGGCAGAGAATTTCAGATTTCTCTGGAACCCGAAGTGGATGATCTCCATCGCAGGTTCGCGGCAGGCGAATGCGATGTTGTTGTCGTTGACCTGGACACAAATCAGGCTTCTCTGAACGAACGAATTGCCAGCTCAGAACGAATTGTTTCGACGAAAATGTCACCAGTGGTACTTGCCGATGACGGCCTTCGCTCTACTGCGCTGGAGCTGGTACGACAGGGCGCACACAGCTACTGCCGCAAGCCTCCTTCCATGGTTGAGCTGAAGGCGATGTTGCGGCGAGCACATGAGAGCAGTTCGCTGAAACGCAAGTTGGAAGCAGTGCAACAGCAGCTGGACGCAGTGAGCAGTTGCGATCGAATGATCGGATCCAGTCCGCAGATTCGCCAGGTTTATGATTTGGTTCGGCGCGTCGCCAACATCAACACTCCAGTTCTCGTCACCGGCGAAAGCGGCACCGGCAAAGAATTGACCGCCCGAGCAATCCATAACCTTGGCAACCGCGCGGCGCAGCCTTTCGTGGCGGTTTGCTGCGGAGCCATCCCGGAGACATTGATCGAGGCCGAGCTGTTCGGCCACGAAAAAGGAGCTTTCACCGGCACGGTTGGCATGCGGCAAGGCTATCTGGAACAAGCGGGCGCTGGGACGTTGTTTCTGGATGAAATTGGAGAACTGAGTCTGAGCACTCAGGTAAAACTTCTGCGAGTGCTGCAGGAACGAGAATTCAATCGTTTGGGAAGCAGCCGGCTGATTCCGTTGCGCGCGCGCGTGGTCTTTGCCACGCATCAAAACCTGGGGGAAATGGTCGCGCAGGGAAGATTTCGCCAAGACTTGTACTACCGCATCAATGTGATGAGGATCGACATTCCGCCTCTCCAGGAACATCCAGATGATATTCCGCTGATCGCCAACCACTTTCTGCATTTGTATTCAGAAATGCATGGAAGGAACATTGAGCAGATCGATCCCTGCGCGATGGGTCTGCTGCAGGCATATTCCTGGCCCGGAAATGCGCGCGAATTAGAGAACGTGATTCAAAGGTCCATCATCGTCGCTCGCGACAACATTATTTGTCCGGAAGATTTGCCAGAGAACATTCAGGAAGAAAGCGTCGTCAACATTGCCGATTATCGGCCAACGGGATCATTTGAACGCCAGCTTCGCGACTACAAGATTAAGCTGGCTGCCTCTGCTGTGCGCGAAAACCAGGGGAACAAGACCCTCGCGGCCCGCAGCCTGCAAATTTCACGTGCCTATCTCCACCGGCTGATCCGGCTTGCGGAGGAAGATTCCATTCCTGGACGAGAGGACCACGAGCTGGGGACAGCTTGACCACATTGCCCGTGATCCAAAAACGCGCCCCGGGGCGTTCCCGGTTCGGGGTCCTGCGAAGTGTGTTTTCCTTTCCTGTCATGGTTGCGGGACTACTGTCACTGCTGGGTGTGTTGACCGTACGCTCTCGATTCGACGACCCGGACATGTGGTGGCATCTAAAAACCGGCCAGATCATCTGGTCCGCGCACAAAATTCCGACAACCGATATTTTCTCGTACACCACAAATCATCATGCCTGGGTGCCGCACGAATGGCTCTCGCAAACGCTGATCTACGGCGCCTATCGGTTTGGCGGCTACCAAGGCTTGATGCTATGGTTGTGTTTTTTCACCGCTGCCATACTGATTGCCGGGTATGCATGGTGTTCGATCTATTCCAAGAATGTGAAAGTTTCTTTTCTTGGCGCCATGGTGATCTGGTTCTTTGCGACTACAGGTCTTTCGATACGGCCACAGATGATCGGATATCTGTTGCTTATCCTCGAGCTATTGCTGATACGCCTGGGGCGAACACGAAGTCCGCGCTGGTTTTTTCTGCTTCCTCCGCTGTTTGCGATCTGGGTCAACTGTCACGGGTCCTTTTTCTTCGGATTTCTGTTGGCAGCGTTATTCCTGGCCTGCTCTTTCATTGATTTCCGTACGGGCCTGCTTGTGTCCCATCGTTGGGATCCGCTTCATCGCAAGATGCTGACGCTGGCATTGCTTCTTTCTCTAGCCTCGTTGTTCCTCAACCCGGTTGGTGTGCAACAGGTGCTGTACCCGCTGAATACGCTGCTGCATCAGTCGATTGGGCTCGGTGTGGTGCAAGAGTGGATGCCACTTACGATGAACAGTGCTCGTGGCCTCGGGCTGCTGGCCGTACTCGGTCTCATTTTTCTTTTGGTGATCGTCCAGCGGTCGCAGCTATTTTTTGATGAAGTGGTAGTCGTCGCTTTGGGCGCGTGGCTTGCGGTCAGCCATCAGCGAATGTTATTCGTCTTCGGCATCTTGGCGGCACCTGTTCTATCGCGGCTCCTTTGCACTTCCTGGGACGCCTATGACCCTGCTCGCGATTTCCCATTGCCAAATGCAATCTTGATCTCAACGTTTCTGCTGATCGTGCTGCGTGGATTTCCAGACCGCCAGAATCTCGTAAACCAGGTAAACAACGCCAGCCCAGTCAAGGCGGTCGAGTTTATCCAGACTCATCATCTCTCCGGACCCATGCTGAATGACTATATCTATGGCGGATATCTTATCTGGATGGTGCCGGAGCATCCGGTTTTCATCGATGGACGCTCGGATGTTTTCGAATGGACAGGTTTGCTCTCTGAATTTGGCAAGTGGGCGATGCTGCAAACGAATCCAAATACGCTTCTGGACAAATACAACATCAGTTTTTGTGTGTTGACCCGCACATCTCCCATGGCACATGTACTTCCGCTGTTACCGAACTGGAAGGCCGTCTATTCCGACAATATGTCGTCGATCTTTGTGCGCACCTCCGGCGTAGGCCAAACCCACAGCAGGACTGCCGCATCCAGCATCCGAGAATGAAGCATCTTCCCCCAAGAAGTTCGTTCCCGCCGAACGCGTTTTCAGCGACTCATTTTGTGACTCTTCTTTATACTTTTTTGCTCCTTTTTTTCTGCCTTTCTCCATTTCTTTTGTTGCTTCTTTTGGTTTTTCACATACGCTTTTCTTGACTTGGATGGGTTGGTTTGCGAAGTGTGCTGGGCGGGATTCGCAAGGGAGTGGGCAACAGTCGGCACAGCCGCCAGAGAGAGAAACAGGACACAAACTAGAAGTTTCGTCACAATTCCACCATGCGAGAAGTCCTTTCTGGATTGCTTAAGAATATGCTGTCGTGGAATGACCGGTAAAATCTGTCAGGTAGGTAGTTAGTGTAGCGCAACAGTGAAGGGCCTAGATTTTCCTATACCAGGTGCGATATTAGTCCGCTACTGGATCTGGTTTGAGCCTGTACGCGGCGGGTGGCGGACTGGTTGCAAGCTGCTGGTATTTGCGTTCTCGATATAAAACAGTCGGCTCGAAGAGCTCGAAATACCACTCCGCTCTTGTCGTTGGTGTTGCTGTACATCGGCTCTGACAACGAGCGTTCGCTATTCAGTTCACTTTTCTGCTCTTGAAAATTTCAACGCCCTTAGCATGACGTGTCGCATAGATGAGATAGAGGCTGAATGCGTCCGTGTCCGGGTTCATCACCGGCAGCGCGCAAACATATGCCAAGAATGCGCGCCGGTGCAAAACTAGGCCGCAGTGCGCTGCGTTTAGTGGTGCTCTGCGGCAGAGTAAAAGTAGTCCGACGCCGGATTCTGGTTTCGTGAGCATTTGCCTTGCTGGCGGGGTTCATGGAACACCGGAGGGATGTTCCAGGTGGAGATAGACGGCCGTGTTCGGCGAGCTGTACGTGTGGAAGGCAGGGGTCAGCGTCCGGTGGCCAAGGAGTTTGGGCTGTCGCGAGATACGGTTCGGAAGATGCTGCAGTACGTTGTGCCACCCGGCTACCAGCGGCAGCAACACCTCTGGTTTAGCGAGGCGCCGAACTATGGGCGCTGGGAACCTTGACTCGCTGAGCGCCGCCCCGAGATTGACTTGCGCCTTCGACTTCCGCTTCTCCGTCCTGCCTATCGTCTTCGCCACCCTGAACCGCTCCTCGCTTCCCATTTCTCCACACCCCGACTGCGGCGGGATTCCCAACCAGCCCGCTGCGCTACACTAACTATCTCGCTGGTACAAAAGGTTGGGCAGACCACATCGATGTCACCTAAACCCGGCATCAACAAGGCCTACGGAATTGGAAAGCTGCGAGACATTTCCGGGGATGACCAGCTGATTCACAGCCTGCACTCTTGCGGACAGATTGCGTTGGCCTGATAATTCCCTGCACGCAGCGCGGGGAGAAGCGAAGCTCCCTTCACTCAAAAACTAATTTCCAAGGCTAAAGGGGTCGGCTAGGGCGCGCATGAAGGCTAGAGATTGTGCAGCCCCGCTGAGCTTCGAGCTGGCTGACGGTCGGTTGCCCGCTGGATCCAAGCCGGAGCAGTCACCGCCGGCTCTAAAACAGAAGTTTGCTTTTCACGGCTTCGGATACCGAAACGTCAGCCGGAATCTTTGTTTCTCCCACATAAAAATGTCGCAGTTTTGGCAAGTGCTCCACAACTTTGAGGCACGCCGGAGTAACGGCTGTGCCAAAGACATCCAGAGACTCCAGTTGATCCATACCGCCCAACTTCAACACAGTGGTATTTGTAATTTTTGTATCCATGAGTCGGAGTACGCGTGCGTGTTTCATGGCGGCGAAAAAGGCGGCGGAACGATCAGTGACTGAGGTGCCGGAGAAGTCGGCGACGACAATTTGGTCGCCCAAGGGTTTCATCGCGGCCACATCTTCGTCCCTGAACTTGATACCCATCAGCGAAGCGTCGATTACCAGATTGGCGGAGCCTCGGGATTCATAATTTAAAAGATTTGGAAAGCGTCTTTTCAGTTGTGCAACGATGGGGGCGAGTGGTGCGCGCGATCGCGCGACGGCGGCGGGGTCTATCTCGTCGAAGGTTACCTCGGCAACAACAGGCTCTTGATTCGCGGGCGCGTTCTTAATCGCATTGGCCGGCAATGTTGCCGAAGCTCCGGCGGCAATCCATAGCTCGATCAGCTTTACGTCATTCGCCGACAAGGAGCGTTTGCCTTCCGGGGGCATGGCATCGTCATCGGAAGGCGAGAGCGTGATGCGACGAAAAAGTTCGCTGCCCTTGGCGTTTCCAGCCTTGATGACCGGGCCGTGTTTGCCTCCGCGCATGAGCGCGCCATAGCTATCCAGCCGCAAGCGCGATTTCTGCTTCTCCGGGCCGTGGCAAGAGTAGCAGTGCGCGACAAAGATTGGTTCCACATGCGCGCCATAGAAATAAGCAGGATCCGATCTCGGCAGAGGTTCTTCGCTCGAAAGCCCAATCAGCTTGCGCAGCCCTGCCGGCATTTGTTCGGTGAGGTGATTTTCGCCTTGCGACAGTTGACCACCGCGATATCCCGTCCACGATACAAGTCCAACGGTGACCAGCAGCCATACCGTGTAGATCAAATCCAAACGCGCGCTACGGAAGTAGCCGCGCAACATCCAGCACAGCCAACAAGAGGCGGCAACGGATATTCCACCCCACATGTGCTGCGTGACCAGTCGTCCCGAATAACCGCCACTCCGCGCCAGACACCATCCAAGGGTTGCAGCCACCAGGCTGCTCAACGTTGCCAGCACCAATATGAAATCAATCGAAGCGCTCAAGTGGAGGAGGCGGCCTTTCCTCCCGGCTAATTCCAATACAGGTATCAAGAGGATGAGCGCAATCGGAAAATGTACGGTCAACAGATGGAAGCGACCGATAAATTGCGCCCACGGAGCGCGATCAAGCCCGTCCGGTGGAAAAAAGATGAACAAGGCGGACAATAACAAAATTGGTGCAAGAGCGAGAAGCCCAACACGAATCCGGAAGGGTACCTGGCGGACCGAAAATGTCATGCAGTCAGGTGGCCTCGACAGCGGAAAAAACGGCAACCGGCAGACTGAATCAAGCCAGAACCTCCGCCACGACTCGTGCAGGTACAACGCTCGTGAGTTTTTGCTCCAGCCCCTGGAAGGAATAGGTCAGCTTACGATGATCGAAGCCCAACACGTAGAGCATGGTTGCGTGAAGGTCGCGAACTTCCACGGGATCTTTCACAATTTCATAACCCATCGCGTCGGTTTCGCCGTATGTCATGCCTGGTTTAATCCCGCCCCCGGCCATCCAGATGGTGAACGCGCCCGGATTGTGGTCGCGGCCGATGAACTCCATGACCTGACCATTGCGATTTTCCCGCATCGACGTGCGTCCGAATTCGCCGCCCCATACCACCAGCGTGTCCTCCAGCATGCCGCGCTCCTTCAGGTCGGTGAGAAGCGCCGAAACGGGTTGATCGGTTTCCCGGCAGCGTTCCGCAAAACCGATATTCAGGGAATCACTAGCCGAAGTTCCGTGGTCGTCCCATCCCCAGTGGTAGAGCTGAATAAAACGAACGCCACGCTCCGCCAGGCGGCGCGCCACCAGGCAATTGTTGGCAAAACTGGATTCACCAGGTTTTGCGCCGTAACCTGCAAGCACGGCGGCGGATTCTTTGTGGATATCCATGGCGTCCGTCGCATCCATTTGCATACGGAACGCCATCTCGTATTGGGAAATCCGCGTGACGGTTTCAGGATTGCCGAACTCAGCATAGGTCTGCCGATCGATTTCATCCACAGCATCCAGCATGCGGCGCCGCAAAGCACGGCTAACGTTTGGAGGGTTTTCCAGATAAAGCACAGGCTCGCCGTGGGAGCGGCATTGCACGCCCTGATAAACACTGGGCAGGAAGCCAGAGCCCCACAGTTGTTTCCCGCCATCCGGCTGGTGGCCGCCCGACACCAGTACGATGAAGCCCGGAAGGTTCTGATTCTCGGTGCCGAGTCCATAGACCACCCAGGAACCGGCCGACGGATAGCCGAGGCGAGGATTGCCAGTCTGCATAAGTAACTGAGCTGGCGCGTGGTTGAACTGATCCGTGCGCATCGATTTGATAACACAAAGGTCATCAATATGCTTTTCGAGATGCGGCATGCGATCCGATATCCATTGACCGCTTTTCCCCGACTGATGGAACGGATATTGCGCCCCCAACAGCTTGGGGACGCCACTGATAAACGCAAACCGCTTACCTGCCAGGAATGAAGCCGGGCATTCCTGACCGTTGAGCTTGGTCAATTCAGGTTTGTGATCAAAAAGTTCCAATTGGCTCGGGGCACCCGCCATATGCAAATAGATAACCCGCTTGGCGCGAGCTGCAAACTGGGGAGCCAGAACTGAGAGCGGACTGGAAGGATCGCGGGTGAAATCGAGTCGCGGCGTTCCGTCGATTCCAAGTGCCGCGGCGTTTGCCTGGGGGACAAATTGCGATGCCAAGGTGCCCAAAAACATTGTGCCCACGCCCGCCGTGAAATTACGCAGAAAGTGGCGGCGTGTTTGCGCCTGCAAGAAGGCGAACTTCTCTGCCGGATGCATTTCTCCAGTGAATGCAGCCTCGATCGGATCATTCTTATCGCGGATTTCGGAATCGGACATAACAGTTACCTCACGAGAGCGGCATCGAGATTAAACAGGACGCTGCCCACAGATGTGAACGCATCGAGTTCTCTACCCGGAACTTCCCTGCCCAATGATTGTTCAGGCAGTTTCATGCTTACTTTCATCAATACGGGCGGCTTTGCCATGGTAAGGGCCTGCTTATAGAACGCGCGCAGCACCGTCATCTCCCCGGGTGTAGGATCGCGAGACAATACCAGGCGTGTTTCATAAGCAAGCCGAGCATCCAGAACAGAATCGGCACTGGAGGCGCCGGATGTATTTGCAACGGCTTCCTTCATCACCCGTCGCGCCAGCGCCTCGGCGGCTTCCTCATACACCGGATCGTTCAGCGTCACCAACGCCTGCAAGGGAGTGTTTGTCTGTATGCGCCGAGGAAGACTCGTATCGCGATCCGACGCGTCGAACATGAGTAAGCTTGGGTAGCCGCTGGTGCGCTTGATGAAAGTATAAATGGCGCGTCGATACCGGTTCGGACCTGTCGCGTCAATCCACTTCGCGTCGTTATAGACCGAATTCCAGATCCCCGGCGGCTGGGGCGGCATCACCGGAGGCCCTCCCATCGCTGTACTCAACAGACCGCTGGCCAACAGGGCTTGATCGCGTACCATCTCTGCGGTAAGCCGTTGCTGCGGACCATGAGCCAGCAAGCGATTGCGAGGATCCTTCGCCATAAGACCTGGAGTTGTGGCGGCGCTTTGCCGGTACGTGGCACTTGTTACCATCTCGCGCAGCAGCGCCTTCATGTCCCAGTGGAGGTCATTTTGAAAATGAAGTGCCATCCAATCCAGAAGTTCTGGGTGACTGGGCTCCTCCCCTACGCTACCGAAGTTTTCTAGCGTTTCGACAATCCCTGTCCCAAAGATCTCTTCCCAGTAACGGTTGGCCGCAACACGCGCGGTCAGTGGTTGTCCGGGTGCAAAAAACCACCTTGCCAGCGTCAGCCGGTTGCGCGGTGCGCCGGCAGGAAGTTTCGGGAAGATGCCAGGCACATCCGGCACAAGGTCGGGACCGATCTTGGTCAGAAAATTGCCGCGATCGAATTCCCGCGTAGCTCTTCGCTCATCCGGTTCCTCTTCCACCATCACAGGGAGCGGAACAGTGGGAATTTCGGCTAACTGCGTGTTGAGCTGTTTGAGACGATCGATGTTCTTTGCACGAATAGTATCCTCGCCCAAAGACGTCCAGCGTGAATCCCCACTCACCGCGAGTCTTACGCCTTGTATCAGGGCGGGTTTACTGTCGATGTTCTGTACCTGCTTGAGATCAACCTGGATGCGGCTCCCCGAGGCCAGTTGCAGGGGCTCGGAGGGAACTCCCACGATCCAGCGCGTCCGGAAGAGTTTGGGAAGAGCTGCGAATGCGCTCGGGTCTGGATGCACCTCTTTCAATTTCTGCTTCGGATCCCTCTCAATGGATACCGCAGCTTGCAGATTTTTCTTCGAGTCCTGGACAAAATAGCGGAACGTGATTTCTTTCTTTTGACCGTTCGGCGAAATAACCCATCCCTCTACCTTGTCTACGATGAAGCCGTTTTCTGGTGTGTGGCTGGCCATTGCTGGGTCGAGCGGCGGCACCTCGATGCGGAGCGCCGTCACCAGCGGGACATTCGCATTTGCTGTCAGCTCATAGAAAGACTGCGGCGGAGTTTCTCCGTTGGCCAGTGCCTCTCCATCGAGGATTCTGAAAGTTTTCGCCGGGCCGTCCGCCCTGGCATGGGCGAGTCTTGTCCTGGTTTCGGCAATTGTCTTGCGTAGACCTTTCAACTTTTCTTCTTTTTTTTTCGAAGGGAGTTTCTTGTCCTTTTGCAGTTCAGCTAGATTACTCTCCAGTTTAGGAATCATCGGCGCCAGCGCCAGCACCTCATTCGCCGCAGCAGTCTGGATGGGCAATGGCCTCCATTGCGCCTTATGATTCGCCTGGCGGTCTGAGGCTTCCACCACGTTCAACAGGCTGGCGATCTCCCGCTGTATTTGCCACGCTTCAACATAACGGGCTTTCTCTTTGGGAACCCGCAAAATTGGTGAGTCATCCTCAAGGTCTGCATCATCCTGCGTGTTAAAGAAAGCCATCGACTTGTAATAATCGGCGTGGCGAATAGGATCGTACGGATGCGAGTGGCATTGCACACAATTCATGGTGACGCCGTTCAGCACCGACCACGTTGTGGCTACGCGGTCCATGACCGCGACCATGCGAAATTCCTCATCGTCGGTGCCACCTTCGTCGTTGTTAGGGGTCTGCCGATGAAAGGAAGTAGCGATCAGGTCCCCAAAGGTGCGGTTGGGAAGTAAATCTCCCGCCAATTGCTTGATTATGAACTGGTCGAATGGCAGGTTGCGATTGAAGGCGTCAATCACCCAGTCGCGGTAGGGCCAGACACCCGGCCGCTCCACATCCTTTTCATAACCCTTGGTATCCGCATATCGCGCCAGGTCCAACCACATGGAAGCCCAGCGTTCGCCGTAACGCGGCGAAGCCAGCAAACGATCCACCTGTTTTTCGTAGGCGTCAGGCGATTGATCTGCCAAATACGTCGCTTCTTCCTGGGGGGTGGGCGGCAATCCTGTAAGGTCGAGTGACACCCGGCGCAACAACTCTGCCTTGGTTGCCTCAGGAGCGGGTTGCAGCCCTTCTTTCTCTAACCGCGCCAGAATAAATCGATCCATAGGTTGGCGCACCCAACTGGCATGCTTCACCTGGGGCAACGGCTGTGCCCTGGGGGGTACAAACGCCCAATAATCCTGCCACTTGGCTCCTTGCTTGATCCATTGGCGAAGCAAGGCGATCTGCTGTGACCGCAGCGGCGGCCCATGATAAGGCATGCGTGTCTCAGGGTCCGTGGAAGTTACCCGTGCAATCAACTCGGACGCATCGGGGTCGCCCGGCACAATGGTGCGCCGCCCGGACTTGCCTCTACCCAGAGCCTCTTCGCGAAATATGAACGAAACACCGTTCTTCTGGCGGACACCTCCGTGGCAAGCGACGCAATTCTGGTTCAGAATGGGCTGAATGTCCCGACTGAACTCCACAGTATTTTGGGGAGTTTTATGGAAGAGAGGACTCGCAATTGGCCAAGCTAATACTGCGGCTACCGCTACTGCGGCTACCGCTACTGCGGCTACCGCGAGAATAAAAAATGCAGCCGTTTTCAATTTGGGAACACGAGATTTAGCCGGTTTAGCCACGGTGGACGTCCCAAGTATAGAGGAAAAGTCGTTCTATGACCCGTCTATGCATTGTTCGAAACGCACAGTCGAGGCCGAGGACTACGCTTTTACCCGCACCAGCTTGGTTACGCGGCCAGATCGATTCCAGTCTGATACGTAGATGCTCGCGTCCTGATCGATGTGACATCCATGTGCTGCACTAAACACTGCGGGTGCGATGTTGCCTGGATTGAGGTCGTAGTTTGCCCACTGATCCCTCTGCGGATTGTCCCCCAGGAAGGAAACTGGAACATTGTTTTTGTCGAGAATCGTGACTCGCCCCTCCAACTCGGAAACCAATGCATAGTCGCCGTGGAAGCTTACCTGGCAAGGACGACGCAAATGCAATGTGATATTGCGCACGAAGTTTCCGTCAAAGTCGAAATGGCAAAGCCGGCGGTTTTCCCGGTCGCATACCAGCAGAAGTGGCTGGTCATAGCGTAGATCGATAGCCAGGCCGTGACAACAATTGCATTTGCCATCCTGCGTTCCCATCCCGGCGAAACTGGCCTGGTAGTTTCCGTTTCGATCAAACTTGAATATGCGAGAGTCCCCATATCCATTGGCGATATAAATGGAGCCATCCGATCCAGGCACAGCGGCGGTCAGTCGCCATTCGTTCGGCGTGTGGAATCCAGCAGCGGCTGGAGCCGTGATCTTTTGCACGACCGTTCCATCCGTCTTCATTTTGAGAAAAAGCCAGTTCTCCTTCGGTGTTCCTTTCTGAACTGTGGTGTAGAAAACCTCCTCACCATTTTCTTCCGTGTGAAACAGGGAGTGAACTTCGGGATACTCATTGGCGATAGTTCTTAGCAGTCTGCCATCCCGGTCGTAAACAAGCACTCCTGTAGCACTTTGCGTGCTGACATATAGAAGTCCTGCTTTGTCCGTGGCGATGCCGCCGTGGGTTCCGCCGAATGCCTTCCCTGGAGGTAGCTCTCCCCAGTGAGAAACAACACGGTAGGTCCATTCGCCGTTCCCGGTACGAAGCTGGACTGGGCTCAAGGTACTCTTCTCAACCGGGGCTTCCGCGAATGCACCGGTGCCGACGAGTGTCGTCAAGGCGGCAGCACCGGATGCGGTGCAAAATTGACGTCGATTCATGTTCTCACCGTCGGAACTAGCATGGCTCGATAAGACTCCTTGTCAACGGTTGCTGGAATGAAGGAATAGACGCGGATTGCGCCGGGGTGTTGCTTCCGTCAACTTAAGATATGTCAACTGCGATAATAACCCCCTAAACTTCGCAAGACGCTTCCTTTAAGATCCAGCGAGCGAAGGTAACCAAATTTAGCGAGCGTACCAAACCAATTGTCGGTAATGCTGGTGGGCCCAATTCCACTTCCACAATAATATAGGGCGAAAAGTTTCGAACTGAGCAACTTGTACTATTTCGGCGAAATCTAACGACACGATAATCGTCCATTCTAGCCTCTCCGACAGGGAGGTCCGACTAGGTGATATTGTCGGCTGTGCAAAAAGTGGAGACCCCGGGATCATCCTCCCGGCATCTACATCCCGCAACCAACCCGACAGAGCATCGCTCGACAGGCTGTTTCGGGTATACGTTACGCTATCTCATACTTGACTCCGAAATCAGATGTCGCAAATGACACGATCGATCTCGATGGACGTACATTTCCGCAAGCGGGAATGACTACAAATGGGCCGAAGCATTCGAGAGGCCAGTTACATAAAGAGCGTAACTAACGACAGTCTAGGGACAATTCGCCGCGTGCGTCGCCTGAAAGATAAAGAAGAAATCATGGCGAGACTTTCACAAGGCGCAAGCGATACCTACGTGGAGCTGTTATGTTTCGTCGCTTGCCTTGGGTACGCGCGGAATGCGTCAGTTCCATTTGAGAGTTCAGCCGAAGCCGTATCATGGCGCATCTTCGAGAATCGAGGAAAGGATTCGGTTGTAAATCTGGTCGCAGCTGTAGCATCTGAAGACTTTATGATTGTTGGCCCGTAGCGTTTCGCTGACAAGCTCAAGGTATTTGAGCAGTATGCCGATGGTGGCCTAGAAATTCTCTCCGAGTTGATAATAGATAAGTCACCTAGGACGCCGTTTGACGTGGTTCGCGATCTTGTCTTGGAGGCCCAGAGGGCTTGGGCGAGTTCCGCCGTCTCGATCGATCAGTTGGCGAAGGACCTCAATTGGGGCTAATGATCTATGCGTAAAGCACTTTATCAATCCGTTTTCTGCTTATTCCCCCGGAATGACCCCAACGGTCGGATTAAAAGTTCCACTGCTTTTTGACAAATCAGAGATAACGGCCAGGGAAGACGACACCATCTCTTCGGAGAGAAGTTCTCTAGTCGAGCTTTTGCGCGGAAATAGCCCAGAAATCGGCCACTAAATCGAATGTTGCTCGCTTACTATCGATAAATTAGACTCGCTGGCGGTGGATGGAGTCTTGAGCGAACCGCTCTCCTGGTCAAATTCCCTGCTAACAGGGAAAATAACAGGGAATTACCAATTTTTGGCCCGCACTTCTGGAGAGGACCACTGCTCTATTGTGCTGAATTCAGGCGAGTTCTGGACCAACAACGGGTTTCCAGAGACACCAAAGAACAGGGAATTATCACCCACGTAACAGGGAAAGCATTTCCCTGTTACCTCATTATTGTCTCTGAACGTTTGTAAAGGCCCAGGGCCTCCGGTTTAGCGATGTACCCGAATTGGGCTGCAGTACTGATGGCGGTGACCATCGGGTGCAAGAAGCAGGAAATGGTAAAGACCCTATCTCATGGCTCTTCGGCAGCTCCGACAATGCAGATAGCCGCGGCTTATTTACAGAATCAGAATTAAAGCAATTCGTTGCGCTCAATCCCATCAAATCGCACACGCATATCTATCATCCATCGTCGATCTTTAATGGAATGATCAACCGGCTGAACCTACACCTGATCAATATTCTTGTTATTGATAATCATGATGAACTGCACACGTCATTGCCCCTGGAGCGTGCGGCGGCGATGAGTGTGATCGATCATAACAAAGGCCGCATGAAGTTGTGCACTTCCTTTGACCAGTACAAATTTAGTCGCCGGGACTTTGCCAATGGCGCCATTGCGGTGAAGATATATTAGAACGTAGGTATGCAGTTAAAGGATGCCAAAGGAAACTACATCCTACCGGACAACCGAAGATTCGAGCAGATTTATAAGGATATTGCTGCGCACCATAAGGCCTTGATTGCGCATCTTGCCGACCCAGACACCTTATGGGCTCCGCCCAACCCGGATGCGGATAATTATTCGTATTACACGAAGGAAGAACCGTGGTGGTATATGTACAAGAAGCTAGAACCTCCGTCGAAGGCGAAGATCCTGCAGGCACGCCAACAGAAGATCCCAACACATATAGATATATAGATTGGCTGCGACAAAGTTAACTTGCAACACCTGAACCGACGCCGAGCCAGCAATTTCAAATCTGCAATTTTCCACTCATTGCAACGACATTAAGCTCTGGAGAAAAAAGTGAATCAAAGGAAAAAAATCGGCAATTTACGCTCAGTATTGATGGCGACTTTTTTCGCATGCGTCATATTGTGGGCTGGACAGAACGTCGGCGCAGCAACTTCATCCGGAAATAGCGCACGAGTGGGGCAACGCCACGATTGCTGTGGTAACCGGAAATGCGCGAGATAAGCTGCTCCACGACATGACCCTGGATGAAAAGATCGGAATGATTCATGGAATGCATGAAGATCCGGCAACCTTTCAAGGACAGGCCGGCTATCTTCCTGGGATTCCGCGATTGGGAATTCCATCGTTGCGGCTGGCCGATGGTCCTCCTGGCGTGCTGACGCGCGTGCCATCGACCGCACTGACTGCAACTATGCGACTGGCGGCCACCTTCAGCCGTGAAGATGCACGTCGCAATGGAGTCGTGATCGCACGCGATGCACGCGCACATGGCATCGATGTTGCACTGCAACCGTTCATTAATATGGACCGCGACATCACCTTCTATCGCGGCTACAACACCTTCGGCGAAGACCCTCTGCTGACCGGACAAATTGGCGCGGCAGAGATTCAGGGCATACAGAGTCAGGGGATCCTTGCGCAGGCCAAGCATTTTGTCGGTTACGACGGAGGCATGGATGTTGTGATCCCAGCTCAGGCATTGCATGAAATTTATGCAGCGCCCTTCGTCGACGCAAGTGCAGCCGGAGTCGCATCGATCATGTGTTCCTATAACAAGATCAACGGTATTTCTGCCTGTGGCAATCCTGCCACTTTGATCAAAATCCTGCGCGATGAAATTGGCTTTAAGGGATTTGTGACCTCGGACTGGGGTGCAAACCATAGCACGGACTTCATCAACAAAGGACTGGATCTCGAAATGCCGGGACCAATCTTGCCGAGCTTGACGAAAAGCACACCCTCCTATTTCTCCGCCGATCTGCCAGTACGCGATACAGCCAGGACGATGCGACAGGCGGTGCAATCCGGCCTCGTAAGCGAAGCAACCATCACTCGTGCCGTGGGTCGAATTCTGCTTCAGATGGACCGCTTTGGATTGCTGGACGGTAAATCGAAGCACAACATCACTCCGATCGACACTGCATTCGATGCTCCCATCATTCAGAAAACCGCCGAAGACGC
>Ga0134128_10000719_pt1 | contig 44696 bp, 44 predicted proteins | sample KB31754_FD_96462 | JGI IMG/M metagenome (GOLD analysis project Ga0134128, IMG submission 96462) | Terrestrial soil microbial communities with excess Nitrogen fertilizer from Kellogg Biological Station, Michigan, USA - KB3-175-4 | ecosystem: Environmental > Terrestrial > Soil > Unclassified ...
CTTCTGCGCCAAAAGGTCTTTTGCCTCGGTTTCCATCAGGAGATGAAAGGTGGGAAAGCGTCTGGCCTCGGCGGCCAGGAAATCCAGAAAGTCCCATTGCGGCATCAGGGCGATGAATTTGCAATGCGTGGGCAGGCGCGAAAATTCGCCGATGGCGAAATGCCGGTTGCCGAATTCCACATTGCCGACCCTGATTTCCGTATGCGGCAATTTGAGGAACCGTTCCAGCAGCCCCAGCTCGCGCATGATCTCCAAGGTGGAAGGATGCACCGTGTCGCCGCGAAAATCGCGCAGGAAGTCCTTGTGCTTCTCCAGCACCGTGACGTCCACGCCGGCGCGCGCCAGAAGATAGCCCAGCATCATCCCGGCGGGGCCGCCGCCGGCAATCACGCATGTGGTGGAGATGTGTTCCATTGGCGGGGCATTTTTTGAGCGGACGGCTTATCAGGCAGGCGGCGGCTTCCTATATTCCCTCCATGCAACCATCAAGAAAAGGAGGTGATCCAGTGTCTCATTGTCATTCCGTGTGGGGTGCGCCCCGGCTGGATCTCGCTTCTCGCGGGGTTCTCGCCTAAGGGCGATCCCAAGCGACGACAATGCGAAAGGCCGCGTCTTTTGGCGCGGCCTTTCTTTTTCGAGCTGGCCCAAGAAAATTTCGGAAATCGGGTTTATTCGCTTGAGCTCTCCGCTGTCGCAAGGTATCTTGCTGTACAAGTTAGCATAATAGCCAACAGGCGGGAGCCGGTTATTTCTATTTTCCCAATAAAGAACAAGGGCTTGATGACAGCCGCGGCCACGTTCCTGGTTCTGGGATTGCTGGCAGGGGGCGCGCAAGCCGCCGATAATGCCGCCGGCGCGACGGGCGCGATCCTGGTCTATCCCGCCGGCTATTTTGCCGGCGTCCAGCTCAACACCGCCTATGACATGGTCCAGAGGCTGCCCGGGTTCGTCTTCACCGACACCAACACCCAGCAGCGTGGTTATGCCGGATCGATGGGGAATGTCTTCATCAATGGCGCGCCCCCCGCCTCGAAGACCGACATCCTCAGCGACGTCTTGAAGCGCATTTCGATTGCCGACGTGGATCGCATCGAAGTGATCAGGGGCGGCGCGCCCGGCATCGATATGCAGGGCCTTACCGTGATCGCGAATGTGATCCTGAAGGCGGGCGGCAACCATGTGATCGTCACCTTGACCAACACGACCTATGGCGACGGCCATGAGGGACCGGGAGCAAGCGTCGAATTCGCCGGGCAATGGGACAACAAGACCTATGACCTGCAATTGCAGCGCATCAACACGCTGGGCGACGATTCGGCCGGCAACGGCATCGGCCTCACCACCCATCCGGGTCAGGGCGTGGTGATCGACGGCTCGCATCGCCGCGGCGCCGAGAAAGTGGGCTGGGGCCTCAACGGGTCATGGGAGCAACCGCTGCTGGACGGCAAGCTCGCGACCAATCTCATTCTGCAAGAGACCACCTACAACAGCGACGTGTTCTACGACCCGCCGGGCCAGGCCGATTTTCCCTCCAGCGAGAGGCTGCGCAATGCCGAGTTGGGCGGCCATTGGGATCGGCAGTTCGGCGCGGCCCAGCTCAACATCGTGGTTTTGCAAAGGCTGCAGCGCGACCGGAATGACAATGCCGCGATCACGCCCGGAGAGGACCAGGCCTTCCATTCGGTGGCCGACAGCGGCGAGAGCATCCTGCGCGGCACGCTCAGATACCTATGGTCGCCCGATCTGATGCTCGAAGGAGGGCTGGAGGGCGCCTATAATTTCCTCAACGGCACGTCCAGCTATGTCGACAACGGCGCCGTGATCCCTTTGCCGGGCGCCGATCCGCACGTCAATGAAAAGCGCGGCGAGGCTTTCCTGCAGTCAAGCTGGAAGATTTCGCCCGAATGGTCGCTGGAAACCGGCGCCCGGGTGGAATATTCCACCATCGCCGCGAAAGGGATTCCGTCGCGCAGTTTCACCTTCCTCAAGCCACGCATGCTGGTGAGTTGGTCACCCACCGACGCCAGCCAGTTTCGCCTCAGGGTCGAGCGCACGGTGGGCCAGCTCGATTTCAACAATTTCATCGCCTCGACAAACTTCTCCCAGAACGGCGTCAATGCCGGCAACGAGAATCTGAAGCCCGACCAGCATTGGCAGGTCGAAGGCGATTATGAATATCATTTCTGGGAGCGGGGCGCGGTTCTCCTCAGCATCACGCGCGACTATGCCACCGACCTGGTGGATTATGTTCCGATCGGCAATGGGCTTGACGGTCCCGGCAATCTGCCCAAAGGGCTTCTCACCACCTACGACGCAGAGATTTCCTTTCCGCTCGACCGGCTGGGGATCACCGGCGGCACGATCAAGCCGTCTCTGGTGTGGCACGACACCTCGACCAAGGACCCGGTGACCGGCGAGACAAGGCAGATTTCCAACACCCGCGACCACAATATTCAGATCGCCTATCTCGAAGACATCAAGTCGCTCAATTCCAGCCTCGAGTTCGACGTGGGGAATATGCCGTTTGGCCGCGACTATTACCGCATCAACCAGGTGACGCATCTGCAACTGGCGACGCCCTATTTCGGCTTTCAGTGGGACTATAAGCCGGCGCCGGACCTCGACCTGCAGTTCCAGCTTTCCAACATCGTCCCCTACACATTTGACATCATCGAATATAACTATGCGGGGCCGCGGAATATCTCACCCCTGGTCTCAATCCAGGACGAGCACACCCATTCCTTTCCCAGGCTGTTCATCCAATTGCGCAAGACGTTTTGAGGACTGGCGACGAGCCCCGGGCCACAGCGCATTCGATCGCTTGGGCGTCCAGGTCGTTGCCGCGTTAGCTCCACACCTGATCAAAGCACCTTGTAGGTTTAAGGCGGTCGCATAAGCTGCGAGCGGGAGGGGGCATGCAAACACCGAGGCTACAGCACGCCTATTATTCGGCAGATGTCGGCGCATTTCTGCACGACAGCCCGCACACAATTCTAGGGCGCCTAGCGGAGCACCACGCGCATGATCTCGATCCGCTTACGCGCAATTCTTGGCTAGCAGAGATTGAACTCCTTCAGCGCGAGCTTGCCCCGCTTTCAGATGGCTGGGTGGCGCTTGAGTTCGCAATTCCGCGCATGGGGCGGCGCGCAGATGCGATTTTGCTTCTCAAAGGGGTGATTTTCGTTATCGAGTTCAAGATCGGCGCGACCGATTTCGATTCCGGCGCCGTTGATCAGGCGATCGACTATCGCCTGGACTTAAAAAATTTCCATGAGGGAAGTCATGCGCGGCCATTGGTACCGGTTGTCATTGCAACAAAGGCTGTTAGCCGGCCCGGGCAGCTGCCATTTTGGCCAGATGACGTTGCAAAACCGATCTTGACCAATGGCGCCGGCTTGGCGAGGGCCATGCTTATGGAAGTGGCGCGATTTTCTATCCACGATGATTTTGATGCCGCGACGTGGATGGCGAGCGGTTATAAGCCAACACCTACTATCATCGAAGCGGCACAGGCGCTGTACAGCAACCACCATGTTGAAGAGATTACGCGGTCCGATGCCGACAGGAAAAACCTGACGCAAACGACCGACTGCCTTTCTGGGATTATTGCATACGCAAAGCGGAAAGGGCGAAAGGTCATCTGCTTTGTCACCGGCGTGCCGGGCGCGGGCAAGACGCTGGCGGGGCTGAACCTGGCCGTTCGATATGCGAACCGCGAGGGCGAGCGAGCTGTATTCCTTTCAGGCAACGACCCGCTTGTAGAGGTTCTGCGCGAGGCTTTGGCTCGCGACGAAGTATGTCGCGTGCGCGCGGCGGGACACAAGGTGAAAGCGGAGGAATGTCGGCGCAAAGTGAAATCATTCATACAAAACATCCACCACTTTCGCGATGCCAATCTGACCACCCACGCCGCTCCGTTCGAGAGAATCGCGGTTTTTGATGAGGCCCAGCGGGCCTGGAATGCAAAGCAACTGTCTGCCTTCATGGCTCGCAAAAAGGGCCTCGCGGATTTCGATCAATCGGAGCCAAGCTTTCTGATCGACGTATTTGCCCGCCATCAAGGCTGGTGCGCCATTGTCTGCCTGGTGGGTGGCGGGCAGGAAATAAATGCCGGCGAAGCTGGGTTACCAGAGTGGTTCTCTGCCATCGCCACCAAGCACCGCGACTGGAAAGTCTTTGTTTCAGATCGGCTTGAAAGTCAGGAATATCGCTGGGGCCGCGACTTGTCCACGCTCTTACAAGGGGTCGATTATAAGACGGAACCTGATCTGCACCTTGCAGTTGCCATTCGCTCTTTCCGCGCCGAGAACCTATCGGCGTTTGTGAATGCCATCATTTCTGGCGATGTGCCCACGGCACGTGACTTGCACCGCGATATCAAGGAGCTTTATCCCCTCTTTTTGACCCGCGACCTGGCCATGGCGAAGGCTTGGTTGCGAGAGCGGGCACGCGGTTCCGAACGGTGCGGTCTTGTGGCTTATTCCGGCGCCTCGCGGCTGAAGCCGGATGGCGTCAATGTCCATGAAAAAATCGATGCGCCGACCTGGTTCCTAAACGGTAAGGGCGATGTGCGGTCCTCTTATTACCTGGAAGACCCTGCGACCGAGTTCGATATCCAAGGACTCGAGTTGGATTGGGTCTGTGTTTGTTGGGAGGCAAATTTCCGGCGACATGAAAATCGATGGGCGCATTACCATTTCCGTGGCACGGAATGGCAGGTAGTGCGCGATTCTATACGCCAGACCTATTTGGCCAATGCTTATCGCGTGCTGCTGACCCGTGCTCGCCAAGGCATGGTGATCTATGTGCCGCCCGGCGACACGGCCGATCCCACCCGTCCGCCAGAATTCTACGACGGAATCGCCGATTATCTGGCACAGTGTGGGATCGCGTCGCTCACCACACATGCACACGAGCGTTGGTTGCCAGATATTCCTTCTGCCGTTGCCCGGCATTGAACGCGTGTATCAGCCATACAGAGTTCGCATTTTCCGGCGGCGATAACCATGCCCAGAGATAGCGCGGTGGCGGAAGGCCCCGCATGATGAGGTTTTTGATGGTGGCCCCGGACCGAGTCGAACGGTCACGTTCCTTTCGGAACAACGGATTTTAAGTCCGGTGCGTCTACTAGCAATTATCTGATATTATTACACTTATTATACACGTTCCGCGTTGGTGTGCTAGCTAATGTGCTAAACGGCGGGACGCCACGCTTTCAGGTGAGGATATCGGAAAATTGAGCGCGAAATGAAGTGCGATTTGAGACGCGAAATGAAGTGCGAAATGAAATGCGATACGCCATTACTGAATTCGCGCGGCGCGATCTTTTCAATCAGCTGCGTCTGAGAGGCGTTCCGTGGTGAGGATGTCCGGAAGAATCTGAGTTCGCTCCTTCACTAGAGCATATATCGCCGGGATCACAATCAAGGTCAGTACGGTGGACGATAGCATGCCACCTACCAAAGGTACGGCGATCCGCTTCATCACCTCCGAACCCGTGCCCGTGTTCCATAGAATCGGAAGCAGGCTGGCCATGATGGCGACAACGGTCATCATCTTGGGCCGAACCCGTTCCACCGCACCTTCAATGATGGCACGGTAGAGATCGCCGGCCTTGAGGGGACGATTTTCCGCTTTTCGCTGTGCGATAATTTTCGTCAGTGCGCTATCCAGATATATCAGCATGACCACACCGGTCTCAGCGGCAACCCCGGCAAGGGCGATAAACCCGACCGCCACAGCTACGCTCATGTTGAACCCCATCCAGTACATCAACCAGAAGCCGCCTGTGAGCGCAAAGGGCACCGACAGCATCACGATCAGCGTTTCGGTGAGGCGGCGGAAGTTCGCATAGAGCAGCAGGAAGATCGCCACCAGCGTTATAGGGATGACGATCTTCAGACGCGCCGCAGCGCGCTCCAGATACTCGAACTGTCCGCTCCATTCGACGTGATAGCCGGGCGGTAGCTTAACTTGGTCCTGGACGGCCTTCCGCGCCTCCTCGACATAGCCACCCAGGTCACGGCCCTGCATATCGACATAGATATAATTCACAAGCTGGGCATTCTCGGTGCGGATCGAGGGCGGACCCTGGGCGATAGTGACAGAGGCGACCTGGCCCAATGGGACCGGGGTGCCGTCCGGGGCATTGACAAGAACCTGGCTTGCAATTTCTTGCGGCTCGTCGCGGAAGTCGCGCGGATAGCGGACAATGACGCCATAACGCTCGCGGCCCTCAACGGTCTCGGTCACCGTCTCCCCGCCTAGCGCGGTCTTTACAACGTCCTGCACGTCGGCGATGGAGAGACCATAGCGGGCGAGCGCAGCACGGTCAGGTTCGATATTGAGATAGTAGCCACCAAGCACCCGTTCGGCGAAGGCACTGGTGGTGCCTGACACCTTGCGCACAACGCGCTCGATCTCTTGGGAAAGTCGGTCGATTCCGGCAAGGTCGGGTCCATAGACCTTGACCCCGACCGGGGTCCGGATACCGGTGGAGAGCATGTCGATACGAGCTTTGATCGGCATGGTCCAAGCGTTGCTGACGCCGGGGAATTGTAATGCCTGGTTCATGTCGGAAATGAGCTTGTCCACGGTCATACCCTTGGGCCAAGTGTCTTCCGGCTTGAGATTGATGACGGTCTCGAACATCTCCACGGGAGCCGGATCGGTAGCGGTTTCGGCGCGGCCGGCTTTGCCGAACACTGACTCAACCTCGGGAAAGCTCTTGATAATCCTGTCCTGTACCTGGATCAGTTCTGCCGCCTTCGTGATCGACATGCTGGGAAGGCTAACGGGCATGTAGAGCAGCGTGCCTTCATTTAAGGTCGGCATGAACTCGCTGCCGATACGGGTGACGGGATAGGCAGAAACCGCCAGGACAAGGAGCGCCACCACGATGGTGAGCTTGCGGTGGCGCAGCACCAAGTCGATCACCGGCCGATACAACCATATTAGCGCCCGGTTCACCGGGTTCCTCTGTTCCGGCATGATGCGGCCACGCACGAACAGGAGCATCAACACTGGCACCAACGTCACCGACAGGAGTGCCGCCGCGCCAAGCGCAAAGGTGTGAGTATAGACCAATGGCTTGAACATCCGACCTTCCTGCTCTTCCAGGGTAAAGACCGGCAGGAATGATACGGTGATAACGAGCAGGCTGAAGAACAGCGCCGGTCCCACCTCCGTCGCCGCCTTGATAATAATATCGGTCCGGGACTCGCCAGGGCTCGCACGCTCCAACCGCTTGTGGGCATTCTCAATCATCACAATAGCCGCATCGACCATGGCTCCTACCGAGATGGCGATGCCACCCAGGCTCATGATGTTGGAGCTGATGCCGATGGCGTGCATGACGATGTAGGCCATCAACACGCCGATCGGTAGCATGATAATGGCGACCAGGGCGCTGCGGACGTGGAGGAGGAATACCAGGCAGACCAGCGCGATGATGACGCACTCCTCGATCAGCGTATGCTTGAGCGTATCAATCGCACGATAGATAAGGTTCGAGCGGTCATAGACCGGCAGGATCGAGACACCCTTGGGTAATCCACTGGCAATATCGGCGATCTTCTGCTTGATGTTCTTGATGACCGTGAGGGCATTTTCGCCGTCGCGCTGAAGCGCGATGCCCGCAACGACTTCACCCGTACCATTAAGCTCGGTCAGGCCGCGGCGCTCGGCGGGACCAAGTTCCACATGCCCAACATCCTTGAGCAGAACGGGCGTGCCGTTCTCGCTTTTGAGGACGATATTCTCGATATCGCCGATGCCTTTAAGATAGCCGCGCCCACGCACCATATATTCGCGTTCGGTCATCTCGATGGTGCTGCCGCCGACATCCGTGTTTCCAGCGCGGACGGCATTGGTAATCTGAGACAGGGGAATGCCATAGGCGCGCAGTTTGGCTGGATCGACCACCACCTGATATTGCTTGACGAAGCCGCCGACACTGGCGACCTCCGCAACGCCTTGCGCTTTGGTGAGCTGGAAGCGGACGAACCAGTCCTGGATGGAACGCAGTTCAGCCAGAGTCCGTTGCGTCCCTATCACGGCGTACTCGAACACCCAGCCCACGCCGGTCGCGTCCGGCCCCAGCGATGGTGTCACACCGGAAGGCAAGCGTTTTTGGGCAAAATTGAGATATTCCAGCACACGACTGCGCGCCCAATAGATATCGGTGCCATCCTCAAATACGACATAGACGAAGGACACGCCGAAGAAGGAAAAACCGCGCACAACCTTCGATTTGGGCACTGCCAGAAGCGCCGTGGTGAGCGGATAGGTCACCTGATCCTCCACCACCTGGGGGGCCTGGCCGGCATATTCGGTATAGACGATCACCTGCGGATCGGAGAGATCGGGAATGGCATCGAGCGACGTGTTGAACACCGCCCAGATGCCCGCCCCAATCACAACACCGGTCATTAGCAGGACGACCAACCGGTTGCGCGCGGACAGTTCGATAAGACGTGCGATCATTGCACAGTCCCGTTCTTGCTCTGGTCCGATGTGAAGGTTTGCAAAGCGGCGCGCAGATTGCTTTCGGCATCGATCAAGAAATTGGCGCCCACCACGACTTGTTCTCCGGGCTTGAGGCCGCTCAGAATCTGGGCTTGGCCGTCCCCGCGTGTGCCGATCTTGACGGTCCTGGGCTCAAAGCGCCCCTGTCCCTTGGTGACCAGCACCACCTGCCGCGTGCCGCTGTCAATGATCGCGGAATCCGGTATGGCCAAAACCGTGCCGGAACCGGCCGGAGCGTTGATGGCGACCGTTGCATACATGGATTCGCGCAACCGCCCATCCTTATTCGGCAGGACGATGCGCACTCGGCCGGTGCGTGTGTTGGCCGTCAAGGTCGGGTAGATAAAATCCACCGTGCCACTGAAACTCTGGCCAGGAAAAGCCACGAAGCTGACCTTGGCGGATTGCCCTCTCTGGACCAAGCCCAAATCCTGCTCGGCTACATCGGCCATCACCCAGACCTGGGACAGATCGGCGATTTTGAACAAAGGATCGCCGGTGTTGAACCGCATCCCGTCAATGGCCGGTTTCTCGATGATGACGCCGGAGCGTGGCGCGCTAATGATGATCTCGCGCGTCGCGCGTCCCGTGCGACGGATCTCCGCGATAGCGGAGTCGGGAATGCCGTAATTGCGCAGGTTCTGCAATGCCCGGGCCTGGGCAATCACGTCCTGCTGCTGCAATGCCACGATGTAATCGACTTCGCGGGTGACAATGTCGGGCCCCATCCGGGTGGTTACGTCCGGGGTCTGCACCCAGACCTGCGCCAGGGGCTGGCCGGCGCGCACCACGGTGCCGGTGGTCGAGACGAGCAGCTTTTCGACAAAGCCGTCAAACTTGGTATTAACGATGGCGAGGCTGTTTTCGGCTGCCTGAACGCTTCCCGTTGCGCGGATGCTGCGCGACAAAGCTCGGCGGGTCTCAACTGACACTGTACGAACGCCCAACATCTGCAGGCGCGCCGGACTGACAGTCACCACCCCAGCTTCATCCTCGCCCTCATAGACGGGGATGTAGTCCATCCCCATCGAATCCTTCTTTGGCACCGGCGACGTGTCGGGCAGGCCCATGGGGTTGCGGTAGTATTTGATCTTCTTTTGAACTGGCGTGGCGCTCGCCTGCAGCGCAGATGGCCCCGCATCGGCATAGACCGGCTTGTAATCGCGTCCGTCTGCACTCTTTTTCAGCGTCGGCGAATAGTCCGGCTTGCCGTCGGGGTCTTGGTAGTAGAGTGGCATGCGGGTCGGAGGATGCTGCACAACAGCAAGAGCCGACCCGGCTGCACGTTCGGTTTTCGCCTCTGATGGGCCGGAATGAAGCCAATACCCGCCACCCACGCCAGCACCCACGAGCAAGACGGCGGCGATGGCGAGTACAAAAGTTTGGACCCGAATGGTTTGCATGATGAACTCCAGTGTGGCTGACGCACCGCCCGGCGATGCTGACGGTGCGTGGCTTGGCCTCAAGGGGTGAGTTTGACGGTGACGCTCCCGCTGACGGTTTGGGCGACACCCTGGACCTTGGCGGCGAAGGTGAGTGCCCAATTGTCGGGTTTATTCCAGACCGGGCCATTGCTGATTTCGAAGCTGTAAGTGCCGGGTGGCCTTTCGCCGAGCGCTTTGATCGGCGCGGTCATGCTAGCCATGTTGATCGGCCCCATGTCGGCGCGTGACTGGATGATGATCGCGCCCGGCACCGGCTTGCCGTCATGCATCAACCGCACCGCAACGATGCTCTTGCCGCCGCCGGCGGATTTGGCTGGTCCGGCGAGTGCATATTGGTAGTCGGCGGTGGCGGCCGCAGTTTTTGGGCCTTTCATCGCCATGTCCGCCGCCCAGCCGATGCCACTGCTCGCACCGAACGAGAGTGCGATAGCCAGACCGATCACTCTGGGATGGTTCTTCAACATGCTATTCATAATGTCCTCCTGCCCCCGCGCGAAAGCGTGGGACCGATTACTTGAGATGCACAGAACGGTGGCCTCGCTACGTCCGCGCGGTGCGCAGACGCGACAAAGCACTTAGGCGCACGCGCTCGCAGTCAGCGAGACGGCACCTATCTCAGGCGCGGATGATGGGAGGAGGAAGGGCGGGAGGAGACGCGATTCCATCCGGGTTCACATTGCCTGCGAACACCCCGGAATCCCGATGATAAAGTAAAGCCGCCGGTGCGATTTCCGGGACCAGCCCGATATTGACGGCGCAGCCTGCACAAACGGCGCAAGAGCCATCGCTGTTTTTGCAGGGCGCCTGTTTGGCGGGATCACCTTTGTCGGGCATCGTCATTCCAGCGCAGCCGCTCTGCATCGCCATGTCCGGCATCATCATCGACGTGCCAGGCATGGAGCCCATGTCGCCTACCACGGGCATGGCCAAAGCCGGCGCAGCACCGCTGAGGAATACCCCCAGGGCGACGATCAGCGCAGCTACTCGGCGTCCAAAAAAGCGACCCAACATAACGTGGACTTTAAGCCTCGGAACCTTTGCGATCAAGGATCGTCCGATTGGATGAAGAATTCGTGAGGGTTCCCGGCAGCTTATGGTGATTTTCCATCGAGCGTCGTCCAGCGCAGGCGCAATGCATTACCGATCACCGACACCGATGACAGGCTCATCGCGGCGGCGGCGATCACGGGGCTGAGTAGCAGTCCCAAAGAAGGATAAAGGACGCCAGCGGCAATCGGGATACCGATCACATTGTAGACAAAGGCGAGTACCAGATTCTGCCGGATATTGCGCATGGTGGCGCGGCTCAAGGTCCGTGCCCGCGCGATGCCGGCGAGATCGCCTTTGACGAGAGTCACGCCCGCACTTTCCATTGCCACGTCCGTGCCGGTGCCCATCGCAATGCCGATATCAGCTTCCGCCAGGGCGGGTGCGTCATTCACCCCATCCCCCGCCATCGCCACCACCCGACCCTCACCACGCAGACGGCGCACGACGGCATTTTTGCGATCAGGCAAAACCCCGGCCTCGACCTCAGTTATGCCCAGCTTGTTTGCTATGGCTTCCGCAGTAGTGCGGTTATCGCCAGTCAGCATCACGATACGGATTTTGTCTTTGCGCAATTGCGCTAGGGCATCGGGCGTTGTCGTCTTGATCGGGTCGGCGATGGCAAGCACGCCGGCAGCATGCCCTTCCACCGCCACGAACATTGCGGTGGCGCCGTCGCGGCGCAGTTCGTCAGCCCGAGTTTCCAGTATCGATGGGTCGGCGCCCATCTCTTTTATCAGCGCCGCCGTTCCGACCGCCACACGCTTTCCATTCACAGCGCCGGAAATACCCTTGCCAGTGATAGATTGGAAATCCGAAACCTCGCGGAGTGCCAGACCGCGTTCGTTGGCCGCCGCCAGGATCGCCGCCGCCAGGGGATGCTCGCTTGCCCGTTCCAGGCTGGCGGCCAGAGCCAAGACGATGTTTTCGTCAAAACCTTCGCCCGCAGCAACGGCGAGGAGCCTTGGCTTTCCTTCTGTCAGGGTGCCGGTCTTGTCCACCACCAGCGTATCAACCTTCTCGAACCGCTCCAGCGCTTCGGCATTCTTGATGAGGATGCCGGCACCAGCACCCTTACCCACCCCAACCATGATCGACATGGGGGTGGCTAAACCCAACGCACACGGGCAGGCAATAATGACGACAGACACGGCCGCGACTAACGCATTGGCAAAAGCAGGCTGTGGTCCCCATAGCATCCAGCTTGCGAACGCGATAACGGCCACCATCATAACGGTCGGCACGAACCAGGCCGACACCTGATCGGCCAACCGCTGGATCGGCGCCCGGCTACGCTGCGCCTCCGACACCATCGCCACGATGCGCGCCAATACCGTATCGGCGCCGATCTTGTCGGCCCGCATGATCAGCGATCCGGTGCCGTTGACCGTGCCTCCGATCAAGGCAGCGTCCGGCCCCTTTTCGGCAGGGAGGGATTCGCCCGTCACCATGGACTCATCGACTGCGCTAGTGCCTTCCTGTGCCTTGCCGTCCACCGGCACACGCTCGCCGGGCCGGATGCGCAGACGGTCTCCGACCTTTACCTCTTCCAGGGCGATATCGGTCTCGCTGCCATCTTGCTCTAGACGCCGCGCGCGTGGCGGCGCGAGATTGAGCAACGCCCGGATGGCGCCGCTTGTCCCGGCGCGGGCACGCAATTCCAGAACCTGTCCAAGCAACACCAGAACGGTGATGACGGCGGCGGCCTCGAAATAGACCGGAACCACGCCATCCATCTTAAGCGTATTGGGGAATATTCCCGGCACGAGCGTGGCGACCACGCTGTAGCCGTAGGCAACGCCGATGCCCAACGCGATCAAGGTGAACATATTGAGTGAGCGATTTTTCAGCGACAGCCAGCCACGCACGAAGAACGGCCAGCCTGCCCACAACACTACCGGCGTACTCAACGCAAACTGAGTCCAGATAGATAGCTGTGGCGCGATCAGGCGGTGCAGATTGAAAAAGTGGCCGCCCATCTCCAGCAGAAACACTGGCAACGCCAGAGCCGCGCCAATCCAGAATCGTTGCGTCATGTCGATCAATTCGGGGTCGGGGCCGGTGTCGGCCGTGGCGACCAAAGGCTCCAGCGCCATGCCGCAGATCGGGCAATGCCCCGGACCCTTCTGCCGGATTTGGGGGTGCATCGGGCAGGTGTAGATCACGTCCATCGCAGCAGACGGACGCTTTGGAGGCAGTGAGTGATCATGATGCGCGTGCGAGTGATGCTCAGCCCCGGCAACATATTTTTCCAGATCGGTGGTGAATTTCTTCCAGCAGCCTTCGCTGCAGAAGAAGTATGTGTCGGCCGCGTGCTGTGCGCGGTATTTGGCGGTCGCTGGGTCCACCATCATCCCACACACGGGGTCGTTCACTCGCTGGGGGACGTTGGATTCATCTGACATGGCGCAGGCCCATTATGGTTGATATACCCCCATGGGGCATATTGACGAACCATACCCCTCAGGGGTATATGTTTGTCAAACGGAGAATGATGTGAAGCGCGAAAACAAGTCCAAACTGCTTGATCGCCTTAATCGCATTGAAGGCCAAGTGCGCGGCGTCGTTCGGATGATCGAGGATGACCGTTACTGCATCGACGTGCTGACGCAGACGCAAGCGATCCGCGCCGCCATCGTGCGCGTTGAGTCGCAAATGCTGAAAGACCATATGAGTCATTGCATTGAGGGCGCCATTGTCAGCGGCAATGCCAGCGAACAACGCGAGAAGGCCGCGGAACTAATTACGCTCTTGGAACGGGCGGCGCGATGAGACTGTGGTCGAGTTTGCATGCAACGTTTGCCAAGTTGCATGGCGGAATGCGCGATGAGCCTCTCGCGACCACTGCGACCGGGCCTGAACAGGGCAATGAATTCAAAAAGGCTTATGCCGAATATGCGTCGGCTACGGCACTTGCCAATGTCATGTTGCAAGAGCATGGCGCCGGCTCGCCGCAATTTGCCAGTGCGGATGTTGCCAGTATGCGGCTCTTCCACCGGGTGAAAAAGATGCAGGGTCTGCGCAAACCGCGCGGTCGCTGACCGAATAGCACGCCGTGCGCTCACGGTAACCGCCGGAGGATGCCTTTCATCTGGTCGATCTCCTGCTGTTGCGATTTCACGATTTCGCCGCAAAGCTTGCGAATTTCCGGGTCGGATATCGAAGCGTGATTGCACATCAATATGGCGCCGGCGTGATGTGGAATCATAGAGCGCAAGAATGACTTGTCATCCACAGCGAGCTGGTCGCGGATGCCAAACCAGCAGAGCAAAAGCAATAGAATGCTGGCGGAGACAATCAGCAAGTTGAGACGTTTGTTGCCGTACATGGCGCCCATGAGCGTCAGTTCTAATGCCGCCATCGGCGCGACCATAAGGCCCGCCATATAAGCCTGGTTCAAGTTGGGATAGACATTGGCCAGCCGGTCCACCATCGCATACATGAAGGCGAACATCAGGGCGAACGACAGTGCCATCATCACGGCGAAGCGTCCATACATGATGGCCCTATGATCGTTCGAGTGCATCGGTCCTCCCGTCGGGACTATCGGTTCATTGGGTAGTCACCGGCTCAAGCATTCCAAGCCAGCTCACCAGAGCAATAACGGCGGCAGCCGTGATCGTTTCCACCGTCACGCTTCGGCGAAGACGCGAGAGCGCCGCTGCCGGGTCGCCTCCACGCGTCAGGGCTTCGATCAATGCGGGCGTGTGACGGATGCGGTTTGCCAATGCGAGCGCCAGCATAAGAGAAAACAGAACCAGCTTGGCGATAAGCACCTGGCCGTAACGGGTCGAGACAATACGAGGAACATCCCAACCAACCAGGAAGGCACTGTTAATCAAACCTGATCCGATGATGATTGTCACAAATACTGAGCCAGCCAGGGAAAATTGCGCAAGCGATGTGCCAAGAGCCTTTTGGTCGGTTGGGGATGAGACGCGAGTAGTGACCAGCCCGCAAAAGACAACCAGAGCGCCAATCCAGCCTGCGGCGGCCAGGGTGTGGGCAATGTCGCCAGCCAAATGGACAATGCCGTATTTGCCTTCGGTCGCTGCGCCATGCCCCATCCACGCAAAGGTGGCACAAATGGCTCCTCCCAGGGTCGCTGAAATCCACCAAAGCTTCTTGCCGGCGGGCAAGAAAATAGTGGCGATGAATGCCAGCAGCGCCAATCCTAGACGGATGAGACTGGACTTGCCGAAATCCATATCCCACAAAGCCGCCTTCAAAGTTTCAGGTTGGAAGGCAAGCGTCAGCGATCCCGCGAGATGGGATGTCTGAGCGAAAAAGCCCAAGGCTGTTGCCGTCAGCACGGTTAGGGCTGCGGCGCCCAGCAACGGTCTTATCCATTTCAGTTCGTTGACCGGCGCCGACGCAGGAAGCGGGCTTCCATAGATCAGCAGCAGCGGCGACCCAAATAGGACCATCGCTCCCGCATATTCGAGAAACCGGCAAAGCGAGACGAGCGCTTCTGCCAATTCTATTTGACCTTGAAAGTAAACGAGCCTTCGGTGCGGTGACCATCATCAACCGCGGCGGCATGCCAGGAGAGTTTATAGGTGCCCGGCATGAAAGAGCCTTTCGGCGTTCCGGTCATGGTTATACCGTCACCCGACAGCTTGGTTGTCACATCGACCGTCATCCCATCGCCCATGGCGAGCTTAAAGCCCGAGAAGGCGGGCACAACCTTCTCGCTGAACGTCAGCTTAAAAGTTTTGGGTGCCGACACGGTGCTATTTGGAGCAGGATCTGATCGGAGCAACTCGGCATGCGCAAACACGGGACTCGTGAAAGCGACCATGAGGCCGACCAGAAAGGCCAAGCCAGCGCTTAATTTTCCGAATGTCATGAGATTTCTCCTCGCCAAAGTGATGATCCAACTCATACGGCCAACCGCTTCAGGGCTTGCTGAAGCCCAGATGCAGCGTGATCTTGTCGCCCGCCTTCAGGCTCGCGAGCGAGGCTGGGGGGAAGTGCAGCTTGAGCGCCATGCTGCCGGCTGTGACATCTACCAGACCCGTTTTGGTGTCGATCGCGGTCACCGTTGCAGGCATCATGTGCATTCCCATCATGTCGCCCATGCCGGACATGCCCGGCATATTCATACCCGCCATTCCGCCCTGATTCTGAGCCCAGGCTGGACTCGCGGCCAATGCCAAGGTCGTGCAGAGGGCCACAATTGCCAATGGTTTCATGCCTTTTCTCCTTCCATAATGGTCTCGGCAGATAAAGGCATTGCGGTCGCAATGCCCCGTCCTGTCTGATGTTACGCGCGCGGACTACCTATCCCTCCCCTAGAGAGGGTAGATGCCTGCCGGCGCGTAATAGGAATGGGCAATTGGAGGCAAGCTATGATCGATGACATGCTTGGGCGTTTGCAGGCGCGCGACGAGGACCGGCGGCTGGACCGGCTGGAACAGGATGTCTGGGAGCGGGAACGCTCGCAGAAGGTAGCTTCAGCCGCCAACCGCCGACTGGCTTCCTGGCAGGGATTGGTCCTCAGTCTCGCTGTCTTGTTGTCCGCTGCCGGTGGCGCCACCGCCGCCCGGGCCGTCCCGCCGCCGCCCACGGACTGGTTCGGCGGCATCGGACAATCCGCGCCGGCAACACTTCTGTTCGGAGGAGAGCCGTGAGCCGCCAGGCGCGCACTTTTGCCGTAATGCTGATTGCCACTGTCATGGCAGCAGGTTTGGCCGGCTGGTTGGGGGTCCAATATGGCATTCGTCAGAGCCGCGCCCCCGATCTCGATACCTTACTGCACAATGAGCTTGCGTTAAGCGCAGATCAGGATCGTCAGTTGGACGGGCTTGAAAAGAGTTTTGCCGAACAGCGCCGACTTTATGGCGGGGAAATGCATGCCGCCAACCGCGATCTGGCGGATGCCATCACCCGAGACCACACTTATGGTCCCGCCGCCCAGGCTGCCATTGAGCGGTTCCATAAAGCGATGATGGCGCTTCAGGAGGAAAGCGTGCGGCACGTTCTTGCCATGCGTCAAGTGCTGACGCCAGAACAGGCCAAGACCTTCGATGCCCTTGTTGCAAAGAACCTGACTGGCCGCGCTCCGTGATTTCGGACGCGGAATGCAGCGACCGCGATCTCGTCACACGCGCGGCCTCAGGCGACCGCACGGCCTTCGAGGTCATTGTCCGGCGGCATAAGCAGCCGCTATTCCGCTTTATCCGTCGGTATCTGGGCAATAGCGATGATGCCTATGACGTTCTCCAGGATACCTTTGTGGCGGCCTGGACAGCGGTGGGCCGCTTCGACATCTCCCGCCCTTTGATGCCTTGGCTGCGGACGATTGCCCTCAACAAATGCCGGGATTTTTCCCGCCGCCAGACCATCCGACGTGTCATTTTGGGCCTGTTTGCCTCCGAGACGGATTCGCAGGCGTCCACCGGCATCTCCGATGCTCACGGCGAACGGCTTGACCGTCTGGACCGGGCAATTGCCGAACTGCCGATTTTTTACAAGGAACCTTTGCTTCTGACCGCTGTCAGCGGCCTCTCGCATCAGGAAGCAGCCGCTGTTCTCAAGGTCACGCCCAAGGCGATTGAGATGCGTGTTCGCCGGGCCAGGCAAAGGCTGGCAAAAGTGCTGCCACCAGCAGAGGGATGACCGGCCGGCGCGCGTATCCTACTTGCTCGCGCGTTTGCGCGCCCAGGGAGGCACCATGCCGCAACAATTCATTTCGCCGACGCGCCGGCGCTTTGTTCAAGGCCTGGCCGCCGTTGGCGGATTTGCAGCGATGGCTCCCTCGGGCGCGCGCGCCCAGGTTATCGGCGGGGTTCCGGTTCTCAGTGGCACCACAATCGATCTCACCTTGAGCGAAATGCCGGTCAACATCACCGGCAGGGGGCGTGTGGCGACCGTCATCAATAACGCCATGCCCGGACCCATTTTGCGCTTGCGTGAAGGCGACGCCGTGACCATCCGGGTGGCGAACAAGTTGCGGGAGACCTCCTCCATCCACTGGCACGGCATCAAGCTGCCCAACGAGATGGATGGCGTTCCCGGTCTTACTTTCGCCGGCATCCCTGCAGGCGAGACTTTCACTTACCGCTTTCCCATCATTCAGGCAGGCACATATTGGTATCACAGCCACAGCGGCATGCAGGAACAGACCGGACTTTTCGGGCCACTGATCTTTGAACCTAAGAGACCGGATTCATTCCAGTATGACCGGGAATACGTCATCGTTCTTTCGGATTGGACTGACGAAGATCCAATGACCATCGTCTCCAACCTCAAGCAGCAGAGCGACTATTACAATTACCATCAGCGCACGCTGGGCACCTTCATCAACGATGCCAGAGAAAAGGGGCTAGGTGCGACAATCCAGGATCGCCTGATGTGGGGCAACATGCGCATGAGTCCCACCGACATCATGGATGTCACCGGAGCGACATATACTTTCCTAGTCAACGGCCAGCCCCCGGCGGCGAATTGGACCGGGCTGTTTCGGCCGGGCGAGCGTGTTCGCCTGCGTTTCATTAACAGCGCCTCCATGACTACCTTTGATGTACGGATACCTGGTCTTCCACTCACTATTGTGCAGGCGGACGGCAGCAACGTAGAGCCTGTCCAAGCCGATGAATTCCGCATTGGCGTGGCGGAGACCTATGACGTTATCGTCCAACCGCAAGATGAGCGCGCGTACACGATTTTCGCCCAGGCCCAGGATCGCAGCGGCTATGCCCGCGCCACCTTGGCGACACGCGCGGGGATTGTCGGCGAAGTGCCGCCGATGGACCCGCCGCCTCTGCGTAGCATGGCGGATATGGGAATGGCAGATATGGCGGGCATGTCCGGGATGTCTGGCATGGACATGCAGCATGGCTCATCCGGAATGTCGAATATGCCGGGAATGGGCCACGGCAATGCCGGTCTGGGCGCTATGAAGGGCATGGACATGCCCGGTATGAACATGGCTGGCATGGACCGCGGCATGTCATCCGCGATTCCGACCGCCAATGCGACTGGCATCGACTCAAAAGCCCTTTCGGGCCAACCGCAAGTGGACAATGTCGCGATGATGCCGATGGACCGGCTAGGAGAAGCCGGCACCGGTTTGGATGGCAATGGTCGGCGCGTCTTGCGCTACTCCCAGCTCAAAGCGGCAGAGCCGGAAGAATATCCGCTCGAAGCAACGCGTGCGATTGAATTCCACCTGACCGGCAATATGGAACGCTGGATTTGGGGCTTCGACGGCAAGAAGTTCTCTGAAGCTCCACCGGTCCCGGTGAAGTTGGGGGAAACCGTGCGATTCATCCTCATTAACGACACCATGATGGAGCATCCAATCCATCTGCATGGCTTTCTGTTTCGGGTCGAAAACGGCCAAGGAAATCGCGATCCCCTCAAGCATACCATCAATGTCAAACCTGGCGGGAAGGTCAGCTTCGTCTATACGGCCGATACGCCGGGGCGATGGGCGTTCCATTGTCATCTCCTTTATCACATGGAGATGGGCATGTTCCGCACCGTGGTAGTCGCATGAAGAGGTTGTTGCTCGCCGCTTTACTGCTTGCCCTCGGCTCTTTCGGGTTGGCAATACCCGTTGAAGCTCAGATGACGATGGGTGGACCCTCTGCCGCAGCTCCGTTCGGAGCGCCAGTGGATGATGAGCATGTGTTCTATCATCTGCTCTTCGATCAACTCGAAGGCCGTTTCGGGCGCGATAGTAATTTTCGCTGGGAAGGCGAGGGTTGGGCCGGAACGGACATGAACCGGATTGTACTCAAGACTGAGGGAACGGTGTCCAAGGGCGTGATGGAAGAAGGCGATCAGGAACTTTTCTATGCACGTCCGATAAGCACTTATTTCAATCTTCAGGGCGGTCTTCGCTACGATCTCGATTCTGATCCAGGTCGGGGCTGGGCAGCTTTCGGCATTGAGGGTCTAGCTCCGCTCTTCTTTCACGTTTCCGCAACCGGGTATGTGAGTGATCGGGGTCACTTGGCAGCCAAGCTGGAGGGTAATTACGACCTGCTGCTGACCCAAACCTTGATCCTGCAACCGCAGCTAGAGATGAATTTCTATTCCAAAGACGATCCCGCCCGCATGATCGGGGATGGACTCTCCGACCTCGATACCGGCCTTCGTCTGCGCTACGAGATCACGCGCAAACTCGCGCCTTACATAGGTGTGACCTATGAGAACAAATTCGGCGACACGGCGCGCTTTGCCCGTCTCGTAGGCGAGCCTTCATCGGACATGCGCTTCAGCGCGGGCGTCAGGATTTGGTTTTAGAATATAATGGGGAGAGAAAACATGAGATTGCTTGGATATCATGTTCCGATTATCAGAATTTTGGTCGGCGGCTTTGCTCTGCTTGCGATAACTGCGGCGAACGCCCATGTGCGGGTGAAGCCCGCGGAATCCAAACCCGGAATGACCGAAACGTATCAGGTCACAGTTCCGACTGAAGGAAAGGTTTCAACCGTGCGGGTGGAACTGATCGTGCCGAATGGCGTCGATTTGGTGTCAGTCGCGGACGCCGACGATCCCCATGAAGTGCGCAAGGGCGAAGCAGGAACATCGGTGATCACCTGGCGCGGAGAGATTCCGCCAGGATTTGCACGACAATATGCCTTTACCGCTCGCAATCCTCGCACCGGATCAGAAATCTCCTGGGTCGCCCACCAATATTTTGCGGATGGCACAGTGGCCGATTGGGCCGATGTGCCTGGCAGCAAGCGCCCGGCCTCGGTGACTAAGCTGGTTGTGACGCCCTGAGCGTCAAATCAAACCTGAAATAGCAAGAGGAACAGTCTCGACATGATTTCCGCACGTCTTTCCCGGCGCCTAGTACGGCATCACCTTCCCATCGGCCTTGTCACGCTGGCTAGCGCCTTTGTGCTTTATATCACTCGCTCCTATCCCGACGTGATTACGCGCCTGAGCTTTGCCAGTGCTTATCCTGCCCTGATCCTTCTGGGAGCCACGTTGGTGATCGGTCCCTTGAAGATGCTTGCCGGGGATCGTGCGGCTATCTCCGTCGATATCCGGCGCGATATCGGGATTTGGGCGGGCATAGCCGGCATCTTCCATGCTGTCATCGGGCAATGCGTGCATCTGCGCGGCCGGCCATGGCTGTATTACATTTACGAAAATTGGCAGCAGAAGCATTTCCTGCCTGTTCGGCACGATCTTTTCGGCCTCGCCAACTATACCGGTATCATCGCGGCCTTGGTTCTGCTCGCGTTGCTGGCGACCTCAAATGACGCCGCGCTGCGCAAGTTGGGGACGCCCGGCTGGAAGCAGCTTCAACGTTGGAACTACGTTTGTTTTGCCCTAACGGCCGTGCATACGTTGACGTATCAGGTCGGCATCGAGACTCCGAAGCTGCCGTTAGTCGGTACGGTCATTACAGCGATCGCCGTCACAGTTTTGCTGCAACTCGTGGGGTACCGGCAAGTAGCGCTCTGTGTTTGTAGGGCAGGAAGGACCAACTCAGGGACATAACGGCGATGGTACGACCGAGGCGCGATTGCGATGCTTATGCTTGGATGCTGGAACTCTCCGCAGAAGGCTGGGCGTGGGAATTTCTAAGGCGTAACCCATCTTATCGCCGGCACTACCTCGCATGTCGTGAAGTCGATGATATCGTAGCTTCCAGGGCTGCCCATCGCTGGGGTCTGCTTCAATTCGCGGACCCAGATGTGGACGCTCGCTCAGCAGAGATTTTCTGGAGCCCTGCCAAAAACCGATCCGTCCTACCGCTTGTGACAGGCGAAGCGGGCCGCAACAGTTTGGCCGATGTCATTTGCCAGGTTTCCGTTCTCCAACTAGCCGGATCTGTGCAGCGTCATGTCCTTTACAGCTGCAATGGCCGCTTTCTGCAATTGTCCATTACCGGACCGGGCGATTTGGATCGCGTCCGGTATATAATGGACGCTCTCCCGGAACGCAGCGCGGATAAAAAGCTTGTGGCGTTGAGAAGGCTTGCGGATCTTAGTCAATACAAGCGGCTGCGACCTGAACTTTACGGTCGCCAAAAGCGTGGGCCTAGGCTTTCGCGCATCGCCGAGATTCTCGATTTTCATGCTAAGAATCCGGCGCATCGCGCAATCGCATGCGCCGTGTTCGGCAAAGAACGGGCAGACGAAGAATGGGATAATCTAAGGGATCACATCCGGCGGGCTCTCGCAGCAGGACGGAAGCTGACCCAAGGCGGCTATTTGGAATTTCTGAGTTAAATTTGACGAAAGCCAATTTTGGACATCCAGACAGCACGGTCGAGATGGCTCTCCAAAATCCTATGAGCATCCTCTGGGTCTTTGTCGGGATCAATATCGAGAATGGAGCGGCACATAATATCGCTATCCACGCCCGCAGAGTGGGCGTCCAATAGCTGGATATAGTGCCGAAAGTGCGCGCGGTCATAGTCGGTTACGACTTCGCCGGTCGGCGCAGCCAACCTCTGACTGCCAAGGCTATTCGAGCACACCTATCACTCCATGCCCCCCGAATCACTATCCCTCGACAGCCCAAAAAAGGCGACTCCAGAGACGAAATTTAATCTTCCGCAGCAGCGGTATTGCCCAAAAAGTGTCTATTTCGCCGGGCTTTCGTCGCTACATATCGGAGTTGATAAACTCAAATGATGTAAACGGCTGTTCTAGCGCGCATGGATATGCGCGCTCTGGTTGGTGAAAATGTACGCCGAACGCGTAAGCTGCGTGGACTTACCCAAGAGCAGTTTGCCGAGAAATCGGGTTTCTCACAGCAATATTTGAGCAGTCTCGAAAATGGGAAGCGGAACCCATCGGTGATCACTCTATATGAAATTGCGGTCGCGCTGAACGTCCTACCGAGCGATTTGCTACGCCCGCTACCCAGGCGCTCCGAACCAAAACGTAAAAGAGCGAGCAAGTAGGAAGCGGTGATCCCGGCACAAGCGTCAGATCCCCTATTGTTAAGAAGTCGCGGAAGAGCCAAGCGGTATGCCTGTCTTTGAGGCTATGTCCGTGATCGCGGCAGACATGGCTCGAAAGGGTTCATCGCAGATACCGCCAACATAGTTTCCCGCGAGTGTGGGAGTTCACGCCAACCATTGTTCGCGGGATGCCATTTCCCGACCCGCGGCGCGCGCCCATGGCGAAATCGGGGTTGTCTGATTTCGCCCTTCCGCATTCCAAAACTGTTTGAAATTGTTCGTGTGCCGGGGGGCACGAAAGCGCAACCCGCTGTCGTGCCCGACCGCCAAACAAATGAGTCGTTGCATGATGGAACCTGAGCCAGCGGCATCGCCTGCAACGTTCGATTCCATTTTGATACCCGTAGTGAAGTGCAGCCTCTCAGGGAAGACTGTACTCCAGAAGCGGATTCCCCACCTTATACTTGGCTTAGGGACGGCGGCGATATTCGCAACATGCAATCCTAGTGCATTCGCCTCGCCACTTTCCAGGGTGTCATTCAATCAACTTGCATCGTCCTGCGCGCCCGGAATAGAGGTTTCAACCTTGAGTGCGGTGGCGGCTGTGGAGAGTCATTTCGACCCTTTGGCGATCCGCGACAACACCACGCGCGAATCCTGGACATTCTCTTCACTGAATGCCGCCGCCGCACTAGCCAAGGATCGTCTGAAATTAGGTCACTCGATTGACATCGGATTGATGCAAATCAATAGCGGGAACCTTGCATCCCTTGGCATTGGCGTCGAAGACGCATTTGACGCTTGCCGCTCGCTTGATGCCGCGCATCGCATTTTGCAGACCGCCTTTGCGGCGGGAAGTAGCGAAGCGGAACGGCAAGCGGCCATCCTGATCATGCTATCCCGGTACAATACAGGCCGACCGCTATCAGGGATCGCCAATGGCTACGCCAATCAAGTGACTACGGCGCTGAGGTCGCCCTTGGCTGGCAAACCGGCACAACGGGACGCACCGGATGGAACACCGCGGTGGGATATCTGGGGCACTTCGGGTGCCGAACCCACATCATGGTTCGTTACAGCGGGCGGATCATCCGAAATCGAAGAGGCTGGGGCTCAATCCAGCGATGCACGTACCGAAGGGCGTGCACCGGCATCACCGTCGGAAAAAGGAGAGCCCTATGAGTTATCTGCTTATCAGGAGAGTGAGCCAAGCAAGCCATAGGCTTGTCATTTCGGGGCTTACAGCGGCCCCCGTGCTTGTTACGCCGGGCTTGGCGCTCGCCCAAACCGTAACGGGCGGCGCCAGTCCGCAGACGATGCTCAACAACGTCTGCACCTTCATTCTTGGACCCTTTGGCCAAACCCTCGCGGTTCTTGGCATCATCGCCATTGGTGTGCTGTGGATGTTCGGTCGGGCCTCCCTGGGCGTGATCGCCGGCATTATCGGCGGCATCGTCATCATGTTTGGCGCGTCCTACCTGGGCCAAACTCTTACGGGCGGCGGCCAATAATGGAGGCGCTTGAGGTCGATACTCTCTATCTGGCGGCGACGCGCCCCGCCCTATTCATGGGCGTGCCGTTGATCGTGGCAGTAGCGTTCATGATGTTGGGCGGTTTCATCATCGTGCTTCTGGAAAACCCGCTCTATGAGCTGGTTCTAATCCCGCTCTGGCTCGCGGCGAAGGTTTTGGTGTCACGGGATTACAACGCGGTCGGAGTCGCAATGCTGTTTTTGCGCACCGCCGGTCGGGGCGTTGATAACACGCGTTGGGGCGGCGCATCCGTTGCGCCTTTTCCGATCCGAGTCCCAGCGCGCGGCCGGGGGATGAGCGATGCTCGGTAATAGCGGCGCGACGGAACGCAGCGGTGAACTTTACCTGCCGTATGTCGGGCATATCGGTCCACAAACCGTTCTCTTGGAGGACGGATCGCTGTTGGCGATGGCGCAAGTGAATGGCGTGCCATTCGAACTTGAGGATCACGCCCAACGCAACGCCAAGCTCCGCGCCCTTAATACCCTGTTTCGGAACATCGCAGACGACAACGTCGCGATCTATTCCCATTTGGTTCGGCATCCGGCGGATGATCTCGTAGGTATCCAAAGATTCCGCAGCCCGTTCGCGGAGGAACTTGACGCGGCTTACCGCAGACTGGTGCTGAAAGGCCATCTCTTCCGCAACAGCTATTTCATTTCCCTGGTGCTGTCCCCCCGGGGCGCGCTTGGTACGGCCGCCGCGCGGCAGATGGCGCGTTGGCGCAAACGGCCGAAGGAAGCTGGGGGCCGGCTGCGTCACGACTTGGAAGAAATTTGGCAAATCCTCGCGTCCGGGTTGGAAGGTTTCGGGGTCCGCCGCCTGGGCGTCTATGACTGGAACGGGCTCGCCTTCAGCGAAATCGCCGAAGCACTAAGGATGCTCGTCACCTGCCGCCAGCTGCGCGTGCCGATCGTGAGCGGGCATCTGGGCGCGTCTCTCTATACAGACCGGGTCATTTGCGGCCGACGCGGGTTTGAGGTGCGGGCGCCCGGCGGCGGCCAGTTCGGCACCATGTTCGCCTTCCGAGAATACCCCGCAAAGACCCGTCCCGGCATGTTGAACACGCTTCTATCGGTCCCGTTTCCGCTCGTCCTCAGCCAGTCGTTCCAGTTTCTGACCCGCGCCCAGGCGCATGGAAGCTTGTCCCTCAAGGCGGCCCAGATGCAAAGCGCCCAGGACAAGGCGGTCTCCCAAATTGCGGGCCTGGAAGAAGCCGCCGACGCGCTGGCGTCGAATGAATTCGTGATGGGATCGCATCACCTATCACTGGCGGTCTATGGCGACACGATTGACGATGTGCGGGACCGCGCCGCCCAGGCGCGCGGCCGACTCACCGATTGCGGCGCGGTGGTTGCAGAGGAGAGTCTTGGGCTTGAGGCCGCATTCTGGTCGCAGCTTCCGGGTAATTTTCAATGGCGCACCCGTCCGGGCGCCATCAACAGCCGAAACTTCGCCGGGCTCTCCAGCCTGGACAATTATCCCTCCGGCGCGGCGGCGGGCCATTGGGGACCGGCACTGGCGCAGTTCCGTACCAATGGCGGTACGGCCTACGATTATGTGCCCCACGTCGGCGATGTCGGGATGACCGCGATCTTCGGGCCGACTGGATCGGGCAAGACGGCGCTGCTGATGTTCCTGCTCGCAATGTTCGAGCAACCCATGACTGGGCGAAATGGCGCCGTGGTGTTCTTCGACAAGGACAGGGGCGGCGAACTTCTAGTTTTGGCTACCGGCGGCACTTATCTGGTCCTCAGACGCGGTGAGGACAGCGGTTTGGCGCCATTGCGCGGGTTGCCGGACACGCCTGGCGCCCGCGATTTCCTGCGCACCTGGGTGATCGGACTGATCGAAGCCGACGGCAAGGGCAGTCTGACACCAGAAGAGGAACAGCGACTAGAGCGCGGCATCGGCCGGCAGATGAAATTGCCGGTGGAAATGCGCTCGCTGGCGGTGCTGCGTGAATTTCTGGGCCATTCCGACCCGCACGGCGCTGGCCCGCGACTCGAAAAATGGTGTCGCGGCCAGGCGCTGGGTTGGGCATTTGACGGCGCGAAAGATGAAGTCCGCCTGGATGCTGCCATTACCGGGTTCGATATGACGCATCTGTTAGAGCTGGAGCAGGTTTGCGCGCCCGCTGCAGCGTACCTGCTGCATCGGATTGCCTCTGTCATGGATGGCCGGCGCTTCGTGATGGCTTGCGATGAATTCCGAGCCTATCTGCTCAACGCCCGCTTTGTCGCCGTGATCGACAATTTCCTGCTCACGGTGCGCAAGAACAATGGGATGCTAATCTTGAGCACCCAACAGCCGGAACACGTCCTGAACTCGCCGCTGGGCAATTCGCTGGTGGCGCAGTGCCAGACCAAGATCCTGTTTCCGTCGCCGACGGCGGATCGGGACGCCTATATAGGCGGCCTGAAATGCACCGAAGGCGAATACCGCGCGGTGCGCGAAGACATGCTAGCGGGCAAACGTCGCTTTCTGCTCAAGCGCGAAAGCGGATCGGTTATCTGCGAATTCGATCTTTCCGACATGCCGAACTTCATCGCTGTTCTAAGCGGGCGCGCCAACACGGTGCGCCTGGCCGAGACTTTGCGCAGCCAACTGGGGGAAGCGCCCGCCCAATGGCTGCCCACGTTCATGGCGCGCTATCGCGAGGTTCGCGACTAAGGAGAACGACCATGCGCAGATTTCGCGCTCTATTGCTTGGCCTGACCATCCTGACCGGCGCTGGCGCTCTGCCGGCCGGCGCGCAAATGGCAGTGATCGACGGGTCCAATCTCGCCCAGACGACACTCGCCGCCCAGCGCGCCCTCAGCGAATTGCAGCAACTGACGGCGCAATACAATCAGCTGGTCACAACCTATCAGATGCTGACCAATCCGACCGACATCCTCAGCATGGCACCGGGCCTGTCGGCACCAACCCTGCAAAATCCACTTCCCGCGCTAACTCTGCTAAACGGTCTCGTCGGCGGGCAAACCGCCGTCTCCGGCGCCGGCGTTCAATATTACAATCAAGCCCATATCTACACACCCACCGATGGCAGCGTCTCCAGCACGCAGCTGACCGCCAATGCCAATTCGATCGCCAACCTCCAAGGTGTCGCTTCGACCAATTTGCAATCCATCCAGCAACGCTTGTCGCTCCTGCCGGCGCTGGAAACCGCTCTTAGCGCGGCCACCTCCATTACGCAGGTCAACGCCATCAATGGCCGAATTGCTGTGGAAGCAAATTATGTCCAAGCCCAACAGGCGCAGGCGCAAAACCTGGCCATCCTCGCATCCGAGCAAGAAGCATCCGCGCGCCAGCAGGCTCAGGAAGAACACGCGCGCGAAGCAAATGCGATCGCAGCTCAGTACAAGGCCGGCGCACAATGAGGGGGGCTATTGTCTGGGCGTCCGCAGCTATCATCATATTGATTGTCGTTGTCTTCTATCTGGTGCAGAAGCCATCTCCGGAAAACCTCTTGATGGCGGCCACGTCATCCGAGGCAACCGGCTCCGTTCCGACGCCCCAATATCTCTTCGAGCATCCGGACGCCCTCAAGGATGCCGAACTGAAATGCCATGACGGCGGCGCACCATCGTCCCTCTTCTGCAGCAATGTGCATAGGGCCGAAAGCTTGCGCATGGCGGATCAATATCGCCGCGCCCTGCAACTCAAAGGGGCCGCTAAATGAACGTCGACACATTTTCCGGCTTTGCCACCCAATACGCCTCCATATTCTCGACAGGCACCGCCAACGCGGTGCAATCGGGCCTCAGTGCCATATCCGGACCGCTGACGGCCGTGGTGGTGCTCTGGATCATTATTCAGGGCATTTTCGTTATGCGCGGCGATATATCCGCGCGCAGTGGGATCACCAAGATCATACGGGTCGTGCTGGTAGTCACGTTGCTGTCCTCCTTCAGCTATTTTTCCACCTATGTCGTGGGCCTGTTCCAGACCACGCTTCCCAATTGGGCGGCCGGCGCAATAACGGGAACCCCCGGTGCGAACGCGGCGCCGCATATGTTCGATCAGGTGTGGAATGGCTCCATGGCCATCGCCAAGGCGGCTGATGCGCAGCTGACGACCTGGGACATATCGAACGCAGTCGAATTGGCGCTGCTGGAGGGCGGCATCGGTCTCTGTCTGATCGTGGCTTTCGCTGTTTATGAGATCGGCCAGATTATGTTGGGCGTGGTGATCGCGGTCGGTCCCTTCGTCGTGGCTGGTTATCTGTTCGATACGACCCGCGGAATTGCCGAGCGGTGGCTGGGGAAGATAATCGGTCTGTCGATCCTGACCCTGCTGATCGCCATCGCGCTGACCATCATTCTGCGGGGTGATGTCACCTACATCCAAACGGCTGCGGCACAGGGTGCGCTAGATGTCGAGACCAGTATCGCCGTCTTGATGCAAGCCACGCTATTTTATGCCCTGGGTGCGGTCATCATCGTCCTGCTTCCCAGCATCGCCGCCTATATCGGTGGCGGCATCAGTTTCCATCCCAGCCAGATGGTTGCCATGGCCATGCCCGTGGCCCGCTCGGCGCGCAGCATCGCCAGCCCAGTCGTTCCCACCATGAAGAAGGCCTGACAATGCGCCACGCCCGACGCCTGTTTTTGCTCTCTTTGCTCGTTTTGGCCGGTTGCTCCCACACCGAGGAACTAGCCAAAGCCAAAGGCCCGCTTTTCCCCCTCAACCCCGATCATTGGCGGGCTGCGCCGCAAGACCTTGCGGCACCGCCGGCCAACCCCAACAAATAGGTGGGCGTGATGAACGCAGAATTGGGCGCATTGCCAGTTCAGGCGCGAGAACTGGAGGAAAATTACAAGCAGGTCGAATCTTTTCAGCAGGCCCGCGCCCGTTCGGCGCGCCGGATCACCAAGCTGGCGGTCGCTGTCGCGGCGGGTTTAGGTCTGGCGAATATCGGGCTGGCTTGGACTGTGGCGTCAATGCTGCCGCTGACTCGGCTGGTGCCGGTCTATCTCCTGGTCCGCCAGGACGGGACCATCGACTCCTCGCCGTCGCTTTCCGCGCTACCGGCAACCCAGGATCAAGCCGTAATCCGGGCCGCGCTCTGGCAATATATCCGGCTACGCGAGGGTTATAGCTACGACACGGCGCAGTACAATTACGATGTGGTCTCCGGCATGTCGGCGCCTGCTGCCAAGACCAATTACCAAAGCTGGTTCAACTATCCCAATCCTGCTTCTCCCCAGGTCACCATTGGCAAGGCCGGCAATATCACGGTCGCGCCTATCTCAGTCGCGATGCTGGGGCCGCATGTCGCCCAGGTCCGCTTTTCGCGCACGGTCCAGATCGGCACCGCTAAGCCGGAGGTCAAAAGCTGGACCGCAACACTGACCTTTCAACAGATCGACTCCTTGAGCGGCAAAGACCGTCTGGCCAATCCAGGCGGTCTTTTGGTCACTGACTATCAATCTACGGAGGACAGCGCGCCATGAAACGCGTCGCAACCATTCTTGCGGGTCTGCTTCTCAGCTTCCCCGCGATCGCCAACCAGATGCCACAGCATGGCGAATTGGACAGCCGTATGCGCTACGTCGCCTACAATCCCGGCCAGGTGGTACATCTCTCCACGGAGATTGGCGCCACGCTGGTTGTCGGCTTCTCCGACAAGGAGGCTGTGGATGCGGTCGCCGAGACCGACACGGTGCATCTGTCGGCCATGCCCAAGGGCAATTACCTGTTCTTCCGGCCCACGGCCGCGCTGGCATTGCAGCCAGTTGTTGTCCTGACAACCCTGTCGGATGGCAAGCGCCGCCGTTATGTCTTTGAGATCGAGACCGTCGCGACGCCGTCGATGGCCAATGGATCGAGCGGCGTCTATTACTCGGTGCAGTTCACCTATCCCTTCGACATTGCCGCCGATGATGCCGCGAAGGCAGCGGTAGCCGAAAAGGCGAGGCAAGACGCGGCCAAGGCCGCGGAACAGGCCCGCACGCAGGCATTGCTTAAGCAGCCGGAGAGCGATCCTGCGGTGGCGGGTCGCAACTGGCGCTATGTCGCGCGCGGCGACCGTTCGCTGACGCCCATCGCGGTGTTCGACAACGGTTATTCGACCGTCTTCCGCTTCCCGGAAAACGAACGGATTCCCGCAATCTTCGTCATCAACCCCGACGGCAAGGAAGCCACCGCGCCTTATTCCGTCTCCGGCGGTTACGCCCAGGTGGGCATGACGGCGCGCGAATTCCGGCTGCGAGACGGCAACACCGTGCTGGAGGTTTTCAACCTCGCTTACGACACGATGGGCAAGAACCCCGCCACAGGCACGGTCAGCCCCGATGTGCAGCGCCAAGTCAAAGCGGAGGTAACGCCATGAGCGAACACGGCTCGCCGGTCGAAAATAGCGGCTCGGATGTTGCGGGGCCGAAGGGACGCGAACTCAACACCGGACAGAAACTGGGTCTGGTTGCCCTGATCGGCGTGGTGGCACTGGGTTTCATCTGGTTCAACTTCCTGCTGCGCAAGAACGCGCCGGCGGCGGAAAAGCCGGCGATAGCCGCCAGCGGGCCGGGCCTGAAATACACCCCGCCGCCAGCCGACAAGATGCCATCCAGCGATGCGCTGCCGTTGCCCGCCGCCGCGTCTACCTTGGACACCACCAAGGCCGACGCATCACCGCCGCCGATCCTGGCCTACTCCGGCGGCATGGCGAGCGGGGCGGGGATTCGTCCGGGGGCACTCGGTATTCCCATGCCGGGCGATGCCGATACCAGCGCTGGCGCAACCGTAGGAACAACCGCACCCGCGCCCAACACGCCGCAGTCCAACTTGGCCCGGCTGCTCAAGCCCACCACCCTCAGCGGTGCCACCGCCAGCGTCATCAAAAACCCCGACATGGTGGTGACCGAGGGCACGGTGATGCCCTGCATCTTGCAGACTGCTATCGACACCCAACTGGCAGGCTTCGTCACCTGCGTCGTTCCAATCGATGTACGCGGCACCACCGGCGATGTCGTTCTGCTGGATCGCGGCACCAAGATCGTCGGCCAAATCGAGAACGGCCTGGTGCAGGGTCAAGAGCGGGCATTCGTCCTCTGGACGCGGGCGGAAACGCCCAACCATGTGGTGATTTCGCTCAACTCGCCGGGCGCCGATGAACTCGGCCGCGCCGGGTTGCCAGGTGAAGTGGACAATCATTGGTGGAAGCGCTTCGGCGGCGCGCTGATGCTGACCTTGTTGCAAGGCTCGCTCAATGCCGGGTCCGCGCTGGCTGCCAATTCTGGCAATAGCAACAACAACGCGGCGACCTTGGGCTTCGTCTACGGTGCGCAATCGAGTGGCAATCAGGTCGCCAACACCGCGCTGGAAAACTCAATCAACGTCCCGCCAACCCTGCGCAAGAACCAGGGCGATACGGTCAGCGTGTTCGTCGCCCAAGACTTGGACTTCTCGGCGGTCTATCGGCTCAATCTGGCAGGGCAAGGCAATGGCGGGTGAGGCAACCTACCAGCTCTCCTATCTGATGCGGCCCCTGGCGGGTTGGCTCGACGATCCTGTCACCGAGGAAATCTGCATCAACCGCCCGGGCGAAGTCTTCGTCCGCCAAGGCGGGGTATTCGGGCGGCATGAACTCGATTTGGCGCTGGTCGATTTGGAAGACATTGCGGTCTTGGCCGGGGCGCTGCGCAAGCAGGATGTCGGTCCGCGCAATCCCCTTTGCGCCACCGAACTGCCGGGCGGCGAACGCCTGCAAATCTGCCTGCCGCCGGCAGTTCCCGCCGGCACTGCCAGCCTCACTATCCGCAAGCCCGGGAGCAGCGTCGCGCCGCTCTCCTCCATCGCCGGGCGTTACGATGCGTCACGCTGGAATCAGTGGCAGCATCGACAACAGGCCCGCGTGCAAGACCTGGGCGAATTACTTGCTCTCTACGACAAAGGCGATCTGGAAGGATTTCTCGAAGCCTGTGTCCGCCGCCGGCTCACCATCTTGCTGTGCGGCGCTACCGGCTCCGGCAAGACCACCATGAGCAAGACTCTGGTGGGCGCCATCGATCCGGCAGAACGCCTTATCACGATCGAAGACACGCTGGAGCTGGTGATCCCCCAGCCCAATCATGTCCGGCTGCTCTACAGCAAGGACGATATCGGGCTTTCCCACGTCACGGCGGAGTCGCTGTTGCAGGCGTCGCTGCGGATGCGCCCTGACCGTGTGCTGGTGCAGGAACTTCGTGATGATGCCGCCGGGACGTATATCAATGAGGTAGTGAGCGGGCATCCGGGCTCCATCACGTCCATTCACGGCCGCGACGCACCCCAAGGCTTCAAGAAGCTGTTTTCGCTGGTCAAAGGCAGCCCGCAGTTCCGCAGCTGGGATGACGACACTCTGATCGCGCTGCTCTCCACCATGGTGGACGTGATCATTCCCTTTGAGAATCGGGGCAACAGCTACGCCATCGGCGAAGTCTGGTTCGCCGCCGATGCGCAGCGGCGTGGGGTGAGCGCCGCCGATCTGCTGCGGGCGGCCTGAGATGAGCAGCCGCGCCGCCTCCATCATTCTGAAGTTCGGCTTCGCCGCCATCCTGGCCGTGATTGCCTGGACGGCGGTTGCGTCGCTGGTCTTTCTCTGGGGGACAAAGCTGATCCACGCTTTCCCCCATCCCTTCTGGCAATGGTGGTTGTACGCGCTGGAGGTGGACGGCAATTCAAAGGTCACCCTTTGGCTCAAGATCGGCGCTGCCGCCGGTACGCTACCGCCCCTCGCGCTGGCTGTCGGGCTGATTGTGCGTGGTCGGGATGTCAAAGGCGCGCGGCTGCGCAAGTCGCTGTTCGGCGGCCCGGTCCAGGCCCCGGAAGCTGTGACCGAGACTTACGGCCGCGCTCGCTGGATGAGCATGAGCCGGGCGCAGGAAACTTTCCCTGGCCCCGATCCGCTCTATGGCGGCGTGGTGGTGGGCGAAGCCTATCGGGTCGATCAAGACAAAGGTTCCCATCTGACCTTCAATCCGGCTGTACCCAAGACTTGGGGCCAGGGCGGCAAGGCCAAGCTCCTGATCGATCCCTGTCATGTCGGCCAGACCCATTCGCTAGTGATCGCCGGCGGCGGCAGTTTCAAATCCATGTCGGCCATCAGCACACTTCTGATGTGGCGCGGTTCGGCGGTAGTCCTCGACCCTGCGGGCGAAATGGCCCCGATGGTGCGCGACGCTCGCCGCCGAATGGGCCATGTCGTGCATGAACTCGATCTGGGCGGGTCGGTCGGCTTCAATGTATTGGACTGGATCGATATCGCTTCGCCCTTGGCCGACACCCATATCCTCTCGGTCGCCTCATGGATCTGTGGCGAAGAGCCGGAGAAGAAATCCGGCACCGCGCAATTCTTCGAGGCCAAGGGCCGTCATCTGGTGATCTGTCTGCTGTCCCACATGCTGTGGGATGATGAGCTGGCACCGGAACTGAAGACCCTCACTTGTTTGCGTCAAGGCCTGGCCGTCCCCATCGACGAAATGCGCGAAGTGCTCAAGACCATTCACGCCACCAGTAACAGCCCGGTGGCGCGCGACTATGCCGGTGCCCTGATGCAGCAAGTTCCGGAAACCTTCGCTGGCATCTATGGCAGCGCCGACAAGGAAACGGCTTGGCTCGCCAACAAGGCGTTCGCCACCCTGGTCTCCCGCAACAGTTTCAAGTCGTCTGACCTGACTCTTGGTAAGATGGACGTGTTTCTGAAAATGCCGCTGGAGGCGTTAGACACTGCGCCTGCGCTGGCCCGCACTGTGATCGGGGCATTGCTCAATACCGCCTATCAGGCCAACGGCAATTTCGACGGCCGCATTCTCTACCTGCTCGATGAAGTGGCGCGGCTCGGTTACATGCGGATCATTGAGACAGCGCGGGATGCCGGGCGCAAGTTCGGCATCACCATGCAGCTGCTCTACCAGTCCACCGGCCAAATCGAGAAGCAGTGGGGCAAGGAAGGTAAGCGCGCTTGGTTCGATGGTGTCTCCTATCGCATCTACGCTGTGGTGCAGGATATCGAAACTGCGACCGAACTTGAATCCAGCTTCGGCAGCTATGGCGTCATGGCCACTTCGGAAAGCAGCAACACCGGCACTGCCGGCAAAGCCTGGGAAGCGTCTTCTCGTTCACGCGGCACCTCCCAAACCTATCACGAGGTCGCCCGGCCCTTAATCCGTAAGGCTGAACTGATGAATGATGTGCGCGGAGATGAGGCGTTCGTGATCGTGCGCGGCAGTCCGCCGCTGCGCTGCGGCCGGGCGATATATTTCCGCCGCCCGGAAATGGTCGCCCAGGTTGCGCCAAACCGTTTCTACAAACGCGCCATGTGAGGTGTCATGTCGGAGATTGTTTCAGAACTGGACCGCGCCGCTGCCTCCTATTGGCGGTGGCTTGCGCAAACGGGCGGGGCCAATGCAAACGCCGCGATGACACGCGCCCAGCAATTGACGGTCGAAGCCAGGGCCGAAAGCCGGATTCCTGATGGGGCCCAGCGACCGACGCTGGATCAGATCGAGGCTCCGCCGCTGCGGTTACGCTAGGAGAAACGATGGCTGCCGCAGGCGAGGCCAAAACTACAACGCCGCCCTTCGATCCCGCCAGGATCGAGGCATTGCTGAAGGCAATCAGCGCCGACCAGAAGAACATCCTCACCACTTTGGGCCTGGTGCTGGATGGGTTTGCCAGCCAGACCGCACTGCTCAAGGAAATGGCCGGTCTTGCCAAGGAGGACCCCGGCCCTTCGCCGCTGGCAGACAGCCTGGAAAAGCTAAGCGATGCATTCCTGCTGGTGCATGAAGGGCTCAAAGGCGTATCAGCCCGCCTCGATCATCTGCCAGCGGCCGTCCGCGCCGAGCTAGAACAGCCTGCCAGGCGAGCGGAGGGCTGATGCTCACTTATCGCACCGGTGCCGCTGGCGCTCCGTCCGCCACCCGCAATATGAGCGAGCATCTGCTGCAACAAACTTTGCCGCCGGAGATGGCGGCGATGACGGAATATTATGAGGGCGGGCTTACGCCACCGACGGTGGCCGAGGCCGCGGCCAGCCGGTATCGGGAACGGCTGGGCACGGCGGCAACCGCCGAACCTATGTTGTTGGATCAACTACTCGCCGAGGAAGTTGAGCGGCTTGGTGAAGCTACTGGACGGCTGGACCTTAACACCGCGCAACAAAGGGATATGGCGCTAGGCGCTGCCGGCGCGTTCGTCGCCGCAGGCATTTCCACCTCCAATGATGCGCTTGCCGCGCTGGCACGCGCGGGACACGCCGCCACGGCAATCGAGATTACGGACGCTTCAACACAGTCCAGGAGCGAACGCGACTATAGCAGTGCCATCGCTACCTTGCGCCGGGACTTCCACGCCGGGCTGGCGGAGCGATTGGGCGTGAAGCCGGGCCGCAGTCTCACTCCCGGCGAGATTGCCCATCTGCTCAATGGCCAGCGAGCCGATGGCGCAGAGATTCCGGGCAAGAAGAAGCAGGCCGCGACGGACTCGCTGCGTGTGACGTTCGGACTGGCCAAGGACCGATTGCCCACCATGGTGGAGCTGGAGCATGTGTTGGCGGGCCGCAAGGCCGATGGCACGCCGTTGCCCGAAGGCGAAGCATCGCGCGCTGTTCGCCGGTTTCAGGCTGCGTTTGATGCGCCGCACGAAACATTGGACCCCAAACAGTGCGATCATCTGCTGTTCGGGCTCACTGCGACGGGCAAAGCGCTGAACCTCCGCCAGTACCAAGCCCGATTGGATCGCACTAAGACCCGCATCGGCTATGTCGATATGACCTTCTCTGCGCCCAAGAGCGTCAGCGTGGCTTGGGCGTTTGCACCCACCGAGGCGGAGCGCGCCATCATCCGACAGGCCCACCGCGACGCCATCGAATCCGTGATGGCCGATGTGGAATTTCACATCGGCCGCGCCCGGCGCGGCCAGGGCGGCAAAGGCGGCTGGGAACCCGGCGCTATCGGCTGGGTATCCTTCGATCACTATGCCGCCCGCCCCACCGTGGCGGTGGTGCGTGACCTGCCGGACGGGGAAAAGCAAACAGAACTTTACACCTTGAAGGATTCCGGCGGGCGCGTGCCAGGTGATATGCAGCTTCACACTCACACCGCAGTCTTCAACGCTGTCTTGACGGAAAGCGGCCATGTCGGCGGCCTAGACTTGGCGCGGCTGGAAGGCCGGGTGAAAGAATGGGGCGCGCTCTATCAAGCGTATCTCGCGACCAACCTCCGTCGCCACGGCGTTGAAATGGGTCTTGATCCCCGCACCGAAATGGCGCGGCTGATGGACGTGCCCGAGCATGTCAGCGAGCAATTCTCCAAACGGACCCTGGGCGGCACTGCTGCCGCCCGCGCCTTTGCCGCCGCGCAAGGCTTGGATTGGGATTCGCTGGATGCTGATCGCAAGGTGGGGTTGCTCAAAGCCGGGGTGCAGAACCCGCGTGAGAACAAGACCGACGATATTTCGGACTTGGCAGCCTGGAAGCGGATGGCCGCGGAAATCGGCTATAGCCATCGGAGCGTCTTGCGTCCCGACGAGATCAAGCCAGTCCCGGATTTGATCGAACGGGTGGATCAGGCGTATCGCGCGGCGTTGCCACTGCTGGCCAAACAGTTCAACCGCCGCGCCGTGATCGAAGGCGCGGACGCCAGGATCAGCGCCACGAAAGGTTTGATCGCCGCCAGCGTGGCGACAGCGGAAGATGTGAACCTCGTCACTCGCGCATTCCGCAAACGCGGCGTCCAGCAGGACGGCGTGGTCACGCCGCTTATCTGGGGCAAAATCCAAGGCATTCAGCGGCTCGAAAAGGTCGCCATCACCACCGGCCTGCACGAACAGGAAGAAAAGCGCCTGATCGAACGGGCGCGCGAGGCGGCTGCCGACCGCTCGGTCGCGCTTAGTGACGACAAGATCAACCGCGCCATTGCCGCGCTGCCGGCGTTGGATTTCACCAATGAGCATGGCCGTGCACAGCGGGCGGTGATCGACAAGCTGGCACAAGGCGGACGATTGGCCGTCGCTATCGGTGTAGCCGGTTCGGGCAAAAGCACATTGCTCAAGCCGCTGGTTCACGCCTGGCGCGCCGAAGGCCGCACGGTGCATGGCATCGCGCTGGCGTGGCGGCAGGCCGACGATCTGTCAGACGCGGACATTCCGGCCGAAAAGACTTACGCAGTGGACGCGTTCCTGCGCGGACTGGCGAAAAGCCGCATCACGCTAGACGAACGCGCCGTGTTGGTGATTGACGAACTGAGCTTGCTGGGTACACGTCAGCTCAACGCCATTCTTGACGCGCGCGCTCGCTACAATTTCCAGATCGTCGCCATTGGCGATCCCAAACAGATGCAGGCGGTGGAAGCTGGGCCAGTGATCGATCTGTTGCAGCGCGCATTGGGCGATGACGCCATTCCTGAGCTGAACCGCTCGGTGCGTCAGCATAATGCCGAAGATCGCGAAACCACTCTGATGTTTCGCAACGGCCAGACGGAAGAAGCCGTCGCCCGCAAAGCCGCCAACGGCACCCTCAAGCTGGTGCCGGGCGCTTACGAGGAAGCGGTGAGCGCGGTGGTCGGGTTGTGGCAGGAACGCCGTACCGCCAATGCCGAACGCCCGGACTATTCCATCAGCATCAGCGCGCCCACCAACGCCGATGCCCATGCCGTTAGCTTGGCGCTGCGCGCCAAACGCCGGGAGCTGGGGGAGATCGGTGAAGACAAGATCATGATCCCGGCGACCGATGCCGGCGGGGTGGAAGCGCGCACCTTCGATTTGGCGCTCGCGGTAGGCGACCGGGTGCGTCTGTTTCGCCGGACCAATGCGGTCTTCAAATCCGGCCGCGCCAGCAATATCGGCCGCAACGGCAGCGTTTTGACGGTGGCAGATATTTCAGAGCACGGACTAACTCTGCGATCCGCCAGCGGCAAGAAAGGTTTCGTCCCGTTCGCCAATCTGCGCCCTGACGGCGGCGAACGGGTGCTGCTGGATTATGGCGAGGCTCTGACCACGAACACGGCGCAAGGTTCCACGGTCAGCGAACATATCCATGCCCTACCGGCCGGCTCGTCCCTGGTCTCCGCCTTCGGCGCCTACACCTCCGGCAGCCGCCACAAGGAACAAAGCTTCATCGTCACCTCGGAAGGGGCGGAACGCGAGGAAGTCGCGGGGCGGCGGCCGTTGGGCGATGCGCGTCAGATCGAGAGCGAAGATCTGATCGGCAATATCGTGCGCAATTTCGCCCGCCAGCCGGTCAAGGAAGCGTCGCTGGACTTGATTGCCCGCGCCCGCGATCTGCGCCGGGGGGCCGTTCATGCGTTCCAGGAATCGGTCCAGCCGGTGCAGGCCCGCCGCGCCACGGGACAGGCTGGGTCGCCCCTAGCCGCCCGGATGGCACAGCGGCGGACGCACCGCCGGATGGAAGCAGAAGTCCCCGGCTGGCTGAAGAACATTCGCGCCCAGGCCGAAGCCCTGCGGCGGGCAGCGGAGCGCGGCGCGGGGTTGGCGGCGGCCATAGCGCGGGTCCGGGAGACTCTCAAACGTGGCCCTTGGAAACGGCAATCTCAGGCCACACCGGGAGCGCCCCATCCCACATCGCGCCAACAACGGGGACGCAAGCTGTGACCGTCATCGCCCTCCAAAGAGTGCCTTGGTCTGTAGCACTGCCGCTTTCTGACGGGAACTTTTGCCGTGAAATTCGAGTGCGAAATGAAGTGCGGATTGAAGCGCGAATTGAGATGCGAAATGAAACGCGAAATAAAACGCGGTTGGGGGAGCGCTCATCGTGTTGAAGCGCAATCACAGTGACGCAGAGATCGAAAAGTTGGCGGAGAAGTTCCGCGAGACTTGGAGCGAAGGGCAAATCATTCGCTCGTGGCTTAGGAACAACAGCGCTGAATTGCGGAAATTGGTTCGCGAAGAAGATTGGTCATGGACCAATATCGGAAAGGCTCTCAGCGTGGCCGGAATTCAGTTCCAGACCGGCAAGGGCTGGACAGGCGAAAATGTGCGCCGGGCGGTGGACCTGGCGATGAAGCCGAGGAAAGCCCGCGCGGGCAAACCGCAACCGCCAGCGGCTCCAACAGCGATATTGCCATCACCGCCATCAGCGGTGCCGCTGCCACGACCGGCGGGCGAGCCGGAGTTCAAGATCATCCAGCGTGGCCCCGGGGCGGGCCTGAACAGAAATCGAAACGGGGGCGAGGAAGTCATAGCGATAGGACAATCCAAGAAAGGTGAACCATGACGGACAGCAAAGCCGACTTCAAAAAGCCCAAGCCCTTTTCCGACAAGCCGGAGCGCGCGACATTGCCGAATGTGGATGTCGGCGCGTTCGCGCCCCGAAAGCAGGAGGACGATGTCGCCCCGGAACAGGGAATCGACCTTGCCGATAAACCGAAACTCATCTTTGTGATTGGGCGCGGCAAGACGGGCAAGACCACCTTCCTGCGTTGGGTGGCGGAACACGCGCTTGACCACGACCGCCCTTTCCTGATGGCCGATATTGATCCTACCAATGCCAGCTTCTCGTCCTATTTCCCGGATGTGTCGCGCCCCAGCGGCCATGACCCGGTTGAGGTCCGCAGCTGGGTACAACGCTTCATCGGCTATGCGGTTGAGAACAAAACCACGGCCTTGATCGATCTGGGCGGTGGCGACACCGCTCTACGTTCCCTCCTGTCCGAAATGCCGTCGCTGCTGGCGGAGGTTGAAGCAGCCGGGTTGGCGGTGGTGGCTTATTATATGTGTGGACCGCAACCGGACGACCTGGCCCCATTGGTCACACTGGCCAGCCATGGTTTCGCGCCTAAGACCCGCGCCCTGATCTTCAATGAGGGCGTGTCCGATGCCGGACTTCCCCGTGCGCAAGCCTTTGCTGAAATTCAGGCTCATCCGGTGGTGCAGGATGAAGTCAAGGCAGGGGCGTTGGTGCTGTGGATGCCGCGGCTGTTTGCGGCCGCGGCGGTGGAAAACAGCCGGGCAGGTTTCGCCCAGGCGCGCGACGGCGACGCGTCACGGCCGTTCAATATGTTCGACCGGGCGCGGGTGAAAAGCTGGCTGACGGCGATGACACAGCGGTTCTCCGGCGTGGCGTCATGGATGCCATAACGCCGTCGGACCCGGCGGCCAAAAAAGTCGATGCCGCGCTGGCCGATCTGCAAAAGGCGCTCAAGGGTCTGGAATGGAGTGCCGAGTTCTCCCGCCTCAGTGGCGATCCAGCCGCTGAGAGTTTGACGGCGCTGTGGCAAGTGTTGGCGGGAATGGGCGCGCTGATGCAAGCCCGCCAGGCAGAGCGGGCGGAGGTTGCGGCGGCGCTGGCCGCCGAAACCCAGCTGGTGGTGGACCGGGCCAGCGCCGAACTGGAGCGCCGCAGTGCCAAGTTGGTGGAGCGGTTGGGCCCGGACCTGGCGCGGGCAGCGGAGCGGCACGCGGCGGTGCGGCTGTGGTCGATCCGGCTTCGCACCTTGTTGGCGGCGGGCGCGGTATCTGTAGCGCTGGCTGCGGTTGTGTTCGCGGTCAGTTACGGCGCTGGTTTTAGCTACGGACGTGCCACAGGACTGCTTGCGGGCAGAACCATTGCGGCGGCGATGGCGGCGGGGCCGGACGCGGCACAGGCGTGGTCGCGGCTGATGGCGGCGAATGATCCGGTCGCAGCCCTGAAAAACTGCAAGACCGAACGCGATGCCAATCAACGGCGCTTCTGCCGGATGCCGGTCTGGCTCGACGCTCCGGCGATTCCAGCGGCGCGATAAGCCCCACCCGGCGAACCGGGCGGGGCTTCGCGGGATCGATTACTCGAACACCGGCTTCTTGGCGCGGCTCCAGAAGGCGCCGTAGCTTTCGCTGTTGGGGTCCTTCATCAGGATGGCGTAGACCGGACGGCTGAGCCCCGCAAAATCGAAGGTGAGGCTGAGATAGTCGCGGTCGTCGTTGGTCGTCTTGGGCCAGGCCTGGCCGATTTCCGAGCGCCCGACAAAGATGCGGTGGCTGGGAGCCTTAGGATTGCGGTTGGGCTTGCTGGGCTCCTTGACGATCCGAACGCCCTTGGTGGTGAGCGGGACCATGAAGACTTCGCCGTCAAAACCGTCGCTGTTGGCCTGGAATGTGCCGATGTGTGCCATGTGTCGTCTCCTGTTGTTTTCGAGCCCGCGACCATCGCGGCCTCGATGGCGATCAGGTGACGCAGACGGACGCCGCCGCACCCCTTGGGGCCGCAGCATCGCGAAGGACGCCGGCGACAAACTTTCTTGACTTGCGCGAGGAGGCGTGGAACGCGCCGGGGAAGAAAGTTTGACAAGGCGTTGCGGTCAAGGCGGACGAGGCGAAGCCGGTCTGCGGCATTGATCATGCCATTCGACGGCTCGCGGGGGCGCTGGGCGGAAAATGTCAGGAGACGATGGCGCACGGCATGACAGCCAATGACGGGTGACGGCGCGAAGCTGGGTCCGCCACCAAGACGGATCGCGGGAGCCGGCCTTGCAATCTCCTTCCTCCAACCGCGCTGGCGGCGCAAAGAGGCTTCCCCCCAAAGACCCCGCGCGCGGCTATCGCCGCGCTCCCCCGCGCGGGTCAGTATTCGTCGGCGCGCATCAAGGTCAGAACCCGGCGGCAAAGCTCGATGCTGGAGGGGACCGGCGCAAGCGTATCGTGGTCGGGGTGATAATAATCGATCTTGAAGAACAGCTTTTCGCCGAACAGGTCGAACGCGCCGAAGTCATGTTCGCCGTAAGGGTCGTTGCCTTCCGGCCAATCGTCGAAGCGGGCCAACGTGGCGCGCAAGGCGGCGAAGCGGGTAACATCCGGCTTGGGCAGATTGCCGTCCTCCGAGATCAGGAGCGCAGCAACGTCCTGTGTCATCACCCAGGAGGCGTTGACAATTTCAGGCTGGCTGCGGGTCATGTCGTTGAGGCGGCGGGTTAGGGCGGAATGATCCGTCATGGGCGTGTCCTCAAAAAGGACCGCCGCGCCCGCGCGTCTCCGCGCGGGCGCGAGCGGTACAAGGGTTAGGCAGCAGTGGCCGGGAAGCGCATCCAGCCGGGAGCCCAATCGGGCCGCTCCAGAACCAGCTTGGCGAGCATCGCCTTCTGATCCTTGACCTTGGTGGTCAGGCTCTTGTCGGCTAGCTTCTTACCCGCCACCTCGGCCAACATGCCGTTGACGGCATCGCGGTCGCGGAGCAAGCCGTAGAAGGTTTCATCTGGCGACCAGTGATCGCGGGGCTTTAGCCCCGCACCCGCGCCCACCGTATCCACCAGCGCGCTGCCCACCGCCAAGGTTTCGGCCATCACAAAGGCCGCAACGCGGGCAAGATTGGCTTCGCTGAGACGGGCCAGCCGCGCAAAGATTTGCGTGGTGGCCTCGTCATCGCCAGTGGTGCCGCAACACACGGCACCCTCGTGGCCGTCTGCGCCGTCCAGCCCCACCAGCTTGCGGACCTTCTCCCGTTCCTTCTCGAACGCGATCTGTGCGGGCGATGCTGCCACACTGGCGGCAATGGCCTCGCCTTCAGTGCGCTGGCGATCAGGTTTGACAGACCAATTGCCGCTGGCGGCAATGGAATGGGCGATCAACAGCCGTAGCGCCGCGTTGGGATTGGCCAAGAGCGCCAGCCGCACGGCGGCATGGCGGTGGAGGTCAAGATAGTTGCGCATCCCGCTGGTGATCGGGGATTTTGGCTTGGCCGGAGCCTTGGCCTCGGCGACCTCGTCCTTCGCCTTGCCCTTTACCGCTTTGGCCTTGGCTGCTTCCTTGTGGGTCAGATAACCCTCATGGATCGTCACTTCGCCGGAACCGGCGACGGCAATGTAGACACGACCGCCCGCCTTCTTGCCCGCCTTGGCCATATTCCAGTATTCAAACTGCTGGCCGCGATCCAGCACCACCACATCGGGCCAGCCCGCCGCTAAGTAGGCATCGCGCTTGGCGGCAATCGCTTCGTCCTGCAACGGCCAGAAATCTTTGATCGAAGCGAAGTAGCTCTCCTCTCCGAACAGGTCGCCCACGATGCGCGCCCGGTGGGCTTCCAAATCGAACAGCGCGTATTTGGTGGCGATGGCGGTGCCGCCGAACAGCCAGCCCTTAAGTTGGTGGCCGGTTGGGGCGTCGTTCTTGTCCCACAGCTTGAGCCAAGCCTGTTGCTGGCTCTTGGTCGCCATTGTCAGCAGTTGCAAGTCGCTGCTGTCCAGTTCTTCGCTGCGGTAAAGGTCGCGGATGCGCGGCAAGAGATTGGCCAGCGCCAGCCGCCGCAACACATCCTTCTCGTCCACGCCGAAGGTTTTGGCGATTTCGCCGGGTGTGCGGCCCAACCGGACCAGACCGGCATAGGTTTCGTACTCGGTGAGTTCGTCGGCATCTTCCCGCGCGACATTTTCGATGAGAGAGATTTCCAGCGCTTCGGCATCGCTGCAAATCTCGCGCAAGTCGCACTGGACGGGCGGGAAGTTGCCCGTCTCGCCTTCGATGACCTTGGCGGCGTAGTAGCGCCGCCGACCGGCGAGGATTTCAAAGCCGTCGGCGTTGGGTCGCACGATCAAAGGCGTGAGGATGCCCTTCTCGCGCACGGTGGGAAGAATATTGGCCGAGATTTCGGCCATGCGTTTCAGGGACGGCACCTTCTTCTCGGCCCGCATATTGAAGGGCGAGACGTGAAGGCTTTGCAGGGCTATGGCAGTTTGCATGATAGTCTCCTTGGATGCGGACGGGAAAGGTCCGCTCCGGCTGTCCGCGTTCGCCGGAGCGAAAGCGGTCAACCGGCGCTATCGGGTGCCGGGTTGGTGTTGGGTTGATCCTCGTCGCGGTTGGAATGGACGGTGCGAAGGAACGCCGTGCCGTCCGGGTCGCGTTGAAGGTTCTGCGGTTCGCTGGTGCCTTCCGTGTCGTAGTCGTGGACTTCGACCAGCGCGGAGCCGTTGTGAATATCAACGTGGCTAATCAGTCCGCCTTCGACGGTGATGACGATGTGCGGTCCGCCGCGATCCTCGGCAAAGCGCGACGGGATCGGAAGCTGCTGCACATTGTCGGCCCACAAATCGTAGTGGTCGCCTTCCGCCACGGCATCCACAAAGGTGTTGCTGGTGGTGTCGGTGGATGACCAATTCGGGCTGTCATTGGCCTGTACCACGGCCTGATCGAGCGCTGCTTCCAGCGTTTCGGCTTCAACCACTTCCTCGCGGAAGTAGTGGGCGGCGTAACTCAGTTGCACGGTGAAGGTTTTCATGCCGCGTCCTCCACCTGGGCGGCGGCAGCGGCGAAGGCCAGCAGGAAGTCAGCGGCTTTGGAGGCATGAGACGC
>Ga0134128_10000720_pt1 | contig 44663 bp, 33 predicted proteins | sample KB31754_FD_96462 | JGI IMG/M metagenome (GOLD analysis project Ga0134128, IMG submission 96462) | Terrestrial soil microbial communities with excess Nitrogen fertilizer from Kellogg Biological Station, Michigan, USA - KB3-175-4 | ecosystem: Environmental > Terrestrial > Soil > Unclassified ...
CCTCGGTTCGCTTAAACCTTCCGGGCAACAGCCAAACAGCGTTCTTTCAGCTCTGAATAGTTATGGAAAACAAAACCCGGCCCGTGTCCCATCAAGACTTCGAAATCATAATACACGTGGTGCTCGTGAGGAAAAAACAACGCGCTCTGCATGCCTGCGGCTCGAGCAGCACGAAGATCGTATTCCGAGTCACCGATGAACAGTCCACGATCTGCATCGATGTTCAGGTGCGATAGTGCGAGCAACACCGGCTCTGGATGCGGCTTATGATTGGTGATATCATCCGCGGTGACGACGGTTGCGAAATACCGCTGGAGATCGTGCGATACCAGGAAGCGATCCACAATCTTCCGCACCGACGAGGTGACTATCCCCAACTTCACATCGTTGGACATGCACTCATCGAGGAACTCGATCACTCCGTCGAATAACCTGGCTTCCAGAAATGCCTGATCCAGCCCATCGTGCACGTGATCCCGAAAAGCATCGACGGACGGTAATTCATATCTGCTGACGAGATCTGCCCATGGCACGTAAAAGCAATTGCTGATTATATGTTCGCCGTCGAGATGCACGCCTAGCTGCGCGAATGCGTGCTGGTAAGCCCGCACCCAGAGGTGCAATGACGGACTCAACGTGCCGTCGAAGTCGAACAAAATTGTGCTGTATTTGAAGGTCATGATTTGAATTATACGGAACGCGGACAACTGGCAACCTGTAAGAACCACTCGTGTCACAGCATTGTCACGTCCTGTAGACTTAACTTTCTCCACCTTTCAAATGGCTATAATTGCTGAGCTTTTCGGCATTTCCGCTGGATGATAAGAGATGAAAAATTCCATAAAACCCATGTCGCGTATTGGTGCGTCTATTTTGTGCGCCCTGGTCTTGTTGGCGCAGTTACCGTCGGCAGCGGCAACGATTCCCGCCAATTTGAATTTGGCATCTACCGTAAAGAGCACCACCGCTCCGGCAGCCGGTGTCATTTCAATTGGCGGAAAAAATATATCGATAGCCTCGGGCGCACCAATTACACCGGCCGAGGCCATGGCACTCTCCCAGGTTTTATCCACCGGCAGCCAGTCACTCATACTCTCTGCTGCAGGCCGAGCAATCGGCGGCAGCGCCGTCCTCGCTGGCGCGCTCAACTTGTCTTCTCTGCTGGTGCCACGTGCCGTGACGATAATTCGCGACGCCAGCCAATCCAATTCTTTGTCGCTGACCGGCGACGTGACTAATTCCGGCAAGCTTTATTTCGTATCGACAAATTCCGCGGTCAACATCGCATCAGTGTCTGCCTACGATATTGTCAACAACCGGGGCGCGCTGCTGTCGAGTGTGTTGCCAAATGCCGGGCTCGCGGCAATCGGCAACGCAATCTCGGATTTAAGTCTCTCGCTGTCAGCTTCCCATGCAATTTTCAACGCAGGGACAATCTCATCAGCATCGAATTTGACACTGAGCGGCGGCGGCACGACGCCGTTGCTTATCGCCAACAGAGGACTAATTCAAGCCACGCAAGGCGACATCAATTTGGTCAACGGCTCGGATATCATCGTGAACAATGCCGGTGGAACGATACAGGCGGCTAACGGCAACATCAATTTCCGTGATGCCTCTTACACCGGCAGCGGCAACATCCTTCTAAACAGCGGTAATTGGATTGCAAACAACATCAATTTGAATTCAGGACAGGGAACAATTTCCGGCAACATCGGCAATGTCGTCGGCGTCCTCAATGAAAACGCAAACAATATCGATCTGTTCGCCAACTCGCGTAATCTTCAACTTGGCAATACCACCGCAAGCGGCGATCCGACGTTTTACAACATCGGCAGCATAACGATTACGGGAAATGTGAGCGCCACAGAAGACATTGCCATTCTGGCGACCGGCAGTATTACTGCGGATTCGAGCGTAACGAGCATAAGCACTTCCGGTACCGGGTCCAACATAACAATTGTGGCCGGTGCCAATATTTCACCCAACGCGCCACTACCGTTTTGCAATGGTTGCTTCAACAGCGTGGGATCGAGTGGCAATCACGTTGCGGGAGGTCCAGTCACCATCAATCCCAAAACCCCGCTTGGCGGCAATATCGATTTTTCGCAGGCGACTTTAGTCATTGATGCAGGCTCGTCCACGACAGCAACGAACGGAGGCGCGATCACGCTGGCGGCATTCGCCAAAGGTAAGACCGGCGGCCTAATTAACGGTGCCAATACGAGTCTTACTTCCATCGGCGGACCAGGAGCACTTGGCGGCGATATCTCCGTCTTCGCCGGAGCGCCGTCCGCTACGGGAATCAAACTCAACAGCATCACCGCCGATGGTGGCAGCTTTACGACAATCCAGCGGACAGGCGCAAGCGGTGGCAATGGCGGCACAATTCTACTCTACTCGGCACAGCCGACCACTAGCGATGGCAAGCCGATTACCTTCGCTATAAACGGCAGCGTCAGCAGCGGCAACTCGTTCGCCCCAGGAACCAGAGAAGCCGGCGGTATCACTATAACCGGCGACATCTCATCGGCAGGCGGACTTGGTGACCAGGGTTCGGCGGGCACAGCCGGATCTACTGGAACAGCAGCCGCCCCCGGCACTGGAGCATCCGGCGGTTTTGGCGGTTCTTCCTCCAACGGCAGCCAAGGCGGCACCGGAGGCAACGCAGGAACGATAACGATCTTTTCGCAAGCCGCCATCGCCATAGGCGGATCGGTGCAAGCGGTCGGCGGACAAGGCGGATCTGGTGGAGCTGTGTTAGCGGGCGGAAACGGCGGAGTCGGGGCATCAGGCTCTGTCGCAGGAGGAAACGGTGGCGCCGGAGGACAAGGCGGCACGGGCGGACAAGGCGGTACCGGAGGCAACGGCGGCACCGCTACCATCGAATCAGCCACCTCGATAACGATTAGTGGTGCGAACGGACTGAACGTTTCCGGCGGGCGAGGTGGCGTGGGAACAGGAACTCAATCTACTTCCGGTACCGGAGGCGCAGGCGGAACAGGCGGTGACGGTATGACTGCAGGCGCAGGCGGTGGCACCGGCGGCACCGGCGGGAATGGCGGCATCGGAGGACAAGGCGGCAACGGCGGCAACGGCGGCAGCGTTACTCTGCTGTCCCCAACCCTTTCTTGCACTGCGGGACTTTTCGGAAATGGTGGTCTCGGCGGCGATGGTGGCGCTGGCGGCACGGGTGGGGCCGGCGGCCATGGCGGCCTGTCACCCACGAATCTTGGTGGCGCGGGTGGTACGGGTGGCACGGGCGGTGCCGGCGGAACTGGCGGCACGGGCGGGAATGGCGGCGACATGACGCTTGTCGTGTCTACAATTTCGTCCAATGCAGGAATCTTTGCAGAAGGTGGTGCGGGTGGTACCGGCGGGGCTGGTGGCACCGGCGGTGACGGCGGAACCGGTGGCACCTCAAGCGGCGGCACCGGCATCGGAGGACAAGGTGGCACAGCTGGAAATGGCGGATCCGCTGGAAATGGCGGAAACGGCGGAACGGGCGGACAGATCTCCACTGCCACCGGCGCTACTGTGACTGAGAATGTATCCGGAGGAGTTGGCGGAGCGGCGGGAGCACCGGGATCCGCGGGCAGCCCGGGTGCCGGCGGTGTAGGCAGCGTAACGCCAGGCGGCACTGGCTTTGGCGGATCCGGCGGAGGCTTCGGCGCGGCTGGTTCGGCCGGCACCGCCGGAACGACGCAAACAGGGGCATCAATTCAATTAACCAGTCTCGACCTAACTGATTCAGCGACAGTAACGCTAATTGCCGACGAGCAACAGGTCCACGCATTAGGCGGAAAGCTTATTCTCAGCGGCGGCGTGGCTGTTGGCGGCAACGTCATTCTGGCGCCGAATAATCTGGCACCGACATTGACCGATCTAAATGTGCCGGCAAAGGTGACGGTGGATTTCTCCGGTTTCACTTCGTCTAATTCGGTCAATGTCAGCATCACCAACAACAGCACTTCACTGTTGGCTCGCATCGCCGGCACTACGCAATTCACCACGACTTCGGGACCTTCGTCCGGCATACTGGATGTCAGCTCGTCAAATACCGGCACAGCGCTCTTCATACTCACAGGTGGCAAGCTCACAAGCGACGGCAGCTTCGCTATCAACGTTACTGGAAGCATGGCTACTAACGGCCTCATAAGCGCAAGTTCGACAAAGGATCTGACAATTCAAACAACCAGCGGCAGCAATGGCAGCATCGCTCTTGGTGGCAAACTATTCGGTTCGGCGATTAATGTCACCGCCGATGGAAGCGGCAATATTTCGGGCTTTGGTGGCAGCTTGACGGCCGAGTCGGTTACGCTGACAAGCGGCGGCGGCAACATCGGATCTCCGGCTGCTCCGATCAACACAATAGATGTCTCCAAAACGCTCGCGCTCGACCTCACTGTAAATAGCCAGAGCGGAAATGCCTTCATAAAGAACACAGGACTTCTGGCAATCGATGTGTCGCAAGTAGGTCCGACGTCTGGAACCAACAATTCAATATTGCAGATATTGTCGACCGGCAACGTGACGACAGGCTCCACCGGAATCATTTCTTCCGGCACCGTCAGTCTGCTAGGAATTGGCGCAAACGTCGGAATAACTCTGGGCTTGAACATCAACGTGCCAACAGCGCCGTCGACAGGCATCGTTAATATAACCACCACCGGCACCGGCTCACTCACTCAGGTAGGCATCGGCGCCGGCACCATTTTCGCCAATACGGCCACACTTACCGCCAACAAAGGCACGCTAGGAACATCTACCAATGTGCTATCCGTAAATGCAACCCTCATCTCGGCCAATACACGCGGTCCTTCTGTGTTTATCAGCGATCTCAATTTTGGCAGTCTGGAGATCGCGAATTCTTCGGCAGCGCAAACCTTATCTCTGCAAACCTCGAACCCGAGCAATCTGTTTGTTATCGGCGTCACCGCGCCGACAGTTAGTATCACTGCAGCAGGCGCAGGCAGCACGACAATTATTGTGGCCGCGAATATCAATGCCAAAACGTCAGTCACGTTGACAGATGGTTCAGGCGGAATCTCAATGGCACCAACAGCTCTGGTCGCTGCAAAGTCTGTCACGTTGCAAACGAATGGCGGAGATATCGGCAGCAGCTCAGATCCCGTGACACTTGCGGCACCCTCGCTGACGACGTCCGGTGCAATCAACGCTTTCATTAACGATCAAACAGGGTTGACTTTGACGAACTCTTCAGTAGGCAATTCCTCCGGCCCGACATCGGGCACGCTCACCGTCGTGGCAAACGGCAATATCAACACGAGCGGGACCAGCCCGCTTTCGTCCAACGGAGGACAAATAACGTTGACCTCAACCCGAGGATCGATCGGAACCGCCGCGTCACCATTGCTAGTGGCAACTGCAGGGCTCGTCGCCAATACAGCTAAGACCGGTTTGGTAAACATCTCTGACAATCAACCGCTTATTCTGTTAACTAACACCCAGAAACTGCTGCTTGCAGGGGTCGGTGCCACGTCCGTGACCGCATTCAATCAGTCCCTTAGTTCATACACCCTGACTCTGCTGACCGCTGCCAACGGCGGCATTACCGGCTCAGGCAATAGCTTGACGATATCGGTCGGAGGCAACCTCGTCGTGACCGGATCAGCTGCTGAAACGGCAAATGCCATCTCATTGCAAACAACATCAGGTTCCAACGGCAACATCACCATTAATGCACCGATGCTGCTAACGGCCGGACCGTCCACCTTATCAATAAGCGCCGACGGCAAAGGTAACATCAGTGGAAAGGGTCTGCTCACAGGGTCGACCGTATCACTGAGCACGCCGCAGGGATCGATTGGCACTGCCAAGGCAGCGATTCAGACCGACGCCGGCACCTTGAACATCAGCGCTCAAAGTGGATCGGTCTCAATAAACGATAAAGGCATTGCCTTTCCATCCACAACCCTGGCAGCAATGCCGGCTAGCGGATCCGTAGCAGTTACCGATACCGGCAATTTGACCGTTAACAGCATCACCGATAATGGGACAGGCAGCATCAGCCTTACGGTAAATACGGCCCAAGGCAGCAGCAGCAGCAGCCTGACAATTAATAACGGCTCAACGTTGAGCACGTCCAACGGCAATATCACACTGAAGGATTCGGATGGTGCCAAGGGGGCAGTTGGTATCGGCGCCAGCGCCTCGTCGAATATCACTATCTCCGCTTTCACTCCCGCCAAATCTTCCACGAAGACACCCACCGCCGGCGGCAATGTGTTCATTCAGGTTGGTCCTGCCCTTAAGAAGGTCGCGGGAACCGCGCCGGCTGGTATTACAACCAAGACCAGCGCGCCAGGGGCGGTGTTCTTTGGTCCAAATCCGTTCACGGCAAGCGGGTCAAACCAGGTGAATGCCCTGGGAGCCAACGTCGTGTTCTCAAACGGCGATGCCACCACACCAAGCAAGATCACTTTGAGCGGTGGGGTCGCCATAATTGCGGATCCGCCGGCTGACGCCATCGCAGTTGGTGCACGCCAGATAACACTCGTCCTCATGCCGACGACGCCATCCATGACCGAACCGGCTATCAACTCCCAACAATCAACGCAAGGTATCTCATCGGCCGCGTCCACGCGATATGTACCGCTTGGCGTGAACTCCAATGTCTCGATACCGCGGGCAATGGTGCGCACCGCACTCATGCCGTCAACTGAAGATTCCAGCTACAGCACGACCACCGATTCACAAGAGTCCACTGAGCACAGTTCCAAAACCAGCCAGCAAACATCTACCGACGACTGCGTCGTGGACAGCGACGATGACTAACCCAAGATACGGTTTTATACTGTGTATTCTTCTGGTGCTATCCTTATTCATGGCAGCACCGGCTGACTGCCGACCAAGTAAAGGTGCCCGCGTGGATGAGATTCTGGAAGTATTGAAAACGCAAGCCGACGCGTGGAATCGCGGCGATCTTGATGCGTTCATGACGGCCTACTTGCATTCGGATAAGACTTCCTACATCTCCGGCGACACCGAGATTTACGGATATGAAGCACTGAAGCAGCGATATGAGAAGCGTTATGGCATCCGCAGCAGCACCATGGGCCGGCTGACGTTTACAGATCCCAAGATAACCCCGCTGAGCAAAGAGAGTGCGTTGTGCATCGGACATTGGCAAGTAGCCGTCCCCGGCAAACCGGAGGTGCACGGAATATTCAGTCTCGTGCTGGTGCTGAGCGGCGGCGAGTGGAAAATTCTGCACGACCATACGACAGCACTGTAGGGGAGCGCAGGCTACTAGGCTGCGAAAGCGGGCTTCCGGCCGCCGCTACAGAGCAGCGCGAGCTACCCAGCCCGCCGCTACATAGCACCGCGAGCTACAAGCCCGCCGTTATGAATTGACGACCATCTTCAATTTGGCAACAACTGATTTCAACTCTTCGATCAGTTCGGTGGCGCTTTGCGGCAGTTGCGGATCACCTGGATGGTTGCGCAATAGTTCATCGTAGTTCGCAGCCACTTCGCTCAAGCGCGGCGCACCGATCACTCGTGCGGATGTCACCAACGTATGCGCACGCAACAACCGCTCCTTGCGCCCGGGTTCATCATGGATGGCGGCGAAATCGTCAATGTTACTGGCGAACTGTACGAGGAATGTCTGGACTATTGAGAAGTAGAGTTCCTTACCCTCACCTAACTGCTGAAGCGGCTTGAGAGCGGATTCGAAGTCGATTTCGCCGTGCTCAAACTGCGGGCTCTCGCCCGCCGCTACCAAGCCGGACGGGGTGTCCGCCGCTACCATTGCAGTCGGAGAATCAGGCGATCTGCCGGTCCAGCGCGCGAGTACATCAAACAGCCTGTCCGGGTGAAACGGCTTTGCCATATGGTCGTTCATCCCAGCAGCCAAACAACGTTCGCGGTCGCTATCCATGGCAGAGGCGGTCAACGCAATTACCGGCACTCCACTTTTGCCTGGAATCATCCGCATGTCGCGTGTCGTTTCAAAGCCGTCCTTGCCCGGCATTTGAATATCCATGAAAATCACATCGAAGTCGCTTGTATGCAATATTTGGACAGCCTCATCGCCGCTTCCGGCCACAGTCACCTCAACACCGCCATTGGACAACATCCTGCTTGCCACCAGTTGGTTGATGGGATCATCTTCAACCAGGAGCACCCTTAACCCGTGGCAGGCATTCGCTCTGGCAGTCACAGGCTCTTGCGTGCCTGTGACTTGTGCGAGCTTCAGATTGGTCGCGACGCAAAAGACAGAGCCGCAATCGGGCTTACTGTCAACGGTCAAGCGTCCGTTCATCATATCAACCAACCGTTTCGAAATAGCGAGCCCGAGTCCGGTGCCACCAAATCGGCGCGACGTTGAACTATCGGCTTGACTGAATGGATGGAACAAACGGTCCATCTGCGCCGGCGTCATGCCAATACCCGTGTCGCGGACGCAGATCTTTACGTCCGCCGTTCCTTCCTGTACCGTCACGTGGGTAGTTATCGTGACGGTGCCATTTTCAGTGAACTTAATCGCATTGCTGAGCAAATTACTCAGCACCTGCGAAATGCGCAGCGGATCGCCCATAAAATAATCGACGCAATCCGGCTGCATTTCCACTGTGAGATCCAGGTTCTTTTGTGCTGCAGCAACGGCGAACAAACTTCGAGAGCGATCTACGACGTCCCGCAAGGAAAATGGCACGCATTCCACTGCCAACATTCCCGCTTCAATTTTGGACAGATCCAATATATCGTTTAGAACACCCAGCAGCGATCTGGAACAATCGTTGATTTTCATCAGATAATCGTGTTGCTCTTCATTGAGAGACGTATGAAGCATCAACTCGCTCAGCCCAATTACCGCATTGAGTGGTGTGCGAATCTCATGGCTCATATTGGCGAGGAATTCGCTTTTAGCTCTACTGCCCGCTTCGGCGGCATCTTTCGCTCTGGCCAACTCGCGCGCGGCAGCTGCACGCTCGCTTATGTCACGCGAATTAACGACGATGCCACCAATGGTCGGATCGTTGAGGTGATTCGCGGCAATCGCTTCCACTTCCTTCCAACTTCCGTCGGCCAAATTTCGTGACCGAAGCTGCATATGGACTACTTGCTCCGGATGCTCCAATAGCTTCTGGAACGCTGCACGAGCTGCAGGCAGATCGTCCGGATGAACCAGCGAAAACCAATCCAGTTTCATCAACTCTTCCATAGAAATTCCGGTGGTATTCCTGGAAGACGGGCTCATGTATTTTCCGCGGCCTTGCTCATCGATCACGCAAATGACGTCGTGAGAATGCTTCAGCAAATTGTGCAACCGTTCACCGGCATTGCGCAGCTCTTCCTGAGCTTTCGTATGCTCAACTGCGATTCCGGCCAAATATGCGGCGGTCTCGAGAAGCGCCAAATCATGGTCGCTTGGATGCTTCGCGATCCGATAATACATCGCTACCGTACCCAAGGTGGCACCGTCAGTGGTGAAGAAGGGCTGCGACCAGCACGCTCCCAGCCCCACTTGTTTGACGAGCTCGGTAACGGCTGCCCAATTGGGATGAGTCATGAGGTCGTCGGCGATAACACGCTTGCCTGTGAATGCAGCTTCGCCGCACGATCCGACTCCCATTCCGATAGCCAGCCCGTGCACCGCCTGATTGTAAAAGTCTGGCAGACTCGGTGCCGCCGCATGCTGAAGATGCTGCCCGGATTGGTCGAGCAATAGGATCGAACACAACGCTCCATTGCTCTCTTCTTCGATGCCGGTGGCAATAGTTTCGAGAACTTGTGCCAAGCTGGTGCCCCGAGCGATGAGCTCCAGAATACGACGACGATTGCGTTCGCCGATTTCGGACAGCTTACGAGTGGTGACGTCCTGAACAATGCCCACTGCGCCCAACAGTTGCCCATGATCGTCGATGAAGATCTTCGCCTTCTGGGACACCCACCGCGCCGGGGCGTCGGACATCATACGGTGATCAATTTCGTACGCCGCACCCTCGAGACAGCTTTGCCACGCTTTTTGAACTTCAGCGGCGTCATCCGGATGAACGTTGACGAGCAACTGGTCGTAAGATGTTAGCGAAGTACCCAGCGCAATCCCCATGATGCGATAGCATTCGTCCGAGACGCGCAGCGCAGCGTCTCCGCTCCAATACCAGAGTCCGATGCGCGCGAGTTCTTGACTCAATGCAAAAAACGATTGCAGCCCAACTTCGTTGCCCGAGCTGAGCAAAATCTGGTCGATCAATGTGTCCTTGGGGTGCCTGTCCATATCCGGCAAGTCAAGCGCGTGAGGCTCGAAAAGGGTTTGCAAAGTAGCGTCTAATTTTGCCACACTTTCACTGCCAGAACAGCGGTTGAGCCCTCAAAACATGGTGTTTTTGTTGGCGCAAGTGTCCGGGATAATCTGCAAAACGTCCCAGTGCTCGACTATACGACCGTGCGCGTCCAGCCGGAAAATATCAATGCCTGCCCAGTCGTTGTCCACTTCACCGGGCCACCACTGATGGCAATGAAGAATTACGTAGTCGCCATCGGCAAGCACGCGCTTAAATTCCACTCGCTTGCCAGGATATTGCTGCTGCATTCGCTCGAAGTAGTCGATGAAACCCTGCTTGCCGTCAGCCACGTGAGGGTTGTGCTGCGTGTACGTTTCACCTGCATACTGTTCCATCGCCTCGCGCGGCTTGCACTGATTGAACATGAGATCGTAAAACGCTTTGACCGTTTCTTTGTTGTTGTCCTGCCGACTTGTCATGCACTTATACGCTCCGGCGAGCCTGAGGTAGACTAGCTTACATGAGAATTGCGGTGCTGGCTGATACCCACATTCCAAAGCGAGCGCGCAGCTTGCCCGAGGCGGCATGGAAAATTATTCGCTCAGCAGACGCGATAATACACGCCGGCGATGTCTTGTCGCCCGACTTCTTGCATGAACTCGAGGCTCTAGCGCCACTATATGCGGTGCGAGGCAACAATGACTTGACGTTGCAACAATTGCCCGAAACTCTCGAAGTCGATCTCGCTGGTGCAAGCATCGCACTTATTCATGACAGCGGAGACAAGAAGGGGCGCGCCACACGCTTGCGCAGGCGATTTCCCAATGCCGACGTCGTAGTCTTCGGGCATTCGCATATTCCGATGAACGAACTAGTCGACGGCCAAATTCTATTCAACCCGGGCTCACCGACGGATCGCCGTACTCAGCCGCACTTCACTATGGGAATTTTGAAAATCACCGACGGCAAGGTCTTACCGGAAATCATCGTGGTCGACTCGTAATCGCTAGCGTGCAGATGTTGCACTAGACTGAAAACATCTGCTGCCTTAATTTAATCGGGCCCGGCGTCGAAGGGCAAATCGGCCACCGTACCAAACTTCAGCTTGTCGATGTCCTTCGCGAGTCTGCTGCGCAGGTCGTCCATAAGCGATCGCGGCACCGGCATGGTGCCGACCGGACGTACGGAAATCACCAAATGCGAGGCTGTTTTCGGGGGCACTCGTTGCACAGCATCGGCGCGATCCGACCACCAAAACTCTGCTTCCAGAGTACTACCGGCCACATCGATGGTGCCGGTAGGCAGCAAGTCCGATGGGTCGTTACGAACTATCTGCCACTTGTTCATCAGCAGCGCGGCCGCGGCGCACAGCCCGACCCAATCGGCATCGCGATCTTCAAGTGAAACGAAGGAGAGATCCTTGATTTGGTTCATCAGATTGTCAACACTCATTACGCAAACCTCACTCAAAATTATCACTATGGCAGCTCTGCGTCCTTAACCAATCGCATTGTGTTCGGAAATGCTTTGGCAAAGTACTGCCGCCATAGGGCGTCGGCAGGCGACGCCGTCGAATGGGATATGGCATATGCCTCGGCGAATACTTCTCTGCGTCCAAGAGCATTACCTTGGGCGTAGTGATTAAGAACTTGCTTTTGAATACCCGTCAATGATTCAACGTCCTGGGCATAGCTTTTGCAAATCGGTTGGGCATCGCTCAGTCGAACACCGTTCTTGTCCAAACTATCGAGGACACGCGCAATCTCGTGTTTTAGCACGCGGTCGGTAGTTTGAATTTCGGCGATCAATTCGTCATTGCGCTGAAATCGCTCAGCAATCCAAATGGACTTGTTATTGGGCCGGTACATGCCCCGTGTCATCGGCGATGCGACCTTCGCTACGGTGGAAATTACGAATCCTGCTCAGAAACGCAATTAATCTGTCCAACGTGCTTGAGGATGACAGTATCGCCGGCTCGCAGCTTGCGCCCACGGCGGTTTTCCGGCTGCCCGTTAACCAGGGGCGATTCACTGGCCAGGTAAGGCTTAACCTCGCCTCCCGAGTTGACCTCGCCCGCCAGTTTCAGTAGCTGTCCCAGCGTAATGTAGTCACGTACGACAATATCCATTCGTTGGATTATACTCGCTGTGTGGCGCTCGGGACTTGACGTGAACAAAAAGCGGCTGGCTCAACTTATTGTATGCGGCGCGCTGGTAGCGGTTGGCTGGTCGCTCACACGAATGAGGTGCCAGACGTTCGAGGCCAGGTATGGTATATCGACGATCGGACTTTTGCTGCAGGCAGGTGGATTCATATTATGGATGCGCGTCGTCAAAAACTTGCCGCGCACGCGCCTCGTCTTGCGCACTCTTGCAGCATTGTGCTTTGTTGCTGTGCAGGCGATTTTCCCGCTTAGATCATGGGCGATCACTGAGACGATCTTGCCGATCTTTATTCTGCTGGGAGGCGGCGGGTCGATAGCCTTGCTCGCACTCGCTTTTTGGAAAGAGTAAAACGACTGCATATATTCTGCATTATAGTCGCATATACTTGGCTGCGTAGGCGTTCAAATGTGGCTTGCCGGGTAAAGCAATATTGGGAAACTTCTCGCCCAAGCCAATATTAGCCAAACAGGCGGTTCAACTTTTCGATGCGCAAACAAGACAACGAGATCATCTATTCGCCTTCAGACCTGATTGTATTCATGGAGTCTGAATTTGGCTCGTGGATGGACAGGTTCTATCTGGAGTTTCCGAAGGAGGTAAAGCCGGACGAAGCCGACGCGGGACAGAGAATCATCCAGGAAAAAGGCAACGAGCATGAGGAGAAGTACGTTCGCAAGCTGAAGGAAAGCAGCACGGATATCTGCGAGATTAAAGGTACCGGCGCGTGGGAGCAGACGCTGGAAGCAATGACAGCCGGTCGCGACGTAATCTACCAAGCAGAGCTCCGTAAGGCTAATTTCGCAGGCAAAGCAGATTTTCTGACAAAAGTGCCCGGCGCCTCGACGCTAGGCGACTTTCATTACGAAGTCTGGGACACGAAGTTATCGCGCAAGCCCAAACCATATTTCCTGGTTCAACTGTGCTGCTATGCCGAAATGCTGGAAGCCATACAAGGTAGACTGCCCGCGTTCATCGGAGTGGTGCTTGGTGATGGCACCGAGAGGAAATTCCGCACCAGCGACTATCTGTATTATTACCGGCGTTTGCAGCGAGAATTTCTCGAGAAGCAGGCGCAATTCAATCGCGACAATGCCCCCGTGCCTGATGGCATGGACGACCACCGCAGATGGACAAGCTTCGCCGAGAAAATTCTCAAACAGCGCGACGATCTCAGCCTCGTTGCAAATATGCGCAAAACCCAAATCAGGAAGTTGGAAAACGCCAAAATTACAACGCTGCAACAGCTTTCGCAAAGTGCAAATCAACATGTCGCAAAGATGGATCGAAAAACCGTCGTTACATTGATCGCGCAGGCGCGCTTGCAGGTTGAATCCGAGGGATTACAACGTCCGAAATACGAATTGATTCCGACTCCGCCGGGCGAATGTCGCGGATTGTCCTTATTGCCGCCGGCGTCCGAATTGGATGTCTTCTTCGACATGGAAGGTTATCCACACGTAGAAGGCGGGCTCGAATACCTGTTCGGAGTTTCCTACCTGCACAAGGGCGCGCTGGAATTTGAAGACTGGTGGGCCCACGATCGCAATGAAGAGAAAATTGCTTTCCAGCGATTCATCGATTGGGTATTCGATCGCTGGCAACGCGATAAGCAAATGCACGTCTATCACTACGCTGAATATGAAGTCACCGCGTTACGGCGATTGATGGGCAGGCATGGCACGCGCGAACAGCAAGTGGACACATTGCTGCGCCACAACGTCTTTGTCAACTTGTTCACCGTTGTTCGTCAAGGACTGCGTGTCGGAACACCAAATTATTCGATCAAGAGCATCGAAAAGCTCTACCGCGGCAAACGTGCCACCGAAGTCGCGACCGCCATGGATTCCGTCGTCTTTTACCAGAATTGGCTTGAAGAGCCCGACGGTACAGAGTGGAAAACATCGAAGAAATTGAAAGAGATCCGGGACTACAACAAAGACGACTGCGATTCGACGGCGCAGTTGGCGGAATGGTTGCGTCGAATACAGGCGGAGAATGGCATAGCGTGGGTTCAGCCGAGCCCGCCACCCGAGCCCTCAGCGGCTGCCACTGCCAGGGACGAAGTCGCGCGTTTGGCGCAAGACATGCTTAACAACTTGCCGGCCGACAAAGAGCCCCGTGTGCTGCAAGAGCGTCTGGCGCATCTGCTGGAATTTCATTGGCGCGAATCACGCCCGGTTTTTTGGGCAAAATACGATCGCGCGGACATGACTGAGCAACAATTGATTGAAGATCCAAATTGCCTGGGTGGCTTGCAGCGAACTTCCACTGCACCTCAACCGGTTAAGAAATCGCGCACATTCGAATACAGCTATGATCCATCACAAGATACAAAATTGGATGAAGGCAAAACCTGTTTCTTCGCTCACGATCTCAAACTGAGTGCGGAAATCTACAGCCTCGACGACAGCCAGGGCCTCATATCGCTAAAGCTCGGGCCCAGCAAACCGACGCCTCCCGAAAACCTCAATTTAATTCCGGATGAATTTGTAGACGCGGAAAAAATCGCCGAATCAATTTATCGAACCGTCTCGCAATGGCGGGCAAACGGCAAATTGCCATGTGCAGTAGAGGACTTCTTGCTGCGCCGACGTCCGCGTATCAAGGGCAAGCAGTGTGGCCCCATTATTCCGGACGGTGAAGACATAACGCCTGCGGCTATAGCGGCCATTATGAACATGGATAGCACCACGCTATGCATTCAGGGACCGCCCGGCAGCGGCAAGACCACCAAGGGTGCTGAAATCATCGTCCACCTTTTGCGCAATAAGCAACGCGTCGGCGTCACATCCAACAGTCACAAAGCAATTGCCAATCTATTGAAGGCCGTGGATGAGACCGCGAAAAAAGCTGGGGTGTCCTACCGCGGAACAAAAATTCAAAGCGATCCTGATAATTTTCATCTCGACGGCACCAGCATCGTCCGCAGCAAAAATGTCTGCGACGCGTTCGCCGGCAACAGGCAATTTGAATTGGTGGGGGCAACAGCCTTCGCACTAAGCGATCAGGCGGCCGTGGATCAGTTCGACTATCTATTTGTCGATGAGGCCGGGCAAGTATCAATCGCGAATCTCGTCGGCATGGCCCCTTCGACAAAAAACATCATAGTTATGGGCGATCAAATGCAACTGAGCCAGCCGATTCAGGGCTCGCATCCAGGGGACAGCGGCAAATCAGTGCTCGAATATCTTCTCGGCGACCAGCAAACAATTGCGCCGGATTTTGGTATTTTCCTCGGCATCACCTATCGATTGCATCCTGATATATGCCGCTTTATTTCAAGTGCGGTGTACGAAGATCGACTACATTCGGACGATTCCACGAGCCAACGGCACCTCGTCTTTTCAGAGACTAAGCGGAAATACGTTACTCGCCAATCGGGTATCTTATACATCCCTGTCGAACACGAAGGGAATGCTCAAGGCAGCGAGGAAGAAGCCGAAGTTATCGAAGAAATTATCGGTGAATTGCTGCAATGCCAGCTTCGAGATTTCGACAAATCGCGCCCTGCTCAACTGAGTAATTTCGTAGTTACGCGCCGGGTGCAACCCGAGGATATATTAGTGGTGGCACCATATAATATGCAGGTGCGCAACCTCAAGTCCAGGCATTTGCGCGATCGCGCTGGAACAGTGGACAAGTTCCAGGGACAAGAAGAGGCAATCGTAATCGTCTCCATGTGCGCGAGTGACGGCAATGAATCGCCGCGCGGCATTGAGTTTTTGTTCAACAAAAACCGCCTCAACGTCGCCTTGACCAGAGCGAAGTGCCTGGCAATCGTTGTCGGCTCACCCGCGCTTGCCCGGACGGCAACCTCCAACGTTCAAAACATGGAGCTTATCAATTTATACTGCCGAATCGTCGAAGAAGGACAGCAGCGGGCGCCGGAACTCGTCGGTGACCGCACATCGTAGCGGCGGGCGGAAGCCCGCTCTGCAGATCATGACTTAAGTCATGCCGCGAACATGACCTTCTGCAGATGTTCGGCACAGATTGCCGGGCTATCATGCGATACAGTCCGAAGCGAGGCCGGGTGGGGCAGCACTGCTGCCCTTCCCGCTTTATTCCCCTACAAACATCGCGCCTTCCTCGAGGATCTTACTATGAGCTCTCAGAATGGAAACGGTCAACAATCAGCGACCGCAGCACCAACCGGCACCATGCACGAATTGGCACCATGTTCTTGCTGCATGGCGCTGGCACATGTTCGACTGCCGCACGGCGCAATCAATCCACCTACCGATGCTGCTGCAGTCGCCACGTCACCGGCCGCGCAAACATGCAGTGCGCCGGCGAAAAAACGACGATCGTTGTTTTCATTCATGAACCCCGGCAATGTTTTTTCGATAAACCGGGGTTATAGCAAGCCCGTCGCCGCGGCGGCAGAGAATCCGGACGAGAACACCGGCTCAACGAGCAGCGCCAACACGACTGCGCCTCATGATGAGTGGGACGAAGCCTTGATGGGTCCACGACCACGCAAGCTGTGGCAAGGACTCGACGGAGCAGCAGTAGTGTTATTCGGAATTGTAGTGCCGCTACTCACTTTCATGCTGAGCTGTATTTCCATGCCGAAGCGCATCACACTTGTGATGTTGAACCATCCATTAGAGACACTCGCCGAACTCTCGTTGATGGCGCTGCTACCGGTTATCAACTATGTCGTCTGGGCCGGACTGTGCAAGCACAAAGTAAAGCATCCGAAATTGGCCGCCATCGCAGTCGGCTGCAACGTCGGCACCGCCCTGGTGGTGTCCCTCGTTTCCCTGGCCATGATGTTCGCACCAACCTCGACGTATCAAGACGGCGTCATCGGCCCTGCGTTAGCTTGGTTGGCAATTTTCTCGCTGGGGAGTGCCGTCATCGGCGGCTACATCATTCATGCTCTACGAGCGAGCCGCGTGCTGTCCAACAACCGCCAACAAGTTCTACTCTGCTCATCGCTCGGGCTTATTTCCGCGATGGCAATTTTCGGCCTTTCAGAATCGCGTCCATGGATGGTGCGATTGGCTGAAGAAACAGCCTTGTCCACTAACAAGACGGAAGCGCGTCGTGGAATGGATCTGCTTCGTCAGCTTAATCCCGAACGAGAGCTTCACATGCAATGCGCCGATTCGCGGGCGACAGGTCTGGCCGGCATGTTCTTACCTATCAAGGCCGCAAATGAGCAGCAGCTGTATTTTGCCTTGAGCGGCAAACCGTATAGTTTCCACCAGACGGATAATATTGATCTGTCCGCCATGCCAGACGACTATCTGAGTCGCAATATCGTCGGCGACCCAATTCCCGGATTGACTTTAACCAGGTCGCGCGTAGACGCAGTCGTCCACCCCCGAACAATGTCTTCCTCCTTGTCGTGGACGTTCGTTTTCAAAAATGATACGCAATCGCCGCAGGAAGTTCGCGCGGAAATCGCCATGCCGCCAGGCGCGGTGGTTGCCGGATTGAGCGCCTGGCAGAAGGGCGAGCAAATGGAAGCGTCCTTTGTCGCCGCGCAGAAAACGTCTGTTGTCTCGCAATGGACACAAATCGGGCACGATAGTCCCGCAACCATACGGGACGTTGGGCGCGGCAGACTATTGATGCATTGTTATCCGGTGCCGCAAGATCAAGAATATCGCGTTCGAATTTCTATGGCTCTGCCGCTGAGACCAGATGGAACGCAGAAGGCGAACATGCTCATGCCTCGCCTTGTTGCCGCTAACTTCGACCTCAGCGGTGAGCACGACCTCAACGTCAAGTCAGATGAGCGCCTCTCCAGCACACTCCAGTCTGTATCAAACTCGCGATCGGCAGACGGCTGGCTGCTGTCCGGAGCGATAACCGCCGACCAGATGAAATCGGCGGCCACACAAATCGACGTAGAAAGATCAGCACCGCAGGCGATTGCAGTATATGACGGCCGCTCTACTCAACGAGCCCACCTGGTCGCGGTTGAGAAAGAGAACGAGCGAGTGCGAAAAGAAAACGAAAAGATTCAGTCGGAACAGGAAGACGTCCCTGAGCATCAGGTCGTCTTGATGCTGGATGGATCCAAATCGATCGGCTCGCAACTGACGGCGATGAACCGCGCTTTCACGGATAAAACTCCACATAAGAAGAAGCTGCTGACCCCGAAAAGGATACCGATCGTCCCACATTTTGTGGTCGAAACAGTTGAACGCGTTGCAGCAGCGGCGCCCAAACATTTGGTGGTCGTCATCGATGGATCGGAATCGACCAAACCGTACGTGGACAAGATTTCCAGCGCGCTTGCTCAACTACCCTCCGGGATAGCAGCAGATGTGATTTTCGCTTCGCAAGAAGGCAAAGAATTCGCCAAGCCAATGCCGCTTGCCAAAGCGGTGGGCATGATCGACAAAGTTGCCTTCGTTGGTGGACAGGATAATTTGAAATCGGTTGTCGACGCAGCGGAGCTGGCCGGCGATTCGAAATCTGGTGCCGTGCTCTGGATTCATGGTCCGCAGCCAGCACTCAACCAGGAAATTTATCTGATGTCAGCCTATGTGGGCACGCCAAAGTTTTACGAGCTGACGCTCGGGACTGAACAGATCGATACACTTGAACTTTTCAGAAATCACCCGGAGATTGGCCCGTTCTCTCAGGTTCCTCGTTATTCCGATAACATCGGCGAAGATCTGAAGACATTCCTCAGTCGCTGGAAGCCTGGTGACAGCACCTACTCCGTCAAACTGGTTGATACGACTAAATTGCCGGAACATTTCCCACAGCTAGACAGCAGAGAACAAATAGAAGTGCTGGCATTGCATGCGAAGCAACAGTGCGACCAACTGCTCAGCCGCAATCGCCGTTCTGCCGCAACCGAGATTGCCGTTGGCTACGGCTTCATTAGCCAGACCAGCTGCGCGTTCATAAGTCCGAATGCGCTAAATCAACAGGGGGAAAGTACAGCGGCGCCACTTTCCGGGCCTATCGGGGATGCTTTTGCAACGTCGGATACGGCTGGTTCTGCTCCGGCAGCCTCTTCAACCACTGCTGAGAGCGTCGGTGGTGGTGGTGGGGCCGCAGACGGATTCGCATCCGCTGACTGCGCCGGTTCCGGCAATGTCGGGATCAGCGATCGCGCTGGTGAGTTCAATGCATTGTCCCAACCTAGCAACAATACCGGGCTAATGTTGCAAGGTGCCACCAATGGCACCCTCGGTCCGCAAGGCACAGATGCGACGGTAATCAGTGGCGTCACCACTGCCGGCACAGTTCGCGTCAACAATCTGGCGAATGTGGAAGTGCTATTCAACATCATCGCCAACCTGAGTGAAGTCGTGCTGCTCGTAGTCGGCTTAGTGATGGTCGCGCTCGGCATATCGGGCAAAGGAGCAATGTGCGAAATTATGGGACAAGAAATCGAAATCACGCCTGGCGAACGAATCACAATCGGTGCGCTCCTGGCAATCATAGGATTAGCTCTGCCATGTATGATTAATTGGTTCCTTGCCGCAGCGCGCGATGCTAACTTGTTTAGCTAACCGGCGAAATGATTTTGGCAAAATCACGAATCCAAGAGTCTGCAACCAGATACAATGTGGGTTCGTCACCAGCGTCCAAGGTGCACCATGCCAAGAATTCTATTCGCAACTATGCCCATCACCGGGCACATCAACCCAGGGTTGCCCATTGCCAAACAGCTGATTAAGGAAGGACACGAAGTCGGTTGGTACACAGGTAAGAAATTCAAGTCGACAGTGGAAGCAGCCGGTTGCCGTTTTTATCCGGCGGCGGCGTTCGAAAAATTCGACGAGTCCGAGATTGATGTCTGCTTTCCCGAGCGCAAGCACCTCGCCGGCATCGAGCAACTGAAATATGATCTGAAGCGAATCTTCACCGACCCGATTCCGGACACGGTGCAGGAAATCATCAAGCTGCACAAGAAAACGCCGATCGACGCAATCGTGGTCGACAGCGCATTTGGAGCCGGGCCTTTGGTGACGGAAATGGGCGGGCCGCCGTGCGTTGCTTATGGCATCACCGTGCTGCCGCTGTCCAGCGAGGACGTGGCACCACTCGGGCTGGGCATATTGCCGCTGGCAGCCTGCAGCCATTTGAACAAATTGCGAAACAAGCTTCTCTATTGGATGTCAGAGAGAGTGATTTTTAAGGACGTGATCAAACGCCGCAATGATGTGCGCGCAAAGCTCGGGTTGAGTTCGAGCGAAATGGGACTTTTCGACGGCGTCGTACGCGGATCGAAACTTTATCTGCAAGGCACCATTCCGGAATTCGAATACCAACGGACAGATCTTCCCGATTCCATTCGCTTTATCGGACCGCTACTTCCCTCAAGCGAAAAGCGCGCCAAAAAACCGACGTGGTGGCAAGAGATGGTAGACGCGGACAAGCCGGTGGTGCACATTTCGCAGGGCACGATTGCCACCAACCCAGACGAAATGATCATTCCAGCACTTTATGCTCTGGCGGATCAGAATGTCTTCGTGGTAGTGTCGAGCACGACCTTGCAGTCTCGTCGTTTCAACCTCCCTTCCAACGTGCGTGTAGCAGATCATCTGCCGTATGACGAATTGATGGAACACGTCGATGTGTTCGTGACCAACGGAGGCTACGGCGGCGTCCACTTCGCTCTGTCAAAAGGCGTACCAATCGTAGTCGCCGGCGCCACCGAAGACAAACCGGAAGTGGCGAATCGCGTCGAATGGTCAGGCGCAGGAATCAACTTGCACACCAACAAGCCGACCAGCGAGCAAATTCGTCTTGCCGTGCGCAGAGTCTTGAAGAATCCAAGATTCAAGCGCAAGGCGATGGCTCTGGCTGAAAGCATGAATGAGCATGATGCACCGAAAGAGGCTGCCACATTCATTGAACAGGTTGCCAAAACAAAAGCGGCGCGTTACAGCTACGTTTAAGCTCCCGCAATATCCGCTGGACAACAATACTATATATCTCGGATCGCCTTTCGATATCGCGCGTGCACCGCGCGGCGCGCATGTGTTCCTGCTGTAGAGGCGGGGTACAATACTGAGGGAACCCTCTGTGCAAGCCGCTCGGCGTCACGGACAATGATCACCGATAAGCCCCCCAGAAAAAATGTGCTCAAGGAAGAGTATTTCCGCAGCGAAGCTCTGCACGATCTTAAACTGCCTCCCGAGGATCCTGTGCGGCGACATGCTGCGCAGCTAGAGCATGCGATGACTGAAGAAGATCGCAAGAAGATTGAGACAGCTTGCAACGCCATTGCCAGCTGCGTTGCTGAAAGCTTTGGCGTCGCCCCACCCAACGTACGTGTGTTGGGCGTACGTCCGCTCGAAGAACTCGGCGATGACTACGTGGATGAAACTTATGGTGACTATGATTTCGAGACGGCTGTGATCCGCCTCTGGATGCGGACGGCGATTCTGGAAAAGATGACCTCGTACGGCACGTTGCTGAGCACTTTATGCCATGAAATCTGTCATCACCTCGATGTCGCGATGTTGGGCTTGCCGCATACGTATCACACCCGCGGATTTTACGAGCGCGCCGGACTTCTCTATCATCACGTCAGGGGAACACCGGTGCGCACCCTGTTTTGGGATGAGCTTCCCAATGGCGTCTACCGCATAAATTGGCCGCAAACTATGCGGGGCGGCGCCAAAGCCGGCCGTTAATTTAATAACGCGTATACATGCGCAGCGCGGCTTTTATCAGCCTCAGCGGCTATCATAGAAACGGGGACAGCCCTGGCGCATCCCAGGCGGGGCGGAAATCATCTTGACACGGCGATTACTGACGAGTTTGTTCCTGGTGCTTTTACTGCCGGTTTTGCTCGCTGGTTGCAATCGGGGCGTTTTGCAGAAACGCGCCATCAACGCATCCTTCGATGTCAAAGTAACCGATCCCGACATCAAGCAACTGACGGACGTCACCTCGAAAATAGACATCGTAGCCAGCGGTGAATTCACGCCCGGCACATACCTCATCAATAACAAGTCGGTACAGTTCGAGCCCGACACGACATTCAAGCTGCAACTCACTTTGCCGATTGATGACCCGGCTATCATCCACACTCGCTACGCCACTGGCTCACTTTGGACATCAAAGCAATTGCACATCAACGGCATTCCCATGCCGCAAACGGTTGAGCTGAGCAGCGGACAGGTAAGCGGCGAAGTCGATCTCATCCGTTCCTTGGGCGCGTTCTTCATTGCTTGCTTGCAGAAGTCGGGCGACGTGGGTGACGTGCACCAAATAGCGCAATCGCTGCGCATCGAAGAAGCGAAGCTCGATTTGCGCCCGGATTCGATTCTCAATCTGGATATGCAAAAGATCCATATTGGCTCTGCCTCAACAATTGAGCTCAAGGATGTTTCCGTCGACCATGAGTTCAATTACGATGGCATTTGCCAATTGCACCTCAGTTTCCTCCCCGGGTGCCAGTGGACTACACAACGTGCACAGTGTGAATTCGACGGCGGAGGGGCCGATCTCGAATTTCATGCCAGCAAAACAAGGGACAGGCTCAGCCTGAATTTGACAAAGGTGCGCAACTCGCAGCAAATAGTTCTGCAGCATAGCGTCTACCGCTTCGGCAAAAATCGCCGGTCTAGTGCACAAAGTGACTCGTGCCTGATCAACCCTAAAAAACTGGAGTGGGTGTATGCCAGCAACGCCAACCATCCGCGCGTGCACATGGTGGCATCAATGGAACCAAATGCAAGCATGGTCGATCTCAAATCCGATGTCCAGGAGACGATCGCGAAGTTACCGGACATGGTGCCGGCGACAATCGAAATCGATGAAGTTCCATCTGGATTGATATCGACACAATTTGCCACGGCAGAGCCGACAGACGCAGATTCCGTTCGCATCGTTATGGCGAAGAAAGCCACCAGCTTGACGGTGGCGCTGACCGACGCGGAAGTCGGTCCGATCAGCATCGATAAATCGGGCGCCTTGCACTTTTCCTTCGAGCGAGGCACCGCCCATCTCAAACAGTTGGTGTGGCAAGGGAATAAAAGCAAATTTACTCTGACACCAAGCGGAGGCGCTGATGTATCAGTTCCGGAAGGCATGCTGCTCGAAAGGGGCAACGGCAACGCACACACCAAACTCAGCATGCCGCTCGACGTCAATCTGGGCACTGCCACCATCGTGGGCGCAAGGGGCAGCACAACTCTTACCGACCTGAAGGGCAAATTGAACATCGACGTCGACCGCGAAATCGAAATTATCGGCAACCTCGACTTCCACATTCCACGATCGAAACTGCTCGGCGGCCAGGCAATTGATATCACCGCTCACGGTCTCAACATTTCCGTAGCCCAAGGTGCCGCCAATCTCGAGCTCAAGAATTGCACAGTCATGGTGCCACAAGGTGCCATTCAAGATGCGATCAATAAAAAAGTGCCGGACTCGCTAACCTTACAACTGAACAAAATGGTGTCGGAGGACGAACAGTGGCGCTACCGTCATGCGCTGGCACAAACAGCTACCGTCAACAATTTGCAATTGATGCGCATGAAACCGCAGCCACCAAATTCGGTGTCGTTCAATGCAGTCGGAGACGTTGATATCATCGGCACCGTCGAGCAATCGAATGCAACGTCTGCTGACGAGAAGACAGCAAGCTGGGAGATTCACCCGTGGAAGTTGTCGGGTCACATCGATGGGCAAGGCTTGGTCTCCTATAAATTCGTCACGCAAGGGCCGCACGCGAATGAGATTCAGTACAGTTTGGCGCTAGATCTGCCTGTGCCTAAAGACGTGCAACTTGATTGGAGTCAGGTTGCTCATGGCGTTCTGGGATTTGTAGAACGAAAAGTCATCGTGCACCATCTTCGAAAAATCACGATTCCCATCAAGTATCAAGGCAGCGTGCCTATCTTCCCCGAGGACAATCAGCTTGCCCGCAATTTCAAGGTGCAAGGGCTGGTGGCCAAGCATACTGATGACGCCACAGAGTTAGACTTCTCCGCGACAGCACGCTTTTAGAGGAGAGTTGAAATGTCCAGAAAGGTGGCGACCAGTAAGCAAAAGGAAATTGTTGATCTCACCGACGAGATCAACCAGCACCTCGGCGAAGCCGGCTTCAAGAATGGCTTGTGCCATGTGTTTGCGCTGCATACAACATGTGCGATTACCACCGCCGACCTCGATCCCGGCACGGATCTCGACATGCTCGATGCCTTTGAGGCAATCATCCCGAAATTGAAGTATCGTCATCCGCATAATCCCGAACACGTTCCTGATCACATCATGTCCACCATCATTGGCCCCGGAGTTATCGTGCCAGTCACCGATGGTGAGCTACGCCTCGGTACGTGGCAGCGCGTCATTCTGGTGGAACTCGATGGACCACGCAAGCGCGATATTGAAATCACGTTGGTCAAAGCGTAAGCGCACCGGACATGCCCTAAATGTCATTTTCGATTCTACTTCTAAAGGGTAACAAGCTGGTCCGGTTTTGGTACTACATACGCCACTATTGTCTCTCCTACCAAATCGCAAAAAAGTTGTCGTCCTGCGAACGCAGCGGGAGGACTATAGTATGATGGTATCTAAGTCACCACCCTACCTTTCCGGGGAGAGATGGGAGTAGCGTGAGAATCAGCGCCTTTGAGCTATCAAGCGATAGCGATAAGTCAGGCACCCAGGCATCAAGGCACTCCTAGTTGGTCGCTCTTGAAGGTGAGCTGTGGCTCGGCTGAGAATTTTCCTTGCAATAAATGGCGGCGTTCTTCGCGAAGGTCTGAGGAAGGTGATCAACGATCACCCCAACATGATCGTGATTGGAGACGGCGCAAATGCCGATGTTTGCCTGGAAAAAATTGCCGAACTTGCACCGGACATCACGATCATCACCAGACTTATGGACAAAAATGGTGTTGCGGAAGCCACCAAGCATCTGACAAAAGCCTGCCCGCGAACAAAGGTAATTGTTTTGAGCGCCAACGCTGACATAGAGTCCATGCGGCTGGTGGCAGATGCCGGAGCGCGCGGATACATCTTAAAGAGCATTGAGAGTGAGCAACTGATCGATGTGATCAATAAGGTTTCAGCCGGCGCCAAATGCTTTCCGCAGACGTCCAACGGCCGCTCTGCATCTGCTTTCGGTGACGACAGTGGCGATCATCATTCGACCATTGATAATGGTACGGGGCTGAGCGCCAGAGAAACAACCGTGGTGCGCATGGTGGCAGAGGGATACACCAACCGCGAAATAGCGGATAAATTACGGATTAGTGTAAAATCGGTGGAGACTTATAGATCGCGTTCCGTGTCCAAACTGGGCTTGAATCGCCGCGCAGACCTTGTTCGCTATGCGCTGGAAAAAGGCTGGTTGCGTTCGCGATCGCAACGGTGAACCATGTGCATTACATTTAACGAATCCACCTCCAGCGAAAGATGGCACTCCAGGCGGAGCGTACGGCTTTTAGTCAGGCAAATCCTGACACCTTTGTAGGTAACACTCCTGACACTTGTTGCTGTTAAGTTACGGTAAATTACCCATCACAAATATGTGTTTATCATCGAGGATGATATATGGAAAGCGATGTCAACTTGGCTTGTTCGGATTGCGGAAAGCTGTTTTTGTTCTCTCATTTAGAACAAGAATTCTTCCGAGAGAAAGGGCTGAGCAACAAGCCCAAGCGTTGTCATGACTGTCGCTTGACCAATCGCCAATGGCGCAAGTCGCGTGCCGGAGTCACGGATGGAACCGTGACCGAGGTGCAGTGTGACCTTTGTGGTGCTTTGACCAAAGTGCCCTTCACCCCTAAAGGGCATAAGCCTATTTATTGTGCAGGCTGTCTGCACCGTCCAGCGATGGCGCGGCAGACGGGTCTATCTTATAAAGATCCGCCGCCGCCGGCCGACTGAGCGCGAGCAATCAGAAGCGCGTAGTTTGCGTGCGATCGCGGGCCGGCTTATTTGATGTTGCGTTTTAAGCAAGATGCTGTGAGAGATCGCGCTCGATGTCGGACATAGCCGCCACGCAATCTTGTGCACCAATCAAACGCGCACCGACAAGCATATTTCTGACTGCATCGAGCACATCGGTAGACACCGCCGGCGGTGAGAGCTCCCAGATGCCGAGAGCGCGCTTGCATAACGCAATGGCGTCATCGGCCTTATGCCTGGAGTTCATCACCGCTGCCTGCATGACGAGCGTGTCAGCAAGAATGCCATTGCCAGGGCAAATCCTGTCGAGGAGCTGCAGAGATTTGAATAAGAAATCTTCAGCCATATCCATCTGCTCCAAACGCCGATGGCAAAGTGCCGTTTTTGTCAAATTAACAGCCACCTCAACGTTGGTGCGACCCTGACAAGATTCGCGAATCGAAATAGCTTTTCGAAAAGTAGCGATCGCTTGCTCAAACGCATTGGCACGGAGCAGGCAATTCGCTTTCATTTCAAGGGAAATCGCGTATAGCAGATCATCTTCAAGAGTCTGTAGTCGAGAAGCCCCGCGTACAAACAAGGATGCCTCTTCGCAAAGTTGCCATGCCTCCTCAGTCCGAGACAGGGAGGCATAAAGCTCGGCAAGCTTGCCGAGCGCATCGAGCACCGTCTCTGGTGCCACGTCGGAATGCAGCCGAACTATGGCAACGGCTTCGGCCAGCAGTTGCTGCGCCTCAGCACTATCTGCGAAAATTGTTCTTACCTGTGCCTGTATGCATTTCGCATCGACAAGTAAATCGGCCGCGCGATCATTTTGAACATTGTCGACGCTGGCGCAAACTCGCTTGCACAACTTGTCCGCCTGGGCGAATCGCCATAGGGACAAACAGCATTTTGCCTGCTCGCAGAGAACCGCACAAGCTTCCAAAGAGCTATAACCGCACACATCTTCAAAGATTTCTAGCGCTAGCTTGTTCGTGCGGTCTGCCTGGATCAACTGCCCTTGCAAGCGGTATATCCGTCCGAGATCTGCCGTCGCCCAGCCGAGTTCAACCGCTGCCGATTTGCCGGTTTCTCTCTCGAGCACTTGTATGGTGCGTTTAATCGTCAATTCGGCATCACTATATCGGCCGCTATGACGGTACGCGGTGGCACATAGTTTTCTTGTGTTCAGCACTTCCGGTCTTTCTTCGGAATAATGAATCAGTTGAAGCTCGAAGCAACGCTCCAACGTCTGCAACGCCTTCGCGTAGCGTCGTTGAATTAAATGAACTTGTCCCAGTTCGCTCAAGAACTTCGGCAAGTCTTTACTGTCCGGACCAATCAGCCCGGCGGTCGTTTGCAATCCTGTATATAAGGACTTCTCTGCTTCAGCAAGTTGACCGCTGCGCGCGTAGACGATGCCGAGTTTGTAATGAGCATCGACCAATAGCTGTTTCCGTGGATGTTGCAATTGAGCAAACAATTTGATCGTTTGCTTCAGAAGCTTCTCCGCTTGCTGATAATCAGTAAAGGCAAGACATGCATCTGCGTGCTCGAAGAGCAGAGCTATCAGTCGAGGATTACTGCTGCCTGACCAGTGAGTCAAAATTCGCTCGGCGCGGTCAAAACACTTCGCGGCCTCAGAAAAACGCTGCTGCTGCACATAGCAACTCGCCAGCGCATTACAAAGATCAACACTGAGATCATTGCAATCGCCGAAATGCTGATCGAAAAGATGCAAGTATTTCAGGAGAACATCCGCGGATTGCTCGCTGCGATTGAGCAGCAAGCATTGCTTGTTGTGCTCGAGCAAGCAATCGGGTGTAAGCCATGCGTAATCGACAGCAAGCTTCTCGAAATGCATCAGGGCAAAGCGGCTGACATCGATCGCGGTATGCGCGGCTCCGGTGAGTGCCACCAGAGCTGATATCTCAGACAGAGCGCGCGCCATCGTGAGATTGAAAGCGGTTTGATCCGCTGCTGCCGTGCCGGTTTTTTGTTTGAGGGCTTCGTAAATTGAGTCCGCACTGGGGATGGACGGCTTCAGCCCATATAGCGACTCGAGCTCATCTCCGGTTGCCTGAGCCGGCGCCGGCTGTTTACCCAGAAAGCGCAGCCAGACACCTAGTGCCAGTCCCTCCAGCATTTCCGCCTGAGTCGTATGACCGAGCTCTCGGAGCAGCAAGGCGTGCTGGCGGAATACCAACGCAGTTTCGGGCTGATGCATCCCGAACGCAGCTTCCGTAAGGCGCCTCAACTCACTGTAGAGCTTGGAGGCTTCCTGGAAGCAGCCAAGGGTAGCATTGAGCCTGCAACGGTTTTGCAGCACCTGTCTGCGGTCGTCATCAGCCTCGTCCTTACCTTCCAGCAACTTGTAGGCGCGGCGGTAGTAGGCGTCGGCTTCTTCCATGCGCCCCTGCCGGTGAAGCAACGCGGCTTCAGACATGGCGGCTGCATACGTAGCAATGTCTTGCATGACGATTTGGTTGTGATGATTCTTGAGATCAGCATACACCGGACGGGCGGGAAATCAAGTTAAGTTGGAGGTTCGTGACCGCGGGGCAGCATTCGGCGCTCGTCTGCGGTAAGCTGTTGGGGTTACCACGGCGAGAACGATATGACCGAACAAGCAGTCAAGGATGCAATCAAGGAACAGAAACTGAAGTGCCCTAAGTGCCAGGGACCAATCAAGAAGTATGAAAAATTCTCCGAGACGATCGACTCGGTGCAAGACGGCTTCAACATCACCACGATCGATTCGCGCGGAAGCCGAGTAACGCTAATTTGCGGGAACGAAGGGTGCGGCTGGAAAGAGCGCACGGAATATTGGACGAATTATCTGGAAGACGAGTAAACCCTAAAAAGAGGGGCTGAACTATGAAACGCTACTTTCTTCGTCTTGTTCTAATAGCCTGCGCGTTTTACTTTATTTTTCCTATGATTCCAGGAGTGCATTTTCACGGCGGCTTCGTCCACGCTTTAGTTGCAGGAGCAATCTTTGCGTTCGTCGGCTGGATCGTCGAGATCGGCGCGATCACACTGAGCGCAATCATGACGATAACGACGTTGGGGCTGGCATTGTTAGTTCTTATCCCAGCCTGGCTTTTTGGCTTCTGGTTGCTGCCTGCAATTGCGCTTCGGTTGATGGCCGATTTCATGCCCGAGACTATGTCTTTTGGCGGGTGGATTCCGGCAATCGAAGGCGGATTGATTATGTTGGTGATAGGCATTTTCACGAGTGGCGACACGCAGAAAAAAGCACGCCAACGAGGCTGAGCCCGTGGAATCAGAACTGATAACGACGGCTAAAGATCCAGCAGATATTCCGATCATCTCGAGCAGCTTGAAATTTGCCTGGGATACGACATGGCAGCGGTTCTTCTCTCTGCTGGCAGTAATGCTTGTCGTCACCGGCGTGCCTATGGCAATTACATTTCGCATGGATGACTGGCTGCGCGTAGTTATCGTGCAGGTGTACGGCTCATTCTTACTGGGCGGCATGTGGCTCATGTTCATCAGCGTGGCCGAGGGCAGCCGGTTTCGGTTTCAAACGCTGTTTTCCAGGCCGCTGCAATTTTGGAAATTCATCGTCGTCAATATATTGAACTATGTCATTGTCATTGCCGGACTGATCCTGCTTGTGGTGCCCGGAGTTATGTGGGCGGTGCAGTTTGGCGTGGTGCAGCAGGTGCTCGCCGACGAGAATGTCGGACCAATAGAGGCGTTCAAACGAAGTTCGCAATTGACTAAAGGGCACCGGATGAAGTTGTTTGTCTGGTTCCTTGCTTGTTTGGCAATTATCTTTGTGGCCTCTCTTGTTGCCGGTATTGCTGCGGCGCCCTTCAGCCTGATGGCAAAGACGTTCGACGTCGACTTCAAAGATGCAATCAAGATCACAGTCACGTTGATGATGATGCCGTTGATGGCCTTTTTCTATCTCGCTTGGTCGCACGTTTACTTCCAATTGCACGAGGCTTCGGAAGCGCGCACGACTCGGGAAGCACAGCCGACTCAACATACGGACGAGCAGCCGTGACGAAAGACATCGCGGTCGTCGCCTGCAGCAAATTTGATGCTAACGGTTAGCGGCTGCGTTGGCACGGCGAAACAGATCGGGCGCTTTTAAACGGTTGGCGACTTTCTCGAATTCAGCGTGGGGTCCACGCCATTTCAATTGATCAATGTCGTCGAATACCGGCACATCTGTGCGCAGTGTCGCCAGAGTCCGGAACAGCAATGCTTCCTCCCATGCCTCGAACAAAGTGGTGGCAAGCTTCCGGCTATTGCGAATCGACGGATCCCACTGCTGGGATTCTTTGGGAATGCCTTCGAGATGAACATACCGCGATAGAACCGAGGCTGCAGCCTTGGCACCCCAGCCCGGCAATCCAGGATAGCCGTCAGCGGTATCGCCAACCAGCGCAAGATAATCGGGAATGGAGGCGGGCGTGACTCCGAATTTTTCGACGACGCCTGCTTCGTCCCTGGTCGTATTGCGCATACGGTCGAGCTGAACGACGCGTTGTCCGACGACGCACTGACTCAGGTCTTTATCCGGCGTGCAAATTGTTACTTTACTCACGCGGTTGTGGGCGTCCGCCTTGTGCGCAGCAGCGGCCAAGGCATCGTCAGCTTCGAACTCGATCATCGGCCACACCAGTACGCCCATGGACGTGAGTGCATCTTCAAGAATGACAAACTGGGAAACGAGCTCCTCCTCCAAACCTTCGCCCGTCTTATACGCAGAGTAGAGCTCATTGCGAAACGATTCGATCACGTGGTCAGTCGCGACGCCGAGATAGGTTGTTCCCTTTTCGAGCATGGAGAGTATGGATGTCACGACGCCACGCACCGCGCCAATCTCTTGACCGCCCGCATCGCGGGATTTCGGCACGGCGAAGAAATGACGAAAAAGCTCGTAGGTGCCGTCAATTAAGTAAATGTCCATCGCTATAGTTTATCGCAGCGGATAGGCTATCATTCATGTCAGTGGGCTTAATGCCGGCTGGAAGCCGGCGCTCCTATCAGGAGGGACGATATGAAGGGCTTGATGATGGATTGCCCCCTGCTGATCTCGTCAATTATCAAGCACGCCGAGAGACATCACGGCCGGACGGAAATTGTTTCCCGTCGAGCTGAAGGCGACATACATCGGTATACCTACACAGAGGCGCACGCGCGTTCTCGCAAGCTGGCCAACGTGCTGGGAAGTCTGGGATGCAAATCCGGCGATCGCGTCGGCACCCTCGCATGGAATGGCTACCGTCATTTGGAGATTTACTACGGCACCTCCGGCAGTGGCATGATTGTTCATACCATAAATCCTCGCTTGTTTCCCGAGCAGATTGCTTGGATTATCAATCACGCTGAAGACAACGTGCTCTTCTTCGACCTCACATTCTTGCCGCTGGTGGAGTCCATCATGCCGACCTGCCCGTCGCTGCGCAACATGGTGCTCATCACCGATCGTCGGCACATGCCGAAGGAGACGAAGATCGGCAATCTGATGTGCTACGAGGATCTTGTTGATGGCGCCAGCGATGAATTTGAATGGCCGGCGCTGGATGAGAATTCTGCTTCCGGACTGTGCTACACGTCGGGCACCACGGGACATCCGAAGGGAGCGCTGTACAGCCACCGCTCTACGGTGCTTCATGCCTTTGCCTCTGCGCTGCCGGATGCAATGTGTGTTTCCGCCAGAGATACCATCTTACCTGTGGTGCCGATGTTCCACGTCAACGCATGGGGATTTCCATATTCGGCGCCACTGAATGGTGCAAAACTTGTTTTTCCAGGGCCGGCGCTGGATGGGAAATCGTTGTACGAGCTATTCGAGTCTGAGAAAGTGACGTTTTCTGCCGGCGTGCCGACGGTATGGCTAGGCGTGCTCGAACACATGCAAAAGCACAATCTGCGCTTATCGACATTGAGTCGCATCGCGGTCGGTGGCGCCGCCTGTCCACCGAGCATTATTCGCGCTTATGAGGATGTTTACGGAGTCACCGTCAATCATGCCTGGGGCATGACGGAATTGTCACCGGTGGGATCAATGGGCAACCTTCTCAACCACCAGATGGAATGGCCCCCCGACGATCAAAGAAAACTTCTGCAGAAACAGGGCCGAGTGGTGCCCGGCATTGACTGGAAGATTGTGGATCAGGACGGCAAGGAATTGCCGTGGGACGGAAAGACATCCGGCAATCTGTTGGTTCGTGGTGCCTGGGTGATTGATAGATATTTCAAATCTCAAACGAGTCCCCTGATAGACGGGTGGTTTCCCACTGGCGACGTCAGCACAATAGACACTGACGGATTCATGCAAATTACCGACCGCAGCAAGGACGTCATCAAATCGGGCGGCGAATGGATTAGCTCGATAGAACTCGAAAATCTGGCGATGGCACATCCTGCTGTTCATGAAGCGGCGGTGATTGGCTGCAGGCATCCGAAGTGGGACGAGCGTCCGCTGCTCGTCGTCGTCAGAAAGTCGGGCGGTGATGTAACTGCGCAGGAGCTCCTGAAATTTTTCGAGGGCAAAGTGGCGAAGTGGTGGATTCCGGACGACGTCGCCTTCGTGGACGAGCTGCCGCATACGGCCACCGGCAAGGTTCAGAAACTCAAGCTACGCGAGCGCTTTGCCGACTTCGAGTTTAGTTCGTAAAATCATGGTACCGGCGGGCTTTAGCCCGCTTCCTCAACCGCGCCGCCTGCGCTCCTCTGGGTATAAAACAGGTATGCGACCCATCACGCTCACCGCTATTTCCCTCGTCTGCCTCCTTGGCTGGGGACAACCGCTGCTTGCGCAGCAAGACGACAGCAACACTCAAAACAATCAGCAATCGGAACAACATTCCGGACAACAGCAACCCAAGCTTGCGCCGGCACCGGAAGAGCAGAATTCAAAACCTCTCCAGGGTGGCGTGAGCAAGTATAATGCGGAGCTCAACGGCACCGAGGACCACAATCATGGTTCGCTTACCGGCACCGCTGATGATACCGACTGGTTCCACCCAGTTTTTAAGTCCACGATGTCTGCCGACGATTTTCGCAATCTTGAATTCGGCATTACAGGCTTTGTCGTACGAAGGATTATTCAGCTAACGCCATATCCGACGGTGACGCAGATCATCCCAGGCTGCCCGGCGGAGAAGGCGGGCATGCGCGTGGGTGATGTGGTGCTTCGCGCCAACAATCACCAGTTTACGCAAAGTGACATGCAGCGGGAATATTGGCGCATTTTGGATGGCCGAGCGGGCAGCACGGTTACCATCGTTGTGATGCGCGGTTATGTGTATAAGACTTTCAAATTAACTCGAATGAACATCGAGGACCTTCCGGACCCGGAGCTTCGCAATGAATATCATGAATTGGTGCGCAAGCTCGGCGCGCCAATGGATCCCTAGGCATGTCCAGCCGGACATCTTGTGCAGCGGCGTCCACTCCCAGTAAGATCAACGCATTCTGCTTAATGGGGTGCGCGGGTCATGGCGACGCAAAGCGGTAGCGAGCAAAAGCGATTATCGCTGGACGATCTGTCCGTGGGGCAGGTGTTTCGCAGCGGGACGCATACCGTAGATGCCCAGCAGATAAAGGCATTCGCCAGTCAGTTTGATCCGCAGCCGTTTCACCTCGATGAGGAAGCTGCGAAGAACAGCTTTTTCGGAGAGCTGGTTGCCAGTGGCTGGCACACGGCCGGCATCACGATGCGGCTCCTGGTTACCAGCACTCCCGTCGACGGTGGAGTAATAGGCGCGGGTGGCGAGATTTCGTGGCCAAGGGCCACAAAACCGGGGGACACGCTGCGAGTCGAGTCCGAGGTAGTCGAGATTCGTCCGTCGAAGAATCGCCCAGACCGCGGCACAGTCGTCATGCGAAGCACCACGTACAACCAGAACAACGATCCTGTGCAAATCATGAAGTCCACCCTGGTCGTCTTTCGTCGGAAGTAAGGGTCGGTATTAACAATACCGCGGTGAAATGCAACCATTTAAGGCAACACTCGTCATATGGGAAGCGCACCTGAAGGGAGCCGTTTGCTATGCGTAGTCACGACTCGGTGGTTGGTAAACTTCCACAGATCACATTGGCATTCTGGATAATGAAGATCTCGGCCACCACGCTCGGTGAAACGGCGGGCGATCTGTTGTCGATGACTTTGAAAGTCGGCTACGAGATTAGCTGCCTTATTTTGTTGAGCATCTTCGTCGTGGTGCTGTTCTTTCAATTGAGAAGCAAAAGCTACCATCCATTCTTGTACTGGGGCGTAATTCTGGCGACTGCCACCGCGGGCACCACCATCAGCGACTTCATGGATCGCACGCTCCAGCTCGGTTATGTTCATGGCACTTTGATTCTGTTCTCCCTGCTACTCGTTGTCCTCGGCGTGTGGCGCCTTTCCACGGGGTCGCTATCGGTTACCGAAGTCAAATCGCGAAAGGGCGAGGCGTTCTATTGGGCGGCGATTCTGGTATCAAACACCTTGGGTACCGCACTGGGTGACTTCCTGTCGGACAGCTCGGGTCTCGGCTTCGCCGGCGGTGCATTGTTGATTGGCTCGTTGATCGCATTGATCGCCGCCGCGAATTACTTCACCAAGATTCCGAAAGTCGCTCTCTTCTGGGCGGCGTTTGTCTTGACACGACCGTTTGGCGCGACTATGGGAGACTTGCTCACGAAGGGTCCGGACAAAGGCGGGCTCGGTTTTGGCACCATTGGCTCTTCGCTAGTCTTGTTTGCCATTCTCGTATTCACGATCTGGTGGACGCACCGGCATCACACGGATACGGCTTACGTCGCCGAGAACGTCGATTCCGCAGAGCGAAATCGCAACGCGCCAGTGCAGTAATATTTTCATTCGTTTTTATCTCTTGACACCCATGCTATGCTTAGAATCATGCGTCATCGGGTGGAAATGCAAGAACAACCTACAGTCGAGCATCCCCTGCTCTTGTATTTCGACAAGCGTACGAATGAGAGAGGCAGCGACTACTTTCGGCGCGGCAAAGTAGTCGGCATTGGCTTGGACAATTTCTTGTTGCAAGCAAGCGTCACAGGCAGCGGCGAGAATCCGCCGCTCTATAGATGCGACATCGCCTTCTCGCCTGACATGTCAAAGATAAAGACAACGCTGTGCACTTGTCCTGTTCTTTTCCGATGCAAACACAGCTCGGCGGCAGTGATGACGTTTCTCTTCGGAGCAACCAATCCGGTGCCATCCTCGGCGCGCATCGAGCTCATCCGTCCGACGCCGGTCCTCTCAATTGAAGAGGTGGTCTGCCGGCAGGCTGTGCTCATTTCCGATGAAGGCGCACACGCTTTCCCTGGTGACAAGCTACGGATACTCAGCCTCACCGGAGTCATCAATAGGGCAAAAGAAAAGCCGGAAAGCGCCGAGTCCGGCAAGAAGATTGTTCAACAGCCCGATCCCGCCGCCGTGAGTTTCTTCTGTCGCCAGCTGCGCGCCTTCGGATTTGAAGAAGTTTATGAGGTGATGTTCGACAAGGTCAAGCAGCGAGGCAGACTATTCGCCGGACAACCTGAGGCGTGGATCATGCTCACGCACCGGCTGCCGCATCTCAAAGAAGACGGTTGGCTCATTCCCGATGCCACTGAAGAAAGTCTGCGCCCCATCCAACTCACGGACGCCGATCTCAATTTCCGGGTGCGAGACGATGGTGGTTGGTGGTTTTCACTTTCGTTGGACATCGAGGTGCAAGGCAGACAAGTTCCACTTTTGCCGCTTCTGGTATCAGCGCTTCGTACACTACCGAGCAGCTTGAACATCACGGACGTTCTTGACGATTTGAACAAAGACGGGAAATTCATCGCGGCTCTGCCCACCGGTCAATTGGTCTCCATGCCGTTCGACCGCATACGTCCCATTCTTATATCGATTCAAGAGCTCACGTCCAAAGACAGATTCTCACTGTCGGAGATGGAGCGCCTCATGGGCGAGCCACTGCTGTCGGCTGCGAAATGGACTGGTGCCGACCGACTGAGGATGTTGGTAGAAAAACTCGGCAAACTGCGACACATCGAATGCCTCGAGCCGCCCAAGGAGTTCAAAGCCGAATTGCGCCCCTATCAGCTCGAGGGAATGAGTTGGTTGCAGTTTCTCGCAGAGAGTGAATTCGGTGGCATTCTCGCCGATGACATGGGACTCGGCAAAACTGTAGAGCTGCTTGCGCACATCGCACTCGAGAAAGAGCGTGGACGTCTTACTGCTCCGTTTCTGGTCGTTTGCCCAACTAGCGTGATGCCCAACTGGTTATCCGAAATTCGTAAGTTCACTCCGCACTTGAAGACAATCGCTTACTCGGGCGCGGACAGAATGGAAGTCTTCGACGATCTCCGCTATGCCGACATCATCGTCTCCACTTATCCTACCGTTCAACGTGACGAGGAATTGCTCAAGTATGTCAATTGGCATGCCATCGCATTGGACGAAGCACAAGCGATTAAGAATCCCAAAACAAAAGTAGCGAAGGCACTGAGATCATTCACGGCAAAGCATCGTTTTTGTTTAACCGGCACTCCCATCGAAAATCACCTCGGCGAGCTATGGTCGCAGTTTCATTTTCTGCTGCCCGGATTGCTCGGTGATCATCGCCTGTTTAAGACTGAGATCCAAAAGCCAATTGAAATGTTCGGCAACCAGGGAATGGCGTTGATGCTATCGCATCGCATTCGTCCATTTGTTCTGCGACGGACAAAAGAGCAGGTCGCCGCCGACTTGCCCGAGAAAACCATCATCATCAAAGAGATCGAGCTAGGCGAAGGACAGCGCGATTTGTACGAGACAGTGCGCCTCGCTTCAACCGATCGGGTGCGCGATGAAATCGAACGCAAAGGATTCAAGCAAAGTCATATCGTCATCTTGGATGCCCTGCTCAAATTGAGACAAGCATGCTGCGACCCTCGCCTGGTAAAACTAACCGTCGCGCGCCAGACGGAAAAAAGCGCAAAGCTGGAAGAGCTTATCAACATGCTGCAAGAGCTTTGCGAGGAGAAAAGAAAGATTCTTGTCTTTTCGCAATTCACCAGCATGCTCGATCTGATCAAAATCGAGTTAGACCAATTCGGACTCAGGTATGTCGAGCTGCGCGGTGACACCAACGATCGCCAACGACCAGTCGAGCAATTTCAGGAAACGGACGTTCCCATCTTTCTCATTAGCTTGAAAGCAGGGGGAACGGGGCTCAATCTGACAGCCGCCGACACCGTCATTCATTACGATCCATGGTGGAATCCCGCAGTCGAAAATCAGGCAACGGATCGCGCGCACCGAATTGGACAGACAAAGAATGTTTTTGTCTACAAGCTGATTGCCAAAGGGACTGTGGAAGAACGCATGCTCCAACTGCAGGAGCAGAAGCGCATCCTCGCCGAGTGCATCTACGACCAACGCGGTAATGGGAATCTCGCTTTTTCTGAGATGGATATTGAAGTTCTGTTGCGGCCGATTGAAAAACTGCTTGGGTTAGACGAGTAAGATTAAGCCGATTGGGCACCGCTGAAAACGGGCATGGACACGCTCGTCCCGCCGGTCGATGACGTGAATTTGCCACCCCCTCGAGACTGCCGTTTAATCTGTCCCATGGGAATCTTCCCACTGATTCGTATTTCTCGGAATGACTTACCGGGCTGGCGGCCCTACCTTTATATAGACACTCAAGAATCCCGGCGTTCGCTATGGCTTTTTGTCGCTAGCAACAAGCTTCTAGGAGGCATCCGATGACCGACCGAGCCCACGAAACCAATCCGACAGCCGCAACCGAGAAAGCCGCTCCCGACATTCGGGACAAGGTAGCCGCGGACACGACAAGTTGGAAGTCAGGCAAGGACGACAGCCTGGACGTAAAGCTCGGTCGGGTGGCCAACGTGGCGTATGAGGGGCTCGGACAGGCGGTTCCCGCCGCATTGCACTCGCTGAAAGAAGACTTCACGACGTGGGATGGCTTTAAAAAGACGGCGGAGCTAGCCGGCTCGTCGGCGCTGCTCGGCGCTGCCCTCAGAGTTGCCTTGCCGGAAGCGGGCATGGCCGCCAAAGTAGCCGGACTGGCGATGGGAGCCTGGTTCGCCAAGGATCCTGCAATCGAGATGTGGAACGCCGGCAACACCGTATGGGACGACAAAAGCCAAAAGACCATGAACGACGCTGCCAAAAAGCTAGGCGCCGGGTGGGGCGAGTTCGGCGCGGACGGCCTTATCGGGGTAGCGTTCGCCGGCGGTGCCGCTAAGTTGACACCCAGAATCGGTGAAACGTTCGCACCGAAGACTTGGAATGCAATCGAAACATTCAAAGGCAAATACATGGGAGGAACGGTTCCTCTCATGGCGGAATCAGCGGCTGCCGGACTGGGAGTCGGGTTGGACGGCAAGCCGGGTGGCGACCTCGGTCTAACCAAAGCCGAAGCACCTGCCAACACGACAGGCGATCGCGCGAGAACAACGGACAGCTCCGCCAAGGCAGCGAGCGACCTGTCGCCCGAACAACTTAAACAAGTCGCCGAGCAAGAGGCGGCGCGCTTCATCGCTCAGCAGCAAAGCCATGGCTTGTATCACAGAGGCATCCTCGGCACCAATGGCAAAGGGCATGGACTCGACGAAACGGTGAGAATGCTCGAGAAGGGGATCGACCCGGACACGGTAAGGGCGGACGCTACCGACGCGCGTCTCAAGTCTCTCACCGGCGTCAACGTTGCAGAGTCAAATCTGCTCGTGGGCGATGCAACGCAACCGGTCATCGATATAGCTAAGAAACTGCCTACGGACACCGCCGACGGAATACCGACGCGAGTAATGCCGGAAGGCTTGATGAGGACGAGAGATACTCGTGCCGAGAAGCCGGTTGAAGTTGGTAAAGGCGAGAACACCAACTGGTCGGCCGTTCTCAACCTCGATACCATGAGCGCGCAAGGACGCGTCATGAAACAAACGATGGACTCAGTGTCGGACGACCAAGCGATAGTCACCGATGGCATCAACCGCACATTCGGCGCCGTGGATGTTCGCACTAATCCGAACGTCAAACGCCTTGAAGGAATGGAACGCCCCCGCGAAGCCATGCTGAACTTGGCCCAAGAAGTCAACGCCAATCCCGCGCTGTGGATGCGCGTCGGCGATCTGTTTACGCGCTTCGCTGATGCTGCGATTCAATCCGGCTCAGAAGCAACGGACGTCGGCAGGCACGCACGCAACGTCAATACCTACCTCAATGAAGATTTCGAAGGACTCAAACAGAACATAATTGATGCCGGCGTAGATCCGGATGTGGCATTGCGACGGAAGATTGTCGCACCGAAGGTCGAGATAACCAATGATGCGGAAGATGGTGGCCACCAGGGCCCGCATACGGTGCGCGGCATATATGGACCGAATGACGAGCCGGTTTGGCCGGTCGATCTAATTAAGAGCCCTGTACGCGAATTAGGAACGCGCGCTACGGATACGTCCGGCAAGATAGGGCATGAAGCGGGACACGACAACTATGGCAACATGGCTAAGTTCGATCCGCAGGTACGCGAAGGTAAGCTGGACGAGGCCGCCGAGAAAGCGATCAGAGCAGCGCAAGCGAGCCAGAAGTTTGTCACGCAAGACCAGTTTGGCCGTCTTGGAGAAAACGACACCAGTGCACGAGACATCGGAGCAGCGCATGTGTACGAGAAGTCCCTTGCGCAAGACCAGTTTGGCCGTCTTGGAGAAATTGACACCGGTGCACGAGACAATAAACTTTCCGATATCGCCGATAGAGCGCTCAAGCATGGGGAAGACAAGCTCGGCGTCGATTTGACCAAGCCAATCGAGCTACCGACTGGTGGCATAGATCCACAGGAAGTTCTTCTGAACAACGTCGCGAGAAAGGCAGAAAAGATAGACCCCGCCGAGCGCGAAGATTTCATCAATAAGTCGGTAACTCCGACACGCTTTATGAATGGTGTCATGACGGCCGATCAACTGTTGGGTCAATCGGGACGCATGGGAGTCACAATTCCCGGTCAGGGAACGTTCAGCCTTGATGAATTTTTGGTCAACGTGGCGATGCAGGCAGACCAGCGCCCGCCATCTCAAATTTTGGCTGATGCGCAATCGCAATTCCAGGGCCAACCAGCACGGCCGGAGATCGATGCGCAGATCAAGGGGAACATCGCCCAGATCCTCGGACGCAACGCCGACGCGCAGGTACCTGCCGCTGATGGCAGCAAGATAAGCCTGCGCGAAGCAGCCGAGAAAATCAGCGAAGCGACTCGTACCGTCAAGTTCAACACCTATGACAAGCCGCTTCCGAAGTCGATAACAATGAAGGACATTCTCGTGGGCATCTCCAAAGGATGGGCCGACGAAACATTCGCCGATTGGAACGCCGGCGCCCGGTCTGGTCAAAGTGCGGCACCCTACTTCCAAGCTCTGCGCAAAGACGGCAAGCTATCCAAAGGCACCGTTATGGGACAAGAACTTCGCAGCGAGGAGAATCCGCTCGGCGTCGAGGTGCACCCGGTCGACAAATTGCGTCCGCAATTCATCGCGGCATTGGTCAGAGCGTTGGCTCAACCGCGAGGCAAGTACATCGAGGCGGATAAGATGCTGGTCGATTATGCTGATGCCTTGGAAAAATACGGCAAAGATGCCGGCCAGCAAGGTCCGATTACCTTGGCTAATATGGACTCGCCAGGACAAAAGATTGAAATTCCAACCGAAGTATTCGACAAATTCATTCCGGAGCTTGTTGATGCACAATTGAATACTCCATTGCCCAGATTGCAAGGCAAGACGTTGTTCGATATTTTGCCGGACTTGCGGAAAAACATGCGGAAGTACATGGAGATCTCCGATCAGTGGGTTGACGCAATCGAAGCTGGTAAGAAGCCGGAAGATGTACCCTTTGACGCTGAACATGCCAAGCAAGCCAACGTCTTCCATGCGGGTCAGATCGCATTCCTCAAATTGGTCGCCCGCGGCATGACGGAGATGGAAGCGAATGATGCAGTCAACGCCTTCTCCGATAATTTCTCAGATCGCATACATGCTGCCAGGGCTGCACAACCATCGACCGAGGCACCGTCCTCGGTGCGCTTGAGATTGGCGCCGGGAAGCCATGGTCTCGACGGTCAGATGGGCGGTGGTCTGGTGGCAAACGCGGACAGCCTCGCCGGACGAACGGTTGCTCGTGCGGATGCCCTTCGCAACGGCATCGACCAGCCTGCAACTCAACCAGGGCTTATGTGGCGCGCGCTAACTTGGCCCGGCCGCCGTGCGCAGGACATATGGAACTTCTCCGGACGCAACGTCGCTCCAATTGGTGCAATCATGGGAGCGCATCAGATCCAAGATCTACAAGGCTTGAACGATCTGCAAAAGCAAATGCTGGAAAACTGGGACGCAAACCACCAGGGGCAGTAACGATCCTGTACCGGCGGGCGGACGCCCGCTTTCCACGATCACGTACCGGCGGGCGGAAGCCCGCTTTCCACGATCATGTACCGGCGGGCGGAAGCCCGCTAGGATCAGAGACGATCAATATTTCGTCTCTTCCTGGCGAAGCAGCGGTTCCAAATCCAAATGGCGGGCAGTTCCTTCGCCGGTGACGGGATTTCCAAGCTTCTTGAGCAGGGCGTCCATTCTTGTTTGTAACGCCTGTTGCTGCGCATGATTATTGGTAAGAATGTACACGTGCCTCAGCATCGGAAGCGCTTGGTAGACGTGCGCGGAGTCGGGTCCAAACCTTTGCTCAGCCAGCGCCAGCATCGTTTTGGCTTTTTGCTCCGCTTTAGCGACATCGTGCGGCTGCATGGATAGCAAACAATTTGTCTGGTGATAAAGGATGTTGTATATGTCGATGTAGACGGTACGGTTGACGTCGTGCTTTGTGATCTGCTCGGCGCGGTCGAGCTGCTTCAATGCTTCCGAATAGTTGCCGTGCATCTCGTAAGTATCGGCAATTTTTACTAACGTCCCCGCCGGCGATCTGGCATTCTTCTTGCCGGCCAACGACTGTCTAATGGAAAGCGCTCGATTAAGTGCGGCCAGCGCTTTGTCCTCTTGAAAGTCGCGGCAGGTGTCGGCAAGATGCTCGAGTGCATCCGCTAATTCCGGACTGCGCGGATTTCGTTTTTCTATTTGCTTGACGTTGTTTTCAGCGTTCATCTGATCAGCCGTGGAGAACCGAGGTGTGGCGCAGCCGGGTGGTGCCTGTGCAAGCGTCGCTGGCATCGTCATTACGACGACAAGGGACATAAATGCGATTTTGCTGAGTTGCACGCGACTGAGCCTATGCATGGTATTACTTCTTCGCGTGAACCGTCACGGTCGCCTGACCGCGCCAGAAAATGTTGTGGCCGTCGTCGGGCAAGAATTGGTATATAGCGGCCGATACGTTGTAAGTCCCAGGTGAGGCATAAACGTGGTGTCCGACGTTGGCACTGTCAGCTGCTTTGGCTCGCGTGACGTAGTCACCATCGCCGGTGCCGTCGCCCCAGTCGATCCAAAAGCCATCACCCCACTGTCCGTGCACGCCGCCTCGCTTTTGCCAGCCCGTCCACAGCTCGGACAACTCGGCAGGCGCATTCACTGAAACAGAAAGGGGTGCCTTGCCCTGCGCTGGGTCGAGACTCAGCGGATCGTTGGAGACAGGGCGGAGGTCGAACGCCAGTGCTGCAGTTGCGGCAACGAGAAGGCACGCACCGAGCGTAGCCATCTGTTTGATTAGCCTGGTCATCTTGCCGCCTCCTTACATAAGTGCTCGCAGGTTGATAGCTTATCACTGCCGGGTGCGCGTTAGCGGCGTCTCAAACAGTAGCCGCGCAGAACGGCTAAAATAGCCGGTTAGCGAAGGATCGGTTGCCGACTTTTGGGCAGATGACGGGTCGCTTTATGAACTAGCCGGAGGAAAACCTCGTGCGTATTGTTGTCTTTGGCGGCGGAATGCAAGGCCGCGTGATCGCGCAGAATTTGCTGGCGCGCCCGGAGAAGCCGGAAGTGCTCATTGCCGACTTGCGGCAGCCGCCAGTGGTGCCGACCGGCGCGAAGTTTGCCAAATGCGATGTGCTTGATGCCAAACAAGTCGCCGAGCTTGTCAAAGGAGCGGATGCGACGGTGCTGGCGGTGCCAAGCCAGATTGCCCACGCCGCTCTTGCCAACCTCTGCGCCACTGGAGTGGCAGTCGCCGATGTCAGCTTTACTCCCGACCCTCCATTGAGCCTGGATGGGGCAGCCAAGAAGAGCGGGTCTTGCTGCGTAGTCGACGTCGGAGTTGCGCCCGGTTTGAGCCACATTCTGGTGGCACTGGCGCACACTGAATTGAAAGGCTTGGACAAAGCGACAATTTTGGTTGGTGGCATTCCGCAGGAGCCGCCGAGCACATTCAGGCATGCGATCTATTTCAATCCGCACGACTTGCTGGCAGAGTACATTCGTCCGGCGCGCGCGCGCAAGCACGGAATGTTCATCGAACCGGCCCCGCTCGATGTTCCGCTGGAGGTGTACCATGATTCGGAATTGGGCCATCTCGAAGCATTCTTGAGCGACGGATTGCGTTCATTGCTAGACAGCTTCCCGGACATTCCCGAGATGGCGGAATTGACGCTGCGTTGGCCTGGTCATGTGCAAACGATGGCAAATTTGCGCGACATGGGAATGTTCAACGAACAGGTTACCGTCGCTGCGATCGCAGACGCCCTGGGCAAACGTTATCCGGCCGAGAAATATCCGGACGTGCTGCTGATGGTGGTGGAAGGATCGAAAGGCAACGAATCCCGTGCGTGGCGACTGATCGACCGACGCACCAAAGATGAGTCGGCCATGAGCAGGACCACCGGTTACACGACGGCGGCGGTGGCGATGGTGCTCGCGCGGAAGGAATTTGCCGAGCCGGGCGTTCATGCGCCAGAACGTTTAGGCAAAGATCCGAAGATTGCTAAAGCGATCGTCGCCGATCTCGCAGAGCGTGGCGTCAAAGTCGAGTCGCTGCCGCAACCGCACTTGGCGAAAGCGTAAGCGGGCTTCCGCCCGCCGCTACAGTGCGGAAGCGTAAGCGGGCTTCCGCCCGCCGCTACAGTGCGGAGCGTAAGCGGGTCGCCTGCGGGCTCAGCCGATGTGTTGCTTGATCAGGCTGGCGAGGTGTGCGGCATGGTGCTGGATGGCGTTTTCGTCGGAGGCTTCCAGCATGATGCGCAGGATGTTCTCGGTGCCCGAATAACGAATCACCGCTCGGCCTTCTGTGCCGAGTTGCGTTTCCAATGCGGAAATTGCCGCTTTTAACGGAGCGACTTGTTCGATCGGCGGCTTGCTGGAAACAGGCACGTTCACCACAATTTGTGGAAAGCGCTGCAACCCGCTGCGCAAATGCGACACCGTTTTGCCTGATTCCACCACCGCACGCAAGATTTGCAGCGCGGTGATCATGCCGTCACCG
>Ga0134128_10000722_pt1 | contig 44617 bp, 34 predicted proteins | sample KB31754_FD_96462 | JGI IMG/M metagenome (GOLD analysis project Ga0134128, IMG submission 96462) | Terrestrial soil microbial communities with excess Nitrogen fertilizer from Kellogg Biological Station, Michigan, USA - KB3-175-4 | ecosystem: Environmental > Terrestrial > Soil > Unclassified ...
ACGAAAAGTCGTTTGACGGGATGAAATCGATTCCCGCCTCGCTCTGGAAACGTATGGCGTCGAGGCGCAGTAGTCTGCCGACAGCCGTCAATTCGTCTTCTGAGGACTTGCCGTTCCAGAACGACTCAAGTGCGGTTTTAAGCTCGCGTTTGGCACCGATGCGCGGAAAGCCGAGGTTTGATGCAAATACCATGATTGTTTACCTCGCTGCTGGAGTTGTGTCTTGGACTTCGAGCTGAATCGGCCTGTTATCTTGCCCGACCGCGACGAGAACAAAATTTCCATGAGCGCACAGTTGGCGCACGCCAGATACCAAGTCTTCGGCGAACAAATCGACGGCGACCGTCACTGAACTTGTGCCGCGCTTGAGTATCCGACCCACTACTTCAACCAGCTGTCCATGTTTTACCGGTGCCTTGAAATCGATGCGTTCCGAGCAGGCAGTCACCATATGCTTGCGTGCAAATCGAGATGCTGTGATAAACGCACTTTTGTCCATCAGCTCAAGCGCGTGGCCGCCGAATAGTGTGCCGTAATGATTTGTCTGATTTGGAAATACCATCTCGACCATGCGAGTTTCGAACGTGTTATCTGTGCTCATACCTTTCTCCTTATGAAATAAAAAAAGTCCCTGACTCTCGACCAGGAACTCAATCTCGTATGAGCGGCAGCGCATGCTGCCTTCACAGAAATTCCCTCCTTGCCTCGAAGAGGTAAACCTCGGTTGTTGTACTCAGGTGGGCATTCTGACTTGCAGGCGGAGCGCAGGCTGCTAGCCTGCATAATTCTCCTTTTGCTTACAGTTGCGGGACAGCGATGGATTTGCACCATTCTTTCCCCACCAGAATACGGAGTCAGTTGTTTGTTGCGTTGCCTCCAAACGGCTGCGATGGCCATTATACAGGGCGACTCCTGGCGTCGTCCCTCTCGGCTCAGCGGAACGGGCCCTACACGTGCAACTGAACGGCGGCTTCGCCTGATTCAGGCACAGTAATCGGAACACTCAAGATTTGTGTCGGTGCGTTCCAGCTCGGCTGATCCGGCTGCTTGTCTGTAGAGGTGGCGACCTTCATCGGCGAGCCGTTCACTGTCACTTCCGAGGGGATCACGTTGCCGGGCATATGCCAGGCGAGGTGAACCATTTCTCGAGGCACGCCGGTGAGTTTGACGGAATTTCCGTCGTTCGAGATCGATGCGAAACGCTGTTTCGAGACCGATATGAACTTATCTTCTTCGCCGAGGAAGCAGACGCCGCTCTGGGAAACCGGTGCCAGTTCGACGTAAGTGAACGGCGTGCTGCCGGCTGGCGTTTCGTTCGCTTCAATCGGTAACGCGTTCTTCCCGTTCCACTCGACGAGCCTGCCGGTCTTAGGATTGCGAACGAGATAATTTGTGGCTACATTGACGTCGGTTCCGGCCAGCGCGAAGGGCTGATTATGAGCGGCGATCAGCACGTAATGCCAGATTTGATCGCCAACTTGCGTTTGAGTGCTGTAGATTTCGCCCTTCGGTTGATCCATCAGGAACCAGCGATCTATTGGCGTCGCGGGTCTATCTGGTTTGAGGAGCAGACCGTCGGGACGACAGGTTTTGAGCAGCAAAGTGCGGTCGGCGCAGCCGATCTTATCGCCGGGACCGATGGTGCCTGCGCTCAGATTGGAAACGAGTGCTTGCAATTCGCTGTTGGACTCGTGCACCTTCGGTTCGTACTTGCCGCCGGGCTGGAACTTCGTAGACCAGAAAGTATCTTTGAACGGTGCCATGCCGAGCGACCATGCCAACATCGAGTTGACGCCGATTTTCCACTGATAGCTGTTGGCGATGTAGTCTGTGGTGGCACGAATCTGCGTGACCGATGGGTAGAGCGTCGATGCCAAATATTCCGAGACCAACGGCATGCAATATGCGATCGAGACGCCATTGGCTGTGGCGGCCTTGTCCATGCTGGACAGCCACTGCTCCGGTACCGTTACGCTCGTCTGCACCTGCGGCGATTTCTCAAACGAGATGTTCAGGAAATCTTGCTCGTACAGCTTGATCTTATTGTCGCGGGACCATGACATAAGGTCGTTCCAGAATTGGCGGCTTGTCGGCAGTGTTGACGTTTTGCCCTGGAGGAAACCGTATTTCTTCTTTTCGACGGCGTCGGCAGACCAGAATGAATTTTGTACTGCAAATGGATATCCGGTTCTTTCACTGAGCCGCTTCAATCCGCCGGGAATGGCATCCTTGCGAGGACGCCAGTCGAGTGTGCCGCCGTCTTTTTTTGAGAACAAATACCAGTTTGCGTCTAGATGAATATATTTTGCCGGAATGTCCGCTTTGTGCAAATAATCAGCCACATCTATCATCGTTTGCTCGAAATCTTTGCCCGGTTCGTTTTTGTCCATGTAGAACGCACCGTTGTCGGTGTAATATCCGAGGTATTTCAGGGCTTCATCTTTATCGATGCCGGCGCGGTTCTTGCCGCTGACTTTCAGCAGTTGCGATCCCCAGTCATACATCGTTTGATTTATGCCTTGCCCGGCGTAGAGAATCGTTTCTTGCGTGAAGTTAGACGGCAGTTCTCTAATGCGTCCGCTAACGCCGCACGCAAGTGCATTGTTGTTGAACTGCGGCGATTTGATTTGAACGGCGCTAAGGAAGTGATTGAGCGGCGAAAGAACAATAGTATTTAGTGATTGATCGAACATCACCAGAGGCGCACCACTTTCGGTGCCGCCGATATATGTGTCCAGTCCGTGGCTATAGTGTGGCACGGCCCAGCATCCGTAAAAGCACATCGAACGAGAATCGGACGGAACCTTCGTCGAATCGAAGACGGGAAATGCGGTTGCTACGCTCGAGTCGTTGATGGCTGGACTGAATGCGGGGAAGTTCTTGGTGTCGTTTGGCTTCACCGATTTGACCGCGGTTCCGCGTGCGCCCTCGGGGAACGCCTGAGAAAATACGATTGCAGGGGTATCTTTGTAGACGCGGAAAGTCGTTTGAAACTTAGCGGAACCCGCCAACCAATCGAACTTATAGGCTGAGAACTTGCCGAGTTTGTCTGCACCTTCGAACCCGCTGGTTCCCACACGCTTGAGCAAGCTGCCTGTAGCGGCGGGCGGAAGCCCGCTAGTGTCGGCCGCATCTTGCGCGCTTCGGAACCACTTCCCGTCGCAATGTACGGCGAGGCCTTTGCTCGAGAACCACGGTTTGCCGGCGAATGTAATCGTGCAGCCCGCATTTTGATCGACGGCGATCGCGAGGCGATCGTTTGCAGCCTGCCATGTGGCCCGCGTCGCCTGTTGCTGCTGTGTGGCCGCTTGGGCCGGTAAAAACTTATACTGAGCAGTTTGCTGCTTATGCGCGTGCGCCGAATTGGGCGCCATCAGCGCGTGACAGGGCAACGATAAGTTCGTGATCGCAATAGCAAGGGACGCCGCTGTGAGCAATCTTGGCATGGCTGCAAAACCTGTGGCCGGAAAAAGACACTCGGGTTTTAGCAGGTGTTTAGCCGTCTGTAAATAGCGTTATCCGCCATGTGGCCAGGGAGGCGACGTTGCCCCGCCCGGTTATGCCAGCAGGTTCTCTAGAACTTGTTCGTATATCAGGCTTAATTTGTCGATGTCTTCGACAGAGGCTTGCTCGTTCGCCTGGTGAATCGTCGTGTTCACGAGCCCGCATTCGATCACTTGCGCGCCTGTGGGAGCGATGAACCGCGCGTCGGATGTTCCACCGCTCGTGGAAAGCTGCGGCTTCTTGCCCGTGACTTTCTCTACTGCTTTTGAGACGGCCTCGATGAGCGTTCCCGGCTTCGTCAAAAACGGCTGCCCTGATACGCGCCACGTAAGCTCAAATTGCAAGTCGTGCTTGCGCAGAATTTCTTCCGTGCGCTTTTGCAGATGCTCGGCTGTGACTTCGCTGGAAAAACGGAAGTTGAACAGCGCGTCGAGTTCGGCGGGGATCACGTTATCGGCGCCAGTGCCCGAATTGAGATTGGAAAACTGCATTGTCGTCGGCGAGAAGAAATCATTGCCTTTGTCCCAAGTCTCTGCGCAGAGTTCCATAAGGGCCTTGGCGAAATTATGTATCGGGTTCGAGGCTCTATCGGGATAGGCGACATGTCCCTGGACGCCCTTTACCTTGAGCTTTCCGGTGAGAGATCCGCGGCGGCCGTTTTTCATGGTATCGCATACGGTGCCCGTGCTCGTAGCTTCTCCGACCAGGCAAAAATCCATCTTTTCGCTGCGTTGCTGCAACGCGTCGACTACCTTTACGGTTCCATCAATGGCATTGCCCTCTTCGTCGCTTGTGAGGAGAAAGGCGATTGAGCCTTTGTGTTGTGGGTGCTTCTGCACGAAACGTTCCACCGCTGTCGTCATGGCGGCGATGGAAGTCTTCATATCCGCCGCGCCGCGGCCGAACAAAATGCCGTTCTCAATAACCGCTTTGAATGGCGCATGCTTCCACGTATAGTCGGGACCAGGAGGCACCACATCGGTGTGTCCGGCAAAGACGAACAACGGCGCCTCGCCACCGCGGCGCGCCCAGAGATTTTTCGTTTCACCGAAGGGCATGTGCTCGATGGAAAAACCATGCCTTTGCAAACGATCCGCAATCAATTGCTGGCAGCCTGCGTCGTCCGGTGTGACGGAACGGCGAGTGATTAGCTCTTTCGACAGCTCGAGCGTGGTTGATGTTGTCGTGGTCATACTTCTATATCTCTCAGGAGTTCGTTGAGGCTTACTTTGCCGCGCGTTTTCTCATCGACTTCCTTGACGATGACTGCGCAGTATAGACTGTAGCTGCCGTCTTTCGCAGGCAGATTGCCGGATACGACAACTGAGCCTGCCGGGATTCGGCCGTAGGTAATTTCGCCAGTGCGGCGATTGAGAATCTTGGTGCTCTGCCCGATGAAAACGCCCATCGAAATGACGGAGCCTTCCTCGACGATGACGCCTTCCACAATTTCGGAACGCGCGCCGATGAAGCAGTTGTCCTCGATGATCGTCGGGCTGGCTTGTAGGGGCTCCAGTACTCCGCCGAGTCCTGCGCCACCGGAGATGTGGACGTTCTTGCCGACTTGCGCGCAAGAGCCTACCGTCGCCCAAGTGTCGACCATCGTGCCTTTGTCGACATAAGCGCCAATATTGATAAATGAAGGCATGACCACCACATCAGGCGCGATGAACGAGCCGCGCCGCACCGCCGCTGGTGGCACGATCCGATAGCCGCCCTTCTTGAATTGTTGCTCGTCGAATTCCGCGAATTTCGTTGGCACTTTGTCGTAGAAGCGCGTGTAGCAGCTATCCATCAGCGAATTGTCTTCCAGCCGGAAGGAAAGCAGAACTGCTTTCTTCACCCACTCGTTGACCGTCCAGGCGCCGGCTTTCTTCTCCGCTACGCGCAGGGTTCCCGCATCGAGCCCATCGAGCGTCTGTTGAACCGCTTCCTTCACTTGCTGATCCGCATTACTCGGATTGATCTGTGCGCGTTTCTCGAAGGCTTGCTCGATGATAGGCTGAAGTTGTGTGGGGGCGATTAGCATTTCAGAAAATCCTTGATGCGATTGGCGGCCTCAATGCATTCGTCTACGGATGCGACGAGCGCCATTCTAACGCGATTGGCGCCGGGATTGATTCCGTGCGCTTCGCGAGACAAATAGCTACCAGGCAAGACGGTGAGATTGTACCGCCTGAAAAGCTCGCGCGCAAACTCCTCATCGGACATCGGTGTTTCCGGCCACAGGTAAAAGCCCGCGTCCGGGCATTGCACGTTCATTACAGGCTGCAATATATTGAGAACCGCGTCGAACTTTTGCCTGTAGAGTTTGCGATTTTCGATTACATGTTGCTCGTCACGCCAGGCGGCTATGCTGGCTGCTTGATACGGCGGCGACATCGAGCTGCCGTGATAGGTTCTGAACAGGCGGAACTTGTCGATCAGCTTCGCGTCACCCGCCACGAATCCGGAGCGCATGCCGGGGAGGTTGGAGCGTTTCGACAGGCTGTGAAACACCAAGCAATTCTCGAATTTGCCGTTGCCGGCTTCGGCCTCGACTTCCAGCAGTCCGGGCGGCGGATGCAATTCGTCGAAGTAAATTTCGGAATAGCATTCGTCCGAGGCGATGATAAAACCGTATTTGGTGGCACGCTCGATGAGCTTCCAGGTAGCGTCCGCCGAAAGGACATTGCCGGTTGGATTTCCTGGTGAGCACAAATAGAGCAATTGGCAGCGCTTCCACACGTCTTCGGGAACAGAGTCAAAGTCCGGGACGAAGCTGGTCTGAGCAGTCGCGTTGACATAGTACGGCCGCGCGCCTGCGAGTACTGCTGCGCCTTCGTAGATTTGGTAAAACGGATTCGGCATCAGCACAAGCGCATCAGGCTTCGGCTCCACAACCGCTTGCGCGATGGCAAACAACGCCTCGCGCGTGCCGTTTACCGGCAGGATATTCTTCTCCGGATCCATCAACCCGGGATAAAGCCGAAAGCGCCTGGTGAGCCAATCAGCAATGGCTTGCCGCAGTTCCAGCGATCCGGCCGTCAACGGATATTTCGACAAGCCGTCGAGGTTGTGGGCGATTTCATGCTTGACGAATTCGGGTGCAGGATGTTGCGGCTCTCCAATGGAAAGTGCAATGTGCATCAAATTTTCCGGCGGCACGGCGCCGGCTTTCAGCTTCATCAGTTTTTCAAACGGATATGGCTGCAGTTGTGCGAGATGAGGGTTCATCCCCTTTTAGCCCTTCATCAGGCGCCTGGCAGTTTCCGCGAGAATGGCGGGTCCCAGATATAGCGACGACTCATCGATGTCGAAAGTATGGCTGTGGTGGCTGCGCGTGTCGCCGGCGATTTCCACACCGAGAAACATGAATGCGCCGGGAGAAACTTCCGCGAGCATCGAGAAGTCTTCGCCCCAGGTCTTGGGCGAAACTTTAATCACGTTCTCAGCGCCGATGAGATCAACTGCCGCCTGGTGCATCACCTCGGTGACTTCCGGATTGTTTACTGTGGGCGGATAGCCCAGTTCGTAAGTGAGTTTGAAATCACCGCCGAGAGCGCGGGCGACGCCGCAGGCGCGTTCCACTTCTGCCATCACTTTCTTGCGCGTTTCCACGCTGAATGTGCGGATGGTGCCCATCAGCTCAACCGAGTCGGAGATGACGTTGCCGCGCGTGCTCGAGCTGTGAATCGAGCCGACTGTGACGACAGCTGGTTCTACCGGCGCGATGCGGCGCGATACGACTTGCTGAAGCGCTGTAATTACTTGCGCAGCGATGACGACTGAATCGACCGTGGTTTCGGGATAAGCTCCGTGACCGCCCTTTCCTGTGATGACGAGCTTGAAGATGTCGGCAGCGGCCATCACTGGTCCCGGCATTATTGCCACTTTGCCCGCGGGCAGTGACGAATCAACGTGCAAACCGATAACGGCATCCACGCCTTCCATAGCGCCGTCTTCAATCATGCGGCGAGCGCCGGACTTCTCTTCCTCATCGACGTCTTCTTCGGACGGCTGCATAATCATGCGCAGCTTACCAGGCAAACTTTCGCCGGAAAGAATTTTGGCTGCCGTGAGCGCGCAGGCAATGTGCGCATCATGACCGCACGCGTGCATGACGCCTTCGTTCTGCGATTTGTAGGAAACTTTGTTGGCTTCGAGAACCGGCAATCCGTCCATATCGGCGCGGATTGCGATTGTACGCTTGCCGCTGCCCTTATCGGCAACAACACCAGTTTTGCCGACTCCGGTCTTCACATCAAATCCGAGCGCTTTGAGCTTCTCGGCGACCAATTTGCCTGTTTCATGCTCCTTGAAGCTTAGCTCGGGATGAGCGTGGATGTGGCGCCTCAGCTCCACGAGCTCCGGCTGTAATTTTTTGGCCTGATCGACTACTGTCATTGTTGCTGTTGTCATGGTTTCCTATTCCGTGAAGAACGATGGTTTGCTGCCCGGTACGCCCGGACGCCATGAGGAAAGCGCCTCTTCAATGACGCGCCCGCAAATTTTCAGAATGGCTTGCGACAAAGCGGCGATTTGCTGCTCAGTGAGTTGGGCTTCGTTTTCTTCGAGCGCGCGGCGGAGCATGCCTTCCGCTTCCGATTTCATCATGGCGAACAAACCTCCAGACTGAATGGCGCTAGAGTTTACCCGAAAATCACTTTTCCTTCCTGTTCGTCCGCTAATGGAGTGGCTGTCAACGGCTCGGGCCGGCAGCCGACAGCAACTCATCGAAACTTACGCCAAGGATGTCTGCGCAGTGATTTAGCGTGATGACATCGAGATCGACGGTGCCGTCTTCAATTTGGTCGACGTAGGAGAAATCCTTGCCGAGGGCGGCGCCGAGGCGCTCCGATGAAATACCAAGAGATGACCGCAAGTGTCGGATATTTTTTCCGATATACAAAAGTAATTTTGGCTTGCCGGAGACGGCGTCGATTGCGTTGATTTTTTGAGAACCGCGAACTGTCCGTTTGCGGCTTCCTGTTTGAAACTCAAGGATATTTTTCATAGCGAATTGTTGTTCTCCACGGCAGCATAAAATTGCCGCCGAATTGGCAGCAACAAGTGATGGTTTTCCTTGCCACCAGGATGCCAATCAAAAGGAACGCGGATCATATTCGCAAAGGACGCTGGAGCAAACTATACGCTAGACACCGGCTTTAGACATTGGCCGATCGGTTGTTTATCCCAGGGTTGGGTAGACGTTTATTGAAACCGTTGTTGTCGGCACCATATACGGTGGCAAAATTCTCGTCCACGTTCTTTTATTCGCATTTCTTCCAGTCGGTTGAATCGAGTTTCCATGCCTGAAGTGATGTCAGCTTGGTACTATCGGGGTTTTGATGGGCGACGAAAAATGGAACGTTGAGATGGAACTGGCCGGGGTTGTTCAGGATGTGCGTGTGTATTGTAATGTCTTTACCTGGGAAGCCGGTGCGCCCATTTGGTATGCCCTCTGCGCCACGCTTGGTTTGTCAGCCATAGAGAGGCCCCTTGTCTTGCAGAGAGATACTCAAGACTAGGGGCCTCTAAGTTCTTTAACAATGGTGATCTACGAGTAGGCGATTACTCGTGATGTTCCGGTGCGCCGGGTCCACCGTGCATGCCAGGTCCGCCGGGCCCCATGTGGTGATGCATTTCGCCGGGGCCACCGTGATGACCGCCATGGTGCATCATGTGACCGCCGCCCCACATGCCGCCGTCCACCATGTGGTGCACCATGCGTTTGTGCAGCTCTGCGCGTTGCTCAGGCGTCAGGACGTTTGCCATCGCGATCATCATGTCGATGCGTGCATTGGCCTGCGCGGCTTTCAACGTATTGATCGTGTTTTGAGCGGCGTGCACCCTGGCTGGGTCGATAGTCGGCTGCATCATCGCGTCTTGCAATGCCAGGTGCGCGGCTGCCATTTGTCCGCAGCTGCTGGCTGCTTTCAGCATGTGCTCGCGCTTAATGGTGAATAGCTTTTCGTACTGGTCGTCCGTCAGGTTTAGTCCGCCGAAGATGCCGCCATGGCCCATGTGACCGTGTCCGATGACCATTTCGGGGCCTTCGCCTGGAGCGGCGACGGCAATTTCAGGACCGGCCTCTGGGGTGAATTCTTCGTCTTCCATGATGACGACTTGTCCGGGTAGGGTCCCGGGAGTAAGTTCTTGGGCGAAAGCGGGCAGAGATGCGCCGATGCCGACGAGGGCGACAACGAGGCTTACTGTGGTGGCGATTTTCATGTTTTTCCTCACAATGCGAGACCGCGACAGAACTAATACGTCGGCGGCACCAAAAAAGTTCAATTGATATGATTAGACACCTCTCAATTTTATCTTGCTGATCGGAGTTTTGAATGAGATTGCGCGCGTGGCTGCTATTGACTGTACTGCTTGGCTTTTGCGGAACGCCCGGATGGGCGGATCAGCCGTCGCCTACCTCCTCGGTTGAGGCGTCGCATACCGCGCAGGATGTGCTCGACAACACCTTTCGGCAAATGTATGCGCAGGCGCGCGCGGAATTTAAGGAGAAAACGTCGCCGGCCATCATTAGCATGCTGGGGAATTTGAGTCTGGTTCGCAATGGACAGACTGAAACGCACCCGCTGCTGTCGCCGGAATGGCAAACGCTCAAAACGGTGGATCACATTCCGCTGGCAATATTCGTCTTATTGCAAGCTCACACGGATGCACCCTTAGATGAAGCGACCCGCGTTTCGCTGAAGAACTTCTGCGAAAAGATAACGGCCGCGGCGCCGGAAATCGCAGCCATGCCGTTCGCGGCCGCAACAGGCGCCCGCCAGAAGCAAATGCAAGACGAGTCAATGGCGTTTGCCCAGCAGGTACTCAGCGCCGGCTCCGTCACTCGTGCCAAACTCGATGGTTACGCGAGTCGTATGGGAAAACTCGCATTGTTGAACGCGGACGACGCCGAAGTCTTGGAAATGGGCGCGGTGGACGAGCTTGTTCGCGAGTGGAAAAGCCGAATGTCACCTGAAGAGTGGCGCAACCTGAGAGTTATTGTTTGCGACGCGCACATGCCTCGCGAGCAGGAGCGCGAAATGCTTTACTTCGAAGCACTTCTTGGCGAGCACTACGAAGGCCATCGCATTGTGTTTTCAGAAAACGGCGATGACATGCAGAAGGTATTGAACTTGCTGGCCACACATCGGCTTGACGAACAGATTGCGATCAGTTTCTTTCATGACCGGTGGCGAATGCATCGCGATCTCTTGAGCGACGGCGCCAAACACTGGCTTGCCAAGCATCCGCTGCCACGTTGATTTGTTGTACTAGAAGTTGAACCGCTAGCGGTTGAACTTTGGAAAAATGTCCGCACCAACCTCTTGTTGCCAAGAAGATACCGGTTGATCGCCGCACGCTGGATACCGGCACGACTTTGCAGAGCGCGGCTGCCAAGAATGTGCGGTTGTGCGAGCCAGATTTCGCCGAGAATTTAGATTTTTCGCTCCTATGCATCTTGTTTCGTCGGCATCCAACCATTTAGGTTTTGTTCAATGTTCCGAATTGCAACTGCCCCTCCGAGATTCCCAAAACCACACAAGTTCTATCGCTAACCCGTTTATCAATGATTGAACAAGCTGCAAATTGCGGCTTGGGAGATTTGGGAAAGCGATCATTTAGTGTGGTATCGCGGATGGTGCTATTGCTTTCGGCACGTGGGTTGGTTCAGGTGTGGGAACCTGATTCCTTGTCTTGCAAGCTAGCGATGTTCGTCGAACTATCGCGAGCTTGTTCAGCTTTACCTTTACCCTCACAAATAAAAGGAGGTCGAATGGCTCGTTCGTATCGTCACTCTCCTGTGACTGGTGTTGCATTCCTTGCTCGCAGCGACAAACCCGGCAAACGGCAGGCTAACCATGCTCTGCGCGTCGCCGGCAACAAAGCTTTGTCCAACTGCGATGACTTCGAGGATCTTATCGATCCTGCGATTCGTGAGGTCAGCGATGTGCGTGGGTTTCCTAAGGAAGGAAAGAAACGCATTAAAGGCTGGCGTCTCGAACATCGTGAGAAGTTGATGCGCAAGTAATCGGGGCTGCAATCAGAAGTATGAGCTGCACGCGAAGCCACAAGCTTCGTTTGCGCAAGTACATCCGTAAGTAGTCGCGAGAACTTTCACCGGTCTTTGACCATAACCAAGGAGCGTATTTGAATACGAGCCAGACTACCCCCGCGGGCGCACTCCACGTGTCCGCACCCGCTGCCGCATCCGCGGTAGCTACCACGGCGTCCACCCCGGTGGCCGCTACCCCGACCGCAAAAGCGGTCTCCCCCTCCGCCAGCAACGCTGTGGCTAAGGACGCCATTGTCGCAGGCAAGATCACGGGCATGTCCGTCTACGGCGTGTTCGTGCGCATTGACCGCGACAACCGCGGCCTGCTGCACGTCAGCGAAATGGCTGGCAACAGCTACGCCGAACGCGAGGCGCGCCTGCGCAGCCTTAAGTTCAACGACACCATCGAGGCCCTGGTGATTAAGGTCACCGAGCCCGAGGCCGGCTCCAAGAAGGAGCGGCGTGTGTCGTTGAGCGAGCGCGCGCTTGCCTGCCACCGCTCGCAAGAGAAGGTGACGCGCACCTCCGGCGCCACGATGACGCTGAGCGTCATCCGCCCCACCCGCGACTGCCTGCTGCTCAGGAACGCCGACGGCACCGAAGTGGTGCTGCCCGACGAGAACCTGAAGGGCACCGCCAAGGCCTCCATCCTCAAGTCGCGCCGGGTGAAGGTGCGCCTCGTGGGTGTTGATGCCCGCGGCCGGGTGATCGCCGAAAAGGCGTAAGCCAACGAAGGAGTAGACTTGGGCGGCCGCCCAGCGACTTGCAAGTAGTCGCCCAAGTCCTCCGGGTTTTTTGTTTGCCTTATTTTTTTGATCCGTGTAGCTACTATAAGCAATAGCACACGAGCGATCCGCGGGAATATACGTGGTTCCCGTCCCGGTATTAACGACCATTTAACGTCGGCATGCTTAGAGTCGAGCAATCTCTCGGACAGATTCAATTGTGAGGACCGACTTATGGCTATGGAATCGCGTAGCGAAAGACCGCCCGTTCCAGGACAAAATGTTGACCAGGACGCTGGTGAACTTGTGAAGCGAGCAAGAGCGTTCTCAGAGAACAGCACGTTCCAAGCCGCCAAAGCCTTCGCGGATGAATGGCAGTCCATAGTCGGTCAGGGTAAGGCGTATACCAAACAAGTCGCTGCTGCGGCGGAGAAGATTGCCAATTCATCATGGGACGCATCGGTTCCTGGTGCGCTCGCCGGTAAAGACAAGTTTGGAAGCTTTTTGACTTTCAATACGACCGGTTTCGGACACCTGTTTGGGGCGACAGGTGGCGACCTCTCAGCCGGCGATGATGGACGAGTTGTAGCGTGGCCGACGCCCTTCAAAAGAGGGCAAATTGGTACGGACTTTTACTCGCAAGACCACTACATGTTTCATTCGCCAAACGGCAAAGACGTGAGGCTAACGCCGTTCGGCACAGAAATCGGCAGCTTCCGCTGGATCACTCGCTCTACGAAAGCACCTCCGGCATAAGGAAAGCGCCGTACGCCAGCTTCGCGGCTAAAGGTCAGATTGCGCTTAGTTTTCTGCAAGCGATTCTCGGATTCGCTTTTCCAACTTTTTTAGATCTACGCCGAGATTTTCGAGAACGCGTATAGCGACGCCGTCTCGTTCGCGAATCAGACCGAGCAGCAAATGCTCAGGACCAATGTAGCTGTGGCCGAATTCCCGTGCCTCTTGCCACGAGAGCTCCAACACGCGCTTGGAACGAGGAGTGAATGGAATCTCGGAGGCTACAAATCCCGAACCCCGACCAATGATCTTTTCCACTGCCTCGCGGGCATTCTCGATAGTTATCCTTGCCTCTTTCAGGCTTTTCGCAGCAACAGTTGTGTCTTCGGCTAAAATTCCGAGCAGGATCTGCTCGGTTCCGATGAAATTGTGACCGAGCTTTCTTGCTTCTTCTCGCATTCTATCGACAAGGGTGGGTTGCTCGTTGGCTAGTGCGTGAGCGATGTTTTGTCCTTGCCCGAACGCACTATTAGCCGACTCGGCCGGAGCCGGTGGCGCGGGCACCGGGACGGCATTCTCTGGAAGCTCAGTTGCCGTAGTTTTGTGCGACTCCTGGTTTCCATACCGAGCGATCAGTTTTGTGACGGCATCCCTCAGCTCGCCGAGATTGACGCCTAAATTTTCCAACGCCCTGGCGGCGACGCCTTCTCCCTCGCGGATCAAGCCGAGAAGCAGGTGTTCTGTGCCGATGTAATTGTGTCCCAGGTCGCGGGCGCTATACCACGCGAGTTCCAAGAGCCGTTTGCTCCTCGGCGTGAAGGGGATTTCCGCAACAACTTCTTGATTGCCGCGTCCAACAATTTTGTCAATCTCAGCCCGCGCGTTGGATATGCTCACACCCTTCGAGTTTAGAGCTTGTGCCGCTAGACCGGACCCTTCCCCGACTAGACCAAGCAGAATTTGTTCTGTTCCGACGAAATTCCAGCCCATCCTGCGCGATTCGTTCTGCGCAAGCATGATGACGTTGATGGCATTTTCCGTAAATCGCTCGAACATTCTGTAAGCATACCCCGCCGGTGGCGGCTTGTCGTATATGCAGGGTTTTCGTTTAACGCCGGTTTAACTCCCCTGCTTGCTACAGTTGCGCAAACCAGGAGGGCACAGGATGGTTTTCGAAACTCACGAAACTGGCGATTCTAAGGGGGCAGCGCAACATACAGCGATGTCGCTCAATATCACCGAATTGTATAACGAGCTACCGAAGGTGGCTCGACAAAACGAACGACTTCAGGTGGCTAACGCAGCATCACTAGAGGGATGGATGAAGCCAGGTCCCAACTTGGACGGACCGGGACACCACGCACAGCAGATTAATCGTTGGTGGTTGTTTAGGTTTTGGTGATGCGGAATAGTAGCGAAGCAATGCAGCTTCGGCCGCGGTCAGTGAACCTTTCGCTTCGTCAGCTTTTCTTGATCTGCTCGACGAAGCGCTCGACGAGTTGGGCGGCGTCTTCCGAAGGGACCACGCTGAACGGCACCAGAAATTCGCGCTCGGGGAAGGCGCCCGCGTAGTAGATGTATGTCGGCATCAGTGGGAAGCCGGCGTTTTCGGCGCATTCGAGAATTTGTTCGCTGGTTTTCGGCACCGTGAAACGGACGGAGAGGTGCAAGCCCGCACCTTCGCCAAAGAATGCAATGTCGTCCAGGAATGCCATCTTGAGAGCAAATATCAATGCTTGCCGCCGTTTCTTCAGCTCGCCGCGCGTTGCTTTCCAGTGGCGTTCGAGATGACCTTCGTTGAGGAATTCGGCAAGCGCAAGCTGCTCAATCGAAGAGAAGAAACGATTGACGTGTTGCTTGGTCGCCCTGAATGCAGGAGACAGCGACGGCGGAACGACGAGGTAGCCTGTCGCCGTCAGCGGGAAGAGCAGCTTCCAGAAGCTATAGAGGTAGAGCACGCGTCCGGTGTCATCCATGGCGTGCAAGGCCGGCAGTGGCGCGGTCGAGAAAAAGTAGTCGGAATCGAAAGCGTCCTCGACTATGAAGTCGCAATTGTCTTTCGCCCAAGCAAGCAGAGCGCGCCGGCGTTCCAGCGACATCACCGCACCGGTCGGGTCTTGGTGCGATGGCGTGCAGTATAGAAGTTTGACTTTCTGCGGAATCTTTTTCAGTTCATCGACGCAGAGCCCGTTTTCGTCGATCGGGATGGCAACGACGTTGGCGCCATAGGCTTCGAACATTTCACGTGCATAGACGTAGCCCGGGTCCTCGACCACCACCGTATCACCGGCGTTGATGAGCGTTCGCGAAATGAGGTCGAGTGAGCCTTTTGTATCGGAGAAGCTAATGACCTGCTCCGCATTGCATTGCAGCGCTTTCGAACGGCGCAAATATTTGGCAAGCGCATCGCGCAGCGTGCTGTCGCCGAAGACGTCGACGACGTAGCCGAGTTGCGATGGATCGGTTATCGCGCATTGCTTCGAAAGCAGTGCCCGCCACTGTTTCACGGGCAGCATCTCCGCCGGCGCGGCGCAATAATTCAGGCGCGAGAAAAATCCGAAATCGAGCGATTCCGTGCCTGTCTTGAGCAGCTCGGCGGTGAAGTCGGACAGCAAGTCGGTATCTATGCTGTCTTCACCGGTTGGAGTGTCGATTTGCGGCGGCGGATCGATCGGTGGGCTAGTGCTGACGAAGGTGCTCCCGCCGAATTTCGTCTCCAGGTAGCCCTGGCTGACGAGATCGTTGTAGCTGCGGACGACAGTGCGCCGCGATATGGAAAGCGTCTCGGCGAGTTCGCGGGTGGACGGCAGCGCCTGGAGCGCGGTGAGGCGACCACAGCTGATCGCATCACGTAGAGCGTTGGTCAACTGTCTGTGCAGCGGAACCAGCGCTTCCTTATGAATAATGATGGGCAGATCCATACGGGTAGATGTGCACCTCGAGCCGAGCTGATCATAAAGGAATCTTGGCAACTCGCAACGTAGTATGGCCTTGGTTGTTACAAACTTGCAAAGAGGGTGCCGGTTGATCGCAGAGTGATGGGTCCGGTCGGTGAGACCGGTCTCATATTGACGCCAGTGCAATCATCTTATCGACGCCGGCATCTTGTCGGCATTTTTGCCGGCTGAAAACCAGCGCTCCGAGTGGAATAGTGATCCGGTACCAACCTTGCTAGGGTGATACCACTTGGTGCGCGAACGACGATTCCTCTCGGCTGATCCGTGAGTTGTTGCGACAAGACTGTTAGTTGTTGCGATACTGTTGGAACGACATTGGACCGCGGACATCTTGTCCGCATTTTTCGAGCAAGATGTCGTGCGTTCGACGAAGCTTGCTAAGGTGATACCACTTTGTCGTCGTGCAACGATCCCTGTGGGATCGGTGATCATGTATTCCGGGGCGCAGGACTACGGCGTGCATCTTTGGCGGATATAGTCGCGCGGAGATGGGTATGGGTCGCAAAAACGCCGGCTGGTAGCCTGCGCTCCTCTAAAAAACTGTCTACACTACCCCAAAAACCATATTTGATACCAGTTCGTTGTTGGCGAAGGGATCCAGTCGCGCCAGGTTGTAGCAGTGATCCGGTTCGCGAAAATGTATTGGCACCACTTTCAGAAATTTGGTGCGCTTCGCCGACAAAAATCTGGTGGCATCGTCAGAATCGGCTCAGCATGCGACTTCTGAATGGTGGCACCAATATTTTGTCAAGATAGGGGTCCAGTGCAATTCTCTAAACAGATGCACCGGTTGCCGCATAGTTGGCTGGTTCCAGTGCAATTGGAGTGAACGCAATATCGCCGAAAAATCAGCGAATTTTCGCGGAATTTTTTCGCAGCCTGCCCCACACAACTGGAGTAAACGCCCACGGGTCGGGGTTTTGAACGAAATAATTTTCGCGTTTGCGCAAGACCTTATATGTTTTGCGAACGCAGGGTGCGTTTGCTACGTTACTGGCATAACTCGTTCGCACCTCAATTCACCCGGAGCAATCAGCACAACCCAGAGCCCATCAGCCAAAAGGAATAAATAACCAGCACCAAGCGCGGTGCGAGGTTGGCGGGGCTAATAGGAATGGGTGCTGAATCCTTCGGAGAGAACAAGCGCATGCAATCTATATAGATGCTGCGCTCGCCGCTTCGCTTCTAATGAATCAACGCGTCGGCTCGATCATTTATATGGATGTGCGCGCGTGTGTTCCATTCATTAAAAGTGGCATGCCACCAAATTCTCCAACTGGCACCCTGTCGTCAAGCTAATTGTGGTTCGCTAGTTGCTAGTCGAAATTCGCACCTTAAATTGCGGCGTCAAGTATTGCTGCTGGTCGTCTATTTCTTCAGGATGAATTCAACTTCCCCCATTCCCCCGCAGTACTAATCAACCAACCGCCAAGCAATCCTTTAGCCCACACCTCTCCATAGATATGAATGATTCTGCTGCATGTACATGCCGCAGGAATTTCAAAGAGAAGTGGTGGCATTGCTCGAAGCGATTTGTTGATTAGTGCTGCGACGAATCCTTTATAGGATTTGTTCGCGCAAGCATAGACCGGTAGCTCAGTGGCCAGAGCGGCGGGCTCTTAACCCGCGCGTCGGGGGTTCGACTCCCTCTCGGTCTACCAATTCACAAGTGCTTCGCATCTATAAATGGATTGCGTCGAGCGCTTACATCTCTATGCACCGGTAGCTCAATTGGCAGAGCAGCGGACTCTTAATCCGAAGGTTGTGGGTTCGACTCCCACCCGGTGCACCAGATTCAGCGCTCCGCATGATACCAGTGCGTCGCAGCGCTAACGTTTCCCTTATAGACCGGTAGTCTCAATTGCGCAGAGCAGCGGGCTCTTAACCCGAAGGTTGTGGGTTCGAATCCCACCCGGTCTACCAATCTTATGCGCTCCGCGAGCTTCCTCCGTCGCTCGCTCCGCGCTTAGTCCGCACTGCTCGCCGCGCCTGTCGCCTCGCAGTGCTCCATCCTCTTATGCATCCGTCGTCTAATGGTTTGGATACCTGATTGCCAGCCAGGGGGTGTGGGTTCGATTCCCACCGGACGCTCCAATTCGCTGCGCTCCGCATCTAATGTATGCGTCGAGTGCCCACGCGCCGGTAGCTCAATTGCGCAGAGCAGCCGCCTTTTAAGCGGAAGGTTGTGGGTTCGAATCCCACCCGGCACACCAGATAAGCGGGCGGACGCCCGCCGGTACACACTTCAGATCAGATTCACTTTCTGAAGTGATCTTATTCATATAAGGTGCACTACCGGCGGTGGCGCATCCTTATATAGCAGTTAACTCCGCGTAGCGCAGCCTGGTTAGCGCGCCTGTCTGGGGGACAGGAGGTCGCAGGTTCGAATCCTGCCGTGGAGACCATTTACGGGGCGGTAGTTTCAACAGGGCTAAAACATCCGTCTGTCAAGGAGCCGATTTGCAATCCTGTTATCTGTGGTGAAGATTGCAACACCCTGGTAGCAGTTGGTGCTCTTGACGGAAGGAAGATGCGGGTTCGATGCCCGTCCGTCCCACCGTATTCGGTAGCGATTGATGCGCTTGCGCTCTCGCTGCCGGTTTGTTTCCTTGACTGGGTGTAGCTTAGTTTGGCTAAAGCGCCTCGTTCGGGGCCAGGAGACCGCAGGTTCGAATCCTGCCATCCAGACCAATTCGCTGGCGATTGAGCGCCACGCGCTCTCGCCTTTGACTGAGTGTAGCGCAGCCTGGTTAGCGCGCCTGCCTCGGACGCAGGAGGTCGCAGGTTCAAATCCTGCCACTCAGACCAATTCACTACAGCGATTGAGCGCTTGCGTTCTCGCTTTTGACTGGGTGTCGCGTAGTGGTAGCGTCCCTGTTTTGGAGACAGGGGGCGCAGGTTCGATTCCTGCCACCCAGACCAACACACGAACATGACCAGGTGGCCGAGCGGCAAAGGCACCGGATTGCAACCCCGGTTAGGCGGGTTCGACTCCCGCCCTGGTCTCCAATTGCCTCCGTAGCTCAGTGGACAGAGCAGCGCCCTCCGAAGGCGCAGGTCGCAGGTTCGATTCCTGCCGGGGGCTCCAATTCAGATCGTCGAGCGCGTAACCGCGCTCCGATTATGCCCGCGTAGTTCAGTGGCAGAACAGCGCCCTCGTAAAGCGCATACGGTGGTTCGATTCCACCCGCGGGCTCCAATCATCTTCCCGTAGCTCAGTGGACAGAGCGCCGCCCTGCGAAGGCGGAGGTCGCAGGTTCGACTCCTGCCGGGAAGGCCAATTCTCCCGTCGAGCGCGTCACTCGCGCTCCGGGATTTTGCCTCCGTAGTTCAGTGGCAGAACGCCGCCTTTGTACAGCGGATGACGGGGGTTCGATTCCGCCCCGGAGGCTCCAATTTCGCCCATTCTTTTCAAATAGAAACGGAAAATCGCAAGAGTCGTTTCTATTTGAAAAGAATTCGCCCTCGTAGCACAACTGGACAATGCGCCGGACTACGAATCCGGGAGGTGCAGGTTCGACTCCTGCCGAGGGCACCAGTTTCATTCCGTTGCAGCGCATCGCGCTCCGGGATCTATTGAATGCACGCCTCTGTAGTTCAGTCGGTCAGAACGCCGCTTTGGTAAGGCGGAAACGCGGGTTCGACTCCCGCTGGAGGCTCCAATTCGCCCTCGTAGCAAAACCGGACAATGCGCCGGCCTCCTAAGCTGGGATGTGCAGGTTCGACTCCTGCCGAGGGCACCATATTTAAGCGCTCCGCGAGCTTCCTCCGTCGCTCGCTCCGCGCCCAGTCCGCAGCGCGCGCCGCGCATGTCGCCGCGCGCTGCTCCAAGTTCATTCCCGAGTAGCTCAGCGGTAGAGCAGCCGGCTGTTAACCGGAAGGTCGCAGGTTCGATCCCTGCCTCGGGAGCCAATTCGCGGGCATAGTTCAAAGGCAGAATTCCGGAGCGCCACTCCGGAGACGAGGGTTCGACTCCCTCTGTCCGCACCAAATCCGGTGGCTCCTCTCACGAGTCGAGACGCCAACCTTTTATTCGGGAGAAGCGCACCGGGTGTGTGCAGCCGGCTGTTAACCGGCCCGCGGTGGGTTCGAGTCCCACCTCCCGAGCCATTTCGCGACCGTGGTCTATTGGCTGGGCCCCTGGCTTCCAACCAGGTGAAGCGGGTTCGATTCCCGCCGGTCGCTCCAAGTTGATGCGGGGTGGAGCAGTGGTAGCTCGCCAGCCTCATAAGCTGGAGGTCGTGGGTTCGAATCCCACCCCCGCAACCAATCATGCCAGAGTAGCTCAGTGGTAGAGCTGCGTGCTCATAACGCGACGGTCGAAGGTTCGATTCCTTCCTCTGGTACCAAATCAAAACGCGAGTGTAGCTCAGTGGTAGAGCGCCGGTCTCATAAGCCGGATGTCGGTGGTTCGATCCCACCCACTCGCACCAATATCCTCAGGTAGCTCAGTTGGTAGAGCAGGGGTCTGAAAAGCCCCGTGTCGCTGGTTCGATTCCAGCCCTGAGGGCCAGTTTGTCGAGGCTCGAGCGCGGTGATTCGCAGCTCGCCTCGACAATCGTTTAAATGGAGAGGTGAGCCGGAGTGGCTTACGGCGCCGCACTGCTAATGCGGTAGACCCTCGGGTCTCGTGGGTTCGAATCCCACCCTCTCCGCCAATTCATGCGTGACGACCAGGGCCCATGGTTGGGAAGCTCCGCGCGAGCTGCGGGTTCGACCCCCGCCGTCACGCTCCAATTCTGCCGAACCGCCGCTTAGTGGGTTATCACTCATGGATGATGCCGGTGGCACGTGGTGCCACCACTCCCACGGCACAATCGTTCGACATCAAAATCCACGCGCCTCGCCATGGTGGCTTGAGGCGTTCCTTATTCATGTTCGCCAATGGAGAACCGCAAATGAAGATGTTCCAGACCATCGCCAAGCAGAACACCAACCTCTCGCGTCGTGACCGCATGGTGCGCAACAGCGCCGGCGGCTTCGCCTTCCAGATCGATGACTGGAAGCAGTTGGAGCGCTTCCTGGTGCTCGGCACCACGGGCGGCACGTTCTACCTCGACGAGCGCAAGCTCACCGAGGTGAACTTGGAAGCTGTGCAGCGTTGCCTCGATGCCGACGCGGAGCGGGTTGTCCGCACCGTGCTCGACATCTCGACGGCAGGCCGCGCGCTGTCCAACGACCCGGCGCTGTATGTGCTGGCGATGGCTGCGGCTCGCAAGCAGTCGCGCGCGGTTCTCCCGAAGGACGGGCGCTCGGCCTTTACGGTCGAGGAGCCGTCCGAGGCGAGCCGTCTGGCGCTTGCTTCCCTGCCGAAGGTGGCTCGGACCTTCACGGACCTGAGCCACTTCGTGACGTACGTGCGCAAGCCGAAGCTGCGCGGCTGGGGCAATGGCTTCATGAAGGGGGTGGCTCGTTGGTACAACGAGATGCCCGTTTCGAAGCTGGCGCTCCAGGTCGTGAAGTACGGCCAGCGTGACGGCGTCTCGCAGAGGGACGTCTACGACCTGTCGCACCCGGCGCGCTGGTCCAAGCCCGACGCTGTGCGTCGTGCGATCTTCGACTTCATCGTCGACGGTCGCATGCCGGCGCCGGAGCTTGCGCATCAGAATGAAAACGCGCTCAAGCTGCTCGTCGCCTATGGCGAGGTGGTGGCAGAAGGTGCGACGGCGGTAGACGCTGCTCGGTTGATCACCACGCGCGGTCTTCCTATGGAAGCCGTTCCGACGCAGCTGCGCACCGCCGAGGTCTACGAGGCGGTGTTGGCAGGTGTGCTCGGCGGGCGCAAGGGTAACACCTTGACCTGGCTGGTGCGCAACCTGGGCAACCTCGGTGCGCAGGGCTTGCTGAGCGATGCTCGGCAGGACATCGTGTCCAAGGTTTGCGCCGCTCTCACCGATGAGCAGGCTTTGCAGGAGGCGCGCGTCCACCCGCTCGCTATCCTCAAGGCCCTCCTGACCTACCGGCAGGGGCACGGTGAGAAGGGGCGCGGCCAGTGGCCGGTGCTCGCCCGCGTGGTGGACTCCCTGGACCAGGCGTTCTACGCCAGCTTCCGGTACGCGAAGCCTTCGGGCAAGCGGCTGATGCTGGCGGTGGACGTGTCGGGCTCCATGTGGGGTCAGCAGCTCACGGCGTTTCCGTCGCTGACTACCCACGAGGCCGCGGCTGCGATGGCTCTGGTCATCGCAAACGTCGAGCCGAACTGGACGTTGGTGACGTTCGACACGGAGGCACGCCCGTGTCACATCTCGCCTCGCCAGCGGATGGATGACGTCGTGAACGCGATGTGCAAGGAGGAAGGTGGTGGTACCGACCTCGCTTCGCCCATCGCCTACGCTCGCAGGAAGCGCATCCCCGTTGATGCGTTCGTGCTGCTCACCGACTACGAGACCTGGGCGGGTGACTACCACTCCCACGAGGAGCTGGAAGCCTACCGCATGGAGATGGGCATCGCCGCCAAGGTGGTGAACATCGCCATGACGCCCAACTCGTACTCGACGAGCGAGCCGGGTGATCCTCTGGCGCTCGAGGTTGTCGGTTTCGACACCCGGGTGCCCGAGGTCATCTCGGCGTTCCTCGCGACGTAGGAGCGCTCCGCGGGTGGTGGCATCAGTCACCACCCGCGCACCACGCGTTCAACCCTAACCAATTCAATAGATTCTGCCGAACCGCCGCTTAGTGGGTTATCGCAACAATGGATGATGCCTCGGCGGCAGCACCACAATGTGGTGCGTGTCGCCAGTTCCCACGGCGCCACTTGTTCGGCTAGAAGCGGTTACACCGAACCGCCGTTCCTGGGTTATCTCTTCACCAGAACCGAGGACGGGGCTAGTCCCCAAACTCCAGGGCAATAATTGTTCGGTGCTACTTACGGTGGCACGTCGGGACGCCGGCGTGTCGAGACCAGTGTTCAACCCGTTACCCGGTGCCGGGGGGACGCCAAGCGACCCCCAGGACTTACGCCCGTCGGCACCACCATCGTCGAACCGCAGCTTCTGGGTTATCTTTCCATATGAAGAAGAGGGTTCCCGCGTGCCGGAGTGCTGGCACCCGGGCCCTATACATCCAGGGCACACATCGTTCGAACCACGATGGATGCCGGCTGTGACGGACGCGTTGCAGTCGGTGAAAACCGAACCGCTTGCCGATGGTTATCATTCAGATGATGACCTCAGCGGGCGAGGAGCCAGAGTGCTCCTGTCCGATGGTGCCGGAGGCACGCAGCGCCCACGTACTAGACCGTGGACGTGTGCCTCCGGCTCGCCTGGCCGAGTGTCGAGTTGTCTAGCTCGTGCGCACTCGCCAGGCAATAACCGCTCGGCGTCGCCAAAGAGGCGGCGGCGAGCATCCGCTCGAACGTCGCATGCGAGCCCAGGTCGTCGACGGCCTGGCAGTACCATGCACGGCGAGCAAACCAACCATCGGCTCATACTCGTTCGGTTTTCTTTCTGCGATTGCCGCCGGGCACTTAGCGAACCGCTGTTGCTGGGTTATCTAGCACAATGGAGAGCGCCTGCACCCAGAGTGGTGCGGGCATTTATCCAGCAGCGAAACTTGTTCGCCCTACGCCCCCGCCCGGCGGCGGTCGTTTCTTCCGTGCCGTCAGACGCATGCGAACCGCTGTTGTTGGGTTATCAGCAAAACTGCTCATGGCACCACGCGTGGTGCCCGAGCGATCCTTATATCCAGCAGCGCAAATCGTTCGCATTCGCCTGACGACTCGTTCGTTGGAGAGGTGCCGGAGTGGTTTAACGGGCCCGCTTGGAAGGCGGGTGAACCTCGCAAGGGGTTCCGTGGGTTCGAATCCCACCCTCTCCGCCAATCACGGGGAGCGCACGCAGCCCACTAGGGCAGGCCTACCCTGCCCAGCGTGCATCTTTAAATGGTGGGGTGCCGGAGCGGTTTAACGGGCCCGCCTTGAAAGCGGGTGAACGCGCAAGCGTTCCGTGGGTTCAAATCCCACCCCCACCGCCAATCATCAAATAGGCGCTCCGCGAGCATCGTTCCTCGCTCGCTCCGCTTGCAGTCCGCACGGCGCGCCGCGCATGTCGCCGCGCCGTGCTCCAACCGCTCTCCCATGGAGGGGTGCCGGAGCGGTTTAACGGGCCCGCCTCGAAAGCGGGTGAACCTCGCAAGGGGTTCCGTGGGTTCGAATCCCACCCCCTCCGCCAATTCGCGCCAAGTCGCGCACGCCCCTGTAGCTCAGTGGACAGAGCTGCCGCCTTCTAAGCGGAAGGTCGGAGGTTCGAATCCTCCTGGGGGCACCAACAACTCACGGGGGTATGGTGTAACGGCTAGCATGACGGCCTCCAAACCCGTTGGTCTAGGTTCGAATCCTAGTGCCCCCGCCAATTCGCGCCACCATGTGTGGTGCACACGCTCCCATCGTCTAAAAAGGCCTAGGATGCCTGGTTCTCAGCCAGGAAGATACGGGTTCGAGCCCCGTTGGGAGCACCAATTCGCGCGACTCGAGGCATGTGGTGCTTCGTCGCGCTTCTCTTTACGCCGTTGTGGTGGAATGGCAGACACACCAGGCTGAGAACCTGGGACCCGTAGGGTCGTGAGGGTTCGAGTCCCTCCTTCGGCACCAATTTGGGGTTGTAGCTCAAGGGGAGAGCACGCGGTCGGCATCCGCGAGATCCGGGTTCGAGTCCCGGCTTCTCCACCAAAATTCACGCCGGGTTGGCGAAATGCAAACGCGCTGGTCTCAGACACCAGTGGGGAAACCCTTGAGGGTTCAAGTCCCTCACCCGGTACCAACATGGGGATGTAGCTCAAATGGGAGAGCACGCCGCTCGCACCGGCAAGATTCGGGTTCGATTCCCGACTTCTCCACCAACAACGCTCCCGTCGTCTAGAGGCCCAGGACGCCAGGCTCTCAACCTGGAAACACGGGTTCGAATCCCGTCGGGAGCACCAATTGATCGGTTGAGCGCGTTCATCCGCGCTCCCGACATTTCAAGCAATGCATAGAATCGGACAAATCGTGTTTTTGTCCGATTCTATGCATCACCAGATACGGGGCCATAGCTCAACTGGGAGAGCGCCTGCCTTGCAAGCAGGAGGTTGTGGGTTCGAGCCCCACTGGCTCCACCAAATTCACGCCTGGGTGGCGAAATGGTAAACGCGCCAGGTTGAGGGCCTGGTGGCTTGTCCTTGAGGGTTCGACTCCCTCCTCAGGCACCAATTTACAGCGCGCGTTCATCCGCAGCGCTAATGTTCACGCCGGGCTGGTGGAACTGGTAGACGCGCACGACTCAGAATCGTGTGGCTTCGGCCGTGAGGGTTCGAGTCCCTCGCCCGGCACCAATAGCGCGCGCCACTATAAGTGGTGCGCACCTGCCTCCATAGTGTAGCGGTCTAACACACCCGACTGTCTATCGGGTAACACGGGTTCGAATCCCGTTGGAGGCGCCATCATTTTATGGTGTGCGTGTTGTAGTGGCAGCATGCGTGACTGTGACTCACGCGGTGGTGGGTTCGAATCCCCCCGTTCACCCCAAATACGCCGGGCTGGCGAAATGCAAACGCGCTGGCTTCAAAACCCAGTGGGGAAACCCTTGAGGGTTCAAGTCCCTCGCCCGGCACCAAATATGGTTCCATCGTTTAGTGGCAGGACTCCCGGCTGTCGACCGGAGAGCAGGGGTTCGATTCCCCTTGGAACCGCCATAGCCAAAAGCTGCTACGGGATTGGCAGCTGGTTGTTCGTCCGTGCATCGGACGCGGCGCGTCCCGGCGCTGTCGAGATGTAATCTCGAGGCAACTCCTAGGGTTTCTCGGTCGAGCGCGAATGCGCGCTCCCGACAACCAGTCCAAAAGCTGCTGCTGCGGGATCGGCAGTGGGTTGTTCGTCCGTGCATCGGACGCGGCGTGTCCCGACGCTATCGAGATGTAATCTCGAGACAACGCCTAGGGTTTTGGTTCCATCGTTTAGTGGCAGGACTCCCGGCTGTCGACCGGAGAGCAGGGGTTCGATTCCCCTTGGAACCGCCATTCTCAAAAGGGCGACGCCTGGCACGGCGTTCGCCTGGGTTGCGTCCTCATGTTCAGGACGTCGGAATTGCGCTGTGCCAGGCGCGACCCGAACGCAGGTTAGAATCCTGCCGTAACCACGTACCCATCGTCTAGTGGACAGGACACCGGCGAGCAGCCGGAGAGGCTCGGTTCGATTCCGGCTGGGTTTGCGAATTCATCGTGCCGAAATTGGCTGCGATTTTAGTTAAACTGCAGGCGTGTGGCCACACGCTCTGCTGGTGGCAACGCCGCGCAGGCGGGCAGCAGCTCCGTGCACGGGGCTGTTGTATGGGGTCCCCAGAGAGGGATTCCCTCTGCCATCCCTGGTCCACGTCGTCTAACGGAGAGGACGCCTCCCGCTGGGAGGAAATGTGGGTTCGAATCCCACCGTGGAGGATTGGTTTCGCGGTTGAGCGCGACAGACGCGCTCCTGCAAAGTTTATGCCGAGGTGGCGGAATTGGTAGACGCGCCGGTCCGCCAGACCGGTGTCCCTGAGCGATAGCCTCGTTCGAGAAAGTGCTCTTGCTAGCTACAAGAGTACTCTCGGACTTGCACTAAGCCTTGCGTGCAGAACGGGGTCGGTTAGACGTCACCGACAGGGCAACTCGACCGACGGGTCGAAAGCTCACCCGAACAACGGCGCATGAAAAGGGGCGTGAAGGTTCAAGTCCTTCCCGAGGCACCAAATATGGTGAGCGCTCTACCAGCGCTCCCGACGTTTATCCCTTTAGTTATGGGGCTGTAGCTCAGTGGGAGAGCGCCTGCCTTGCAAGCAGGGGGTCGTGGGTTCGAATCCCACCAGCTCCACCAAATTATGCCAGGTTAGTGTTAGCGGTTAGCACGCGTGGTTGTGGACCACGAAGGTTAGGTTCAAATCCTAAACCTGGTACCAATTCGCGCTCCGCACACGCGTCGAGCGCGCGCAAAACAATGGGGCGATATCCAAGCGGTCAAAGGATGCGGTCTGTAAAACCGTTGGCCTTCGGGTCTTCGCGCGGTTCGAATCCAGCTCGCCCCACCATTTCTACGCCCCGGTAGCTCAACTGGTAAGAGCGCGCGTCTGAAAAGCGCGAGATGCAGCTCAACACCTGCCCGGGGCACCATAGGTGCATGTTGTAACGGTAGCATGCTGGTCTCCAAAACCATGCGGTCCGGGTTCGAATCCTGGTGCACCTGCCACGCTCCCATCGTCTAACTGGCCTAGGATACTCGGCTTTCAACCGAGGAGATACGGGTTCGAATCCCGTTGGGAGCACCAATTTCAGCGGGCTGAAGCCCGCCGGTACCATGCGTGCCCGTCACCATGTGCGGTGCATCACCCGTGGTGGCATACGTTTTTATGCGCGGTTAGTTCAGTGGTAGAACGGACGGCCGATTACCGTCATGTCCGGGGTTCGATTCCTCGACCGCGTACCAATTTACCCGTGAGTGTCCCGAGCGGCAAAGGGGGCGGTCTGTAAAACCGCTGGCTATGTCCTTCGCAGGTTCGAGTCCTGCCTCACGGACCATTTCCCACCTGTAGCTCAATGGTAGAGCAGTCGGCTGATAACCGACCGACGGAGGTTCGATTCCTCCCGGGTGGACCAAAACACAAACCGATGTGGCGCGACAGACGCGACTGCGGTTTATGCTCCGTTAGCTCAGTGGTAGAGCGGGCGCCTCACATGCGTCAGGTCGCAGGTTCGATTCCTGCACGGAGTACCAATTGCGGACTGGTGTAACTGGCAGCACACCTGACTCTGACTCAGGAGGTTGGGGTTCGAATCCCTGGTCCGCAGCCAATTCATGGGCGACTAGCTCAGTGGCAGAGCAGAGGTTTTACACACCTCGTGTCCGGGGTTCGATTCCCTGGTCGCCTACCAATTCATTGGGGGATGGCGCAACTGGTAGCGCAGCTGACTCTGAATCAGAAGGTTGCAGGTTCGAACCCTGCTCCCCCAGCCAATTCGACGCGCTTGAGCCCAGCTCGCGCATGAGGTCCGTTAGTTCAGTGGTAGAACGCCTGCTCGACACGCAGGAGGTCGCTGGTTCGATTCCAGCACGGACTACCAATTCAAAGTGTTTGTTTGCGCGCCGTGGGTTCGTTAGTTCCGAATCGACCCACGGCGCACCGGTGATGCGGGTTGGTGTAACGGCAGCACAGCTGGCTTTGACCCAGAAGATGGAGGTTCGAATCCTTCACCCGCAGCCAATTCTATTTGCCCTCGCGTTTTTTTTGTTTCCAAAAACGATGTCGCGTAGTAGAAAAGCGATTGTCGTATTTTCCCGCGCCTGCTAAGTTAGTGGCATGTCTGAATATGCCAAAAGCAGAGTCTCATGGGTGATTGTCCTGACGGCATTCTTTGTTTTCCTTGTCTGGTTTCCTCAAGTAACTGCCGTCTCGCGTATCGCAACTGAGACTGCTAATCTGCAGCATCACGCGCAAAACGATGCGCCCATCGGGGGCGTAAATATACCGATGGCAGATTCATTCAGACGGCGCGCAGAAGCGTACATGGATATCGGCAAAATTACCGAAGCGCGTGGCGACCTCAGGCAAGCTTTAAGGTGCAAACCGACCGATCCCACTACCTACTACGATCTGGCTGCAATAGAGAAAACGAACAACCCCCAGTTGGCGGCTCAGTACGAGGCGAAGGGCGATAAATTGACGAACGAAGGATTTTCTGGTGGCAGGGGCGCTCTGCTCGGAAATTCCAGTCTTAGTGATCTCGATACCAAGCGCCGCCTAAGCATAATGTGGGCCGTGTTCATGCTCTTCCTGCTGTTTAGTCCTCGCAGCCTGGATCGGCATAAAGAATCTGACTAGCAGCTATTTCGCGTCGTGAAAAATGATGCCGAGCGTGTCGCGTTTGCCGCTTTCTACGGTCGCCACGCCGTGCTTCATGTTCACTTTGCGGAACGCGCGCGTGGTGCGTTCCGCTCGATAGGTCGTGGCAAAGATCACTAGCTGCCCCTGCTCCGGTTTGAGAACATGCACTCGCGACTGCGCGCGCGGCATTTGTTCTTGTAAGAGAAACTCGCCACCGGTGTAATTCGTTTCCCTCTCACTGAGAAACGCCGTAATTTGCAGCGGGAACGCAAGCTCGCCATAGAGATCCTGGTGCAGACAGTTGAAGTCGCCTTCTTCGTAATGCAAAACGAGCGGCGTAGGGCGAGTTTGTCCCGCCTTGTGGCACAGCTTGAGAAACTGTTCATGCTTAGATGGGAAACGCTCGGGACGGTTCAGCGCTTCGTTGAACGCGTTGGCGATTGGCGCGAGGTATTCATAGGCGGCCGTTCGCAATTCGCTGATATTCTCGGGCAGCGGATATTTGAAGTACTTGTAGACGCCGCTGCCGAAGCGGTGCTGCGCCATGTTCACCGTCTTGCGGAAGAGGTCGTCATTGTTGAACATCTTCGCGATATTCCGGCACTGAGCGCCGGACAAAACCGGCGCGGTTAATGCGAAGCCGTGGGAGAAAAGCGAGTCGGTAATCGCGTCCCAATCCAGGTCATGAACGCGGTCAGCTATTGATTGATTAGCAGTTTTCGGCATTGGTTCAGTTTCATCTCGAGCAAACGCTGCCGAGTATGTCATTAAAGGATAGCGCACGCTATCCGAATCTTGCTCTTGAACTGTACGGGCGGGCGCAAGCCGCTTCCGCAGGCTGGTAGCCTGCGCTGCTCTTTAACGGCGGTTTAACGGCTCGCTCGATAGGCTAGCTTTGCTCAGCACGTTGTCGACTCCCGTTCCAGCTTGATAGTGAGGAGAAGCAATGGCTAATTTCGAAGCATCGGATACTCAGAAAGGTAGCGCCTCGAGCGCTGCGCACGATTCGATTTACAGCATTTCGGCTGAAGACCAGGCTAGTTACATGAACAAGTTGAAGGTCCCTGCTGGCGACCAGTCGGGCAATCCATTACCTGCACGCGAAGGTACGCACGCTGGTGGAGAGTCTGGTGGTAGCGGCGGCGGGAAGCACCATCACGTAGCGGCCGGGGACGGCGACCACACGGGTGCAGCACCCGATGGACGACAAATTGAACGTTTGACGCCAAGCTCTCAGCACAAAAGCAGTATTGAATTTGCGCCGCGCAAGTTGGAGAGTCCGGTTACGATTCCGCACGCGAGCCTCAGCAATGACGCGATCACGTTCGGCGCCAAACAGCCTGCCGACGGCAATACTCCTGTGATGGTAGCGGACGCGTCACAAAAAGGTCCAGTAAGCCCGTTTCCCGAAGGGCACACAGTCAACCCTGACGGCACGGTTAGTCGCGGTAAAAAACCGGTTGATCCCCTCGATGTCTGGCAAAATCCTCAGAAGTAGTCGAAGGCATTTCTTCGCGATGCCCGTATAAAAGTTAGCCCCACGCGTCGGGACGCACAAGTATTGTGCGCCCCGACGTCTTGTGTGCCATTTGTGGCATCCAAACCGCCTGTCAGTATGGTTCCAGTTCGACCAGTGTTGATGGAACCGGTGCAATTTTGCGCCGAGCACGAGTCCAGTTTTGGGTATCAGTGGTGGCACCGCTGTGGTGCGATGTCATTATGGGTCCGGTTTACTACGTCCATGCTGGCACCGGTATCACTCGTGCAACGAGGATACCGGCAGTAGTTTCGCTCTGGTATCCGGTGCATGATAAGCCACCCGATGTACGTGTATTGATGCTTATGTGGACGTTTTTCGCTTGGCTTCGACGGCTGCAAATGGCTACCGTGAATGCACGATTTCGTTTCACCCGCCTACACCAATCGGTGCAACTACCTTAGATTTCCGCCCGCAAAACCCTACCCCGATAACGACACCACATGTGGTGCCTGTCGATGGTCGCTATGCGCGCTGCTGAACCGAATTCAATATCAACTCGAGAAATGGAGACTCAAATGTACGGTGAATGTGTGATGCAGAACCTGGTTGGACGCAAGGTGCGCAAGCTCTTCGTGTCGGATGACCAGACGGTCCTGGTGTTCAAGCTGGGACGCGGCGAGGCGCTCTATGAGTGCGAAGGTGACTGCTGCTCGTATACGTGGGTCGCTGACATCGTGGGCGTTGACCGCTTGCTCGGGCAGACGGTGCTGAAGGCTGAGTGGATGGAAGTGGAGGCGGTCGAGGACGGGCGTTCGCGCCAGGAGGAAGACGCGTTCTACGGCATTAAGCTGACGACTACCGGCGGCTACGTGGACATCGTGTATCGCAACAGCTCGAACGGCTACTACGGTGGCTGGATGGGACGGCGCGACACGGCGTACACGGACAAGCTGATCGAAATCACGGAGGACTACTCGGCGTAATCAATATAAAGGAGCGAGTTCCCGTTGGTAGCGGCGGGCGGAAGCCCGCTTGCTCCGCGCTCCTCCTCAATTGTTTGTGTAACCGATTCACATCCAACCACGGAGACCGACATGTCCGAGTTCAAGAATCGTTTGTTTGAACGTTTCACCACGGATACCGAGACGTTCAATTACACTCGCTGTGGGTTCTGCTTGAAGTGCTGGACGGGCGTCAAACACGATGTGTGCGACGGCTACGAACGCGAACACGAGTGGGAGGACGGCTATGAGACCTACGGCGACGTGCACGTGATGCAGAACTTGGTTGGTCGGAAGGTGAGCGCGCTCTCGATCTCCGATGACCAGACGACTCTCGTCGTCACTCATGACGCTGGCGAAGCGCGCTACTTTACGGACGGCGACTGCTGCTCGGAGACCTGGATCGCTGACATCGTCGGCGTCGACCGGTTGCTGGGGCAGACTGTGCTCGCGGTTGAGGATGTCGCGATGGAATCGGTCGAGGACGGGCGCACGCGCCAGGACTACGATCAGTTCTACGGCATCAAGCTCACGACGACCGGTGGCTGTGTGGACCTCATTTATCGGAACTCCTCGAACGGCTACTACGGTGGTTCGCTCGAGCGTCTGAAGGATGAGTACACGGGCAAGCTGATCGCAATTACCGAGGACTACTCGGCGTAAACGAAAAACGAGCGCGGCTACGCAAGCGGGCTCCCGCCCGCCGCTACCATGCGCTGCGCGCTCACACAAATCCTCTGAAGAACGCCGCGCGGCATTGCACGCGGCGTTGTTCGCATAGAGAAGGAATCCCACCATGAGCAAGCTGGTTGTTGAGATCTGCGAGGTCACGCACATCGAGCCGCATCCCGGTGCCGATCGTCTGGCGATTGCCACCGTGAAGGGCTGGCGGACCTGCATTAAGAAGGACCCTGATACGGGTGAGACGGCGTTCAACATCGGCGACAAGTGCATCTTCTTCCCGCCCGATGCCGTTCTGCCTGCGAAGCTGGCGAATACTCCCGACGACGCCGTCCCCGGCCGTCTCGGCGTGCGTGCATACTGCGCGCCGGTTGCGCCCGATGGTTGGCGCGTGAAGGCTGCGCGTCTGCGTGGCTACCCGTCGTTCGGTGTCATTGAGCACATCCGCCCGGAGCTGGGCGACGACGCCAACTGGGCTGTCGGCACCGACGTCGCCGAGCACTTCGGCGTCACGAAGTGGGAGCCGCCTGTTCGTGAGACTGCCGGTGAGGCGGCTCGCGAGGTGTCGCTCTTCCACCGCTACACCAACATGGAGAACGTCGGCAACTACCCGAAGGCGATTCCCGAGGGTACCGAGGTTGTCTTCACCGAGAAGCTGCATGGCACCAACTCGCGCGTTGGACTCGTTCTCAACACTACCGAGGACGGCACGCCTGAGTGGGAGTTCATGGGCGGCTCGCACAACGTCGCGCGCAAGGAGTTCGACGCCAATGGCGTGCGCAGCGAGTACTGGACTCCTCTCACCGACAACGTCCGGACTCTGCTCACGCACGTTCGCGATAACTACGACGCAGGCGAGCCGATCGTTTCGGTGATCATGTTCGGCGAGATCTTCGGATCGGGCGTGCAGGACATGACGTACGGTTGCGCGCCGGGCGTGAAGGCGTACCGCGCGTTCGACCTCGCTGTCAACGGCCGCTACGTCGACTTCGACGCGAAGGCCGCCCTCTTCGCCAAGTTCGGCGTCGAGATGGTCCCCGTTATCTACCGCGGACCGTTCAGCCTCGATGTGCTCCGCGAGCACACCGACGGACACACCACGATGTGCGTCCCGGCCGCTGCCGGTAAGTTTAAGGGCCGCGAGGGCGTGGTTGCTACTCCGGTCGTCGAGGCGCCGTGGCGCAACGGCCGCATGATCGTCAAGTCGGTCTCGGCTGACTACCTCGCGCGTAAGGGCGGCACCGACTCGCACTAAACATTGGTAGGGGCGAGGCATGCCTCGCCCCTACCAATACGAGACGAGTACACAACCAGGGGCGGCGCGCACTAGCAAAACTTGCATCCGATGCAAGTTTCTATAGCGTCGCCCCACCCGCCCGTTCAACCCAATGGAGGACACTATGTGCACCAACACCAACGAAGTTGATTTCTGGAACTGCGAATTCGCCGTCAAGGTCACCGGCTGGAATGATGTCACCCTCCTGAAGGACGGCAAGCCGGTTGTGTTCGAGGAGTTGTCGGACACCGACAAGTCCCGCGCGTTCAAGTACCTGCTCCAGGCGCTTGAGCACGAGATCGACTACGGCAAGGAGGCTTCCTACGGCGAGGATCTTTGATCCGCGCCGTATTGCGTTTCTCCTGGCGAGGGTCTCTGATCCTCGCCACTTTTCCCATAGGCATTTTTCGCCAGTCAAAAAAACAAGCATGAAATTTGACGTTGCAAAAAATTAGCTCGACGCGCGTTCGTCGATGCCGCGTAAGATTGGTAGTCGGGCGGACTGTGGTATAGATCCGCCCGGCTGCAGTTGCAAAAATCAACATGGAAAATTTGCACCTATTGCATAATTGTGAGATCTCAGTGACCAAAATTCGGACAATTATGCAATGGATGCAAAATAACGCGCAAAAATTTTGCAACTCGAATATGAGTTCTTGAGTACGTGGTGCATGAAGGCACCGCGCCGAACGACAATGCGCAATCGGCAATGGGGCCGATCGCGCTATCATCAACAGATATAGAACGGAGTGATCCAATGATCCAGAACTGGAAGCAGCATTGCGTGTGGTCGAACGACGGCTACTTCGAGCTGCGTACGGATGACACGGGCAATGTGCCGGTGCGTTTGTTCTTGACGCCGGAACTCTTGCTCGACGCCGAGGACACGTTGTACACGCAGATTGTCAATGCGACTCGTTTCCCGGGTGTCAAGCTTGTCGTGATCACGCCGGACACTCACTATGGGTACGGCGTGCCCGTGGGCTGCGTGCTGGTGACCGACGACGAGGGCGCAATCGCGATGGGTCCGGTGGGCTACGACATCGGGTGCGGCATGATGAGCGCGCGTTCCAACGTGCTCGCGGAAGAGGCGACTGCTGAAAAGCGGCTCGCGTTCAACCGTGAGGTGATGAAGCGCGTGTCGATGGGTGCCGGCGGCCGCAGCCACAAGCTGGGCCGTGTGTCCGAGCGTGAGTTCGAGAACCTGGTGCGTGGTGGCGCTGAGTACTACGTCGACAAGTTCGGCGCCACCTTCGATCGCAGCCGCGCCGAGCGTCACCGTATCCCGGTGGATGACGGCTGGCAGATTCCGTACGGCGGCCGCGGCCGTCCGGAGCGTGGCATGGAGCAGCTCGGAAGCCTTGGTGGTGGCAACCACTTCATCGAGCTGCAGCGCGCGGAAGAGACCGGCACTCTCTTCGTTCAAGTTCACACCGGTTCGCGTGGCTTCGGTCACGGACTGGCGTCCAACTACTTCGACATCGCCAAGGATGAGAAGCCGGAGCTCATCACCAACATCGACCTCGGATACTTTACGCCGCAGTCGAGGCACTACCGCTCGTACCTGAACGCTGTGGCGGCTGGTGGCAACTTCGCCATCATCAACCGCCTGGTGATCTTCGAGCAGGTCGCAGAAGCGTTCCGGATTGTCTTCAAGCAGGATCTCGAGCTGGTCTACGAGATCTCGCACAACCTCGTCCAGCGCGAGTGGCATCCGGAGTTTGGCGATGTTTGGGTGCACCGTAAGGGAGCGACTCGTGCGTTCCCGGCAGGTTACCCGACCTTGAAGGGAACCCAGTGGGAAAAGACCGGCCACCCGGTTTTGATCCCGGGCTCCAACAAGGACTGGAGCTACATCTTGCGCCCGCTCGAGGGGGCAGTGAAGAGCGCTTACTCCGTTAACCACGGAGCAGGGCGCCGGCTGTCTCGCGGTGCGGCTCTCAAGCAGCTGTCGCAGGAGGCGATCAACGAGGAATACCGGCATGCCGGAATCATCGTGAACGTCGACGGCAACGTGCCGCTTGATGAGGCTGCTCCGGCCTACAAGAAGTCGTCTGAGGTGATCAAGGCTGTTACCGACGCCGGGCTTGCTCGGATCGAGTACTCCTTGTGGCCGCTGGCGTCTTTGAAGGGCACCGAAGAAGGACCGCGCCGCAAGAAGAACAAGAAGTGTTGCGGAGCGGCCAAGCACGAGGGGCACTACTGACCAGGTAGTGCTCTAAACAAACATTGAATCGGGGCGGTGCTTGCGCATCGCCCCGGATTGTTCTGTATGCCAGAAGGAGAAGTGCCATGAGCCGTCCTTTCCTGATTCGCGAAATTCGCCAGACTTGCATGGCGTGCCCTTCGCTGTTCGAAGGCACCACCTTCGATGGACTCGATGTGTACGTGCGCTTCCGCCACGGCACGCTGAGCATCGATATTGCAAGCGAGACGGTGTTGATGCGCCGGCTGACCGACAGCGATGCCGGACTGATGACTTACCGCGAGCTGCGCACCGTTGCCACGCACATGTTCGTCTTCCCTGACGAGTGCGCCGACGAGTATGACCCCGCGGAACTCGATCAGTACCTGGACTTTAGTTTCGGTCCTCGTGCCGACGCGCGTGAGTACGCCTAACAGAATAGTTGGGCGTAGATGAATGCAACCACGGGTGGTGCCTCCGGCATCACCCGTTTACTTTCAGGAGCAATCCAATGACCAGCACCGTGAAGACGCTGACGCGCAAGGGTCTGCTCCATGCGCCCAGCTTCCTGCCTGACGCCGTCCAGTACGAGACCGTAATGGGTAGCGTCGCTTACGGCGTTTCCACCGACACCTCCGACTTCGACGTGTACGGCTTCTGCATCCCCCCGAAGGAGATGGTCTTCCCCCACCTGGCCGGTGAGATCCCCGGTTTTGGTCGGCAGATCCAGCGCTTCGAGGTGTTCCAGCAGCACCACGTTCTCGACAAGGAGGCGCTCGGCGGCAAAGGCCGCAGCTACGACCTGTCTGTTTACTCCGTTGTGAAATACTTCCAGCTGTGCATGGAAAATAACCCCAACATGCTGGACTCGCTGTTCACCCCCGACCGGTGCGTTCTGCACCTGACGCCGGTGGGTCAGATGGTGAGGGAGAACAGGCGTATCTTCCTGCACAAGGGCGTGTGGCACAAGTTCAAGGGCTACGCCTACGCGCAGGTGCACAAGATGAAGAACAAGGAGCCCGAGGGCAAGCGTCGCGAGCTCGTCGAGAAGTTCGGCTACGACGTGAAGTTCGCTTACCACGTTGTGCGTCTGCTCAACGAGGTGGAGCAGCTGCTCACTGAGGGCGACCTCGATCTCGAGCGCAACCGCGAGCAGCTCAAGTCCATCCGGCGTGGTGAGTGGAGCGAGCACGACGTGTACGCTTACTTCACCAGCAAGGAGAAGGAGCTCGAGACTGCTTACACCAATAGCTCGCTTCCGCACTCGCCCGACGAGAAGCGCGTGAAGCAGCTTCTGCTCGATGTCCTCGAGCAGCACTACGGCACTCTTGAGGGTGCTGTGGTGGTGGTGGACCCGGCAGTCAAGGCGCTGCGCGAGATGGAGGAGGTTCTGGCTCGCTACCGTGCAGCCGTAACCTGACTAGTAGGCGCGGATGCGCAGTTGCGTTTTCCGCGCCTATTTTTCTTTTTTCGGGGCTTTTCGACCTTTTTCCAGCCTTCTTTGACTTTTTTACCGCTTTTTGACGTTTCCGTTGCGAGTAAGCGTTCAATGCATTGAGCTGCGAAACCACGGTGCTGAAGGTATGGTCGCCGGCGACTTCATCAAGTAAGGTTTTCCGCGCCCACCAGAAAAGCATCGCCACCATCAAGGCCAGGAGTGCAATCACAGATAGGATCTTGCCGTAAATACCAGACGAATTTTTGAATCGCGCCTCAAGGCACGGTACTGTCGTTACGGACCGTGTTATTTCGCTTGCAGAACTTTCGACCTTCCGGCAGCGTCCGGTTCGCCCTGAGCGATTATGTTCAATTTGGATTCGACGATTCCACTCACGGCATCGATAGCCGGCGGAAACACCTTGCGCAAATCGATTTCTTTTGAGTAACTCAAGACATCTTTGAGCTTACGCATGAACGCGTCCTTCAGCTCAGTGGCGACGTTGATTTTCGTGATTCCCAGCTCTACTGCGCGGCGCACTTGTTCATGCGGAACTCCGGAACCACCATGCAAGACGAGGCATGCATTGGCCACGCCATTGATTTGTTCCAAACGCGCAAAATCGAGTTTCGGTTCGCTCTTATAGAAGCCGTGCACTGTTCCAATCGCGACAGCAAGAGCATTGATTCCCGTTTCCGCGACAAACGTTTTCGCGTCCTCAGGCTCGGTGAAGGCAACCTTGTCTGTAGACTGACCAAGCTTGGCCACATAACCTAGCTCCGCTTCGACGTTAGCGTCGAATTGTTCCGCCAGTTTTACCACGCGTCGTGTCAGCTCAATATTTTGCTCGAACGGCAATTCGCTGCCATCAATCATCACTGAATCAAAACCGGCATGCAAACAGCGTTCAACAAGCTCGTAAGAATTGGCATGATCGAGATGAACCCAACCTTCGATGCCGGCGCTCTTCAATCCGGCGCGCGCGAGTGCCAGGCAATTTTCCAAACCCATGTAGTCGATTGAGCTTTGCGTCAGTTGCAGAATGATCGGCTGCCCGGAAGATTTGACTGCTTTCAGAATTCCCTGAAGCGTCTCGAAATTATAGAAATTCGTCGCCAGAATCGCGGATTTGTTCGCATGCAGTTCGCGCAGCTTATCTTTGAGTTTCATGCTCGTGGTTCTCGCGTTTATTGTAGCCGCGTTTATTGTAGCGGCGGGCGGAAGCCCCTTGTGCTGCAGGCTGGTAGCCTGCGCGCCTCTGAGAGACCCCGATCTTAACTGCTACCCTGCAGTTCTCCTATGGTTCCTATAGTTACGTGATCACAACCTGTGACAGAAGCCGTTCAACGTCAGCTTTGCGGAGCATGCCCAGGTCCTCGCTGATGCAGTTAGCGGCTCCGCATGCGACGGCGAGGCGAACGGTTTCTTCCAAATCCAGCTTTCTCGCATGAGCAGCAACTAAGCCTGCGACGAGACAATCGCCGCTACCGACCGCGCTGATCACCTTTTCGAGAACCACTTTGCCGTGCAATTGCTGATCGCCGTGTCGAAGATAGAGTCCCTCTTTGCCGGCGGTAATCGCGGCGTACGCGGTTTTCTGCGCCAAATATTTTGTGGCCCCATCAAGAGTTTTATCATTGGCGCATTCTGCGGCTTCATGTTGGTTTAGATGAACACCATCCGGGCTGACTTCCAGCGCGGCGGTCAGTGGAGATCCGGTGCAATCGATGAAGCTTGGAATATTGGCCGATTTCGCTTGAACAACCAGATCTCTGTAAAAATCGGATGGGACTCCGCGCGGCAGAGACCCGGATATGGTAACCACCTTGGATTTTTTCAGCTCAGTTAGGTAAGCCTTGTGAAATGCACTGAGCGCGTCGCCTTCAATCAGCGGACCATGTCCCAATATCTCGGTATGGTCATACGCATCCTCCGTTTTCAACGTCAGGCACGTACGTGTCCAGTCGGCAACGCGCGGACCCACGCATCGAATCCCCATCTTTTCGCACGCCTCGACAATCCAGTCTCCAGTCGGCCCGCCCCAAAATCCGAGGATAACGACATCTTCGCCGAGTTCTGCAAGTCCAAGAGCAACATGCACGCCCTTGCCGCCCGGGTAGCGTCTTTCATCGTGCGCGCGGTTGATGTGCCCCTGCCGAAAGCGAGGAAAGCTGATGAGCGTGTCGATAGATGGGTTTGCGCAGACGGCTAGAATCATTGTTGCTATGTGAACGGGTAGATGTTTACGCCCTGGACGACTCGGTGAATCGCTCCGCGTTTCGAGGGCGAATCCGGGTTCAACCCAAGCGCGCGCGACTTAAACGCAGCCAGGAGCTGGGCGGGCAAAAGATATGGAAGCGCGAGCCAGTGATCTTCAAGCGCGATTTCCGACGAACGCAAAACAATTTGATGACCGACAGGTAATCCATAATCCGTGGCTGAAACCGCAATGCTCGAGCAGATTTTCAGATCATTGTCTATCGAACGGACGAGATCGGCCTCATATTTCGCGACATATGGATCGCTGCTCAGGAAGTAAATCATCAGCGTTTTCTCATTCAGCACAGCTTTCGGTCCATGCCTGAATCCGAGGAACGAATCAAACTTGCCGATGATCGCTCCGTCCGAAAGTTCCTGAATCTTCAAATGCGCTTCATGGGCGAGTCCAAGCAAGGCACCGCTGCCCAGACATACGACGCGGTCGAAATCGAGACTGCGCGCTTGCTCGTTCAAAACATTCGCCTGTGTCTCGAGCAGCTCGCGCGCCTGAGAGCAGATTTCTTCGACTTTCTGTTTTTGTGTTTCTATCTCATCGATTTGTGCGATCAGGATCGCTGCCAGAATCATGCCGGTGACGCTGCCGATCATCGCAAGACCGCGATCGTTGGAACGCTCAGGCAGCAAGAACAGCAAATCGCGCTCGGAATGAGGACGTTTAGCGAGAGCGCCTTCTTTGTTGCAGGTAATAATCAGGTGATGAACATTGTTGCCGACCTTCGATGCCAGATCGACGGAGGCAACACTTTCGGGGCTGTTGCCGGATCGCGCAAACGACACCAACAATGTCGGCCGCCTCGCAGACACATGCATGCGTGGGTGGGTGACGATGTCTGTTGTCGGCACCACGCGACAACTGAGTCCCGTAAGCGAGCCGAACGCACCAGCTACACACTCGCCGACGAATGCCGACGAGCCGGCGCCGGTGAAGACAACATCGAGACCGTCAATGTTGCGCAGCTTGCGCATGAATTGCTGCAGCTCTGACCTGGAGCGCACAACGGATTCGTAAATCTCCTGCCAGAGAGAAGGTTGGCCGAAGATCTCTTCGATCGTTATTGAGTTCTCACGAATCTGTGCTACTTCCACTGTTGTCAATATAACCGAGGTGAACGAGCTCAATTGTCTCAGATCCTGGTTAACTTCCAGAAAGCACGAGTACTTTTGTTGAGTTGTTCTAGTATCTCTATGGAGTCCTACGTTCTCTCTTTCTGACACCCGCAACAGCAAAAAGCACAGCTCTCACACTTTTAAGTGCCTTCTCACACTCTCATCGGGAGAGCAGTTTCATGCTACGTCCAATAGCTCCGCGTTCTGGTTCGACGAAGCGTCGAGCGAAAAACGCGGCATCAGCATCAGTCATCTGCTCGCAGTTCGAGCAGTACATTCTCACGCACCAACTGACTCCTGCGGGGCCGATCCCTTCAGTATTCGATCCCGACGGCGTCTATCCATACGAGAGTTACTGCGAAACCTCCAGGCGTCCGGTGTTGAAACGATACCGATTCGTCAACCTGCGCAACGCACACATCAGCGTCACCATCTGCCCCGATCTCGGCGGCAAAGTAACATCAATGGTGCATGTTCCCTCCAGCAAAGAAGTGTTGTATAAGCCGGCTGTCATCCGCCATACCAGAATTTTGCCGCGCTCATACTTCGTTGCCGGCGGTATCGAGGTGAGCTTTCCAATATCGCATTCACCCAGCCAGAACGAGGCGGTCGACTGCAAGATCGACAGCGGGCAAGACCGCCTCTACGTCACCTGTGGAGAACGCGAACTACACTTCGGCATGCGCTGGTCGGTCGAGTATTCGCTCGGCAATGATGATCACTTTCTCACTCAGCGAACCGTGTTCCACAATCCCGGAACGCAAGCTTATCCGTGGATGTCGTGGTCGAATGCGGCGGTTCCCTCGGCTGCTGATACCAAATTCCACTTTCCGAAGGGAGAGGTTCTCTCGCATTCCTCGAAGATGCAAACGCTCGATTGGGAACGACAAGGTCCCACATGCGAGTCGGACATTGAGGAGATGACTGGCCTTTTCTGGAAGACGAGCGACGTGAACGCCTTCGGCGTATACACGCCATCGCTGGGATGTGGTTTGTACCATGTCGCCGATAAGACCAGTGCTCCAGGCATCAAGCTCTGGAGCTATGGAAATGCGCTCGACAAAGAGTGGTCTATGCTGAGCACTGAGCGGCGCCAGCCTTATATAGAGATTCAGGGCGGTCCGATTGAGGATCAGTCGATCAAGCTGATGCTTGAGCCGAATGAGGTGCGATCGCACATCGAATTCTGGCTGCCCACTGATGCCGCGCTCGACATTCGTGCACTGCGGACGCCGGCGGTTGAACTGCGTTCCCTGCGTGGGGTTCCGCTGTTTTCCTGGACGCGTACACGTTGCGTCAAGCCATGGTTGGATTTGATCAGGAGCTTTCGCAAAGGCGCCATGCCACCGAGGCCTCCGGCGATTCACGACAATCTTTGGGCTCCTTCGGGAATCGAAGATTTGTCGCGGGCATTTGCCTGGGCCATAAAGAACGCTTCATCAGAACACGCGCAGCTCTGGCGGTTTTACCGCGGCACCTGGCTTGCCGGTCGAGGAGACGATGAAGCGGCGATTAAGTCGCTGTCATCATGCCGACTCGGAATTGCCAAAATTGTTTTGGCGAGGCTTCTGCATGTGCGTGGTGATTTGCAGGCAGCGAGGCTTGCGTACGCCGAGGTGGCGGACGAGTGGCTGCTGCTGCACCCGCAAGTGGTGGCAGAGCGCGATCGCCTTCTGCGTAAGTGCGGCACCGACACGTTGACTGAACGCGACCAGTGGTTGTCCCAAGTCGACGCGCTGGAAGACGAAGCAATTGTCGAGCGCAGAGTGCAGCTCCTAATCGACAAGAACGAACTCCATCAAGCGAAGGAATTGCTTCTGTCGATCGATTTCCAGAAAGTGCATCAAACGTATCATCGCACTGAACTCTGGCGCCAACTTTCCGAAAAGCTCGGATTTCCGCTTCTTCCAATTCCGGATCAGCTCGGCGAAGATCGCCTCGCTCGATTCGGCGCCTACCGCGAGTACGAATAACCGCAGCGGGCTTGCGGCCGCCGGTACCAAATCTGGAAACACCAAACATTCGAACACCATGGAGTGACTTCATGTCTGGCTCTACTCAACCAGAAAAGAAGCTTCCGAGCGCGCAGGTCATCTGCTTGATCGTCGCACTCGGCGGGCTCGTGTACGGTTTCGATATTGCCGTCATTTCTGGAACCCTGAGCCTGGTAAAGGCACAGTTCTCACTAAGCGCTACGTCGGAAGGCTGGTTCGTAAGTTGCGCGATGATCGGTTGCATCATCGGTGCTGCATTAACGAGTTGGCTGAGCGACCGATTCGGCAGGAAGGCCGTCCTACTCGGTGCCGCCGGTGCATTTCTGCTCTCGGCTATTGGCTGTGCCTTCTCGCCTGCTTTCGGTGTGCTGATAGCCTCCCGATTTCTCGGCGGCATTGGTGTCGGCATGGCTTCGACCACCGCGCCGATGTACATCGCTGAGTTTGCCCCCGCCACCAGCCGCGGCAAAATGGTTGCTTGCTGGCAGCTTGCAATCACGATTGGCATTCTGCTCTCATACGGTTCGAATGCCATTCTGATGAACATTGCTCACCATGCCGCGGCGGGATCTTTCCTGCAGTGGTTCTTCGTCCAAGAAGCGTGGCGTCCGATGTTCCTGACGATGGCGGTGCCGTCGATTGGATTTCTGTTGTTGTTGCTTGTCGTACCGGAAAGCCCGAAATGGCTGTTTTCCATCGGTAAGCAAGAGCAAGCACGAACAATCCTCGCTGGAGCTCGCGGTGCTGCCGAAGCCGACTCTGAAATCGAAGGCATGTGTACAGCTCAGACGCCGGCTGGTGAAAAACAACGCTCGCTGACTGACCCGGCGCTTCGGTTGCCGCTAATCATCGGCATCACGCTTGCTTTGCTACAGCAGTTGTGCGGCATCAATGCCGTGATCTATTATGGGCCGAAAATCTTCGAGACCGCCGGACTTCTGAGCGGTAGCGCTCTGATGTTCCAGGTAGTCGTCGGTGTCATCAACGTGCTCTTCACGTTCATCGCTATTGCTACCGCCGATAGGTGGGGCAGAAAGGCGCTGATGCTGACGGGACTCAGCGGCATGGTCACCGCGCTGGTGGTCTGCGGCTTCCTTTTCAAGTTGGGACACGCTGACGGATTTCTGCTTCTGGGCATGATTGGGTTGTTCGTTGCCAGCTTCGCGTTGTCGGTGGGGCCAATCACGCTGATCATGATCGCCGAAATCTTTCCGACAGATGTGCGCGCGAAAGCAGTTTCGCTTTGCCTCTTCGTGCTCTGGATCGCTGTATCCATTGTCGGGCAGTTCTTTCCCTGGCTGTTGGAGGTGGCTGGTCCGTCGCTGACGTTCTGGACATTCGCCGGCTTCAGCGCCTTCAACTTCTTCTTCACTTTGTTCGTGGTCAAAGAGACCAAGAACAAAACGCTCGAAGAGGTGGAGGAGATGTTCACCAAGCGTCAATAAGCTTTGTTACCGCACTCCGGGCGGCGGCTCGCCGTCCGCCCGGAGCGCGGGTAATATTCTTATCGACTACAGGGCGACGCCTAGCGCCGCCTCTACAGAGGAAGCGTATGGCGCGCAGGCTTGCTATCGGCGTTGATTTCGGTGGGACGAAGATACTAGCTGGTGTCGTTGATGTCGACTCAGGCAAAGTGATCGGCATCGCCAAGAAGAAGACGCGCCGCGACAAAGCTGGTCAGATAATCGAACGCCTCGCTTCCGTCATCGACGACGCGTTGGATGATGCAGGCATCGACGCTAAAAAACTCATCGGTATCGGCGTCGGTGCTGCCGGCGTTGTCGACCGCGAAAAGGGCGTCGTAATCAAGGCGGTGAACACCGGACTGAAAGGCGTAGCTATTGCTCAGCCGCTGAGCGACATCTATGAACTTCCGGTAAGAATGGGCAACGACGTCGAAATGGCGACTTGGGGCGAGATGCAGTTTGGTGCCGGTCGCAAATGTTCGGACTTCATTTGCGCGTTTATTGGAACAGGCATCGGGTCTGGTATCGTATGTAGTGGCATACCGTACCGTGGGGCCACAGGCGCTGCTGGTGAACTCGGTCACATGATCGTCGAGGCGGGCGGCAGAGCGTGCGGCTGTGGAGGCAACGGCTGCCTGGAAACGTACGCCTCGCGCACGGCCATCGCTAAGCAAATTGTCGAACAGATTGAACGCGGTCAAAAAACGCTGGTTGCCGATCACGTCGACATGGACAAAGGCATCTTGCGATCTAAAACTCTCGCTCGCGCCGCGAATGCAGGCGACGCCGTCGTTCTCGACGCTCTCGACTCGGCGGCGGATTATCTCGGTACCGGACTTGCTTCCGCCGTCAATCTGCTCAATCCGAGCAAAGTCATTCTAGGCGGCGGTCTCATCGATGCGCTCGATTACTACTACAAG
>Ga0134128_10000723_pt1 | contig 44613 bp, 37 predicted proteins | sample KB31754_FD_96462 | JGI IMG/M metagenome (GOLD analysis project Ga0134128, IMG submission 96462) | Terrestrial soil microbial communities with excess Nitrogen fertilizer from Kellogg Biological Station, Michigan, USA - KB3-175-4 | ecosystem: Environmental > Terrestrial > Soil > Unclassified ...
CGCGGCAACGCAACCGAGGTCACCGCACAGCAGCTTCCCGAGCTATACAAGCAGCTGACGTTCTGCTGCGAAACACTCCATGTACCGAGCATCCCCACGATGTACGTGCAGAACGGCAATGGCGTCATGAACGCCTTTGCGACGTGGTTCCTCGGGCAGAAATATGTGATCCTGCTGTCAGGTGTGGTGGAGGCGATGGCGCCGAACCCGACCGGGGTGCGCTTCTACATCGGCCACGAGCTGGGCCATGTGTTGCGGCACGACAACCCCGTTACCGCCTTCCTGCGATGGCCGTCGTTGCGGCTGCCGCTGCTCGGCGCCGCCTTCTCGCGCGCGCGCGAGAGTACCTGCGACCTTCACGGCCTTGCCTGCAGTGAAACGCCCGACCTCGCTGCCCGCTCGCTCGCGGCGCTCGCGGTAGGCGCGAGAAACTGGGCCAAGGTGTCGCTCGACGGTTATCGGCAACAGGTCGCGGGCACCGGCGGATTCTGGATGTCCTTCCATGAGTTGCTGGCCAGTTACCCATGGACCGGCAAGCGCATCGTCAGAGTCCTGGATAGGAATCCAGAAATTCCCCGCCGCAATCCGTTCGCCTATCTGTTCGCGGTCTTCGTCCCCTATGCCGGGCGAATGGGCGCTGGCCTGGGCGCGCTCATCTCTATATATGTGATCGGCGTGACCGCGGGAGTCGCGATTCCCGCTTATCAGGCCTACACGGTGCGGGCGGTGCTCACCACCGCGATGGTGGAATCGCAGCAGGCCCGTCGGCAGCTGGCCGAGTATTATCTCTCACGGAAGGCGATTCCCCAGACCCTGAACGAGGCAGGAATCGCCGGTAACCTCCCGAACGGCGTGCAGCTCTCCCTCGATCCGGATCACATGGTGCTGACCGTGCACTCCACGAAGGGCGATCTGATCTTCACACCGCGGCGCAAGGGAAACGGGCCAATCACCTGGACCTGCAGCGGCGGCGAGGGTGCGAAGGCGCAGCAGCTGCCGACGTCGTGCCGCTGAGCGGGGCTCGGAACGGCCACGGCGCAGTCTTGACCGGCGCTCGGTGTCGAAAGGGTAGAGCCCGGTTCGGCTACTCCTCGAGATGCTCGCGTCTTGCGGGAATCCAAGAAACGAGGAGATCCGATCATGCCCAATACCGTGCGACTCCATCGCGTCCTGGCCACCCGGCCCGAGAAGGTCTACCGCGCGTTCCTCGAGCCGGATGCGATGGCCAAGTGGCTGCCGCCGGATGGTTTTACGTGCACCGTGCACCACGTCGATCCGAAGGTCGGCGGCTCGTACAAGGCGTCCTTCCGGAACTTCACCAACGGCGCGAAGCATACGTTCGGCGGTCAGTACGTCGAGCTCGTCCCCAACGAGCGCCTCTGCTACACGGACAGGTTCGAGGACCCGAGTCTGCCCGGTGAGATCCGGGTGACCGTGACCCTGAAAAGGGTATCGGTCGGCACGGAAGTCAGCATCGTTCAGGAAGGCCTGCCCGATGTCATTCCGGTGGAAGCCTGCTATCTCGGCTGGCAGCAGTCGCTGCGCAACCTGGCGCGACTCGTCGAGCCCGAAATCACGCAATGAGCTTCGGCCGATCTGCAGCGCCCTGCCCTCCGCTGCCTCATAGGGCCCCTCATGTCAGCGAAATCTCGGTAGCAGCATGCCTACGTCCCGGCGGTACTGGCTGTAGCGCTCGCCAAACTGGGCGATGAGATCGCGCTCCTCGAACCAGATCCCGACGAAGATGTATCCGGTCGTGAGCACCGCGAACACGAGATGCCCAAGACTCATATGCGGAGCTGCCCAGAAGGCGAGAATGAATCCCGCGTAGATCGGATGACGCAGCCAGCGATAAAGGAAAGGAGTTGCAAAGCTCGGGTTGACCGAGCTGCGCCCGAGAAGCCGGGCAAAGCCTTGCGCGAGCCCGAAGAGCTCGAAATGGCTGATCAGGAACGTGCTGATGAGCAGCATCGCCCAGCCGCCCCAGGACACGGCCCTGATGATTGCCGTGGCGAGAGTTCCATCGACGGACCACACGAGCTGCGGCACGGGGCGCCACTGCCAGCAGATGAGGGCCAGAGCAGCGGTCGCCAGCAGCACGAACGTCGTGCGCTCGGCCGCCGGCGGGACGATCCGAGTCAACAGCCGCTTGAATGCCGGGCGTGCCATGACGGAGTGCTGCAGCGCGAACACGCCAAGCAGCACAGCATCTATCAGAATGGAAATCGCGACATTCCCCGCGCTCCCCGAGTCGATCGTCTTCGGCACTCCAACGCCCTCGACGAAGCCGATTGCGTAGACGAAGGTGGCGAGGAACGCGACATATGCGATCGCGCTGTAGAGGGCAGTGAGGATGGCAGACATGAGCGTCTCCCGTGCTAGAGCGCAGCGAGGAAGGCGGCCAGATCCGCCTCCTGCTCCGGCGTCAGGTGCATCTGGAACCGCTTGTCATAGAAGTTGACCACCTGCAGCAGATTCGCCGCCGAGCCGTTGTGAAAGTAGGGAGCGCGAGCAGCCAGGCCGCGCAGGATCGGTCCCTTGATCCGATTGAGGTCGCTGCATTTGCCGGTGATCAGCGCCCTGCCGGGATCGCTCGTGTAGAACGGGGCGGATCGCGTCGGGTCGATGGGATCGGGACAGCCACTGATCAGGTAGACGGGCAAGTTGGGCATGTCGAGCTCGGCGAGCGCCGCGAGCACGCGCGGATCGCTTTCCATGCTCGGCCGGAGACTGTGAGAGGTGCCGATGTCGAGCGGCACCGCCAGCGAGTGATCGCCGACGTTCGGCGCATCGTGACAGGTCGAGCAGTGCGCGACGAGGGCACGCGGGTTGCCGAGCGCCGGGTCGTCGTTGAGGCCGCGCACGTCCGTGACGATGAGCGGCGCGGTGTCGAAGATCTTCTCGCCCGCGGCGATGGCGCGCCGCGCCGCATCGCGCCGGCCGGCCTCGGGGGTCGCTGGCACGGTTCGGGCGTGCCAGGCGGAGAACAGCGTCATGGACGACGGATCGAAAGGTACCCCCGTCGGATTGCTGCCGAGGGAATCATTGATGCCCGGAAAGTACTCCTGGCGTGAGAGCGCCCTGGCCCCGCCCGCCGCGCCGCCATCGGTCAGCCGTCCTGCGCGCCAGTTGAGAGACTGTGCCGTATAGAGCCCGAGCTCGAACGTGACGATCTCTGTGAGCTGCCTGGCACTCGGCGGCCTCAGGGCCTGCGCATGCCCGGTAGTCGCGTCGGAGGCCTGGTGCTTCAGGTCGGTCACCAGATTGGCGAGAAATGTATTGCCATCGTTCAGGGGGGCAACGGTCTCGCGACCATCCATCATCACGGAGCTCAGGAAGGCGAGGTTGGTCGACGGCAGAGGCCGGCGATAGACGGAGATATCCTCCTGCCCGGTCTTGGGGTCGAGGCTGATTGCGCACCCATAAGGGTCGTGAACCACACTGACCGTGAATTGGGCATCCGCGGGGAAGGGAATGCTGATGCGGAAAACCCCGTGCCTGAGGAGGAGACTGTGCGCCGCGGCATCGCCGCGGCGAACGTCCGGACAGTTAGCGCCATCCACGGATGCAAAGAGCGGATCCCATCCCCCCGTACGGCGGAACTTACGGCTGGCGGCCGCTGCGCTCAGACCAAAGGCCTGATCGGGAACATGACACGTGCCGCACGTGCGCCCGTTCGTCCCGAGGGATTGGAAAAAGGCGCCGCGGCGATCGACTCTGCCAGTGGTACTGAGCGTCTGGAAAGCACCTGCGGCATCGCGGAAAGACTCGAGCTTTGCGGCCGGCCGACCGTCACCGGATGCGAAGGGCGCTCCGGCCAGGGCTGCTGAAAGGCCGAGCACGGCCGTCACAGTCTTTTTCATAATCGCTTACCTTCGAGCACGGTCTTGGGGGTTCCGCTTCATAGATCGGATTCGGAGCCCAAATCCCGACATTCGGTCGGCCGCGGGCGGTTGTCGGTCTGCCTGGATTTCAGGCATGCTTTTTCTTGGTCGACGAGGGTCTCGGACGGGGAGCATGGCCGAAAAGCGGCAGGACTCGGCTGGCGAAGCCCGCCTCCAAGAGGAGGCGGGGCTCAACGAGCGGCTGTTCGCATCGCTCTATGCGGAGCTGCGCCGGCTCGCCGACAGCAAGCTGCGGCAATACCCGGGAATGACGGTGAGTCCGACCACCCTCGTCCACGAGGCCTATGTCAATCTGGCAGGCCGCGAGGGGACGAGATTCAGCGACCGAGGCAAGTTTCTGAGCTACGCGGCTCGCGCCATGCGCGGCCTGCTCGTCGATTTCGCCAGGCGCCGCCAGGCGCTGAAGCGGGGCGCCGGACTCGAGATCACGCAACTCGATACGCATATCGATGCGCCGCCCGCAGATGGCGTGGAGCTGGAGCGGCTTGCCGGCGCGCTCGATGAGCTCGCCGGCTTCGATCCGCGACTCGCCGAAGTGGTCGATCTCAAGTACTTCTGCGGCTTCTCGTTCGCCGAGATCGCTGCACTGCGGGGTATCTCCGAGCGCACCGTGCAAAGGGATTGGGAGAAGGCACGGCTGATCCTGTACCGTCAGGTCGGAGAGGCCTGAAATGCAGACTCCGCTGTCTGCGGACGACCCGCTTGCCGGTCTGGGCGCGTCGGAGTACGCGCGCCTGTCGGCCCTCCTCGATGACCTGCTCGAGACCGCGTCTGCAGACCGCGAGAGCCGGCTGAGCGAGCTCGACCGCCTCGAGCCGACCGCGGCGCGGTGGCTGCGGGAGGTGCTTGCGGCCCAAGGTTCCGAGCGGCTGCGGCGGTTCCTCGAGTCTCGCGACGCTTTGGCGCCTGAGGGACTCGTATGGCCAGGGAGCGACGCCGCGCTGGTGGGCAGAGCCTTCGGTCCCTATCGGGTGCTGTCACTCCTTGGTCATGGCGGCATGGGAAGCGTATGGCTCGCCGAGCGCATGGACGGCCTCTTCACGCGCCGGCTCGCGCTGAAGCTGGTCCACCCGGCACTGATGGGACAGGTCATGATGGAGAGGCTGGGACGGGAGCGGGAGATTCTCGCGAGCCTGAGCCATCCCAACATCGCGCGGCTGCTCGATGCGGGGGTCGCGGACGATGGCCAACCCTATCTCGCCCTCGAGTACTTCGCGGGCACACCGCTCACCACTCACTGCGACGAGCGTTGCTTCTCGGTTCGCGACCGCCTGGACCTGCTGCGTCAGGTCCTGAGCGCCGTTCAGTACGCTCATGCCCATCTGGTCATCCACCGCGATCTGAAGCCCTCCAACATTCTGGTGACCGAGGACGGTCAGGTTCACCTGCTCGACTTCGGCATCGCCAAGCTCGTGACCGAAGCGGGAGCGGCACAAGCGACGGAGCTCACTCTTCTCGGCGGCCGTGTTCTCACGCCGGACTACGCGGCGCCCGAACAGATCGCCGGCGCGCCGATTACGACGGCAGCGGACGTCTACGCTCTCGGCGTGATGCTCTACGAGCTGCTGACAGGCGAGCGGCCATATCGGCCCAAGCGCGACTCCCGTGGCGCGCTCGAACAAGCAATCCTCGAGGAGGACGTCGTCGCACCGAGTCGCCTCGAGCTGAGCGACGCCGCAGCGCGCGCGAGGAGCACGACACCACGGAAGCTGACCCGACTGCTCTCCGGCGACCTCGACACCATCGTGCTCAGGGCTCTGCGAAAGAGTGCGGCGGAGCGCTATGCGACGGTAAATGCGCTCGCCGAGGACATCGAGCGCTTCCTGCGGGGCGAGGCCATCCTCGCCCGACGCGACAGCCTCATCTATCGCGCGCGTAAGTTCACCTGGCGTCACCGGGTTGCGATCGGCGTCGTGGGTATCGTGCTGCTCACGCTTGCCGCTGGGCTCGCGGCGACGAGCTACGAGGCCAAGGTCGCCTCCGCCCAGAGAGATGCGGCGCTCGAGGCAGACCGGAGGCTGCTGGTTCAAACCGCCGCTACGCGCCTCGCGAATGGGGACGTCGCCGGAAGCCAGCACATCATTCTCGAGGTGCTGCCGCACGGGGGCTCAGGCCCCCCGTACACGACGGCAGCTTTGAGCGTGTTTGAAAAAGCATTGTCGCAAGACACGCAGGATTTCGCCCTGGTCGGCCACACAGACCGGGTACGCTCCGTCGCCTACTCTCCCGACGGGCGCCGCCTCATTACGGCTTCGCATGACGGCACGGCCCGTGTTTGGGATGCCTCCACCGGCCGGCAGATCTTCGTACTGAAAGGACACGGCGGCCCGGTTCTTTCGGCGGCGTTCTCTCCTGACGGCCGTCGAGTCGCTACAGGCTCGTACGACAGGACGGCTCGTATCTGGGATGCCGCGACGGGGCGGCAGCTTCTGCTGCTCCCACACCCGGATCGTGTCCGCTCGGTTGCATTCTCCCCCGGCGCAGATCGGCTCGTCACAGCCTCATACGACCATACTGCACGCATATGGGATGCCGTGACGGGCCGGCAGATTCGCGTCCTGACCGGCCACTCGGCGCTCGTGACTTCCGCCGTGTTCTCATCAGATGGTCAACGGGTTCTCACGGCCTCTTACGACAAGACAGCGCGGATCTGGGACGCGGCAACGGGACGACTGATCAGGATACTCGCGGGGCACGCGGACATACTCACCTCCGCCGCGTTTTCCCCGGATGACAAACGTGTCGTCACGAGCTCGGGCGACAGAACCGCCCGGGTCTGGGATACCGTCACCGGGAGGCAAATCGCGCTGCTGAGCGGCCATATGCAGCTCGTCTCGTCGGCCGTCTTTTCCGCTGACGGCCGGCAGGTGCTCACTGCATCGTATGATCAGACGGCTCGCCTCTGGGATGCGGACAGCGGCCGGCAGCTCGGCGTATTGAGCGGGCACACCAACTTCGTCGAGGGCGCCGTGTTCTCGCCGGACAAGCTTCACCTGGCCACGGCCTCGAGTGACGAGACAGCCCGGGTATGGGAAGCGGTGCCAAAGAGTCAGATCCGGCTCCTCGCGGGCCACCACGGCACCGTGGCCAGCGCGGCATATTCGCGGAACGGGCGTCGCATCGTTACAGCATCATGGGACAAGACAGCCCGCATCTGGGATGCCGACAGCGGGATGCCGCTCCTCACCTTGGCCGGACACACGGCGCAGGTCGCAACGGCGGCTTTCTCATCGGATGGAACTCGAGTCGTCACGGCCTCGCTCGACGGAACGGCACGCATCTGGGATGCCGCAAGCGGTCGGGAGCTGAAAGTACTGTCAGGACATACCGACCGGGTCGTATCCGCCGCCTTCTCTCCCCATGGGCGCCGCGTGGTCACCACCTCTCTCGACAAAACCGGCCGAATCTGGGATGCCGCCACAGGCCGACAGATCGCGGTGCTGCTGGGGCACACACGCGTCGTAGAAACGGGCGTCTTCTCGCCGGACGGACGGCGTGTGGTCACGGCCTCTGACGATGGGACGGCACGCATCTGGGATGCTGCAAGCGGACGGCAAATCATGATCCTCGTCGGGCACACGGACCTGGTTGCATCCGCTTCATATTCCGCTGACGGACGCTACATCGTCACGGCATCGGACGATGGCACGGCACGTATTTGGGATGCCGAGACGGGTCGGCAGATCGGCGCGCTCGATCGCGGAGGCCGCGTGACCAATGCCTCCTTCTCGAGCGATGGCCGGCGCATCGCCACTGCTTCCGACGATGGCACGATCAGCATTTGGGATGCAGCGACGGACTGGCCGGTCAAAGTGTTGAGCGGCCATACGGCTCTGGTGGACACCGTGGCCTTCTCCCCGGACGGACAGCTCATCGTCTCCGCTTCCGACGATGGTACGGCGCGAATCTGGGACGCGCGCGCCGCTCCGCTGGATGCGCAGATCAGTTGGGCCGAAGCGGCACAGTTCGATGCGCTCACGGGCACGGAGCGAGACGCGTTGGGTCTGCCCCCGCAACCGGACGTACGCCGCTGGCCGGCGGACCGGACGCGTTGCGACCAAGCGGCCGCTGCACCGTACGATCCCGATCGACGCGCGCCGGGTGTCGCGATCGATGGGATCGCTGGCGATGTCGCGAGCCGTGCTTGCGCGGTGGCGACCGGTATGACTGATCAGGTCGAGGCGAGGACGGTATATCAGCTTGGCCGGGCGAAGTGGGCGAGCGGGGATACCCGCGGAGCGCGACGTGATTTCGAGGCGGCGCTCGGCCGGGGATACCGCGCGGCTGCCATCGACCTCGCCAGGCTGCTTCTGCAGCCGCCGGCCGATGCACCATCCTCAGACCCACCGCCGGATCTGCGGCGGGCCGCATCGCTCCTGGAGCGGGCGTGGCACGACGGCGTCGGCATTGCTGCGTTCGATCTCGGCGAGCTGTACGAGCAGGGCGTGCGCCGTGCAGGCAGCGCAGCCGGGTACTGGCTCGCGCCCAATCCCGATCGGGCTTTGGCCTGGTATGACAGGGGCGCAGATGCGGGCCAACCTGACGCGCTCGCCCGCCTCGCCGAGCGCGAGGAGGACATCGCTTACGACGATAGCAAGCCCACGGATAGCCATGCGCACCTGCTGGCCGCGTTCCGGTACTACGCGATGGCCGCGGAGCGAGCGCGGCGCGAAGATTCGCCGGACGAGGCATGGAAGAGCTGGCGGTATCGGCGCGCGTCCATTGCACGGCGACTGGCTCACGATGGTCTGATGAAAGCCGTCGCGGCCGTCTACGATGCCGTCCGGCGACAGCGGTCCGCCCGCCCCTTGAAGCTCACTTACAGTCGCCCTGCTGATCCTCGTCGCCTGTGGCGTCTTTCTTACCGAGGGACCCAGGGGTAGAGCGCGCTCAGCACTGAGGTCAGTGCGTCGAGGGTCGCCGGCTTCGTCATGTGGGCGTCGAATCCAGCGTCGGCTGCGCGCACCCGATCGCTCTTCTGCCCCCACCCCGTCAGGGCAATGAGGGAGACGTTTCCTCCATCGGCCATCTCCCGCATCCGGCGCGCCGCTTCGTAACCGTCCATGCCGGGCAGGCCGATATCCAACAGCACGACTTCCGGCGCGAATCGCTCGAAGAGCCGCAGACCGTCCGCTCCGTCGTGCGCTACGTGCACGATGTGTCCCAGGGATTCGAGCGCCGTGCGCAAGGTATCAGCCGCGTCGGCATTGTCTTCGATGATGAGCAGCTTGCGTGCCGCTACGGGCGTGCCGGCGCCGGCATGCACGTTGCCGTCCAGATTGTCGGTAGCTGAGGCGAGCGGCAGTCGAATGACGAACTCACTCCCCTGCCCGAGACCGCTGCTCGTGGCTTCGATCGAGCCGCCATGCAGCTCGATCAGCCGTCGCGACAGTGCCAGCCCGATGCCGAGGCCGCCGCCGCCGCTATGCACGCGATGCTCGCGCACCTGAGTGAACATCTCGAACACTTCCTCGAGCTGCGCTGCCGGAATCCCCAAGCCGGAGTCACGCACCCGTATGACCGCTTGGCCGTCCTCCGCGCCAGCCCGCAACCGGATCGTGCCTTCCGCATCGGTGTACTTGGCTGCATTGCCGAGGACGTTGGCAACGACTTGCGTGAGACGCGCGAGATCGCCGTTCACGGTCAGGGCGCCGCCGTCGTGCTCCACGATCAGCTCGTGCCGGCGCTGATCGATGAGCGGCCTCACCAGCTCGATGGCGGCCTCGATGACGACACGTACGCCCAGGGGCGCGCGTTGCAACTCGATGGTCCCCCGGCTGATGCGCGCCAGATCGAGCAGGTCATTCACGAGCCGCGTCAGGTGTGAGACCTGCCGATCCATCATGGAATGGATGTTCTCGATGAGATCGGGCTTGTTCTCCGGGCGGCGCAGCAGCTCCAGGCCGGTCGTGAGGGGCGCCAGCGGATTCCTCAGCTCGTGGCTCAGCACCGCGAGAAACTCATTCTTGCGACGGGCCTCTTCGCGCAACGCCTGCTCCGCCTTGGATCTTTCCATGAGGTCGGCCGTCAATCGGGCGAGGACGTCGAAAAGACGCAGCTCTCCGGCGGTGGGCTCGTATGGCACGCGCCAATGTGTCGAAATGACGCCAATCAATTCGCCCGAGCGGGATCGCAGGGGCGTCGACTGCACTGCGCGAATTCCAGACCTGCGGTACTCGTCCAGGTCTGCGGTACCGGCGAGCGTCTCAGACTGCTCGGTGTCCGCGATGATGAACCGCTCGCCCGAATCCAGCGCCTTGCCGCACGATGTCGCTGAATCGTGGCCAACCTGCTGCCAAAAGCGTCCGGACTCTGAGTGAAATCCTATCCAGGCAAGCAGGTGCAGGGTCCCCTCCTCGAGCATTTGGACACTCGCGAAATCCGAATGCATGATGGAAGTTGCAGCATCGAGGATCTGCTGATAGAGCGCATCGACATCGCTCTCCCGGATCAGACCGGCGCTGATGGCCTGCAGAAGCTCCGAGCCGCCCCGCTCCTCAGACAACGCGTTCTGCAGCTGCTTGGTATGCCGCAGCACCTGAAAGGCAACGGCGGCGAATTCACTCAGGCTGGTCAGCACGCGCAGATCTTCCCGATCGAAGCGGCGGTTGCCGTCGTGTGCTACGACCCAGACGGTCCCCACTGTCACACCGTCCACTGCGAATGGGACCACGAGCGCCTCGGACAATGCCGGCATGCCCGCACTCGGGCGATCGAAATACCGCTTCGGATGAGCGATGAGCACGGGCTCGTTCCTGTCGCGCGCCAAGCTGCAGAGGCTCGCCGCTCGAGGATCGGTCTCCCGGACCAACGCTGCCCACCGGCCCGCGGCGCCGTGCCAGCGGAAGACGCTGCGACCCTGCTCTTCCTCCTCGATATTGACCCCGGCGGAATGTGCCCGGCAAAGCTTCAGTGCAGCTTCCGCCAACGTCTGCAAAATATTCGCGTTCGCTGTGCGCAGGGTCTTCATCAGCCCGACCAGGGCTGCGCTCTCCGCGGCGAAATCGGGGACGCGCGAGGGACGCTGGGCCAACTTGGCCGTGATGATGATTTCGTCGAGCGGTGAGGCAGCGGGTGCGTCCAATGTAGCCATTCTCGCCATATCCGCATTCAGTGCGTGCAAAGGAGTGTGCAAGCGTCCGCGGGCGACGGAGAGCTGCCCTCCCAATAGGCGCCACGACAGTCCGTCCGGGTATACCGGCATCGTCCGGCGCGCGAATCGTAGTTCGTGCACCGGCAGCAAGTTCCATCCCCAACGTGCCGGACGCGTCGCGGCCAAGCTGCGGCCAGACCGCTATCTGCGGGATGGCTCGGGGCGGCAGTCTGGGTTATAAACGCCGAGCCCATGCTCAATCAGATCCCGCCGCCTTCGCACACGGAGCCGTCACCCGAACTGGTGCGCGGCCTGGGGCCGTGGCAGGCAACGGCCGTGGTGGTCAGCACGATCATCGGCACGGGCGTCTTCCTGGTGGCGAGTCCCATGGCTCGAGCGGCCGGGTCGACCGGGCTGGTCCTTGCCACCTGGATCATCGGCAGTGTCGTCGTGCTCTGCGGCACCCTGTGCCTGGCCGAGCTCGGCGCCGCGCTTCCCGCGGCGGGCGGACAGTACGTCTACCTCACCCGGGGCCTCGGTCCATTGTCGGGCTTTCTCTTTGGCTGGATGAACTCCATTCTCGGGACGCCCGCTGCCATGGCAACGGTCGCCGCGGGCTTCGTGCGATTTACGGGTTATCTGCTTCCTCAGCTCGATAGCCCCTGGGTGACTCTGCACCTCGGACCTCTCGCTTTGACCATCGGCACGGCCCAGGCGCTCGCGGCACTCATCGTATTGAGCCTGACCGCGCTCAACTATCTCAGTGTCCGCTTCGGCGGAGCTCTTCAGGTCTTGCTCGGCTCGCTGAAGGCGGGAGCGATTCTGGTGATCATCGTCGCGGGTGCCTTTTGGGCCGGACCGGGCGCGCCAGTGCCTGCTGCAGCCGCAATACCCCATGCCTTGGCAGCCGGGGGCATCCTGACCGCCCTGGTGCCCGTCATGTGGGCCTACAACGGATTTCAGAACCTGAATTACCTCGGTGGCGAGGTTCGAGATCCCGCGAGGAACATTCCGCTCGCGCTCATCTGCGGCATACTCATCGTCGGCATCCTCTACGTCCTGGTGGATGCCGTGTACTTTCACGTCCTGCCCTTCTCCCGGGTCGCAGCCTCGGAGCATGTCGCCTCCGACGTCGTCCAGTCGCTGTTCGGCCGCAGCGGTGCCGTCTGGCTTACCGTGGCCATGGGGATTTCCGCTCTCGCCACACTGCACGCGGTGATCATGAGCGAGTCGCGGGTGACCTATGCCATGTCGCGTGCGGGACTGTTCTTCGGTTTCGCCGGCCGCGTCCAGCCACGCTACCGCAGTCCGGAGGGTGCGCTGCTCATTCTGGGCACGCTCAGCGCAATCATCACGCTGACGGGCACGTTCGAGCAGCTTTACTCGCTCTACATATTCGCCATCTGGATCTTTCTCGCGCTCACGGTCTTCGCGCTCTTCCGGCTGCGGGCAAGAGAGCCCGACCTGCCGCGCTCTTATCGCGTGTGGGGTTACCCCGGGACCCCGCTGCTGTTCCTGATTGCCGCGCTCGCCCTCACCGTGAATCTCTGGATCGAGCAGCCCATTCGATCCTCGCTCGGCCTGCTCGTCATCCTGGCCGGCCTGCCCTGCTATTACGCCTGGGCCGGGAAAAGCCGCTCGCCCGCAGTAAGTGACAGCGCGGTTCGGCCCTAGCGTCAGCGAAGCTCGCTGTCGAAAAAAGTGAGAGCTGCGGTTGGTTATTGTTCTCGGCACTCTCAGCGATGCTGCAGGCGCAGGCTCTGCCAGGAGCCGTCGGCCGTCCAACCGCCATCCACGGCGATGGCCTGACCGTTGATGAAGCCGCTCGCGGCGGGGTCGGCCAGGAAGCCAACGGCGTTCGCGATATCTTCGGGCGAAGCGAAGCGGCCCATGGGGACCCGATCGGTGATATCCGCGTCCGTGTAGCTGCCGCCCGCCTGATCGGCCACGTCCATTTCGGTCTTCACCCAACCGGGGCACACGGCATTGCAACGCACGCCATGGCCGCCCCACTCGGCGGCCAGCGTGCGCGTCATGCCGATGAGCCCGTGTTTGGAAGCATTGTACGCAACCCGGTCCGCGATGCCAACCAGACCGGCGATGGACGCGATGTTGACGATGCTGCCGGACCGCTGCTCGAGCATGACCGAGCCTGCTGCGCGCGCGACAATGAATGCGCCGAGCAGATTGACGTCGAGGACGCGGCGGAACTGCTCCGCAGTGGTGTCCTGTGCCCGGCGGATGCAGCTCACTCCCGCGTTGTTCACGAGGACGTCCAGTCGCCCCCAGCGCGACATGATCTGTCCGACACCTGTCTCGATCATCCGCTCGTCGGTGATGTCTCCAACGAGCTCCATCGACTCGCACCCGGCGCTGCGCAGGAAAGCCAGCGTAGCCGTAGGCACGCGTACGTCGTTGAGGGCAAGTGCATATCCGCGCGCCCCAAGGGTCTGAGCAATGCAACGCCCGATGCCCTGCGCTGCGCCCGTGATCAAAGCTACTCTCATGGCATTTCGATTGTAGCCATCCAGCCTTCTCGACCGGCAAACAGTCGCTCCGCCGCCCGGCTCACCCGGTGCTCGTCTCGGCGCATCGCCCTACCCGGTAGAGAACATGCCGGCGCAGCGGATGCCCCGGTGGCAGGCGCGGATGATCGAAGTCATCGACCGGCGACCATGTCATCCCGAGGCGCTCCATCACGCGACGCGAGCGCCGGTTCGCGGGAACCGTGAAGGCCACGATCTCCTCCAATCCCAGCCGCTGAAAGCCGCAGTCGAGCGCCGCACGCGCTCCCTCGGTGGCATACCCGTGGCCCCAATGCTCGACGGCGAGGCGCCAACCGATCTCCACACAGGGCGTGAAGTGTGCCTCGAATCTGGGAACGGCGAGGCCCACGAACCCGATGAAATCCGCCACCCCGATCACCTCGAGCGCCCAAAGCCCGAAACCGTGCTCGTCGAAATGAGCAGCGATCCTCGCTGCCTCATGATTGCTCTCTTCGGTGGTCAGAACCCTCGGGAAGTATTCCCTCACGCGCGGGTCCGCGTTCATGGTGGCGTATTGCGGCAGATCCTCAGGCCGCCACAGCCGCAGGCGCAGACGCGCCGTGGTCAGAGTGATCGGCCCTTCAGCGCGCATGATGAGTCCTCACACCTGCAGTCCTATGGCCCGCATCAGCTCGAGCCCGTTGCTCTTCGTCACCACGCCCTCGCGCAGCTGGTAGTCGAATCGCATCCGCCCATTCTCCAGGTGATCCTCGAAGTGCATGTTACGCATGATCGCATCCCCCAGCCCGGCGAGCTCGGTCAGAGCCAGATCGTGGGTCGTCGCGAGCCCGATGGCGCCCTGCTCGGCGAGGGTGCCCAGGACCCCCTCCGCGCCGATGCGCCGATCGTTGGAATTCGTGCCCTGCAGCATCTCGTCGATGAGGAAGAGGAGCGGCGGCTCCCGCCCGGAGAGATCCTTGAGCTGCCGCAGCCGCGTGATCTCCGCGTAGAACCGCGAGCTGCCCTCGCGCAGAGAATCGTTGATACGGATGCTTGCCCCGGTCTGCAGTGGCGTGAGCTCGAGAGCCCCGGCTCTCACAGGCGCGCCGGCCATGGCGAGCACGACGTTGAGGCCGACCGCCCGCAGCAGCGTGCTCTTGCCAGACATGTTCGAGCCGCTGATCAGCCAGAGACGCGTGCGATCGGAGAGGCTCACGTCGTTGCGAACACAGCGCGACTGCGGAATCAACGGGTGGCCGATAGCCCGGGCGCGCAGGCAGGCGCGCCCCTCCAGAAAGGTGGGGAAGGGATCGTCCGGGCATTCGAAGCTGTATTGAGCAAGCGATGAAAGCGCCTCGAACCGCCCCGCCGCCTCCACCCACCTGCGAACGGATGCTACGTACGCGCGGCGCCAACGCTCGGCGGCCATTGCGACATGCAGCGTGTAGAGGAGCGGGACCTGGAGCCAGCCCACCATCAGATTCTTTCGCTGTTCGGAGAGCATCACGATCATTGCGAGTCGGCCGATGCAGGCCGACGCGCGCATGCCGCCGGCAGAGACCCCGTCCGCCAGCAAACGCATCGCTGGCGGATCGAATCGCTCCCGCTCGATCTCCAGGAGCAATCCCGCGAAGGTCTTGAGGCCATCGAAGTCGAAAGCGCGCTCCGCAGTAAAGAGGACCTGCTTCACGCGCTCCCTCAGCCGGTAGAGGGTGATTGCCTCGATGATCAGCACGAGCGCGGTCGGCGTCCAGAGGCCGGTCAGCTCCGCGGCGATCAGGGCTGCAATGAGGATTGCGGGCAGCAGATATGCGACGGCGCGGATCCATCCCGCCCGCAGTACGGCGGGAGCCTCCGCCCAAGTCAGGAACCGCTCAGGGTACAGGGCGGCCTCACCTTCACTGCCCAGGGTCCCGATGCGCTCCCTCGAGTCGAGGCGGTTGCGCAGCTCGCGCACGCAGGCCTGCCGCTGCCGGATTTCCGCGGCAACAGCCGGTGCCAGCAGCCACCCGGCGAGCGTCTCCTCACCCATCCGGGTCCGTGCGGCACAGAGCAACTCGAACAGGCCCCCTTCCCCGAAGAGATCGAGGTCCGCGGCATAGACGTGATGGATGTCGCCGAATCGCTCTCCCCTGTTGCCGATTCCCGCCCAACGGTCTTCCAGCCGCGCCAGCCCGCGCCTATAGAACTCTGCAGCGCTCGAGGCGCGCGCATGGCGGCGCCGCAGAACGCCGTGATACGCAACCGCACACATGAAGGCTGCGACAGGCGCAACTACCCAGAGCGCCGACAACCAGTGCTCACCCCAAGATGACCACGCCAGCACGACCGCGATGGCCACGAGCAGCAGCCGAGTGGCGCCCACACGCTCCTGAATTGCTGCCAGCCGACGCACGCTCGCCTCTCTGGCGGCAAGCCGGCTCGTGTATTCTCCCGCGGGCGTCACCTCTCCATTCTACAACCGGCCTCGCGATACGGCGCGGTGGCAGACAAAACCCTAGAGAGAATGCGCGAACTCCCGCAGCGAGGCGTTGTAGCCGGCGGCATCATCCCAGAAGCAGGCGTGCCCGGTGGCCATCCTCACGACCCTCGCGCCGGCAATGGATGACATTTGCCGCTCTATCACTTCCGGTCTGACGATGGCGTCATGCCTGCCGTGCGTAATCAATACCGGCTTTCGCAAGCTCGGCAGCAGATCGTCGTTATCCAGTGCTCGCGAGAACAACGCCTGGCGCACATACGCGGGCACGCTGACGTTGTATCCAACCATCCTGTACAGGTCTTCAGGTGAGAGCTCGGTAGCAAAGCACAGGCGCAGCAATGACGTGAGGCTTCGTACGCTCTCCTCGGCGTCGGTCGAAAAGAAACCCGGGATCAAGCCGAGAAATTCCGGGGTCAACACGGAGTGCGCCTCGTCGCTGCCGATTTTGGTGATGCCGCCGATGAAGTTGACGCCGCCGATACTGTCTTCGCCGTAGTGTCGAAGATAGTCGAGAATCACCAGCGGACCGTAGGACCAGCCACATAGGATCGGATGGACGAGGTCGAGCGCCTTGATGAGTGCATGTACGTCATCGGCCCACAATCGCGAATCCGCGTAGCCGTCGCGAGGCTTCGCGGAGAGCCCGTGACCGCGCAAGTCCACGGCGATCAGCCGAAAACTCTCGGCCAATGGCGAGCTCAACTGCCGACTCCAACTGAGTGCGCTTTGCGAGAAGCCGTGGAAGAAGGCGATGGGTTTTTCCCGGGGGTTGCCCGCTTCGATGACGTGGAGCTGAATGCCACCGCCGCCGGTGATCATGTGACTTTTCATTATGCATCCCCCTCTTTGCCGGCGGCGTCGGGAGACGCCGCGCGAGTGCCGTATCGATCGAGGTCCTCCAACTACTCTACGCCAGAAACGACCGGCAATCCCGCCGGCAGGCGATCAGGGGAAACCCATTGTGCTGCGCCGCCTCCGCTCCAGGCAAGGCCGAGGACCGCCGCGACGGCCCGAAACCGGATCAGGCGCGGTCTTCGAGCCGGAATAGCGCATCGAATCCCAGGTCGCGCCGGGCTTTCGCCGTGGACAGATATCCGTTCTGATCGGCGATGTTGTATATGCCTGTGCACTCCTTCTCGATCGCCAGCAAGGCAGCCGAGGCTGCGGCATCGACATGCAGCGACGGACTCTCTGGGATCGAAGTGGCTCCGGTGCCTGGCCCGTAGAGATGCCCATAGCGCAGGACGGTTCCCACGAGAGGCGGCGAGGAAAGTGCCAGCCGCTCGAGCGTTACGACCCCATCTACGGTGATCGCACGACCACCCTCGGCGCGAACATCGAGCGGGTCGTCTTCACCATGCGGCTCGCTGCCTGGCGCGTACACCCATGCAATGCTTTGCGCGACCAGGCGGCGGACGCCCGCCTGGAGTGCGGCGGATACGAGGTTGCGCGTTCCCTCCTTGCGCATATGAGCGTTTCGCTGGCTTGCCTCCGCCATCCGGCTCGGATCGAGTCCGGGAGGTAGATCAGTCACCTGATGCACCAAGATATCCGGCTGCGCGGCTTTGACCTCACGAGACAGCGCCGGAGCATCGAAGACGTCAATGACGAGCGGTTGCACACCCGCTGCACGAAGCGCGCCGGCCTTGCTCTGCGCCCGTGTCGTGCCGATCACCTCATGCCCCGCCGCGAGCAACAGTGGCACGAGCCGCCTGCCGATGGCGCCGGTTGCTCCGGCCAGGAATATCTTCATTGCAAACTCCCCGGGGGACTGACGCCCCGGCATGCGGCCTCGATCCGCTCAAATCGGCTTCATCAGATCAGCGTCCGACGCACTCGCCGGGGCGATATAAAGGCTCCCCCGGCAGCCTTTGCCGGATGAGCTCGCGGCGGGAGGAACGATCGTACCCGGATTGAGCAGCCATGTGAGCCTCCTTAAATGCGCCATCCAGTACCGCGGGCTCCAGTCGCAAAGCAGGTGCCGGTCTCATCACGCTCGCGACGCGCGGGTCCGCCAGCCAGCGCCGCACAGCCCGACCCCTCGCTGCCGCGTGCGGCTACCGCGCTCTCAGGCCTATCGCTAGAACCGTCCTGCCGTAATCTCGGTGGCGCTGATGAAGCCGAGCACGCTCTCGTAGAGAGACATCCGATTCCGCTCGAGATGCATCACATGCGTTCCGTCATGGATACACAGTTGCCATTTGAGAGGGCTGGATGTGAATCTGGCGAGGAATGCAGTAGCCTCGCGCTCATTCACCTCCGTGTCATAGCTTCCAAACACGAAAAAAACCGGCGCCGTCACCTGACTCGGGTCGTATGGATAGGTGTCATCGTGCACCGCTTCTATGTCCGCTACGGGGCCGTCCGGAACGCGAATCTCCGCCGGCGGATCGCCGGCAATGTGCGGGGCGGATGTCTCGAACTCCTGCGCCCATTTCTCACCGACAGCGGGCTCGAGCAGCACGCGGCCCGGCGGCAGGACATCTTTGAAATACAGCTGCTGCAGGCGCTCTTTCGCAGTGATGCTCCACCAGGCAATGTGCTCGGCCTCCGGTTTCGAGCCCGGTTTCGGCACCAACGGACCGAACAGGGTGAGCGAGGTCAGCGCCCCCGGATGATGGGCGGCAAAGTCTGCGGCTACGACCGTCCCCCAGGAATGAGCGATGACGTGCATCTCATCGATGCCGCGTCGCTTGCGCATATAGGTGATTGCGATCTCGATTTCGTGGGCAGCCTCCGGTGCACGCTCCAGAGGCGGCTTACCCGTGGGCGGCGCCAGCAAGGCCTGGGGACGGCTCGATGCTCCAAAGCCTAGGAAGTCGAGACCGCACGCAAGAAACCCGCGCTCGGCCATGAAATCCATCCATGAGTCACCGCCATTGAATTCAAAGCCCGCGGCGAGCATGGTGGGAAAACTGGCGCCGTGAATGAACAGCACGCCCTTGTCAGTCTGTTTCCTGGGCGCGACGCAGTGCAGGGCGATGTGCCGTGCGGATCGTGGCGAGAGGGGAAGATTGATCGTCTCGGGCGGGGATTTATAATTGAGCGAGGCTGCCACTAGCGCGGCCCCGAGTGCCACCGTCATATCCTCTCCTGACCAGCTGATGCGATGATCGCCTTCGAGCACATTATCGAGTACCACTCGGCGCGCGTGCTTCCATGACCATGGTAGTGTCGAGGCAGCGCACGTTCGCAGATACCACATCTTTGTTGAGCGACGCCTCGCGCGCCACGATGCTGCTGGCATTGCTGGACGGCCGCGCGTACACGGCGAGCGAGCTCGCCCAGTCGGCGAATATCAGCCCGCAGGCAGCGAGCTTCCACCTGAAGAGACTGGTGTCAGCCAACCTGCTCGAATGCGTGAGCAGGGGGAGATACCGCTATTTCAGACTAGCCGGTCCGGAGGTGGGCCAACTCCTGGAATGTCTGCTGGCAGTCGATCAGATTGCGCACCCGAGGAGAATCGAGACGAGCTGCCCCGATTCGCTCAGGAATGCGCGGGTCTGCTACAGCCACATAGCAGGACTTGCGGGCGTGCACCTATATCGGACGCTTCTGAGCAAAGAGTGGCTCACGTTCACGGGTCCGCAACTGGCTCTCACGGGTGCGGCTCGAGAGTTGATGGAGGAGCTCGAGTTCTCCAGATACCGATCGTCTCCGGTCGGCAAGCCCTGCATGGATTGGTCGGAGCGGGAGTTCCACATTGCAGGCGAGCTCGGAATCCTGCTGCTCGATTCCATGCTGGACTCGAGGTGGTTTCTGCGTGGCAAGGACCGCTCGCTGGTCCTGACCGAGAAAGGGCGAAGCAGGCTCGCGAAGTACGGCCTGCATCCATGGACCACCTGACGTCTGCGCTTGGACGCAGGTGCGCTGACCCCTGATCCGGTCCCTTCTCGGGCATGAGGTTTGCAGTCAGGACGGCGGATGAGCCGACCAGTAAACGTCCATCGCAAGTCAACGCGGCTGGCAACGGTCACCTCACTCGCGGCATTCGGGTTGGTCACTGCGACGATCGCCTCAGGGGAGGATCTGTCGCTCGATGCCGACAATCCTGACCACCCAACCGTCACACCGCAGCAAGGCGCACAGGACTGGGGAACCGTTGAGCACCGCAGCTTCCTCATCCCCGCGCTCGAGATCCCGACTTTCCAGCTGCTCCTGAATCGAGCCGATCACTACCTGATCGATCAGGCGACCTATCCCTCCCCGATCGATAACTTCAGGACAAACCAGGACCGCAGCTGGGTGGTCGACAACGACAAGTTCTCGACCAATCAGTTCCTGCATCCCTATCAGGGATCGACTTACCAGGGCTTCGCCCGTTCGGCGGGGTTGACGTTCTGGCAGGCCTCGGCATACACCTTTGCCGGCAGCCTGGTGTGGGAGGAGGCCGGCGAGAATACGGCACCCTCCATCAACGACCAGATCGCCACGGGCATCGGCGGTAACTTCTTCGGGGAGCCGCTGTTTCGCATGGCGAGTCTGCTCCTCGAGCAGGATGCCGAGCATCCGCGCTGGTGGCGCGAGTTGGCGGCAGGGATCGTCTCACCGCCGACCGCCATCAACCGCTTCGTATTTGGCGATCGTTTCACACCGATCTTCGCCAGCAACGATCCGGCCGTCTTTACGCACTTCGCGGTGAGCGCTAACGCCTATACGCACTTCACCTCCAACGTCAACGTCAATGCCGATCCGACCGCGCCGCCCGCGAGCCAGACGTTGCAGCGCGCGAAGGCGGAGACGAGCTTCACGATCGCCTACGGGCTGCCCGGAAAGCCGGGTTACACCTACGACCGCCCTTTCGACTACTTCAACTTCGATTTTGCGCTGGATACCGCGACCGGCGTCGAATCGGTATTCAGCCGGGGATTGCTGTACGGCAATGACTACTCGAGCGGCAGGAATTATCGCGGCGTGTGGGGTCTCTACGGGCTCTACGACTATGCGGCGCCCAACATTTTCCGTGTCTCCAGCACCGCCGGAGCGCTCGGCACCACCGGTCAGTGGTGGCTGTCGCAACGGGTGGCGCTGCAGGAGACGGCATTGCTCGGCGTAGGGTACGCAGCCGGCGGAGTGATACACGGAGCGGGTGTCGTCCCCCCGGGTCCGGCTGGAGACGGACTGCGAAACTATCACTACGGAGTCGCACCGGAATCGGTGCTCGCGCTGCGGCTGATCCTCGCGAACCGGGCGGCTCTCGAGGCCACGGCGCGCGGCTACTACATCAGCCGGTTGGGCGCCACGGAAACGACGGGCGCCGAAACCATCGAGCGGCTCGATGTCGCACTGACACTGCGCGTATACCAGGCGCACGGCATCTTCATCCGGTACCGGGTATCAAATCGCGACGGACACTATATTCATCTGCCCGACTCGCACCAGCGGGTCGCGACCGTGAACATCGGCTACACGTTCATGGGTGGCGAGGATCTCGGCGCGATCGATTGGCGACAGGATCCCGGCCAGTAAGATACGATAGAACCCACCTGCCGGAGCGGGGGTACGCACCGGAGGCAGCGCGCGCCCGTAAAAGATGGCATCCGGACACAAGTACCAGAGGCTCGATTCCCTGCGGGGATTCGCCGCGCTCTCCGTCGGAATCGGGCACGCCCTCATGTGCGTGCAATTCTCACGGGGCTCCGCCTTGGGGGCCGTGGCCGGCGGGATATTCAACGGGGACTACGCCGTTGATCTTTTCTTCGTGCTGAGCGGGTTCGTGCTGATCAACATGGTGCACGGCTTCTCCGCTGCACATTACGTCGCCTACCTGGGGCGACGCCTCATGCGGCTTTATCCGCCTCTATGGGCCACTCTGATCATCGCTTACCTGGCGCATACCTTCTTTGCCGCGCACGCGCCCCCTTGCGGAAATCTGTCGGGGTGGATATGCCGCCTCATCACGCCGCCTGATTCCCTACTCGCCGCGACGCTGAGCGCACTCCCCGTGCACTGCCATCTCGACCCGATCGCCTGGACGGTCAAGATAGAGATCATGGGATCGGTCCTCTACCCGCTCGTGCTCGTGACCTGGCTGAAAGGCGGCACGGCCGCAAAGATTGCAACGGCAGCTTTGACCGTATTGATGGCGTTCGTGTTCGATCGCGGAGCTCCGCATTACCTGTTCCTGTTCGTGACGGGCATCGCACTCAACGATGTCCGCATCACGAGCGCGCGGTACGCGAGCGTCGCAGTCGGGATGGGCCTCGCTCTCATCGCGATCTCGGGAGCAGTGAGAGGACATTCGGCCGCGGCGGACCTGATAGCGGGAACGAGCGCGGCGCTTCTCATCGCCGCCGTCGCCCACAAATGTCCCGGTTGGCTGGGCGCGGTGCTGGACAATCGCGTGGCTCTCAAGCTCGGGGAAATCTCCTATTCTTACTACCTGCTCAACCCGATCGTGTTGTGGGCCATTGCGCGCGCGACTGCGCAGCCACTCTCGAGCCTCCTCGTGCCATGGAGCGATGAGCGAGCCTTGCTGGTCGCCTCACTGCTGGGAATCTCCGCCGCCCTGGCAACCGCCATCGCGGCAGCCGCGGCGAACAGAGTGATCGAAAAGCCGTCGATCGCTCTCAGTCGAGTGGCTGAGCGGAAAATACTCAGCCTCTTGGGAGGCAGACTACTTCCGCACAGGGCGTTTGGCTAATTTGCGCTGCAGCGTGCGGCGGTGCATGCCGAGAACCCGCGCCGCTTCGGAAATATTGCCCCCGTTCTCGGTGAGCACGCGCTGGATGTGCCGACCGCCTCGAGTACCGTGGCATCGGTTGGATTACGAACGAGAACCACTATGCCGCGGGCTCCGGTAAATGACCGATGCGCCGGGCCTGTACGGCCGGACGGGCGCTGTGGCTTCTGACCGGGGCGGCGCAGGCGAGGCCCGTTTGGGATCTGACTGCTCTGGGGACGAGCCTGCCGGCTGTGACGGCGGTCAGCATCAGGGCGATTGCAGCGCGCCTCGAGCTCGCGGTTTCCGGTACCGGTTTCGCCGGGGCGCCGTCATCACTCTCTGGCGCAGAAGTGACGGCAGCTACGCCGGGCGGCGACTCGAGCAAACGACCATGTTGTTTTTGTTGAATAGCGTCCCGCTCAAGGCAGTGCATGTCGGCACGCCGTTTGCGTCATACGGTGCGGCTTGGGCTTCCCAGGAGGCATGCGCCATGACTGCACGTGTAACCATTGCCGGTCATCCGATTCACCCGATGTTGGTAGCCATACCGATCGGACTCTGGATCTTCACACTCACTTCCGACGTGGTCTTCACCGTGACCGCCGACCCCCGTTGGGCGGCAACCGCTTTCTTCACGTTGGCAGGCGGTATCGCGGGCGCACTGCTCGCGGCAGTGCCCGGACTGTTCGACCTCCTCGGGCTTCAGGCATCGCGCGAGCGCCGCCTCGGAATCTTTCACATGTCGGTGAATCTGGCGATCGTGGCGGTGCAAGCGGTCAATTTCGCGCTGCGCGCCACCTCGGGACTCGACACGAATCTCACGTTTGCCCTGTCGGCTCTCGCCGTCGCAGCTCTGCTCATCTCAGGGTGGCTTGGCGGACAACTCGTGCACGTGCTCGGTGTTACGCAGCCCGATCATGTTGAAGGCCTATCGCCGCAGGGCGATCGGCTGCACTCTCATACCTGAGGCTCGAGCGGCTCGGCGCTCGATTCCAGATATTCCTGCAGCGAAGCGACGCCGAGACGCTTGGCCTCGAACAGGCTCTCCAGGTGCTCGCGTGAGTTGATCAGCCCGCGCGCGCGCAGCACACCGCCCTCGTCGATGACGGCCGCAAAGGGCAGCCGTTCCACCTGAAAGCTCATGCCGAGCTCGGCCGAGAGCACATAGGGAATCTCCTCGAGCCCGTTGGCCGCGACGAAGCGGCGGTGCTCATCCTCGGCCCCATCGCTGGCGAGGATGAGCTCGAGCCACGCTGACTCGCTGGCGCGACTCGACTTCAGCACCGGAAGCAACAGCTTGCAGATCGGACAGGTGGGCGAGAGGAATACGAGCAGCGTGGACCTGACTTTGTCGGACGAAGCGCCGAGCGTGACGTTGCGCCCGCTCAGGTCCGTGAGCGTCAGGACGGGAACGGGTTGGCCGACTTTCAAGCCCCGTTTCAGCAGCAGCGCGCCGGCCGGTCCGATGCGCTCGTGCAGCACGCCGATCTGGCGCACGAGCGCCAGGACCACGGCCGCGAGAGCAAGCACGAGTACCCACAGGAGCACATTGGATACGATGAGTGCCCGCAACATCCGGCTCAGCCGTACCGGGAGAATCGCTGAGCCGCGGCGCGCAGCCCTTCCATCGCGAGGTAAAGCAGCGCGATCACCACTACTCCGGCGACGATCGTCCATGCGTCCATCCAGCCCGACAGCCGCTCCGTGCGGGGCAGCAGTCCGGCCGAGAGCGATGCGACGGCGGCGATTGCGTTGCGCCACACCAGTGCAGGCGAGATCTGCGATCGCGCTCCGAATCCCATGCATCCGCAATCCAGGTCGCGTCGGCCGCGCCGCAGATTGAAGACGATCGCGGCGCCATACCCCGTCAGCAGGAGAGCACCCACCGCCCCGGCGACGGGTCGTGCCCGTGCGATCAGCAGGCCCGCGGCAAGTGCGAGCTCCAGGGCCGGCAGCAATCGGCCAAGCAGCGGCAGCATGGCCCGGGGAGCGATGTCATACGCCTCGAGCGAGCGCTCGAACGCCTTCAGGTCCGCAAGCTTGTGGAGGCCCGCGGCGAGCCAAAGAGCAGCCAGCGACAGCGTCATGATCGCCGCGGGTACCGGATCGATGGTCCATGCCGCGGCCGACATCGCCATCATTGCCGCAGCTGCAACTGGCGCATCAGCCGCGCCCGGGTCGCGCCGATCTCGACGAGCGGCTCGCGCCGGTAACGGGCGACCTCGGCGGCGGTGTAGGCCCGAAACTGCCGCGGCTTGGCGCCCCCGAGCGCCGGAATCATCCAATTGAGAAGCGCGGCCAGATCCTGATCCGACAATGCCGACAACGCCACGCCGGGCACCTGCAACAGATAGCGCCGGCCTGCAGCGAATCGGGACAGCGGCGCCAGCGTCGTTCGGATCGACGGCACGCGGCCGGGCTCACCCCGGCCGTCCGGGCCGTGACAACCCTGGCATTGCAGCATGTAGTTGATGCGGGGCTCGTAAGCGGGGGCAGAGGCGCTCATGAGGATGGCGAGGCTCATGAAGGCGAGCCAGCTGCGCGAGCGCGCCGCGGACTTGCGCGGCAGCCCGTCAGATGGCCCGGGCAAGAACGCGCGCCGTCGAGCAGTGATAGGGAATGTTGGCGACACTGCTGCCCGTGCACCAGTCGTAATCGTTGGAGCGGAAAGGAACGTAGAGCGGCATGTCCCGCTCGTTACGGTTGCACAAACAGCGCCCGCAACTGCTCTTGCCACAACAATCGTTGTACGAGATGACGTAATCGAGGCCGTCCGCGGGGTTGTGACAGGTACCGACCCAGGTGACGGGCGACTGCACGGTGCCCGGAGGACAGGCCGAAGCGGAGCCGCCGCAACAACCGCACAGGAAGCCGTCGATCGCGCAGTGACGCCAGTAATTGCAGCTGGTCGGATCCTGCGCCTCCTGATGGCCCGCCTCGGTCTTGCCCGACTTCGCCGGCTTCTCCGCGCCGCGCGCGACCGGCAGCAGCGGGAGTGCCGCGACACCGACGAGAAGCGCACCGAGCGAGCCGAGCAGGCCGCGTCGCGAGGTACGGCGGGCCACCGAGCGGGAAGATGCCTCCATCCAGCGGTCGAAGCGGCTCACGGCGTCACCAGCAGTGTCGGTGTCGTTCCCACGTTCTCCACCGATCGCAGATACCGTCCAGTCTTCGCATCGTAGACCTCGAGCTTGGTGCTCCCGATGAAGGCCGCAAAGAGCAGCGGGCTGTCGTCGCTCGTCACTTGAATCGATCCGGCCGGGCTTCTGAGCGCAATGCGCTGCACTCGCTGGCGTCGGCCGAGATCATAGACCCAGACTTCCTTACCCGGATCCTTGTGCGTCTCGGGGCCACCCTGATGCATGATCGCATACAGGCGATCCGGGCTCGCATGTACCGCCAGCTGCTGCAACCCCCCGGGACGCCAATTCTGTCGGCGCTCTGCGTCCGAGAGCAACGACCAGCGCGGGCCTGGCTCGAGGCCTCGGGACGTGATGTCGATGCTGTAGACCGTGCCGCCGTAGGACACGAACAACCAGCGGTTGCCGAGGCGCACGCCCTTCTCCGTGACGGGATCGGCCGACACGTCGAACATATCGCGAGTATGAACGCGGCGGCTCACATGACCGGCATCATCCAGGTGCACATCGAGCAGGGCGCCGTCGGCGCAAATGCTGAAGAACGACCGCGGGCCCGTCGGATACGCGAGCGCGCATCCGGGAGTCTCGATCTCGCCGGCGAAACGCCGGCTTCGGGTGTCCACGACCGTGATCGACTGCGCCGGGGTGAAGTTGTATATGAGCAGGAAGGCGCCATCGTCCGTCAGCTCCGAATCCGCCATCATCGGCATGTTGGCCGAGCGCTTGGGCGGGATGGCGATCTCGCCCACCGGCGAAAGATGGACCGGATCGTAGAGCGTGACCACGTCGGTGCGCGTACCGCGCGTGCCTCGTGAGAAATACGTCTCGGGCGAGAAGATCACCTTGCCGTCCCGGGCGAGCACCACGCGCTCGAAGCCAAAGCCGGTACTCAGCATGCCGAGGAAGCGGCCGGAGTCACCGTCGACGAGCAGCGCCTGTCCATCGGACATGTGAGAGAAGACGATGTCATTGACCCAGACCCAGTGTGGGGAGGCGACCGCGGGGAGAGTGGCCACCACGCCGAGCGGATCCGGTGCGAGCGCCGCTGCCGCTGCGTGGCCGCGGCAGGCGAGCGTAAGCACGGCAGCCAGTGCCGCTACCCGAACGCTACGGTTCATCGTGGTCGCTCCATCTGCGGCACGCTAGAAAGAATAGCGGGCTTCGAGTCCGATGGTTCGCGGCTGATTGATGAACAGGCGCGGACGCCCGGGCACCTCCGCCGCAATGGAGCGATTGTCGCCGAGGTTCGTGACCTCGTCCGTCAGGTTTTTGCCCACGAGCGCCACCTCCGTCGTTCCATTGCTCAAGGCGATACGCAGGTCGATGAGCCTGTAGGCCGGACGCTTGCGCGGGCTGATGGAGCTGTTGCTGGAGCTGAAGCTGCTGCCCATATAGGAATAGTCGAGCTCGTTCATGAGCGCCCAGTCGGCCGTGACCGGGATGGTATAGACCGCAGAGGCGTTACCGGTCCAATCGGGCACCTGGAACACGGGTGAGCCCACCGGCTGCGGCGACTCACCGGCCTGGGTGATCTTCGCGTCCTGATAGCCGAGGCCAAGCGACAGATCGAGGTGCTCGGTGGCCTGGGCGCGCATCTCGAGCTCCGCTCCCTTGCTTTCGGCCGCGCCGGCGTTGGCGACGTACTGGAAGCCGCACTGCAGCAGCACCTCCTGCTGAATGTTCTTCCACCGGATATCGAACGCGGACACGTTCAATATGGCCCGATGGTCGAGCCAGGCCGTCTTGGCGCCGACTTCATAGTTCCACAGCGAGTCGGACTTGAAGCTGCGGGTCTGATCGAGCGTGATGTTGGGATTGACGGCAGCGAGGGCAGCGACGCAGTCGTTGGCCGTCCCAGGTGTTCCCGGCGGCACGATCGGCACGACGCCTCCCGGCCGGAAACCCTTCGACACGACTGCGTAGACCATCTTGTCGCGCGTCAGGCTGTAGTCCGCCTCGAATTTGGGCGTGACTCCGTCCTCCTTGTCGGTTGCGAGCGGACTTGGGATCTTGCCGCCGCCGACCGCGAGCCCTTCCTCGAATCCCTCCGAGGTGGTCTTGACCTGGTACCACCGCAACCCTGCGGTCAGCTTGAGCGGCTGAGTGACGTTGTAGGAAACCTCACCGAACACCGCCGGCTCCTTGATGTCGGTGTGGAAATCCTGCTTGAAGATCAGATTGGGAATATTGTCGGGATTGTTCGGAAATCCGCCGGTCAGCTCGTTGTCGAGGTTCGGCACTTCGGAGCCGGGATAGAGCGAAGCGAACGGCACGCGGCCGTGAAGTCCGAATAGAACGCTCCGGTCACGAATTGGACGGGGCCGGGCAGGCTCGAGGCGAAGCGCACTTCCTCCACGAATCGCTGATAGGACTTGATCTCCTCGATCGGCCCCGGCGCGGGAGGATTGCAGAAAGGAGACGGACTGGCGCAGGCGCCCGAGGTGATGGCAGCCCAGACGAATTCCGACTGGTCCTCGGTCTCATCCACGGTACGATCGAAGTATGCAGTCGAGGACGTGAGCTCTCCGAGTCCTGTCTTCCAATGCAGCGTCACGGAGTAGAGGTCCCACCAGTCGGTTCCTCCCTCCGGTATGTTGAAGAAGCGGGCCTGGTTGAAATCCGTGGTATTCAACGGCGTCGGCAGGCTGTAGGGCCCCGAGGGGGCGGGGAAGCCGATGCCATTATCAGGCGTGCTGTTGAAGTCCCCGAGCGGAAAGCCATTGTAGCCTTCACGTTGCACCATCACGCGCGGCGTGATGGTCAGGGCATCGTTGAGCTTCACTGTGAGGCTTGCCGAGCCGCCGTAGCTGTCCGTCGCGGCGACGTTGTGGACCGTCGTACGACCGGTGGTGGACAGCGGGAAGCAGGTGACTCCGGCCGTGGCGGGATCGGTACAGTAGCTGCGGCTGAAGTAGCCCGCCTCAGAGTCATAGAAGCCGGTGAGACGCAGCGCCACCCGATCCTGCACCAGCGGAATGTTGACGATCCCATCGCCGGTGTAGTCGGGTCGGTTGGTGCGCTCGGTATCGAATGCTCCCGCATGGACGGTCGCTGAGAACTTCGACAGGTCTGGTTGCTTGGTGATGAGACGCACGGTGCCACCCATCGAGCGCGCACCGTAAAGCGTACCCTGAGGCCCGCGCAGCACCTCGATGTGATCGATGTCGAGCACCCGCGGATCGATCGAGTCGGGAAGCGGCACGTCGTCGATGTAGAAGCCGGTGACGTTGTCACCCGAAATGCCCCGGATGGAGACGGTACGGGCGGTTCCTACCCCGTCTCCCGTGGGCGCGAACGCCAGATTGGGGACCTTCGTCGCGTAATCGACGAATGTAGTGATCGCCTTCTGCTGCAAGGCAGCCGAGCCGAACGTCGTAATCGACATCGGCACGGTCTGCTCATTCTCGGACCGCTTCTCGGCCGTGACGATCACCTCCTGCAGCTGCATTCCGCTCGCCGTGGTGGTGTCCGCATCCGCCGCTATCGCCGCGGAGCACGTGGCCATCAGCATGCCGATTCCGGCGAGACATCGCTTGTTGTTCGGTGTCATCGTCCCCTCCCCGTTTAATGGTCCGACTTCAGGTCGTTGCGGCGTCGGTTCTCCGCGATTCGACGGGCGGGGCCGTTGCGGCGGCCCTTTCTGCGTCGATGAGCTTGCCCAGCACCCGGCGGAAGTGCACCAGCGGCCCGTCCGCCAGGATTGCGAGCATCTCGAATTTCGGATCTTCCTCGAGCGTCTTCTGCTGGCGCTCTATGATCGCCTTGTCCTCCATGAAGCCCTCGATGAGGCTGTTGAGGAGCGAGCGCGAGATCGTCGGGTCGTCGCCCTCGTAGTTATTGAGATAGGACCAGAAGAAGTGGGTCGTCCGCTCGGTCTCGGGCGTCATGAACTGGCAGTTGCGATATTCGCGCGCACCCGCGAGATTGCCCGACTGAGCACCCTGACCCGCCGGCGCGAACATCGTCTCCATGGTGAAGATGCCCGGTATGAGCATCGTGGCAATGTTGCGCCTGTCGAGCTTGCCGGTCTTGTCAGCGATGACTTTCCTGTGGAACGGCGGCGGGTCGCTGTTGAAATGCCAACGCTCCACGCGAAAGCCGCGCTCGAACCGCTCGATCGGGTTCGGCTTGCTGACGTAGGCGTACTCCTCGGAGCCGCCGAGCGTGGCGGTGTGCACGAACGCGAGGTGGGCGAAATCGCTCAGGTTGTCGACGATGAGCAGATAGTTGGCGTCGTAGTGCAGGTAGGCGGGCAGGCCCTTCCACTGTGGATCGCGCAGGTAGGGCAGGTCGACGATCAGCTCCGGGTCCGCCAGCGCCGGATCCCCCATCCAGACCCAGATGAACGGACGTTGCTCGACCACGGGGTAGCTGCGTACGCGCAGCCGGGGCGGGATCATGTCCTGACCGGGGATCTGTATGCATTTTCCGGAGCCGTCGTACTTGATCCCGTGATACATGCAGCGGACGGCATCGCCCTCGCGCCGCCCGTGGGAGAGCAGCGCGCCGCGATGCGGGCAGCGATCGTTGAGCGCGATCACCTTGCCGCTGTCACCTCTGAAGAGCAGCACATGCTCACCGAGCAGCGTGCGGCTGAGAAGTTTGCCATCGATGAGCTCGTGGTCGATGGCGCCTACGTACCAACAGTTCCTCAGAAACATGCGGCAGGCCTCTCCGTTTGTTTCGCTGTGCGAAACGCAATTTCGTGTATTATAGCATCTCGATGCGAGCGCGACGACGACGCGGCGGCAGCCGCACTCCCACAAGCGCCGACGGGCTCCAGTCTCTGCAGACGGCCTTTCGGATCCTCGATGAGCTGTCCAACGCGCACGGACCGGTGGGACTGGCGAGCCTCGCGGACAAGGTGGGGGAGCTCAAGCCGCGCGTTTATCGCCATGTGGCGACCATGAAGCGGCTCGGCGTCGTGTTTCAGGACGCGCGCAGCGGCGGCTATAGCCTGGGCGGCAAGCTCTTCACTCTCGGTGAGGCGGCGCTCGAGCAGTTTGACCTGCGCCTGGTCGCAGCGCCCTTCCTCATCCAGCTGCGCGATCTCACCCGGCAGACGGCACTGCTCGCGGTTCCGGGCAATGGCGAGCCGATCGTGCTGTCCTGCGTGGAGTACCGTGACCGCCTGGCGATCACGTCCCATGCCGGGAACCGGCCACCGCCGCACTGTTCTTCCCAAGGACGCATAGCGCTCGCGTTTGCCGACGATGCGGCGCGCCAGCGCGTGCTCACGCAGAAGCTCGTGGCCTTCACTCCCCATTCGCTCACCAGCCGGGAGGAGATCGAGACACGCCTGAAGCTCATCCGGGAGCGCTTCTTCGAAGAGGCCGTCGATGAGGTGCGGCTCGGGATCAACGCCCTTTCCGCACCCGTTTTCCGCGATCAGGCCGAATGTGTCGGCATCATCGGCATTGTGGGCACTTCGGCTGAAATCCCGAGCCCGCCGCCGCAGTCGCTGATTCGCACGCTGCACCGGGTCGCGGGGGCGCTGTCGGCCGAGCTCAACTGCCGGATCTACTGCGAGCGGGGACTGACCGGCAGCTGAAAGTCCACGCACGTCCGCGAGGTGAGCAAGCATCATGAGTTGCTACTCCTCCCCGGCTGGCACGAGCTGCCCGCCGATGCAGTGGGAGCGGCCACGGAACAGCGCGATCGTCTCGCCTCGCTGGTTGCAGACGTGGATCTCATAGATTCCGCTGCGTTTGGAGCGCCAGAGCTCGCGTGCCTCCGCAGTCAGCTCGTCATGTACGCGCGCGGGGGCCAGGAAGTCGATCGATGCGGCGGCCGCCACCGTCACGGCATTGTGGGTGTTGCAAGCCACGGCGAACGCACTGTCGGCGAGCGCGAAGACCATGCCGCCGTGGCACATGCCATGTCCGTTGACCATGTCAGGCCGCACGGTCATTCGAAGGCGCGCGCATCCCGGTCTCACCTCCTCGATCGTGATGCCGAGCTTTCTCGATGCGTGGTCGTTGGCGAAGAGCGCCTGTGCGGCGCGCTCCGCGATTTTCCGAGTCTCAGCCTCCGCCGGGAGAGATTTCATGGCTTTCACCGCTCGTAGAGACGCTTCGCCTTGCCTACGGATCGCTCGATGGTCCCCGGCGGATGGACCTCCACGGCGACACTGATGCCGACCAGGGACTTCACGAGATGAGCGAGCTCCCGCGCCGCGCGAGCGCGTGCGTCGTCGCCCGAAGAATCCGCGCCGCACTCGACGTGCACGGTCAGCATGATCAGGTGGCCCGCACGCGCCGTCTCGAGCCGGTAATGGGGAGAGAGCCCTGCGGTTCGAAGGATGAGCTCCTCGATCTGTGAGGGAAAGACGTTGACACCGCGCACGATCAGCATGTCATCCGTGCGCCCGGTTATCTTCGCCATTCGCCGCATGGAGCGCGCGGTGGGCGGCAACAGTCGGGTGAGATCGCGCGTGCGATAGCGGATGACCGGCAGAGCCTCCTTGGTGAGCGAGGTCAGCACGAGCTCGCCCTGCTCCCCGTCCGCGCGCACCTCGCCCGTGTCGGGATCGATGATCTCCGGATAGAAGTGATCCTCCCAGATCACCGGGCCATCCTTGGTCTCCACGCATTCGCTGGCGACGCCCGGCCCCATCACCTCGGACAGCCCGTAGATGTCGACGGCGTCGATCCCCAGAGCCGACTCCAGTTGGCTGCGCATGGCCTCCGTCCAGGGCTCCGCGCCGAGGATGCCGATCTTCAGCGAGCATTCGCGTGGATCGGTGCCCTGTCTCGCCAGCTCTTCGGCGATATTGAGGGCGTAAGACGGGGTCACCATGATGATGTCGGGACGGCAATCACGGATCAGCTGCGCCTGGCGCTCCGTCTGCCCACCCGACATCGGTATCACCGTGCAGCCGAGTCTCTCGGCGCCGTAATGCGCGCCCAGGCCACCGGTGAAGAGACCATAGCCGTAGGCAATGTGCACGATCTGTCCCGGACGGCCGCCGGCCGCACGGATGGAGCGCGCAACCAGCTCCGCCCAGGTATCGATGTCGTTGTGCGTGTAGCCGACCACCGTAGGCCGGCCGGTCGTGCCACTCGAGGCATGAAGGCGCACCACCTTCTCACGCGGCACGGCGAAGAGCCCGAATGGGTAGTTGTCGCGGAAGTCCTGTTTCAGGAGGAACGGGAATCGGGCGAGATCCTCGAGCGTTCGCAGGTCATCGGGGTGGGCCCCACGGGCATCGAAGCTGCGGCGGTAATGCCCGACGTTCTCGTAGGCGTGGCGCACGGCCCAACGCAGTCGCTCCAGCTGCAGCGCACGGATCTCATCGACGCTTGCCCGCTCAAATGACCCCAGGCTCTTCATGACCTCACGTCTCTCGAACTCTCTCTATGGCAGATGCATCACCGCAATCGTGCAGCCGACCGCAAAGATCGGAATCGGCGCATAGAACCAGAGCTCGCCGGTGCAGCCCTCGGTGGCCCCCGCCACAGCGATGAAGGTGCGAATCTCGAAGCCACCCTGCCCTGCCTCCCGCCAGACTTCCTCGTCGCGATAGGCCAGCAGGGCCTCGCGGCGGTTCGCCACCCACTTCTCGAGAAACTCCCGATCCCAACGCTCATTGATGCGCCCGGAGTCCGGAGTCGCCGGCCAATGGGAGATCCCTCCGGTGCCGATCACGGCGATCCGCTCCGAACGGGCATCGCATGCGCGCCTGAGCGCCCGCCCGAATTCGTAACATCGCTCGAGGGGAATGAGGGGTGGACCCTGGCAGTTGATGTTGACCGGGATGACCGGCAGATCGTACCGGGGTGTCAGGAAGTGGAGCGGCACCATGATGCCATGGTCGAACTTCCACTCCTGCGCGTAGGCGAGGTCGATGTCTGCCATCACGTCCTGGATGAGATCACGCGAGAGCTCCGGCGTCCCGGGGACACGGTGCCGCTCGATGCGCAGCCACGCCTCATCCTCTATCGGCCCCTCGTAATGCTCTCCCATGCCGACGCAGATCGCCGGCATGTTGTTCATGAAGAAGTTCGCGAAGTGTTCCGCGCCGATGACGATGAGTGCATCCGGCCGCGTGGCCTCCAGTGCCTGACGCATCCGCTCGAACGCCGCGTAGAAAGCATCCCGTAGCGTTGGATCGGCGCGCTCGCTGCGCCCCGTGATACCGGGCGCATGACTGCACACGCCGGCAAAGACCAGACTCATGTCTCAGCCTCCGGGCAGGCAGGCATCGGCGCTCACCTGGCGTCCGCCCGCGAATACAACCCGGTCCGCACCGGACCGTATTTGCGCTCGCCCTCGCGCATCGCCTCGATGTAGGCGCTCCATTCATAGCCGCGCAACGCGGCATAGTGCATGAGGATCTGCCCGTTCACGCCCATGACATATAGGAGGCCGACGTCCGGCTCGCGAATGGCGCGCCGCTCCTCCTCGGTGAGCTCGTATTCGGCGAGCAGCCCCTCGAGATCCGCCTCGAGGCGCCGCCGTGTGGCCGGATCGCGATTGAGCTGGAAGAGCAGCTTCTGCGTGTAGTAGAGGCTCATCGCGAAGAGCTCCTCCTGCGCCGATTCGGGGCCTGCTCCTGTGCGATCTCCTCGAGCGAGGACTCGAGCTCCTCGAGGAGCCCCAGGAGCTGCGAGATTCGCTGCGCGCCGAAGCGCTTCGCGATCTGAGCGTACATCTGCTCCGAGTATGGCGCATGCGCGCCGATGAGGCGTAGTCCCCTCGGCTCCAGGCTCACCACATACCGCCGCAGGTCGGTATCCACCTGCCGTCGGCTGATGAGCTGACGCTTCTCGAGGTCTGGCAGGATGCGCGAGAGACTCGGAGGCAGCAGAAAAGTCGCCTCCGCAAGCTCGGTGACCTCCAGGGGACCGGCGTGCGCAAGCGCTCGCAGAATCCGCCATTGCTGCTCGGTCGCACCGCGCTCCCGCAGGCCCGGCCGGAAGAGGCGCATCACCGCCTCTCGAGTCCGCAGCAGCGCCATCGGCAGGGACTCCGAGAAGGGGCGCATGGGGAGCGCGCGCTCCGCGATGCTGATCGAGCGCTTAGCCATCGTCGTCGATCACTTGGTTGCGCAGCACACCGACCCGGGAAACCTCGACTTCGACGATGTCTCCAGGCACCAGGTAACGCGGGGGGTCCAGACGCGCTCCCGCGCCGCTCGGTGTACCGGTCAGTATGACGTCCCCGGCTTCCAGCGTGCAGAACGTCGAGAGGTAGCTTATGAGGTACGAAATCGGGAAGATCATCCGATCGGTCGTGTCATCCTGACGAAGCTCGCCGTTGACCCGGGTGGTCACCCTGAGCGGTGCCACACCAGCCTCATCAGCCGTCACGATACAAGGGCCGATCGACCCGGAGCGGTCGAAGTTCTTGCCCTGAGTCACGTTGAACTTCGAATGCCGCAGCCAGTCCCGAACCGACCCCTCGTTGGCGCAGCTATAGCCAAAAACGTGAGTCAGGGTGCCCTCCTGCGGAATACGGCGTCCCCCCTGCCCGATGACCACCACGACCTCACCCTCGTAGTCGAGCTGCACGGACTCCCTGGGCCGTAAGATCGGCTCACCCGGTGCCGCGAAAGAGGTGTGCGAGCGCATGAAGATGCTCGGATATCTGGGCCGCTCGCTTCCGTCCTTGTACTCCTCGTTCCGCTCCGGGTAGTTCACTCCGATGCAGAAGTAGCGCGCGCCGCGTCCCGCGGGATTGAGCAGCTGCACTGCATCCGGCGCGTGGTCGCAGCGCTCACTCCCTGCCAGCTCCCGCGCTCGCCCGAGCAGGCCGGCACGCAGCAGTGACAGGACATCGCCCGCCGGTTGCCCGAGCCTCGCGCCGAGGTCGATGATGCCTTGCGGCCGCAGCACACCGCAGGAGCTGCGACCCTCGATCCGGAAGTTCACCAGTCTCAAGGCTGCTCCCCGATGAGCCCGGCGCGGCGCAGCACACCATCCAGCCGCCGCTCGAGCTCCGGCGTCGCAGGCACCATCGGCAGGCGGTGCTCGTTGGTTTCCAGAATGCCGAGGCGGCGCATCATGTACTTCATCGGGATCGGGTTGGTATCGAAGAACACCGCCTGGTTGATCTCGAAAAGGCGATGGTGCAGCCCCTGAGCCGTGGCGAGATCCCCGCGCCACACCGCCTCGCAGAGATCCGAGAGCACCCGCGGACGCAGATTGCCGACAGCGTTCATCAGGCCACAGGCGCCAACTGCCATCATCGGGAAGCTGAGCTCCTCGAGACCGACGAAGATCTTGAACTGCGGACCGAGCACGGCGTGACACTCGGAAACCAACGCAAGGTCGTTCACCGCGTGCTTCATGCCGACGAAGGCGGGAGACTTCGCCCGCAGCTCCTTCAGAGTGTCGATCGTGACATTGACCGCAGTGCGCCCCGGGATGTGGTAGACCATCCACGGCAGGTCGGTGGCCTTGGCGAGCTCGAGAAAATATGCGACCAGGCCGAGCTGCGGCGGCCGGATGTAGTACGGCGTGATGATGAGGAGCGCGTCCGCGCCCGCCTTGGCGGCGTGCTCCGACAGCTCGCGGGTCTCCTCGAGCGACTGGGAGCCGGTTGCGGCAACCACGGGTATGCGTCCACCGGCGACCCCGACACCAATGTCCACCAGGCGATTTCGCTCCTCCACCGAGAGCGTGGACGGCTCGGCCGTCGTCCCATTGACGAGGATCCCGTGGGAGCCGTTCTCGATCTCGAACTCGACGAGCCGCGCGTAGCCCTCGTAGTCGACGGCGCCGTTGCGAAACGGCGTAACGAGAGGGGGTATGGAGCCTTTGAGGCGATCGAGGCGGGAGTTCACGCAAATTCTCCTGGCAGGCGGCGGGCGCTCAGGCGCCGAGCTTCGGTACCCGGTGCGTGCCGAAAGCGAAGCAGATGTTCTTGGTCTCCATGTAGAAATCGAAGCTGTAGTCGCCGCCGTCGCGGCCGATGCCGCTCGCCTTCATGCCGCCGAAGGGTGTCGGCAGGTGGCGATTGTTCTCGGAATTCACCCAGACCATCCCGGCATCGAGGTTGTGCGCCATGCGCAGCGCGCGGCCACCATCGCCGGTCCATACATAGGCCGTGAGGCCGTAGGGGGTCCCGTTCGCGATCTGCAACGCCTCGGCCTCATCCTCGAACGCAATCGCGGTCAATACAGGACCGAAGATCTCCTCGCGTGCCACACGCATGTTGTTCGTGGCATTCGCAAAGAGCGTCGGCTGCACATAGAGGCCCGGCTGTAGCGCGTCAACGCGCTGGCCTCCCGCGCGGACCTCTGCGCCTTCCTCGCGCGCGATGCTGAAATAGCTCATCACTTTGTCGAGATGGCGTGCGTGGATCAGCGGCCCTACCTCGCTCGTGGGATCGAGCGGGTGCCCCACCTTCAGGCGCGCCACCCGCTCGGCCACCCGTGCTACGAAGCGATCGTGGATCGAGCGCTGCACGAGCAGACGGCTGGAGGAAGTGCAGCGCTCGCCATTGAGGCTGTAGATCATGAAGACGACCGCATCGAGCGCCCGATCCAGGTCGGCATCGTCGAATACGATGACGGGGTTCTTGCCCCCGAGCTCGAGATGAACGCGCTTGAGGGTGGGCGCTCCCTGACTCATGATGAGACTGCCGGTCTTCGATTCCCCGATGAAGGCGGTCGCACGAATGGCCGGGTGCTCGGTCAGGAGCTTTCCTGCACCCTCCCCGACACCATTCACTACGTTGATGACCCCCGGCGGCACCCCCGCCTCGGTCATGATCTCCGCGAGCAGCATGGCTGTAAGAGGGCTCCACTCCGCGGGCTTGTGGACCACCGTACAGCCTGCGGCGAGGGCTGGAGCGATCTTCCATGTCGACAGCATGAAGGGCGTGTTCCAGGGCGTGATCACTGCGACCGGTCCGATGGGCTGGCGCACCGTGTAGTTCATGTGTTGAGCCGCCGGCAGCGCGAGCCCGTCCGCGGCTCCCGGCGCCCGGTCGGCGAAGAAGCGGAAATTCTCCGCAGCGCGCACAGCCGCGCCACTCATGAAACGCAACACCTGACCCGTATCGATGCATTCGATGAGCGCAATCTCCTCGCGACGCGCTTCGATCGCATCTGCCACCTTGTGGAGGATTGCGCACCGCTCCGCACCTGTCCTGGACCGCCAGGCCGGGAACGCGCCCGCCGCGGCTTTGGCGGCCGCATCGACGTCACGCTCGTCGCCCGGGACGATCTGATTGATCACCCGCGCATCGATGGGTGAGACATTGTCGATGAGCGCTTTGCCCGCCCCGCGCTCATGGCGGCCGCCGATGAAGTGACCGAGCGGCTCCTTGCGGAATCGGTTGAGGAAACCATCGGCCTTCGCCTGATTCGATTCCAGAGCGTTCATGAGTTGGCCGCCGCCCCGCTCTGTCGCTTCTTCACCCGCTCGTGCAGGTTGTTTTTCTTGAAGGTAAGCACCGGATCGATCTCCTGCATCTCGAGGGAGATCGCCAGCGGCTGCGACTCGTAGAGCGGCGCGAGCTCGCGGCATACCGCCTCGAAGATCGTTTCACAGGCACGTTTGCGTATGTCGAGGTCTCTGCCGTGGCCGACCTTGAGGCTCAGGTGTACGAAGGCGTTGTCGGGATGGCCGTCGGCGATCACGTAGTGTTGCGCCTCGTAGGCCCGAGTCCGAAGACCGCCGATCGGGAAGATACCGGTCTGTAAAGCCGCCTGATGCACGGCCGAAAGAAGTGCGGGCAGCGCAAGCCGATCGCGCAGCCCAGCGGAATATTCGATCACGATGTGCGCCATCGGCTTCCCTCTGCCGCGAGATGCTTATCATGATAATAATCTCCGGCTGGCGCCTGTCAATCCGTCCGTCGTAAGCTATCGACCCCTGACGCCGGCGATCAGGCAGCGGTGCGCACAGCGAGCCTCAAACGGCGGGGAAGATGTTAACGGTATAGAACCTGGATGGTCGTGTACTCCTGGAGGCCGTGTCGTCCGAACTCCACTCCTATCCCGGAGGATTTGATTCCACCGAACGGCACATCGGGTCGGATGTCGCCGTGGCGATTCACCCAGGCCGTCCCGCACTCCAGTCGTGATGCGAGATCCCAGGCGCGCTCCGGATCACTCGACCAGACGGAGCCGCCGAGCGCGTAGCTCGACGCGTTCGCCTGCTCGAGGGCGTCCTCGACATCGGAATAGCGGATAATCGGCAGCGCGGGCCCGAACTGCTCTTCGTCCACGATCCGCATACCTGCCTCAGCCTCCGCGAGCAGGGTCACCGGATAGAAGTGGCCCTTCCTCTGCTCCGCCGGATTGCCACCCAGGAGCGGTTTCGCGCCGGCGGATTTCGCCTGCTCGACCATGGCAGCGACCTTGTTGAACTGCATTGGATTCTGCAGCGGGCCGAGCTGGCTCTCCTCGTCCAGTCCGTTTCCGAGCTTCACTTTGGCGGCAAATCCGGCCAGGGTGTCGCAGAACGCATCGTAGCTCGCATCCGGCACGTAGAGACGCTTCAGCGCCGCGCAAGTCTGGCCGCTGTTGAGGAAAGCTCCCCAGAAAATCCTCTCTGCCATCGCCTTGGGGTCCGAGCCCGGCAGCACGATCCCGGCATCGTTGCCCCCCAACTCGAGTGTCAGGTGCTTGAGAGTCGCGGCGCCGGCCGCCATTACTTTGCGGCCCGTCTCCGTCGATCCCGTAAAAACGACCTTGGCAACATACGGGTGGGTCGTCAGCAACGGGGCGATGTCATCACGCCCGCTCACCACGTTGAGCACTCCCGGCGGCAGTCCCGCCGCCATGATCTCCACCATCCGCAGCGTACTGAGCGGAGTCAGCGGAGACGGCTTGATCACAACCGTATTGCCCGCACGAATCGCAGGAACGATGTGCCACACCGCGATCAGGAGAGGCCAGTTCCACGGAGTGATCGAAGCCACGACGCCGACCGGCCGGCGATGAATCTCGATGCGTCCGTTCGCATCGTTCTGTACGGTCTCCACCGGCAGATCGAGGCTCGCGGTGTAGCCGGCCCAGGCTGCGGCTCCTCCCAGCTCGAAGCGCGAGCCGAGTCCATTGAGAGGCTTGCCCTGCTCGAGTGTCAGCAATCGGGCGAGCTCTTCGGATGAGGCCGAGATGCGCTCCGCCAACCCTGCACACGCTTTGCGACGATCCTCATCCGACGCGGTGCGCCACGACTTGAATGCGCGGGCCGCGGCGGACACTGCCCGATCTATATGCTCGGCCGTGGCGAGTGGAGCCAGGCCGACGGTCTCCCCCGTCGCCGGATTGGGAACCGGAAAGTGATCCGGGGTCGCGACGGACTCGCCGTCGATCAACAGTCGATATGCGCTCATGCGTTGACTCCAGTGACTCAGCCGCACGCAGTTGGGACAGACCTCTCACATCCTATACGGAAAACGGCACGGCGCCAGATCGGGAATCCCCGGGGAGAGGCTCCCGGCTCATTCCGACGGACAGGGAAGCAATCCGCGCCGGGCATCGTAAGCCACTGAAATTATTGGCGCGAACGCCAGACCACGTCCTCATAGCCGATCTCGCCTTTGCACGCCGAACACGATTCAGCTTGCGTCGTTCCCTGCACGAAACCCGTCGCTTGCTGCAATTCGGTGGACATCAGTGGGGGTACGGTTTGAGATATCGGGAGCCCAAGGGGGTCGCCATGGCCGAGTTCCTGCTCACTGTAAATCGAGCCCGACACCAGATCGAGGTTGCGCCGGAGACTCCGCTCCTATGGGTTCTGCGGGATACGATCGGGCTGACCGGGACCAAGTATGGCTGCGGCCTGGGATTATGCGGCGCATGCACGGTTCATCTCGATGGACTGGCCGTCCGCTCCTGCCAGACCACAGTCAGCTCAGTCGGCGCGAAAGAAGTCACGACCATAGAGGGGCTGGCGCGCGATGGTGTGCCGCATCCCGTGCAGCGCGCCTGGATTCAGGAGCAGGTCCCGCAATGTGGGTACTGCCAATCCGGCCAGATCATGCAGGCGGTCTCCCTGCTGCGACAAACGCCCCGGCCCACGGTCGATGAGATCAATCGCGCGATGGCGGGCAACATCTGCCGCTGCGCGACCTATCAACGTATTCGCCGGGCTGTGCGACGGGCCGCGAACGAGCCGACGTGAGGAATGGACCATGGGCGCGGAAAGAAAGATCAGCCGGCGAGCTTTCCTTGCTGCCGGCGGGCGCGCCGGGGCAGGCTTGGTGCTCGGATTCAACATCCTGGACACCCGCGCTGCGAGCGAGGCACAAACCGCCAGCGTGAATGCCGAGATCAGGCCCAACGCTTGGCTGCGCATTGCTCCTGACGGCCAGATCACCGTACTCGTCGAAATTCCGGAGATGGGCCAGGGACCTCGAACCATAGATGCCATGATGCTCGCGGAAGAGCTCGAAGCCGACTGGTCGAAGATCCGCGTCGAGCAGGCGCCGGTCATCCCCGGCATCTACAAGAACTTGTCCACCGGCGGAAGCGGCGGCGCCGGCGCCGCCTGGGACTATATGCGCAAAGTGGGGGCGCAGGCCCGGGAGATGCTCATCGCGGCCGCCGCGCAGAGATGGCGGGTAGCAAGGTCCGAATGCAAGGCTGAGAACAGCACCGTCACTCACCTGCCCAGCGGGCGTCGCGCGAGCTACGGACAATTGACTGCAGCAGCCATGAAGCTTCCGGTGCCGAGGGCAGAAGACATCAAGCTCAAGGAACCGGAAGACTTTCGTCTCATCGGTAAGCCGGTGCCGCGCGTGGACACTCCCGATAAGGTCGATGGAACGGCGAAATTCGGCATCGACGTGCGCGTCCCCGGCATGCTGTTCGCGGTGATCGCGCGCTGCCCGTACTTCGGCGGCAAGCTGCAGTCGTTCGACGCGAGCGCGGCGAGAGCCATGCCCGGCGTGCGGGCCATTTTCTCCGTGGCGCAGATGAGCGAGTTCAACGCAAAGCTCGGCATCAATCCCAATGTCGCCGGGGGAGTCGCCGTGGTCGCCGGGTCGACCTGGGCCGCCATTCAGGCCCGCAATGCGCTCAAGATCACCTGGGACAAGGGACCCTATGCCACCGAAAGCAGCGAAAGTATTCGCGGGCGCGCCGTGGCGGGCGCCTCGGCAGCGCCCACGGTGGTGGTCATCAACCACGGTGATGCCCTCAAAGCGCTGCAGACTGCGCCTCGGAAAACGGAAGCAACATACGAGCTCCCGTTTCAGGCACACGCCACCATGGAGCCGATGAACACCACCGTTCACGTACGGCCGGATGGAATCGAAGTCTGGACGCCCACCCAGGCCGGCGAGCTGGTCCAGAGCGAGATCGCCGCGCTCTCCGGCGTCCCGCGGGACAGGATCACCGTGCACATGATGCTTTGTGGCGGCTCCTTCGGCCGCCGGTACCAGTGGGACTATGCCGCCGAAGCGTGGATGGTCGCGAAGCAAGTCAAGGCTCCCGTGCAGCTCCTGTGGACGCGCGAAGATGACATGCAACGCGACTTCTACCGTCCGTATTCGTACCACCGTCTCGTGGGCTCTGTCGATCCGACGGGCAGAGTCGCAGCCTGGGCGCATCGGATCGTCTCCACTCCGATCCGGGTCGTCTTCGATTCCCCGGAACAGTTGAAGAATCCTCATCACGTCGCATCGCAGGAATTGGGAGTCGCGAGCGTGATCCCCTACATGCCGGAAAATTTCCGGCTCGATTACTTCTCCATCGAGTCGCCTGTGCCGAGGGCGTGGTGGCGCTCGGTTTCGGCTTCGTTCAATGCGTTCGCGGTAGAATGCTTCATCGACGAGCTCGCGCACCTTGCGGGCAAGGACCCGGTCGATTTTCGCATGACCCTCGTCCCCGCCGACCGCAAGCTGCCGAATACCGTGCGCGCAGGTGACACGCCGCTCGATACGCTCCGCTTCCGCAACACCTTGGCAGTGGCTGCCGAGAAATCCGGCTGGGGAACACCGATGCCGTCCGGCCATGGACGCGGCATTGCCTGCAATTTTGGATTCGACAGCTATGTCGCTCACGTCGCCGAAGTGTCTGTCGCCAAAGACGGGAGCGTTCGTGTCCACCGAATCGTGAGCGCGGTCGACTGCGCAACCGCCGTGAATCCCGACGGCGTCCGCGCGATGACCGAAGGCGGAATCAATTTTGCCTTGACGCAGGTCCTCAGCGGCGCGATCACCATCAAAAACGCAGTCCCGGAGCAGAGCAACTTCGATGGTTATCGAGTGCTTCGAATGAACGATGCGCCCGACGTGGAGGTTTACATCATTCCCGGGAGAGGTGAGCCGGGAGGAATGGGTGAGGCTGCCGTACCTGCGCTCGCACCCGCGATCGCCAACGCCATTTTTGCCGCGACAGGCAAGCGAATCCGCCGCCTGCCGATCGATCCTGCCTTCCTGGCGGGCAAGGACGCGCCGGCGTGAAGCAGAGTCATCCGCGCTGGCCTGCGGGAACTGCCCTCATGGGCGCAGGTGGGTCGACGCGAATCATGCCCATCATGCCGCCGTCGGAATGCTCCATAAGATGACAGTGATACACGAACGTGCCGATCATGTTGGGGTCACGGAAGTCCATGCGCAGCCGCACACTCGGGTATGCCAGTGAGCGACCGCTGTAATACGGCACGTTGATGGTGTCGCGCAGGAACGGCTCGTGGACCGGCAGTCCGTCCCAGTCCACCAGCTCGAAATGAAGCTGATGGATGTGGAAGGCGTGCAGCTCGGTGGAGCGGTTCTCGATGATCCAGTCCTCCACCGTCCCCTGTGTGGCCACGATGTCGGGACCATTTTTCGGATCGAACGGCTTCGGGCTTTGACCGTCCACCGTGATGTAGAACACCGTCGCGCTATTAGGATCCTTCGGATCGAGCAGCTTCTCGGAGAAGTACAGATGCCGTACCCGTACGGGCTGCACGTCGCCGAGCCATGGCAGGGGCACGGGGGGCAGGGGCGAGGTCTGACGCGGAAGTCTCGCCGCGGGCTCGGGAGCACCACGAGATGCAACCAGCGACGCGAGTGCCCGATTGGGATCGTTCTCTCCGCCCTGCCCGGTATCGACGGTGCGCGTGACCAGCAGCGCCGGTGTTGCCGGCGGAGGCCCGGAAATCACGAACTCCACACGCGCCCCTGGCGGTATGCCGACATGATTGACCCAGTCGACCGGCGGTGCTGGGCTACCGTCGTAGTGCAGCGGCACCCCATCTATCGCAACGATACCGAGTCGCTGGGGGACGTACCGGTTGCCGTAGAGCAGCGCAAGGTTCAGGTACGTCACCGTGGAGGCGTTGACCATACGCCAGAGCTCCCGCTCTCTCGGCCGGATACGCATGATCGCCGGAGGATAGTTGGGATAAGGCACCGGTACGAAGTTGATCGACAGGTCCTTGGCAGGCTTGCCGAAGCCAGTCCCGTTGTTTGCCGCATCGCCATCCCGATCGATCAACATCTTCGGGACGACAGGCTCGGATTTGGATGGCGGCGCATTGGGATTGAGGAGGTCCAGATCGCGGATCACGAGCACACGCTCGGGCAGGCCGGCCAACATCGGCGCGGCACGCTCGATGCCCTCGACGATCAACGCCCCTGACGCCCCACCCAGCACCGCGGCGTCGTCATAACCGTGTATGTGAGGGTGATACCAATATAGGCCCGGCGGCTGGTCGCGCGGGATGGGGAAGCGATACTCGAAACGCCGCTCGCCTGGCAGTATCGAGGTCATCAGCACATCGTCTTCGTGACAGCCATCGTCGAGCAGGTAGCAATATCGCACCGAGCCGTCGGCTTCGCGATGATTATGGATCGTGAGGTCGAGACGCAGCACGCCATTGCGGCTGCGCAGATCGCGAGGCTCCACAACGCGACTGCCCGGGGATGGCCGGAAGCACGGATCGGGCACAGCCG